>Ga0193717_1001495_pt1 | contig 14323 bp, 15 predicted proteins | sample U2c2metaG_FD_145900 | JGI IMG/M metagenome (GOLD analysis project Ga0193717, IMG submission 145900) | Soil microbial communities from a riparian zone of the East river system, Colorado, United States - U2c2 | ecosystem: Environmental > Terrestrial > Soil > Riparian zone | place: USA: East River... | reverse complement strand
AGCACATCGCCCGTCGCATCCGCTCGCAGGGCCGGCAGAGCATTGCGACCATGGCGGCCATCCTCGCCGCCATCCTGGTCGGCGCGGCCACAGGTTCGTCCGACGCCGCGCTCGGCGGCATCTCGATGGCCTCGGGCGCCGCCATGCAACAGCAGATCAACTTCACGCGCGCGAACGAGAACGAAGCCGATCGCGTCGGCATGAGCTTCCTCGCCGCCGCCGGTTTCGATCCCTACGGCATGCCGGACTTCTTCGAAACCATGGGGCGGCGCAACGTCGTCCTCGCCACCAACCGAAACGCGCTGCCGGAAATTCTGCAATCACACCCGGTGACCACCAACCGCATCGCCGAGTCGCGCGCCCGCGCGGCCCAATTCAAGGACCTCAAACAAACCGCGGAGACCGTGAGCTACACGCTGACGCGCGAGCGCCTGCGCGTGCTCGAGACGCCGCCGGAAGACAACGTGCGGCGTTACTACATGGAGCGGCGCGATCAGCAGGAACAGACAGTCGGCGAACGCTATGGTGAAGCGCTGGCTAGCTACCAGGGCGGCAGTGCGCGCGCGTCGCTCGACGTGCTGACCGAACTCGCGCGCCAGTATCCGCAGGTGCCCATGTTGCAGTCCACGCTGGGACAGGCGCTCATGAGCGCGGGCGACACACCCGAAGCGCTGGCCACGTTCCGGCGCGCGCTCAATCTCTCGCCGCGCAATATCCCGCTCACGATGCGTTACGCCGAAGCCCTCATGAAAGCCGACCAGCCGAAAGACGCGCACGCGGTACTGCTCGACCTCTTCAACAATGTCGCACCGACGCCAGAGCAGATTCGTTTCACGGCGCTCGCGGCCAGCAGCGCCGGCGACACCGGCGATGCCGCCTACTACATGAGCGAGTACCACATCGCCACGGGCAATCTACCGCTGTCGGTGGCCCAGCTCGAAATGGCCCTGGCCGCGCCCAACATCACCGCGGTCCAGCGCAGCCGGTACCAGGCGCGGCTCGATGAAGTTCGCGAAGTGCTGTTCTCGGACCGCAAGCGCCGCAAGAACCAGGAGCAGCAAAAGCCGCAGGATGAACAAACCCAGCGTCCTGGTGTAAGTCCGGCTGGTACAATTTCGCGATGAAAATACTCCTCACCTTGCTCTTCTGCCTGATGGTGGGAGGGTGCGCCACGTTGCCCTCGGGCAAACCTGATCCACGCGATCCCTGGGAGCGCTTCAACCGCGCCTCATTCAAGTTCAACGATGCGCTCGACCGCGCCATTGCCCGGCCAGTGGCCAAGGGCTATGTGAAGGTGGTGCCGCGCGTGGTCCGTACCGGCGTCCATAACGCGCTCAGCAATCTCAACACCGTGCCCACCATCATCAACGATGCGCTGCAGGGCAAGTTTCGTCAGGCAGGGCACGACTCGGCGCGTTTCCTGCTGAACAGCACGCTCGGGCTCGGCGGGTTGTTCGATCCGGCGAGCTCAGCCGGACTCGAATACAACGATGAAGATCTCGGACAGACACTCGGCAAATGGGGCATGAAGTCGGGGCCCTACCTCATGCTGCCCATTCTCGGACCTTCCACGGTTCGCGATGCGTTCTCCCGCGCGGCCGACACGTACATCGAGCCCGTCTACTACCTCGAGGACGACAGCACGCGTTACCTCATCCGCGCGATCGACCTGCTCGACCAACGCGCCGGCCTGCTGGAGCTCGACTCCCAGCTGGCACGCAGCTTCGACCGCTATGCGTTCATACGTAATGCCTGGCTGCAGCGGCGCGAGTACCAGGTCAAGGACGGCAACGTCGAAGACCAGTCGCTCGAGTTGGAACAGGAATTCAAGGACGAGCCGCCAGAAGACCCGGCCGCGGAGCCATCGGCGGATCCTTCCACGGAGACTCCTCCACCCGCGGAACCCGCCACACCGGCGCCACCCTCGCAATAGCGAACGATGACCACTCAATCAGAACACGGCAAATTGCCGCCACTGCTGCTGCTGCATCCCGACGACAACATTCTCGTCGCACGGCGAGATATTGCGGCCGGCGAAACCGTGGAAGTGGACGGGGAAACCTTCGGCATGCCGGTGGCCATCGAGCTCGGTCACAAACTCGCACGCCGGGCCCTTGCGCCCGACACCCGTGTCCTCAAGTATGGTGCGCCCATCGGCTCCATGAAGATGGCGGCGGCGCGCGGCGAACACGTGCATCTGCACAACCTGCGCAGCGACTACCTGCCCTCGACCTCGCGGGAAGGGAACGGACACTGATGACTGCCCCGGCGATGAAAGGTTTTCTTCGAGGCGATGGCCGTAAAGGCATTCGCAACGTCGTGGCTGTCGCTTACCTGGTCGAATGCGCGCACCACGTCTCGCGTCTCATCGTGCAGAAGTCAGGCGCGGACGACGTCCACCTCATCGGCTTTCCCGGCTGTTATCCCAACAAGTACTCGCTGGAGATGATGCAGCGGCTGTGCACGCACCCGAACGTCGGCGCCGTGCTGCTGGTGTCACTCGGCTGTGAAGGCTTCAATCGCGAGCAGTTGCGCCGCACGATCGCCGCCAGCGGCCGCCCAGTCGACCTGCTGGTCATCCAGCAATCCGGCGGCACCACGCGCACGCTCAACGCGGGCCTCGACATCGTGCGCAAGATGCGCGCCGAGCTCGCCAAACAAACTCCCGTACCCATGGCGTTCGACGAACTCATCGTCGGCACCGTGTGCGGCGGCTCGGACGGCACCAGCGGCATCACCGCCAACCCGGCCGTGGGGCGCTGCTTCGACTGGCTCATCGAAAAAGGTTCGGCCTGCATCTTCGAGGAAACCGGCGAGCTCATCGGCTGCGAACGCATCATGGCTTCGCGCGCCATCACGCCCGAGCTCGGCCGCGAAATCGAAGCCTGCGTCGACAAGGCCGCTAACTACTATCGCATCATGGGTTACGGCAGCTTCGCGCCGGGCAATGCCGAAGGCGGCCTGACCACGCTCGAGGAGAAATCCATGGGCGCGTATTCCAAGTCCGGCTCGTCCGCCATCAGTGGCCTCATCAAGCCTGGCGACATTCCGCCGCGCGGCGGCCTCTACCTGCTCGACGTGGTACCCGACGGCGAACCGCGCTTCGGTTTCCCCAACATTTCCGACAACGCCGAAATCGTCGAGCTCATTGCCTGCGGCTCGCATCTCATCCTGTTCACCACCGGCCGTGGCTCGGTGGTGGGTTCCGCCATCTCGCCGGTCATCAAGATCTGCGCCAACCCGGACACCTATGACCGCATGGCCGACGACATGGACGTGAATGCCGGGCGCATCCTGCGCGGCGCCGAACTCGATGACGTGGGCCGCGAAATCTTCGAACTGGTGCAGAGCGTCGCCGCGGGCGAGCTTTCGAAGTCCGAAGCGCTCGGCCACCAGGAATTCATTCTCACCTACAAACAATTCGAACCGATCGGTCCGGCCTGCCTGCCGGCTGCGTAAATTCCGGGAGAGTCTCTTGAAACTCGTACGTTTTGGCTCCGCAGGCGCGGAGCGCCCGGGTCTCGTGCTCGCGGACGGCGGTATTGCCGACCTTTCGGGCGTCATCCCCGATTTCGCATTGGATGCGCTCGGACCTGAAGGCATCGCGCGCATTCGGGCCGCGGATACCAGCAAACTACCGCGCGCCCCCGCGGGCGCCCGCCTCGGCCCCTGCGTGGGCAGCGTCGGCAAGTTCATCGCCATCGGCCTCAACTACGCGGACCACGCCGCAGAAACCGGCGCGAAGATTCCGAGTGAGCCCATCGTGTTCATGAAAGCGACGAGCTGCATCGTCGGCCCCAATGACACGGTGCTCAAGCCTCGTGGTTCCATCAAGATGGACTGGGAGGTTGAGCTTGGCGTCGTCATTGGCAGCGTCTCGCGCTACGTGAGCGAGGCTGATGCGCCTGCGCACATCGCGGGCTATTGCGTGATCAACGATCTCTCGGAACGGCATTTCCAGCTCGAGCGCGGCGGCCAGTGGGACAAGGGCAAGGGATGCGACACTTTCGGACCGCTGGGTCCCTGGCTGGTCACATCCGATGAAGTCGGCGACCCCGCCAATCTTTCGATGTGGCTCGACGTGAACGGCATCCGCCGACAGAACGGCTCGACGCGCACCATGATCTTCAAACCCGCGTTTCTCGTGAGTTACCTGAGCCAGTTCATGAGTCTGCATCCGGGCGACGTGATCACCACCGGCACGCCTCCAGGTGTCGGCATGGGCATCAAGCCCGAGCCGATTTTCCTCAACGTCGGCGATGTCATGGAGCTCGGCATCGAGAAGTTAGGCAGTCAACGCCAGGTCGTGGCGGCGGCCTGAGACGCGGCGCGGGCGCAGCGACTCGCTGGCATGCGCATCATCAACTCCATCGAAGACCTGCGTGTCATCGCGCGCAGGCGCATTCCGCGCGCGCTGTTCGACTACATCGACCGCGGTTCCTACGACGAATACACGATGGCGCGCAACGCCTCCGATCTCGCCGCCATCCAGCTTCGTCAGCGCGTCATGGTGGACGTCTCGCAGCTGTCGACCGGCACGACCGTACTCGGCGAACACTGGAAGATGCCGGTCGGCATCGCCCCCACCGGGCTCACCGGCCTATTCCATCGCGACGGTGAGATTCATGGCGCACGCGCAGCCCAGACAGCCGGGGTGCCCTTCACCCTGAGCACCATGTCCATCTGCTCGATCGAAGACGTGCGTGCCGCGGTCGACGGTCCTTTCTGGTTCCAGCTCTATCTCATGCGCGATCGCAGCTTCAACGAAGCGTTGATTGCCCGGGCGCGCGAAGCGCGATGCTCCGCGCTCATGCTCACGCTCGATCTGCCGCTGCAAGCGCTGCGGCGTCGCGATGCGAAGAATGGACTCTCCGTCCCGCCGCGGCTCACCGCCGCCAACGCATGGGAGATTCTCTTGCGCCCGCGCTGGCTCACAGGCGTGTTGTTAGGCAAGCGCCGCACCTTCGGCAATCTCGCTTCGTTCTTTCCGAAAGACGGCATCGCAACCCTGTCGGAATGGGTGGGCGGACAATTCGATGCCTCGATCACCTGGAAGGATGTCGCCTGGGTGCGTGAGCGCTGGCCGGGCAAACTCATTCTGAAGGGCATTCTCGACGCCGAAGACGCGCGCCTCGCGGTGGGCACAGGAGTCGACGCCATCGTGGTCTCCAATCACGGGGGGCGCCAGCTCGACGGCGCGACTTCGACTATCGCGGCGCTACCGCGCGTCGTCGGCGCCGTGGCCGGTCGCTGCGAAGTCTTGTTGGACGGAGGCGTGACGTCGGGACAAGACGTACTCAAGGCGCTAGCGCTCGGTGCAGGCGCCTGCCTGATCGGCAAGGCGTTTCTCTATGCCCTCGCGGCGCGCGGCGGCCCGGGCGTCACGCTTGCGCTGGATCTGATTCGGCGCGAGCTCGAAGTGAGCATGGCGCTGTGCGGCGTCCACGAAGTGCGTGACATCGGCAGGCAGGTGCTGGTCAACCCGCGGTGACGACGCATCGATGCATCAGCGCAGGACTTCGAGGAAGTAGTCCCGCGCGAAGTCCACCAGCGCGCGGTTCGGGAAAAGCATGCCGTCAGCGCCACCGATCCGGCCGGTGCGGACCTGGCCTTGGGCGAGGAAACGCCTGCCGATTTGGGGAAAATGCTCGCCGTGATCGCTCGCCATGTCGGGTTTCTCCACCCAGCGTCGTACCCCGCCCTCCAACAACGGGTAGCGGCTGATCGTCGTACGCCGCGCCGGCACCAGCGATTCGGCGTAGTGCAACGTGGTACAGCGATCGAAACCGACACCTAACAACAGGACGGAAGCATCCAGGTAGTAGAGCTTTTCGAACGGCGTGCCGCGGCCCTCACAGAATTCCAGCGCATGCTCGGCGGTGATGAGCGCGGCGCCGGCGCCATTCGCGCATACCGATACCAGGGGATGATCACTGCGCAGCGTGCCCGGAAACGTGCGAAACGCCTCCGCGAGGGCGCCCATCGTCGTCGGAGTGGTCAGCTGATCGAAGACGGGAAGTTGCTCGCGAATTGTTGCGTGCCACTCGGGGTGCACGCGCGGATCGCTCCACGTCGCAGGATCCGCGAGTTGCGGCGATTCGGCGGGCATGACGAGCGTCCCTCCGGGGCCGAGCACATCGAGCAGCACACGGATGAGCGTCACGGGACCGCCGACGACGTAGCCCACGCGACTCAAGGCGCAATGGACCATCAGGGTAGTGGCGGGCCGAACACCGAGGCCCGTGAGATCCGCTCGCAGCGACTCGCGTGAGCAGAGTGTCGCGGCGCCGCCCGGGGACATCAGCCCGTGCCGGTCAGCAATCCGTCGACTTCCGAAATCTTGGCAATGGCCACCAGCGACGCCGGAAGATTCTCGAGCGACACCGTGCGCGACTTCCGCCGACCCCAGGCCAGCCAGTCGAGCAACACCGCGAGCCCCGCGCTGTCGGCGCGCGTAACGCCGCTGCAGTCGATCACCAGGCTGTTCGCACGCGAGCTTTCGAGGACCAGGACACCGAGCTGGCGCGCCTCACGCGCGCTCGCGAATGTGAGCTCACCGGTCACGACGATGCGGCCCGAATCAGGCTCACTGATTTCGACGCGCGCCTGGTTGCCTGCCTCCCTGGCCATTCTCAGGTCTTTTTGACTTTTTCGGCTTTGGCGGTCTGCGCCCTGCTTTCGAGCTTCTCGATTACCGCGTCCATACCTTGCTGGTCGACCTGCGAACCGTAGTCCTCGCGATAACTCTTGACGTAGCTGATGCCGTCGATGACCACATCCCACGCTTTCCATTCACCGTTGACCTTGCGCAGGCTGTAGTTCACCGCAACCTTGGTGCCATTCGAGCGCTTGATCTCGCTGCGTACGGTGGCGCGTTCATCGGTGGGCGCGACCTTGGTGGGCAGGACTCGCAGGCGATCGGCGGAGAAGTCGATCATGGCGTCGCCATACGTATAGAGCAGCGACTGGTAGAACGCCTCGACGAAGCGTTTGCGCTGCTCGACGCTGGCCGACCGCCAGTGTGTGCCCAACACGAGTTGCGCCGCGTAGGGAGTATCGAAGTGCGGCAGCAAGGTGTTGCCCACGAGCTCGTACAGACCCGTGGGATCTTTGCGGAATTCTTCGCGCCGCGCATCGATGCCTTTCAGCAGAGTTTGCGCGGAGCTCTCGATGAGCTGCGAAGGCCCGCTTGCATCGACCGCCTTGGATTCGGGCGTAGGGGCGGGCTTGAGAGGATCCACCGCCTGCGCGCCGGCAGCGCCGGCGCCGCCTAACACGATGGCAATGAATCCAGCCTGAACAATTCGCGTAATCGTGCTGCTCATTTCTTCTCCTCTGCAGCCGGCGCCTCGCTCTTCTGCTGATCTGGTCCTCTGCTCGCCATGTTGGCAAAGAATTTATTGACCAGACTCTCGAGCACGATAGCCGACTGTGTGAACTCGATTTGACCGCCCTCCTTGAGGAAGGTTTCCGAGCCACCCGGGCCGATGCCGATGTACTTGCCACCCAACAAACCGGCGGTCTGGATACTGGCGTCGCTGTCTTCGGGGATTTCCTTGTACTCATCCTCGATGCGCAAAACTACCGCCGCTTTGTAATCCTTCGGATCGAAGCGAATGGACTCCACGCGTCCTACACGCACGCCCGCCATCGTGACCGGCGATCCCGGCTTGAGATCACCGATATTGTCGAATTTCGCGGTCACGCTATAACCGGAGTCGCTCCCGTTCAATCGCAGCGATGTGCCCGGCAACTGGGTGGTGAGGAATGCCAGCGCTGCAAAACCAAGCAGCACGAACAGGCCGGTACCGATTTCCAGGGAACGATTGTTTTTCATGGGACGGATCCGATCAGTTCAGAGTTAGGAATGCGGCCGTGAGCATGTAGTCGAGCAGCAGCACGAGCACCGAAGAAGTGACTACCGTGCGCGTCGTCGCAAGACCCACGCCCTCGGCGGTCGCCGCGGCGTGATAACCCTCGTACACCGCGACGAGGCTGCAGGCGCCACCAAACACCACGCTCTTGATGATGCCTTCGGTGACATCTTCCAACCCGACCGCGCCTTGCGTCTGCGACCAGAACGCACCCTGGTCGACGCCCATCAGCGAGATGCCGATGAGTTGCGCGCCGAACAGGCCGATGGCGCTGAAGACCGCCGCCAGCAGCGGCATGGCCACGAAGCCGCCGAGAAAACGCGGCACGATGATGTGACGCACCGGATCGACCGCCATCATCTGCATCGCGGTGAGCTGGTCGGTGGCCTTCATCAAGCCTATTTCCGAGGTGAGTGAAGTCCCGGCGCGACCGGCAAACAACAGTGCCGTGACCACCGGGCCAAGTTCCTTCAACAACCCCAGCGCAGCGGCGATACCGAGTGCGTCTTCCGAGCCGAAACGCTGCAACAGGTCGAAGCCCTGCAGCCCGAGCACCATGCCGACGAACAAACCGGAAAGCATGATGATGACGAGCGAACGCGCACCGCAATTGTAGATCTGGCGCACGATGAGTCCGGGTTTGCGCATCGCCGGAATCGTATTTGCGAGTATCCGGCTGAGAAACAGCACCACCGCGCCCATCTTGCGCAGCGTCGCGACCGGTATCGAGTCGACGTGCGCCGCCCTCATGGGACATCCTCGAGCAACTGGGTGTGGTAGTCAGGCGCAGGATAGTGAAACGGCACAGGCCCGTCGGGCAGCCCGCCCACGAACTGGCGCACTTCGGGAATATCGCTGCCGCGCAATTCGGCGGGACTACCCTCCGCGACCACCTTGCCCCCGGACAGCAGAAAAACGTCGTGTGCGATGGTCGCGAGCTCTTTCACATCGTGCGAGACGACGATGCTGGTGATACCGAGTGCCTCGTTCATCTGCTTGATGAGGCGGACGATGACGCCCATCGAAATGGGGTCGAGTCCGACGAAGGGCTCGTCGTAGATCAGGATGTCCGGGTCCATGACGATGGCGCGCGCCAGCGCTACACGCCGTGACATGCCACCCGATAATTCCGCCGGCATCAGCCGCGCCGCGCCGCGCAGTCCCACCGCGTGCAGCTTGGTGAGCACCAGGTGGCGCACCAGCGATTCGGGCAGTCGGGCGTGTGCGCGCAGCGGGAAGGCGACATTCTCGTAGACGTCGAGGTCGGTGAGCAGCGCGCCATTCTGAAACAACATGCCCATCCGGCGGCGCAGCGCAAACAACTCGCGGCGCGTCATCTTCGCGACGTCTTCGCCCCAGACGCGCACTTCACCGCGTTGTGCATGGATCTGCCCGGTGATGAGCCGCAGCAGCGTGGTCTTGCCCGTGCCCGACGGACCCATGATCGCGGTGATGCGGCCGCGGCGCGCCGTGATGTCGAGGCCGTCGAAAATCCTGCGGCCGCCGACAGAAAAGCACACATCGCGAGCCTCAATAACGGCATCGCCGGCTTGCGCCGGCGATCCGTTCGCATTCTTCGATACCAAATCGCTCAAGCGGCCTGTGCCTCTTGCGTGGAAATGCCGCCGCTGCAGTGCTGCGCGGCATTCGGTGCCGTGAACAGATCGCTTCGATTCATGCTCGTTTCCCGCGGTCCGCCTTTCAGAAGGCCGCGAAGGATAGCAAAAGGACACCGCCGCGGCTTTCTCATGCATTGAATCCGTACTAAACTGGTCCCACTTAAACGGACCCCACCAGAGGGGAACACAGCATGCTTCGGATCGGCAAACTCACGGACTACGCCACGGTCATTCTGGCCACGCTGGCCTCCGATCGGTCGCGCCTGCAAAACGCCGGCAGCCTGGCCGAACGCACGCATATCGCGGCGCCCACCGTGGCCAAGCTGCTCAAGCAGTTGCACCGTGCCGGCCTGGTGGTCTCCACGCGCGGCACCCACGGCGGCTACCAGCTGGCCCGGGATCCGGAAACCATCAGCGCGGCCACCATCCTTGATGCGCTCGAGGGGCCCCTCGCGCTCACCGAGTGCTCGTCCGCCACCGGGCATTGCGGCATCGAGCACACCTGCTCCGTCGGCCGGGCCTGGCAGCGGCTCAATGTGGCGATCCGCCGTTCGCTCAGCGAGGTCTCACTGGCACAGCTCGCCGGGATGGACAGCCGGACACCCGCGATGCCAATCGAGCGCGAACTAAAGCAACTGATCCGCCCTCCGAAGGTGCCGGCATGAGCACTGAACCGATCGACGCGCTGCTGAGCAAGTCTTACCGGCACGGGTTCGTCACCGACATCGACTCGGACACCCTGCCGCCGGGGCTCGACGAAGACGTCGTCCGGTTCATCTCGCGCAAGAAGCGCGAACCCGAGTTCATGACCGAGTGGCGCCTCAAGGCTTATCGACACTGGCTGACGATGCGCGAGCCGCACTGGGCGAAGTTGCGCGTGAACAAGATCGACTACCAGTCCATTTCGTACTTCTCGGCACCCCGGCGGGATCCGAATGCGCCCAAGAGCCTCGAGGAAGTCGACCCGAAACTGCTGGCCACGTACGAGAAGTTAGGCGTGCCGCTGCACGAGCGCGCACGGCTCGCCGGCGTCGCGGTCGACGCGGTATTCGACAGCGTGTCGGTGGCCACCACCTTCAAGGAGCGACTGGCCGAAGCCGGTGTCATTTTCTGTTCGTTCTCCGACGCGGTGCAGAACCATCCGGCGCTCATCGAGCAATACCTCGGCACCGTGGTGCCGCACACCGACAACTTTTTCGCAGGGCTCAACTCCGCGGTGTTCTCCGACGGTTCGTTCGTCTACGTGCCAAAGGGCGTGCGCTGCCCTATGGAGCTGTCGACGTACTTTCGCATCAATGCCAAGAACACCGGCCAGTTCGAGCGGACCTTGATCATCGCCGCTCCGGGATCGCACGTGAGTTACCTCGAGGGCTGCACGGCGCCCATGCGCGATGAAAACCAGCTACACGCGGCCGTGGTGGAACTCATCGCCGAAGACGATGCCGAAATCAAATACTCGACGGTGCAGAACTGGTATCCGGGCGACGAGAACGGTGTCGGCGGCATCTACAACTTCGTCACCAAGCGTGGCGAATGTCGCGGCCGCAATTCCAAGATCTCTTGGACCCAGGTTGAAACCGGCTCGGCCATCACCTGGAAATATCCCTCCTGCGTGCTGAAGGGCGAGAACTCGGTCGGCGAGTTTTATTCCGTGGCCACGGCGAACAACTATCAGCAGGCCGACACCGGCACCAAGATGATTCACATCGGCGCCAATACGAAGAGCACCATCGTGTCCAAGGGCATTTCCGCCGGGCACGGGCAGAACAGTTACCGCGGGCTGGTCAAGATCCTGCCGTCCGCGCATGGCGCGCGCAATTTCACGCAGTGCGATTCGCTGCTCATGGGCGGCAACTGCGGCGCGCATACGTTTCCGTACATCGAAGCGCGCAACCCGAGCGCGACGGTGGAGCACGAAGCCTCGACTTCCAAGATCAGCGAAGACCAGCTTTTCTACTGCCTGCAGCGCGGCATCGAAGAGGAAGACGCGGTCAACATGATCGTGAGCGGTTTCTGCAAGAGCGTATTGAAAGAGCTACCGATGGAATTTGCCGTGGAGGCGCAGAACTTGTTAGCCGTCAGCCTGGAAGGAGCCGTCGGATGACAGCGCTCCTCGAAATTTCGAACCTGTCCGCCAAGGTCGGCGGCAAGAATGTACTGCAGGGATTGTCACTGACGCTGCACGCGGGCGAAGTGCACGCCATCATGGGCCCCAATGGTTCGGGCAAGAGCACCCTCGCCTACGTGCTTGCGGGCCGGCCGGGTTACGAAATTACCGGCGGCACCGTCAAATTCCAGGGCCGCGACCTTCTGGCCATGGAAGCCGAGGAGCGCGCGCGTGCCGGCATGTTCCTGGGGTTCCAATATCCGGTGGAGATTCCCGGCGTCAACAACGTCTATCTGCTGAAAGCGGCGGTGAACGCCAAGCGCAAGGCGATCGGTCAGCCGGAAGTGGACGCCTACGAATTCCTGCAGCTGGTGCGCGGCAAGATGAAGCTCATGCAGATGGACGAGAGCTTCCTGTCACGTGGCGTCAACGAAGGATTCTCGGGCGGCGAAAAGAAGCGCAACGAGATCCTGCAGATGCTGGTGCTCGAGCCCGCGCTCGCCGTGCTCGATGAAACGGATTCCGGACTCGACATCGACGCGTTGAAAGTGGTCGCGCGGGGCGTGAATTCCCTGCGTGCGCCCGACCGCGGCGTGCTGCTGATCACCCACTACCAGCGGCTGCTCGATCACATCGTCCCCGACCAGGTGCACGTGCTCGCGCGCGGGAAGATAGCGCGTTCGGGCGACAAGACGCTGGCGCACGAGCTCGAGAAACGCGGCTACGACTGGGTGCTCGAGGTCGCGTGATGATCGCCTTGCCGACCAACAGAGACGAGAACTGGCGCTACGCCAATCTGCGTCCGCTGGCCAAAGCCAGGCTCGATGCAGTCGCGGCCTCGGCGCTCAGTGCCCCCGCACTGCCCGCCCCGCTTCCCGACTATGAGCGCTGGGTCTTCGTCGACGGCCGTTTTGCCGCGGAACTATCGGTCCCCGCGCCGAATTCCTGCGCGACTTTGCTGAACGCACGAGACGCGGGCGAGGAGTTCGCCGCCATACTCGATGCGAGCATCGCCATGGAAGGCCCGGACTTCGCGCTGGCGCGCGTGAACGGCGCGCGCGGCGATCAGGTGCTGCACATCGCCCCGCCTGATGGCGTGCGAGCGAGTATCGAGTTGACGTTCATCGCGAGCGCGGCCGCCACCGCCGGCACCTCATATCCGCGCGTCCAGGTGCACGCCGGGCGCGGGGCACACTTGCGCATCGTCGAGCGACACATCAGCGCGGGCGGAGCCGACTCCGCGATCAACGCCGCGTTCGATCTGGCGCTGCGCACCGATGCGGAAATCGATCACTGCCGCCTGCAGAATCTCGCCGATGCCGCAAGCGGCTTCGACACCCTGACCGCGCATGTGGGCGAACGGGCGAGTTATCGCCTGCGCACCGTGACCCTGGGCGCACTCACGTCCCGCTCCACGATCCTGGTCAAGCTCGCGGGCCGCGCCGCACGTTGTGAGCTTACTGCGGGCAGCATCGCCAACGGCATCCAGACACACGACGTGTTCGCTGAAATCGAGCACGCCGCCGCCGACACGGTGACGCGCGAGCTGTATCGCGGCATCGCCACGGACCGCGGCAAGCTCGGCTTCAACGGCAAAATGATCGTGCGCGAGTCCGCACCCGGCGCTGATACCGACCAGTCACTGAAGACGCTGCTCACCGGGAACGGCGCGGAAGCGTCGGTCCGCCCGCAGCTCGAGATCTACACCGACAAGGTGCGCGCCAAACACGGCGCGACCACGGGCAAGCTCGACGAACAGATGCTGTTTTATCTGCTGTCGCGCGGCATCGACCGGCGCACCGCACAGACGCTGCTGCAGTGGGCGTTCATCGAAGACGCGATATCGCGCATGGACTGTGCCCCGCTGCGCGTCGAAATCGAGCACCTGGTCGCGGCGCAGCTCAACGAGGTGTCCGCGCTCGAAGGGTTGTTAGGCAAGCCATGAACGCGAATCCCGCCTACGAAGCCTACGACGCGCAACGCGTGTGGCACGACTTCCCCATCCTTTCGCGGCAGATACATGGACGGCCGCTGGTCTTTCTCGACAGCGCCGCTTCGTCGCAGCGCCCGGCCAGCGTCATTGCCTCGGTGGACAACTACGAACGGCTGCACCACGCCAATGTGCATAGAGGCGTGTACCAGTTGAGCCAGGAAGCGACGCAGATGTTCGAGCACGCGCGCGAACGTGTGCGCGGCTTCGTGAATGCCGCCTCCACGCGCGAAGTCATCTTCACGCGCGGCACCACCGAATCCATCAACCTGGTCACCGGGCTCGAACACCACGCCAATATCGTGCCGTGGCAACTGGTCGCGGAGCAGACCGGCGCGATCGTCAAGGCCGTGCCCATGGATCGTCGCGGCGTCATCGACGTGGCGAACTTCGCCGCCCACATGAATGAACGCACGCGCATCGTGGCGTGTGCACACGTCTCGAATGCGCTCGGCACGTTGCTGCCGGTGCGCGAGATCACCAAGCTCGCGCACGCTCGCGGCGCGGTGGTGCTCATCGACGGCGCCCAGGCCGTGCCGCATCAGCGCGTGGATCTGAAGGCGCTCGACTGCGACTTCTACGCATTCTCGGCACACAAGATGTACGGCCCCACCGGCATCGGCACATTGATCGGCCGCGAGTCGCTGCTCGAGGCGATGCCGCCATGGCAGGGCGGCGGCGACATGATTCTGACCGTGAGCTTCGAGAAGACCACGTTCAACGTGCTGCCGTT
>Ga0193717_1001493_pt1 | contig 14346 bp, 13 predicted proteins | sample U2c2metaG_FD_145900 | JGI IMG/M metagenome (GOLD analysis project Ga0193717, IMG submission 145900) | Soil microbial communities from a riparian zone of the East river system, Colorado, United States - U2c2 | ecosystem: Environmental > Terrestrial > Soil > Riparian zone | place: USA: East River... | reverse complement strand
CTTGCCTATATCCGGCGCGTCCCCGTGGACGGGAAGCAGGATTCTTAGATGTCGGTTGCCGAAAAGGTGGAAACAGAGGCCGGGCGCGATTTCATCCGCGATATCGTGGCGGACGATCTCGCGGCGGGCCGCCACAAGAGCGTGGTGACGCGCTTTCCGCCTGAGCCGAACGGCTATCTGCACATCGGGCACGCGAAATCGATCTGCCTGAATTTCGGTGTCGCGCAGGAGTTCGGCGGGCATTGCAATCTGCGCTTCGACGACACCAATCCGACCAAGGAAGAGCAGGAATACATCGACGCGATCGAGGCCGACGTGCGCTGGCTCGGCTTCGACTGGGGCAAGCACCTCTATCATGCGTCGGACTACTTCGAGCGCCTGTACGGCTGGGCCGAGGAGCTGGTCCGCGCCGGCAAGGCCTATGTGGACGACCAGACACAGGAGCAGATGCGGCTCACGCGCGGCACGCTGACCGAACCGGGGCAGAACTCGCCGTTCCGCGAGCGTTCGGTGGACGAAAACCTCGATCTGTTCCGCCGCATGCGGGCGGGCGAGTTTCCCAACGGCGCGCGCGTGTTGCGCGCCAGGATCGATATGACGTCGGGCAACATCAACCTGCGCGATCCGGTGCTCTACCGCATCCTGCATGCGCACCACCCGCGCACCGGCGAGACGTGGAAGATCTATCCGAGCTACGACTACGCGCACGGCCAGTCCGACGCGATCGAGGGCGTGACGCATTCGATCTGCACGCTGGAATTCGAGGACCACCGGCCGCTGTACGACTGGTTCCTGGAAAATCTCCCGGTGCCCTCGCATCCGCACCAGTACGAGTTCGCGCGGCTCAATCTCACCTACACGGTGCTCTCCAAGCGCGTGCTCAATGCGCTGGTGAAGGGCGGCCACGTATCCGGCTGGGACGATCCGCGCATGCCGACGCTCGCGGCGCTGCGCCGGCGCGGCGTGCCGCCCGCGGCGCTGCGCGATTTTGCCAAGCGCATCGGCGTCGCCAAGGCGAACAGCCTGGTCGATCTCGGCGTGCTGGATTTCTCCATCCGCGAGGTGCTCAACAAATCCGCGCAGCGGCGCATGGCGGTGTTGAGGCCGCTCAAGGTCGTGATCGAGAATTACGACGGGCCGGGCGAGGAGCTTGACGCGGTCAATCATCCGGACGATCCCGCGGCCGGCACGCGGCGCGTGCGCTTCGGCCGTGAGATCTTCATCGAGCAGGACGACTTCATGGAGAACCCGCCGAAGAAATTCTTTCGGCTGTCTCCCGGCACCGAGGTGCGGCTGCGCTACGCGTATTTCATTACCTGCCGCGAGGCCGTGAAGGATGCGAGCGGCAACATCACGGAGCTGCGCTGCACCTACGATCCGGCGACGCGCGGCGGCAACGCGCCGGATGGGCGCAAGGTGAAGGCGACGATCCACTGGGTGTCGGCGGCGGACAGCGCGCCCGCCGAAGTGCGGCTGTACAATCCGCTGTTCACGAAACCCGAGCCGGACGTCGCGAATTTTGCCAACGACCTCAATCCGAATTCGCTCGAAATGCTGAGCGGTGCCCGCGTCGAGCCGGCGCTCGCCGCCGGCAATTCGCCCGAGCCGGTGCAGTTCGAGCGGCTCGGCTATTTCGCGCGCGACAAGAACTCCGCGCCGGGCAAGCCGGTGTTCAACCGCACCGTCGGCCTGCGCGACAGCTACGCGAAGGTCGCCGATAAATAAGCTCATTCCTCATCCTGAGGAGCGGTCCGCAGGACCGCGTCTCGAAGGATGGCGCACGCTCCATCGCCTCGCTCCTTCGAGACGGCCGCTGCGCGGCCTCCTGAGGGTGAGGCAACTTCCGAAATAATCTTGCGCGTTCCCGGCCCGTTCCCGGCGCAACCCTGCTCCAACCGGTAGTAGCATAACCCGGTCGTGGGTTGCGTTACGGGTCGCCGATGGCGGACGGGGGCAGGGGAGCGAAAGCTCGCACGTGGGACGTCGCGCGGCCGCGCGGCGCCGCGTGGCCGTCCGCGGATGCGCTCGGCGGTGCGCGCGACGTCATCTCGCGCTGGTTCGCGACGGATGTAGCGGCTGGGCGGCTGATGCCGTGGCTGCCGATCTGCTTCGGTTTCGGCATTGTTCTCTACTTCACGGCGGATCGCGAACCGTCGCTGTGGGCCGCGTGGGCGCTCGCGGCCACATTCGCGGTCGCTGCATTTTTCGCGCGCAAACGGCCGATCGCGTTCCCGCTGCTGCTTGCACTGACGGCGGCCGCTGCGGGCTTCGCTGTCATTACCTGGAAAAGCGCACGCATCGCGCATCCGATCCTGCAGCACACCGCCTGGAACATCGTGCTCTCCGGCTTCGTCGAAGTGCGCGAGGAGCGCGAGCGTTCCGACCGCATCGTGGTGCGGGTGCACAAGATCGAAGGGCGGCTCAAGGACGCACCCGAGCGCGTGCGGCTGTCGGTCAAGAAGCGCATGGCGCCGCCGGTCGGCGCGTTCATCGAGGTGAAGGCGCGGCTCAATCCGCCGCTGCGTCCGCTGCGGCCGGGCGGCTATGACTTCTCGCGCGATCTTTACTTCCAGCGCATCGGCGCAACCGGCTTCGTTCAGGGCGCGATCAAGACGGTCGACCCGCCGGTGCCGCCGGGCGCGCGGCTGCGCTATGCGACCTTCATCGAGGGCATCCGTGACGGCATCGACGGCCGCATCCGCGCAGCCGTTCCGGGCGATGCCGGCTCGATTGCCTCCGCGCTGATCACCGGCAAGCGCGACGCGATCTCGGCGCCGGTGAACGACGCGATGTACATCTCAAGCCTCGCGCATGTGCTCTCGATCTCGGGCTATCACATGGCGCTGGTCGCGGGCGTGGTGTTCTTCGTGGTGCGCGGCCTGCTGGCGCTGTCGCCCGCGCTCGCGATGCGCCACGCGATCAAGAAATGGGCGGCGCTCGCCGCGTTGATCGCGGCGTTCTGCTACCTGCTGCTCTCCGGCGCCGAGGTCGCGACGCAACGCGCCTTCATCATGACGGCGATTGTGCTGGTCGGCGTCATGGTTGACCGCTCGGCGCTGACGTTGCGCAATCTCGCGCTCGCCGCGCTCGGCGTCATGCTGTTTGCGCCCGAAGCCGTGGTGCATCCGAGCTTCCAGATGTCGTTTGCAGCGACGCTCGCCCTGATCGCCGCCTACGAGCGCGGTCTGCCGTGGGCGGTCGCCGGCGCCGACACCTCGCTCGGCGCGCGGGTCGCGCTGTGGGGCGGGCGTGAAATCGTCGCGCTGATCTTGGCCTCGCTCGTCGCGGGGCTCGCGACCACGCCGTACGCGGCCTATCACTTCCATCGGCTGGCGCCTTACGGCGTGCTCGCCAACCTGCTGGCGATGCCGATCGTGTCGGTGTGGGTCATGCCTGCCGGCCTGCTTGCGCTGATCGCACTGCCGTTCGGCTTCGATGCGCCGCTGTGGCGGCTGATGGGCGGTGGCATCGAGTGGATGATCACCGTCGCGCTGTTCGTCGCAAGCCTGCCCGGCGCCGTCGGGCGCATCACGGCCTTCGGTACCGGGCCGCTGCTGCTGTGCACCGCCGGGCTGGTGGTGCTCGGCCTGCTGCGCTCGCCGCTGCGCTGGAGCGGCGCGGCTGTCGTCGTGGGCGCAGCGGTTTGGGCGGCGCGAGTCCCAACGCCCGATGTCTATGTGGCGGATCGCGGCGACGTGGTCGCGGTGCGCGGCGCGTCGGGCAGGCTTTCGGTCATGCGCACCGGAACCAGCGACGGCTTCTCGGTGCGCGAATGGCTCGGAGCCGATGCTGACGCGCGCACCGCGACCGATCCTTCGCTGCGCGAGGGCATTGCGTGCGATGAGATCGGCTGCGTCGCGCGCCTACACGATGGCGCGATGGTGGCGTTGCCGTTCGCCGCCGAAGCCTTCGAGGAGGATTGCCGCCGCGCCGCGCTGGTGGTCAGCCAGCGCACCGCGCCGCCGTCCTGCGCCGCCGCGAAGATCGATCGCACGGTCTGGCCGCGTACCGGCGCGACCGCGCTGTATCGGGTCGGCAAAGGCTGGGAGACGGTGGTGGCGTATCCTGCCGGCTACGACCGGCCGTGGGCGCGTGCTGTGCCGATGCGTGAGAGCGAGACGCCATCGTCCAGCGCGATCCCGGCGCCGCGCGATGCGACGCCGAGGGTGGAAGATCTGGCGCCGGAGGATTGACCCCGTGTCCCGCACGCGGCGCACCGCGCAGCGGCGCACCGCAGATGCGGGACCCCGGTTGTTTTTTTGTGGATAGAAACCGGGGTCCCGGGTCTGCACAGCGGCGCTTCGCGTCGTAGTGCGCCCGGGACAAGGCTCAATACTTCCGGAACAATCCCACCAGCTTGCCCTGCACGCGCACGCGGTTGGGCGGCAGGATGCGCACCTCGTAGGAGCTGTTGGCGGGCTCGAGCGCGATCGAGGCGCCGCGGCGGCGGAAGCGCTTCAGCGTCGCTTCCTCGTCGTCGATCAGCGCCACCACGATGTCGCCCGTGTCGGCTCCATCGCCCTTGCGGATCAGCACCGTGTCGCCGTCGAGGATGCCGGCATCGATCATCGAGTCTCCGCGCACCTCGAGCGCGAAGTGGTCGCCCGTGGTGAGCAGGTCCGGCGGTACCTGGATGGTGTGGCTGCGCGTCTGGATCGCCTCGATCGGTGTGCCGGCAGCGATGCGGCCCATGACCGGAATGGTGACCGGGCGGCCGCCGTCGTCCTCGGAGGAGGCGCGCACACGGCCGAGATCGCCCTCGATGACCGACGGCGTAAATCCACGCCTGCCGCCGATGCCGTGCGCAACGGAGTCAGGCAGCTTGATGACTTCGATCGCGCGCGCCCGGTTGGGCAGGCGGCGAATGAAGCCGCGTTCCTCCAGCGCCGTGATCAGGCGGTGAATGCCGGATTTGGAGCGCAGATCGAGCGCATCCTTCATTTCGTCGAAGGAGGGCGGGACCCCGGACTCCTTGAGCCGCTCGTTGATGAAACGCAGCAGCTCGAACTGTTTCCGCGTCAGCATCTTCGCCCCTCGTTGGCCAAGTTTCGGTCGGTTGACGGCTGGTTAGGCGGTATCCGACTCATTCGAAACAAATCATGAACGGACACTATATGTTCGATACTTGTTCCGCAACCCTTTAATTTGGGGTGAACAAGTCGAGGGACCGCAAAAAGCGGGGCTTAATCTTCCAGCTTAACGAAGTCGCATGAAGTTCCGGCCGGCGCGGCGGGCGCGAATGCGGGGCGGATGACGAGGCAATCGGCCGCCGCCAGCGGCACCAGCATGGAGGAATCCTGCTGCGGGAAGGGTGTCGCGACCCACGTGCCGTCGCGCCGCGCGAGCGTCGCGCGCATGTATTCCTCGCGCTCGTCGTTGGCCGGCAGATCGCGGCCGAGCACGCCCTGCGTGATGGGGTGCGCGATGTCCGGCCGGCCGAGCAGCTTGCGGATCAGCGGCGCGACGAACAGCACGGAGCACACGTAAGCCGACACCGGATTGCCCGGCAGGCCGAGCACGCGCATGCCGCCGAGGATGCCGAACATCATCGGCTTGCCGGGTCGCATCGCGATCTTCCAGAACGAGAGCGCGACGCCTTGCGCCGCGAGCGCGGGCTGGACGAGATCGTATTCGCCGACCGAGGCGCCGCCCGCCGTCACCAGCACGTCGGCGCCGAGATCGCGCGCGCGCCGCACGCCCGCGATCGTTTCATCAAGCCGGTCGGGCAGGATGCCGAGATCGATCACGTCTGCGCCTTCGCGCCGTGCGACGGCGGCGAGCGTGAACGCATTGGAGTGGACGATCTGGCCCGGCCCGGGCTCGGTGCCGGGCGGCACGAGTTCGTCGCCGGTCGCCACCACGGCGACCTTCGGCCGGCGGCGGACCGGCACGGTCGCGTGGTTCATGGCGGCGGCAAGCGACACGTCGCGTCCCGTCAGGCGGCGGCCAGCCTCGAGGCGCACGTCGCCTTTGCGGAAATCGAGCCCCGCGATGCGCACGTTGCGTCCGCGCTTGGCCGGCGTGGTGACGACGACCGTGTCGTTTTCGCGCGTGGTGTTTTCCTGAATGACGACTGTGTCGCTGCCGGCGGGCAGTACGCCGCCGGTGAAGATGCGCGCGGCTTCGCCGCCGTTGACTTCTCCGGCGAACGGCCGGCCGGCCGCGACCTCGCCGATCAATCTCAGACGGGCGGGGGCGCTTGCAACATCCTCGGCGCGCACCGCGTAGCCGTCCATCGCGGAAACATCCTCCGGCGGCTGCGTGCGTCGCGCCGCGAGGTCCTCGGCGAGCACGCGTCCATCGGCTTCGGCGAGCGGCACGCGCTCGGCCGGCAGCGGCTCGACGCCTTCGAGCACGTGCGCGAGCGCATCGGCGACCGGAAGCAGCGCCACGTCAGGCTCCCTTGTTGCGATCAGACTTGTTGCGGTAAGTGCCGGACTTGCCGCCGCGCTTCTCGACCAGGTGAATGTTTTCGATGCGCATGCCGCGCTCGACCGCCTTGACCATGTCGTAGATCGTGAGGCACGCGACCGATACGGCCGTCAGCGCCTCCATCTCGACCCCGGTCTGACCTTTCAGCTTGCAGGTCGCGCGCACGATCACGCCCGGGAGCTTCTCGTCGGGCGCGATGTCGACCGCGACCTTGGAAAGCGCGAGCGGATGGCACAGCGGGATCAGCTCGTGCGTCTTCTTCGCCGCCATGATGCCGGCGATGCGTGCGGCGCCGAGCACGTCGCCCTTCCTGGCGTCGCCCTTGAGCACCAATCGAAGCGTCTTTGCGCTCATGACCACGCGGCCCTCGGCGACGGCGATGCGTTCGGTGGCGGCTTTCGCCGACACGTCCACCATGCGCGCCTCGCCGCGCTTGCCGATATGCGTGAGGGACTTCGCCATTACTCGGCGGCCGACATCCGGATGTTGCGCGCGAGCAGCGCTTTTGTCGCGGCGCCAACATCTTGGCTCCGCATCAGGCTTTCGCCGATCAGGAAGGCCGACACTCCGGCATGCCCGAGGCGGGCGAGGTCGGCGGACGTAAAGATGCCGCTCTCGCCGACCGCAACATAACCCTTGGGGACCAGCGGCGCGAGCCGCTCGGTCGTCTCCAGCGTGGTCTCGAAGGTCTTCAGATTGCGATTGTTGATGCCGATCAGGCGCGATTTCAGCCGCAGCGCGCGATCGAGCTCGGCCTCGTCATGCACTTCAACCAGCACGTCCATGCCGTATCCGAGCGCCGCATCCTCCAGCGCATGCGCCTCTGCGTCGCTCACCGAGGCCATGATGATCAGGATGCAATCGGCGCCCCAGGCGCGCGCTTCCGCCACCTGATAGGGCTCGTACATGAAGTCCTTGCGCAGCGCGGGCAGCGCGGTCGCGGCGCGCGCTTCGGTGAGGAATTCGGGCTTGCCCTGAAACGACGGTGCGTCGGTCAGCACGGACAAACATGCAGCGCCGCCCGCCTCGTAGGCGCGTGCAAGCGCCGGCGGATCGAAGTCTTCGCGGATCAGGCCGCGCGACGGGCTCGCCTTCTTGATCTCGGCGATCAGCGCGTAATCGCCTGCGGAGAGCTTGCGTTCGATCGCGGCGAGAAAGCCGCGCGGGGGAGGGGCTGCCTTCGCGGCGGCGTCGACTTCGGCCAGCGGGCGCGCGCGTTTCGCTGCCGCGATCTCCTCGCGCTTGTAGGCTTCGATCTTGGCGAGGATATCAGCCATTTGACACAGCAATCAGCCGATCCAGCCGCCCTTCGGCTTCCGCGCTATCGACCGACTTGGTGGCGATCGCGACGCCCTCTTTCAGGTCCTTCGCCTTGCCGGCAACCACGATGGCGGCGGCGGCATTCAGAAGGGCGACATCGCGGAACGGACCTTTCTTGCCCTTCAGCACGTCCATCAGCGCTGCCGCGTTGGACCCCGCATCGCCGCCGCGCAACTGCTCGGGCTTCGAGACCGACAACCCGACATCCTCGGGCTTGATCTCGAATGTCGTCACCTTGCCGTTTTCCAGCGCCGCGACGGCGGTCGGGCCTGAGGTGGTGATCTCGTCCAGCCCGTCGGAGCCATGCACCACATAGGCGCGCTCGCTGCCAAGATTCTTCAGCACGTTCGCAAGCGGCTCGACCCATTGGCGCGAGAACACGCCGACCATCTGCCGCTTTACGCCGGCCGGATTGGAGAGCGGGCCGAGCAGGTTGAAGATCGTGCGCGTGCCGAGTTCGACCCGCGTCGGGCCGACATGCTTCATCGCCGGATGATGCGCGGGCGCAAACATGAAACCGATGCCGGCCTCATAAATGCAGCGCGTGATCTCGTCCGGGCGCAGGTCGATCTTGACGCCAAGCGCGCCGAGCACGTCGGCCGCGCCCGAGCGCGAGGAGAGCGCGCGGTTGCCGTGCTTGGCGACCGGAATGCCGGCCCCGGCCACGATGAACGCAGCGCAGGTGGAGATGTTGTAGGAGCCCGACGCATCGCCGCCGGTGCCGACCACATCGATGGCGTCCGGAGGCGCGGCGACCTTCTGCATCTTGGCGCGCATGGTGGTGACCGCGCCGGTGATTTCGTCGACGGTTTCGCCGCGCAGCCGCAGGCCCATCAAGAGTCCACCCATCTGCGACGGCGTCGCCTCGCCCGACATCATGTAGTCGAAGGCCTTCGCGGCCTGGTCGCGTGACAGCGTTTCGCCGGTCGCGACCTTGCCGATGAGCGACTTGAAATCGTCCATGATGTCCTCAGTGCGACGTCGCGGCGGGCCGCCGGCCGCTCGCGACATTCCACGCGGCGGCAAGGTCGAGAAAGTTCTTCAGGATCGTGTGACCGTTTTCCGACGCGATGCTTTCGGGATGAAACTGCACGCCGTGAACCGGCAGCGTCTTGTGCGAGGCGCCCATCACGAGGCGGTCGCCGGTTTCGGCGGTGACCGAAAGCTCTTGCGGCAGCGTCGCGCGGTCGACGACGAGCGAGTGATAGCGCGTCGCCCTGAACGGCCCGTTGATGCCGCGAAACACGCCCTGGCCCTGATGCGTGATCTCGGAAAGCTTCCCGTGCACTGGCGTAGGCGCGCGCACAACATTGCCGCCGAATGCCTGGCCGATCGATTGCAGGCCGAGACAGACGCCGAACAGCGGGATTTTCGGCGCGGCTTTTTCGACGAGTTCAAGGCAGATCCCGGCCTCGTTCGGCGTGCAGGGGCCGGGGGAGAGCACGATGGCGTCCGGGTCGGCGTCGATGACGTCGCGCGCCGACACCTTGTCGTTGCGATGCACGACGACATCCGCCCCCAACTCGCCGAAATAATGGACGAGATTGAAGGTGAAGCTGTCGTAGTTGTCGATCAGGACAATCATGGCTCGGCGTGCGCTGATGTGCACTCAAGGTCTACAAGGTTGCGCGCGCGTTGGCGTCCGGAATTTCTACTTCGTGCGCTGATGCGGGCGGTCGTGCCGAACGACCCACCAATAGGCGGCCCAACCGAGCGCGGCCAATATCAATGGCGCCACGAGAACGTAGATCTGAAGGCCTGTCATTCCTTAAGCCTCCCAAGCACGAGTTGCGCCGTTATATGTAGGCTCAAACCGCCCAAAAACCAAATCAGGGCCGTCGCGAGCCACCAGCCGGTTGCGATCGCGGTCAGTCCATACAGCAAACTGGCGGTCGGGGCTATGACGGCCGTCACGATGGTGGCCAGCAGCTTCATCCGCTCATTGTGGATCAGGTCCATCGACCACTCCGCAAATTCGACCTTAAGAAGCGATCACTGTCCCCGTTTCGCCGCGCTGGCGAAGCGGCGCGCCTCTTCGGCGGCGCGGAACAGGGCCTTCGCCTTGTTGATGCATTCCTGCTGCTCGGACTCCGGATTTGAATCGGCAACGATGCCGGCGCCGGCCTGCGCATACATCACGCCGTCTTTCACCAGCGCGGTGCGCAGCACGATGCAGGTGTCCATCTCGCCGGCGGCGGAGAAATAGCCGACCGAGCCCGCGTAGAGCCCGCGCTTCTCCTTCTCTAGTTCGTCGATGATCTCCATGGCGCGCACCTTCGGTGCGCCCGACACCGTGCCGGCGGGAAATCCGGCGGCGAGCGCATCCACGGCGTCGTGGCGGTTCGACAATCTGCCCTCGACATTCGACACGATGTGCATGACGTGGCTGTAGCGCTCGATGAAGAACTGGTCGGTGACTTTCACCGTGCCGATCTCGGCCACGCGCCCGACGTCGTTGCGGCCGAGATCGAGCAGCATCAGGTGCTCGGCGCGCTCCTTCGGATCGGCCAGCAGCCTCTCCTCGTATTCCTTGTCCTCGTGCGGCGTGTCGCCGCGCGGCATGGTGCCGGCGATCGGGCGCACCGTGACGATGCCGTCGCGCACGCGCACCAGGATTTCCGGGCTCGAGCCCGCGACCGCGAAGCCGCCGAAGTCGAGGAAGAACAAAAACGGCGCTGGATTGACCCGGCGCAGCGCGCGGTAGAGCGAAAACGGCGCGAGCGTGAACGGCGCTTCGAAGCGCTGCGAGAGCACGACCTGAAAGATGTCGCCTGCCGCGATGTATTCCTTGGCCCGCGCCACATTGGCCTTGAATTCATCCGGCGTCGTGTTCGAGGTCGGCACCACCGTGAGCGGCCCGGCGGGGGCGCCCGCCGCCTCCTTGTCGAGCGGCCGGTCGAGCGCGTCGACGATGGCCGAGAGCCGTTCCGTCGCGCGAGTGAAGGCTGCCGCAGGCGTGACATTTGGCTCCGGCCTCACCGGCGTCACGACCGTGATCGAATCCTGCACGGCATCGAACGCGATGACGACGGTCGGCCGCAGCATGATCGAGTCCGGAAGCCCGATCGGGTCGGGATTGGGCGGCGGCAGTTCCTCCATCAGCCGCACCATGTCGTAGCCAAGATAGCCGAACAGCCCAGCCGCCATCGGCGGCAGCTTCTCCGGGAGCACGATGCGGCTTTCGGCGATCAGTGCGCGCAGCGCGGTCAACGGAGCTTCGGGGCAGGGCGCGAAGTTGTCTGCCTTTGTGCGTGCGGCACGATTGATCTCGGCGCCTGTGCCATTGGCGCGCCAGATCAAGTCCGGCTCGAGACCGATGATCGAGTAGCGCCCGCGCACCGCGCCGCCTTCGACCGACTCGAACAGAAAGCTGTTGGCGCGCCCGCCCGCGACCTTGAGAAATGCCGAGACCGGCGTTTCGAGATCGGCGACCAGCGTCGTCCAAACCACCTGCGGCTCGCCACGCGCATAGCGCGCCGCGAAGGCCTCGGGGGCCGGCTCGATCTGCATCTAGTTCTGGTCGCTGCTGCTGCCCGAGGCGACCCGGCGCAACGCATCCTGGTTGATGGTCGCGCCGAGATCGGTCTGCAGTTGGGCGACATATTGCGCCAGCAGATCCTCGGTGAGCGCGCGCCGCGTGCTGTCCTCGATGCGCTTTCCTTCCGGCGAGGCGGCGTCGAAGTTCGGCACGGTGATGTCGGTCAGGTGGAACACCACGCGTTCGGCCGCGTCCTTGCCGACCGCGCTTCCGGCCGCGTCCTTGGGCGTGGCAAACACCGCCTCGATCACGCTCGGGGGCATCGATCCGGAATTGCCGGCGCGCTTGAGGCCGAAGGTGGTCTGGACCGTGAGCCCTTCGGCGGCCGCGGCATCGTTGAGCGACGTGCCGGCCTTGATCTTGTCGACGATCTCGGCCGCCTTGGCCTTGAGGCGGTCGGATACCTGCTCCTCCTGCCACCTTTCCTCGACACGGGTACGCACCTCGTCGAGCGTCCGCTCGCGCGACGGCTTGACGCCCGCGACCTCGAACCAGATGTAGCCGCCGCCGGCGATCTGCAGCGGCTCGTTCTCGACACCCATGTCGGTGCGGAATGCGGGGCCGAGCACGTCGTTTCCGGACGGCAGGCCGGTAACCTGCGCGCCGTTCGGGTCGCGGCCCTGACGATCGATCGCCTCGATGGTGGTCGCTTTCAGGCCGAGCTTCTGCGCCACTTCGGCGAGCCGCATACCGCCGGCGCGCTCGTCCTCGATCTTGTCATGGCGCGAGGCAAGTTCGCTCCTGGCGCGGTCGGTCGCGATTGTCTGCTTGATCTCGGAAGCGACGTCCTCGAACGGCTTGATGTTTTCCGGCTCGATCTTCACCACGTGAACCAGCATCGTGCCGAACACGCCCTTCACGGGCGCGCTGACCTCATCCTGCTTGAGCGCGAAGGCCGCGTCCGCGACCGCGCTGTCGATGATGCCGGTCTTGGTCACGAGGCCGAGGTCGATATCCTTTTCCGTCAGCCCGCGTTCCTTGGCGAGCGTCTCGAACGAGAGCTCCGACTTCTCCAGCCGCGTGGCGGCGGCTTGCGCCTCCTCGAGGGTCGGAAACGAGATCTGCGCGACCTGACGGCGCTCGGGCGTCCCGAAGCGCGCGAGGTTCAGATCGTAGTAGCGCTTCGCATCGGCATCGCTGACTTCGGCGGGCCGCGCCAGATCGGCAGGCGCAACTGACATCACCACGATCGTGCGGTACTCGGGCGCGCGGAACTCGGCCTTGCGAGCCTCGAAATACTTCGCGATCTCCTCGGGCGTGGGCGGTGGAATGTCGCCCGCCTTGGCGCGGTCGAGCACGACGTAATCGATGGCGCGCTGCTCGTTCTCGTAGCGGTTCAGCGCATCCGCCATCGTTCTCGGCAGCGTCATCTCGCCGCCGACGGTTTCGGCGATTTCGCGGCGCAAGGTCAGGCGCTTCTGCTCGGCGGTAAAGCGCTGCTCGGTATAGCCCGCGCCGCGGATGATCTGCTCAAAGCGGGCGCGGTCGAACTGGCCGGACACTCCCTTGAAGCTCGGATCGTTGGTGATCTGGCGCGCGATCTCGGCGTCGGAGACATTGAGGCGCAATTGCCGCGCGCGCTGGTCGAGGGCCGCTTCCGCAACAAGCTGCCCGGCAAGCTGCTGTTCGAGCCGCAACGCACGCGCCTGGTCCGGCGTGACCGGGCGGCCAAGCTGGCGGCTGAGCTGCTGCAGGCGGTCATTGTAGATCTGGCGGAACTGGTCGACCGTGATCTCGGTCGAACCGATCTTGGCGACAGTCGAGCGGCCGAAGCCGCGGAAGATGTCGCCGATCCCCCAGATCGCGAAGCTCACGGCAATCAGGCCGAGAACCACGCCCATGACGGCTCTGCCCAGCCAATTGCTGGAAGCCTTGCGTATCCCGCGAAGCATAGAAATCCTAATCGGTTAGGGGAGGTGAATAGGCCGGCATAACCGCCGGGTCCCGCATGGCGCACATCATAAAGATGGCGGCCATGCGCCGCAACAAGCGCAGACTGCGGCCTCTGGCGCCGGGCGGGGCCGTTTGCTAACCGCTCGGGCGGAAAACCGGGGCGAAATTAGTCATGACGAAGGGGCAGCGGCGGCCACTGGTCGCCGGAAACTGGAAGATGAACGGCGTCAGGGCCTCGGCGGAGGAGCTTGGCAAGATCGTGCAAGGCTCGGAGACGCTGCCGAAGGTCGACTTGCTGGTGTGCCCGCCGGCCACGCTCGTGACGATGTTTGCCGTAGCGGCACACGGCTCCAGGGTCGCGATCGGCGCGCAGGACTGCCACGCCGAACCGTCTGGCGCCTACACCGGCGACATTTCGGCCGAAATGCTGGCCGATGCCGGCGCCAGCGCCGTAATTGTCGGCCATTCGGAGCGGCGGGCCTATCACCATGAGAGCGATGCCGACGTCCGCGCCAAGGCGCTCGCCGCACGGCGTTCCGGCCTGACCGCCATCGTCTGTGTCGGCGAGACCAAGGACCAGCGCACCGCTGGCCAGACGCTGGACGTGGTCGGTGCGCAGCTCGCCGGCTCATTGCCGGACGGCGCGACAGCGGAAAACCTCGTGGTGGCCTACGAGCCGGTCTGGGCGATCGGTACCGGGCTCACGCCAACGCCCGCGGACGTGGCGGAGGTACACGGCTTCATCCGCGGGCGGTTGATCGCGCGCTTGGGCGCAGCTGGCGAGGGCTTCCGCGTTCTTTATGGCGGCTCCGTGAAACCCTCGAATGCCGCGGAGCTGCTGCACGTCGCCAATGTGGACGGCGCGCTGGTTGGCGGCGCGAGCCTGAAGGCAGACGATTTCCTCGGCATCGCGTCGGTTTATCGCTGAGCAATCATCTCCAGCTCACCTCCGCCGGTAGAGCCGGAGCGGGAAGCGCGCGCGCGAATTTCATCGGCGCGATGCCCGCAAGTTGCGGCACACGCAGGCCAAACACCGCATGCAGCTCGCGATCGATGTCGGTCCCGGTGAACGGCTTGTAGAGAAACGCGGTCGCGCCGCGATCGAGCGCCAGGAGGCGGCGTTGCTCGTTCTGTTCGCCTGAAATCATGATGACCTTCACGCC
>Ga0193717_1001492_pt1 | contig 14347 bp, 12 predicted proteins | sample U2c2metaG_FD_145900 | JGI IMG/M metagenome (GOLD analysis project Ga0193717, IMG submission 145900) | Soil microbial communities from a riparian zone of the East river system, Colorado, United States - U2c2 | ecosystem: Environmental > Terrestrial > Soil > Riparian zone | place: USA: East River... | reverse complement strand
ACATGTGTTCTACGCCCTTTCGTTGGTTGCAACAGCAGCGCCAGAAGACAAGTCGCACGCAAACCAGAAGCGCGCGGGGGCCATCCTGGAACCGATCTATCGTGATCATCCGGATCATCCGGGCGTTGCCCATTACCTGATCCACACTTACGACAGTGCGGAACTGGCGCCACGCGGCCTGGTCGCGGCGCGTGCCTACTCGAAGATCGCCCCTTCAGCGCCGCATGCGCTGCACATGCCATCGCACATTTTCACGCGGCTGGGCCTGTGGGACGAGTCGATCGCATCGAACGTTGCCGCGCGCGCGGCGGCGCACAGCCAGGGCGACTTCGGTGAGGAACTGCATGCGATGGACTACCTCACCTATGCCTATCTTCAGCGCGGCAGGCGCGCTGACGCCGAAGGCGTGGTGCAGTCACTGACGACGATGGGCACGCAGGCCGGGAGTGACTTCAAGGCGGGGTACGCGGCAACCGCCATGCCGGTGCGTCTTGCCATGGAGGGGCGTCAATGGGACGTTGCCACAAACCTGCAACCACAGCCAGGTTCGTCGCCGGAAGTGGCTGCCATTGTCTATTGGGCACGCGCCGTTGCCCAGGCGCGCGCCGGCCACCCGCAAGCAGCCGATCAGGACATCGCGAAACTCCAGGCCTGCCGACAGCAGTTGGTGGCCGAGGGCAAAACCTACTGGGCGACCCAGGTCGAGATCCTTGCGAAGGAAAGCAAGGCCTGGCAATTAGCCGCGCAATCACATCCCGACCAGGCCATCGAAGCACTTCGGCTGGCCGCGAACCAGGAAGACGGCATCGAGAAACTTCCCTTGACGCCGGGTCCGATCATTCCCGCTCGCGAGCAACTTGGAGACTTGCTGCTGGCAATGCATCGACCGAAGGAAGCGCTTGAGGCCTATCGGGTTGCATTGGCTGCGGCGCCCGGCAGGCGCGGGGCGCTTAGCGGCGCGGCGCAGGCCGCCGATGCTGTGGGCGATACCCGGACAGCCGACCAGATGCGGACGCTCCTGTCGAAGTGATGGCGCGGGACCTATCTCAATAACCCGCTCGTGAACTGACGCGATCCGTCGCACCATGGCGACGTCACCAGATCCGCACTCTTTTCCCCGGCGCCAGGTACAACAGATCGCCGGCCTTCACCCCGAAAGCCTCGTACCAGGCATCGATATTCCGGAAAGGGATATTGACGCGCTCCGGATACGGAGAGTGCACGTCGTCCGTCACCTGGTCGCGCAGCGCTTCCGGTGTCTTTTTGCCTCGCCACACCCGGGCCCATGCAAGGAAGAACCGCTGCTCACCGGTAAGGCCATCCAGCGTGGATGCTGCCCTGCCCGCCAGGGAGCGGTGATAGGCGTCCAAGGCCAGGGTGACGCCGCCTAAGTCGGCGATATTCTCGCCCATGGTCTGGCCGGCATCGACGTGCATGCCGGGCACGGGTTCGGTGGCAGCGTATTGCCTGCCCAGCGCGGCGGCACGTTGGGCGAATGCCTGGCCGTCGGTCTTGCCCCACCAGTCACGAAGGCGGTTGTCCGCATCCATGTGGCGACCGTCATCATCGAAACCGTGCGTCCATTCGTGGCCGATATACGAGCCGAGTGCGCCGTAGTTGGCAGCTGGATCGCCTTGTCGATCGAACAGGGGTGGCTGCAATAGCGCCGCGGGGAATTCGATGTTCAACGCCTCGCCGTTTTCCGCGTCCACCGTCTGCGGCGCTTCGTACCACTCGGTCGGATCCACTGGACGGGCAAGCAGCCCCAGCTCGTAGCGCCAGTCCACGGCCGCGGAGCGCAAAACATCGCCCACCAGGTCGTCGTCGCGAATCACATCCGGAGCATCCTGGCGCCAATGGTCGGGGTAGCCGACATTCACCGTATAGGCGAGAAGTTTTCGCTGGGCCTCGGCGCGGGTTCCGGGCGACATCCATGCCAGCTTGTCGATGCGATCGCGGTACGCATCGCGCAGCTCCTGGATCATCGCCCGCACGCTATCGCGCGAGGACGCCGGAAAATACTTCGCCACGTACAGCTGCCCCACGCTCCAACGCAGGCTTCCGAAGCACACGGATGGGTCACCGGGGCACCCGCTGCCGGAAATGGTCTGGACGGCCAGTTGCCAGGGTTCCGGTGGCGCCGATTGTCCTGCCAACACCATCCCCCGGAAGCGGAACCATGCATCGGTGAAGTCGGCGGACAGCAACGGCGATGCATGATCGATCATGCGCGCGGCCTGCCAGGCCTCGATGGTGGACAACGGCGTTGAAGCGAACAGCCTGGCGACTTTCGGAAATGCAGCTTTTTCCACCAGCACCAGATGGGCGTCGCCGGGAATGCCGGAAGCGGCAAGGAAGTGCTGCCATGGGAAGCCCGGCGCCAGTCGTTCAAGCCCGGCGAGTGTCTCCGGGTTGTTCGTCGACAGTACGTCACGCTGTTGTGCCTCGTTCCAGCTGGCGCTGGCCAGCGCCGTTTCGAAGTCAAGCACGCGGCCAGCCGCGTCCGCGGGAGATGGCCATCCGACGCGGGCAAACGATGCAGAGAGGTAGGCGCGATACGCCGAGCGCTGCGCGGCAAACCGCTTGTCGAGGTAGTACGCACGATCAGGTAGTGCGGTGCCGGAAAGACTCAGGAACACGGCCGTATGTTTCGGATCGCGATGGTCCACGTCCACGATGACCCCGAACAACGATCCCTCGAAGCTCAGCGGCGCCCGGCCCATCAGCGCCACTTGCGCATCTTTCGTGGTTGCCTGGCGTACGCCGTCGAGCAACGGCTTGATCGGTTGCCAGCCCAAGGCGTCGCGCCTTGCCTGGTCGAGGTAGGCTCGATAATACGCCCCCACTTTTCCGGCGGCATCGCCAGGCTGGTGGCCTGCGGTTGCGGCCTGCGCCTGCATCAGTTCATGCAGTTGCCCCGTCGTACGGTCGATCATGCCCTGCAGCGTGCCCACTTCAATGTGGTCGCGCGGCAGTGGCGTCGTGTCGAGCCAGCGGCCGTTGGCGTAGCGATAGAAGTCGTCGCCTGGCCGCACCGCGGGATCGCCACCATCGGTGATAGGTGTCGCGACCAGGTCATGGCCGCCTGCCAGTGCAGCCGTCGATGCGAGGAAAAAAGCCGGGATGGTGAACCAGAGCCACCTGCTCATGGTTGCTTGATGTCGATCCGGTGCCCGGTCGCGGCATCCTGGAATACCTCGTGTTTGGCCTCCCATTGGCCCAGGTGTTTCTCCGCCTCGACGTAGACCGTGCCCTTGCCGTGAGGGCCCTCCAGATTGAAGGAAAGATCTGCCCGCCCATCCGGGCCATTGACCTGGATGTTGCCCATCGGCGTGCCTGCCGACATCGGCTCGCCGACGATCTGCACGACTTCCGCATTGGCCCTGGCATTGGCAAGGGCCACCTGATATGCGCCCGAGCTCTTCATCCCCTGGGTGATGGTCAGGAATATCCCGACCAAAAAAAGCGGCACCAAAAGCCATACCGCGATGCCCCACCTGGCCCAGGTTCGCTGGGTTGCCCTGAACTGTTCAATGCTGTCCCAGTGCCTGTTGCGCCAGGCCCAGGCACTCCCCCTGGCACCCAGCACGAACATCATCACGAAGCCGACCAGTGGAATGAAAACAAGCAGCGCGATCATCGTGCTGTTGCCGATGCCCCAGATCCAGCTCAGCAGGAACGCTCCCCAGTTCCAGCGATCGACCTCCGACGGTACTTCAGACGATGGACCACGCCCGGATGTGTTCTCCATGCCCCGCCCTTATTCCCTTGGTCAGGAACGAGTGTCGCGCATGGCCTCGCCGCGCGGCAAGCGCGCAGGATCTCGCGACTTGTCGAACTCCATCGCAAATCCCCCCCGCCAGCTAAGTGGGACGGATACCGAAGGGGGAGCCTACGTTCCGCCAGGTGGAAGCATCTGGATCAACGGCTGGTCCTCTTCCTCCAGCAGGTAATTGGCCACGAAGGTGGCAGGTCCCCCCACGGGGTCGAAGTGCTCGATCACGGTGTTGGCGGGCTCGAAGATGGCCGAACCCGCGGGATATTCCCCGGCCGGCTGACCTTCCACCTGGAACAGGATGGTGCCTTTGACCACGTAGCAGATGACGGGCGCCGGATGCTGGTGACGCCCGGTGGGTTGCCCTTCGGCCAGGGTAATTTCCTTGACCTCTACCCTGCCCACCCTGGTTCCCGCCGCCAGAGACGCCGACAACAAAGGTTTGCGCACGATGTCGATGGTCCCGGCCATCGCGGGGCCTGCAGCTCCGCATGCAGCGCACGTCACCGCCATCAGCAAGGCACCCTTGCCTGCGATCTTCTTCATTACCCACCTCTTTGCTATCGTCGGCGGACACAGCGTCGCGCCAGGTACGATGAGTCTGCGCCTGGGTGCCGCCGCGATAAATCCCTCGCAGGGCAATGCAACGTTGCAGGTGACGCAATGAAGTCGGACCGGTTCGTGCAGCTGATGCACTTCGTCGAGGTGGCGCGCCAGCGTGGCTTTACACAAGCGGCTGGCGTGCTAGGCGTGAGTGCGTCGTCGATGAGCCGCAGCGTGTCCCGCCTGGAAGAGCGCCTTGGCGTACGCCTGGTGCAACGCACAAGCCGCGCGGTAAGCCTGACCGAGGCCGGCCAAGCCTACTTCACGCGATGCGAAACCTTGCTGGCGCAGCTAGATGCAGCCGATGCGATGGCCGACAGCGCCAGTCAGGACATCGCCGGCCGCATACGACTTAGCGTGCCCACGGGCCTTACCGATGCGCGCGTGATGCCGGCGCTGACCACCTTCATGGCCAGCCATCCGCGCATTGAGGTGGAACTGTTCGCGGGTAATCGTTATGTGGACCTGATCGACGAGGGCTACGACCTTGCCATCCGCGTGGGCGACCTGCCCGACTCCGAGCAGGTCGCGCGCCGCATCGGCGAGAACCGCCGCGTATTAGTGGCAACGCCACGATACGTCGACACCCATGGCTCACCGGTAAAACCGGCCGACCTTGCCGACCATGCGGGATTGCAATTGGGCAACGCGCCGCCCGCGCCCGCGTGGATCCTCAAGCAGGGATCGCACGAAGTACGCGTGCAACCGCGCAGCAGCCTGCTGTGCAACCACGCCGCGGCGATCCGTTTGGCCGCCCTGGCGCACCTGGGCGTCGCCGTCCTTCCCAGCATGCTTGTCGATGAAGACATAAGGCAACGCGCACTGGTGCGGCTGTTACCCCGCTGGACGCTACCCCCACAACCCATCCACGCACTCTTTCCTTCCAACCGGCATATGCCGGCGAAGGTGCGGCTACTCGTGGACCACTTGGCGTCCGTGCTGAAACACGACGAGAGATAACACCACGGCGGACAGCTTGGCGCTAGTGGCGGATCTGGCCTGTCCCGCGGACGACAAAGCGTTCAATGGTGAGCGATTCCGCGCCCATCGGTCCATAGGCATGCAAACGGGTGGTGGAGATGCCGATCTCGGCGCCAAGGCCCAGTTCGCCTCCATCGCTGAAGCGCGATGAGGCATTGACCATCACCACGGCCGAGCGCAGGGCGGCAATGAAGCGATCGGCGGTGGCGGCGTTGTGCGTGGCGATCACCTCGGTGTGGTCGGAGCCGAAGCGGCGGATGTGCGTGATGGCATCGTCCAGGCTGTCGACCACGCGCACCGCGATGATCAGGTCGAGGAACTCGGCGGCGTAATCGTCGTCGGTGGCGCTGGCCATGGACGTGATGGCTCGTGATCGTTCGCAGCCGCGCCATTCGACCTGGGGTAACGCGGCCACGGCGCGCGGCAGGAACTGGGCGGCCACGTCGGCGTGCACCAGAAGCGTTTCCAGTGCATTGCACACGCCAGGACGGCTCGCCTTGCCGTCCACCAGCAAGCGCAGGGCAAGTTCAAGGTCCGCGTCGCTGTCCACGTACAGGTGGCACACGCCCTTGTAGTGCTTGATCACCGGTACGCGGGCGTGCTCGGCGACGAAACGGATCAGGCCTTCCCCGCCGCGGGGAATGGCAAGGTCGATGACGTCGGTTAGCTGCAGCAGCTGCACCATGGCGTCACGGGAGAGATCTTCCACCACGCTCACGGCGGCACCCGGGACGCCGTTGGCTTCCAGCGCCGTGGCGATCGCACGGGCAATGGCCGCATTCGAGTGGGCCGCTTCCGAGCCACCGCGCAGTACCACGCCGTTACCTGCCATCAGGCACAGTGCGGCGGCATCGGCGGTGACATTGGGGCGGGCCTCGTAGATCATCGCGATGGTGCCCAGCGGCACGCGCACGCGCTCCACCACGATGCCGTTGGGGCGGGTCTCGCGGCGCGTCACCACGCCGACAGGGTCGGGCAAGGTCGCCACGTCGCGGACACCCTGGGCCATGGCCTGTACTCGGGCGTCGTCGAGGCGCAGGCGGTCGAGCATGGCCGCGGCGATGCCCCGGGCTTGCGCGGCTTCGGTGTCGAGCGCATTCGCAGCCTGTATGTCCGCGCTTGCAGCCGTGATCTCATCGGCCATGGCGTGCAGCAATTGGCGACGCGCGTTGCCATCCAGCGCAGCGACCGCTGCCGACGCGTCCCTGCAAGCCAATGCCTGTTCAACGATGCCCTTCATGCAATTTCCCTTGCCATCACCATGTCGTCGCGATGCACGACGGATTCGCCATAGCTATAGCCGAGCACGTCGTCGATATCACGGGTATGCCGGCCGGCGATGCGGCGGATGTCGGTCGCCGCATACTGGGTAATGCCGCGGGCGATGCGCTGGCCATCATGGTGGATGTCCACCATGTCGCCGCGGCTGAATTCCCCGCGCGCCGCGGTAATCCCGCCTGGCAGCAATGAAGCGCCACGCCCGGTGATCGCCTCGGCAGCGCCGGCGTCCAGGTCGATGCCGCCGTCCACGGCCGGTGCGTGGCGCAGCCAGTATTTTCGTGCGGCCAGTCGCCCGCCGTCGGCGTGCAACCATGTGCCGCGGAAACGTTGCTGGATGAGCAGGCGAACGGTGTCGGCGCTACTGCCGTCGAAGAGGATGGTAGCGATGCCGGCGCTGGCCGCCTTCTGCGCCGCCTGCAGTTTGGTCACCATGCCGCCGGTACCGGCGGCGGAGCCTGCGTCGCCAGCCATGCGCAGGATATCCACGGTGATTGCCGCCACGTCGTCCACCGGCTGGGCTCCCGGATCGCGCGGATGGGCGGAATAAAGGCCACCAATGTCGGTGGCGATCAGCAGCAGGTCGGCGTCCACCAGTGCCGCCACGGTGGCAGCCAGGTTGTCGTTGTCACCGAGCTTCAATTCCTCCACCGCCACGGTGTCGTTCTCATTGACTATCGGCAGCGCACCGATGGCCAGGAGTTCAGTAAGCGTGGCGCGGGCGTTGAGGTAGCGGCGGCGGTTGCGCAGGTCGTCGTGGGTCAATAGCACCTGGGCGACGGGACGATCGAAGAAACGTTGCCACAGGGTCATCAACGAGGCCTGGCCAAGGGCTGCCAGGGCCTGGCGCGCGGCAAGGGGAGCGTGCTCGCCCACGGTCTTGCCAGCCACGGCGCGACCGGCCACCACGGCCCCGGAGGATACGATCACCACGTCGCGCCCCAGCGCATGGCAGGCGGAAACGAAATGGGCCAGGCCCAGCGCGTGCCTCGGCGTGAGGCCACCGTCCGGTGCCGCCAGCAGGCTGCTGCCGACCTTCAGCACGGCGCGGCGCCAGGGTGGCAGTGCGCGTTCGCTGAAGACCGATGCCATGGCCGCCTAGCCTGCCAGGGCGTCGAGGCGGGCGCGGAGTTCGTCCAGTCCCAACGCATGGCCCGCTCCGGGCGACACGCGCGCGGCGAGGCTGGATTCAGGGCTCCTGCCCTCGCCCGCCGACGCGGCCGTCTCGGCAGCGGCGCGGTAAGCATCACGGAACGGCACGCCGGCGGCGGCCTGCTCGATGGCTACGTCCGTGGCATACATCGCAGGCTCGATCGCCGCGCGCATGCGTTCAGCCTTCCAAGTCATCCGGGCCAGCATGTCCGGCACCAGTTCCAGCGCGGACAATCCATGGGTGAAGCCATGGAATAGGGATCCCTTGGAGAATTGCAGGTCGCGCTGGTACCCGGACGGGAGCGACAGCAGTTGTTCGATCTCGGTGCGGGCGGCGGCTACCGTGGCATAGCTGGCGCGAAGCAGTTCCACGACGTCCGGATTGCGCTTGTTCGGCATGATCGACGAACCGGTGGTGTATTCCCCGGGAAGGGAGACAAAGTCGAACTCGGCCGTGGTGAACAACGACAGATCCCAGGCCAGGCGGCGAAGGTCCAGGAGCGCGGACGTCATGGCTTCAAGCGCGGCCATCTCGAACTTGCCGCGTGAAAGCTGCGCGTAGATCGGTGACACCTGCATGCGGCCGAAGCCAAGCGCGGTGGTGGTGTACTGGCGATCCAGCGGCAGGTTCACGCCATAGCCCGCCGCGGTGCCAAGCGGATTGGCATCGATCCAGTCGGCGGTGGCGCGCGCGCGGACGGCGTTGTCGATGAAGCCTTCGGCGAAGCCTGCGAACCACATCGCCGTGGACGACACCACGGCCCGCTGCAGGTGGGTGTATCCCGGCAGCGGCAGGCTCTCGGCTGCGGCGCGGTCAAGGCAGGTGCGGGCAATGGCGATGTCGAGCACGGCCAGGCTGGCAAGCTGGTCCTTCAGCCACAACCGCGTGGCCACCAGGATCTGGTCGTTGCGGCTGCGACCGGTATGCACGCGGCGGCCTGCATCGCCCAGGCGCTCGGTCAGCCGGGCCTCGATGGCCGAATGGCCATCTTCGAAGCGGTCGTCCAGCACGAAGCTGCCGCTGCGGAAATCATCGGCCAGTATGTTGAGTTCGCGCGCAATGGCGGCGGCTTCGTCGTGGCTGACCACGCCGATGCGCGCCAGGCCCTGCACGTGGGCCTGGCTGGCCTGGATGTCGTGCAGGAAGAATTCCCGGTCAAGCACGACATCCGCGCCGGCGAGGAATTTCATGATCCGCGCGTCCACCTTGCTATCGGATTTTTGCCACAGGGGTTGTGCCATGGCGATCAGTCCTTGGGAATGGCGGTGAACTCGTCGAAGCCGAGCACGTGGTTGAGGTTCTGCATGGCCTGGGTGGCCGCGCCTTTGAGGAGGTTATCCAGCGTCGCCACCACCACCACGCGCTTGCCATCGTTGGACACGGTGAACCCGCCCACTTCGGCATGATGTTTGTGGGCGATGCGGCTCACCCAGGGCGCTTCATCGAGCACCCTCACCAACGGCTCGCTGGCATAGCGCTGGCGGAAACGCGCGGCGATGTCTTCCAGCTTCACCGGCCGCGCCACATAGATATTGGTGGTGACGGTAAGGCCGCGGAAATGCGGCGCCACGTGCGGCAGGAATTCCACCGGCACGCCCAGGTGGCGGCTGGCTTCGCGCTCGTGCGTGTGGCCGGTGAGCGTGTATGGCATCAGGTTGTCGCGGAGCTTTTCCGGATCGTTCTTGTCCGAAGGCGTGGTGCCGGCGCCGGAATAGCCCGATACGCCGAACGACACCGGCGGCGCGGCCAGGAGATCTTTCAGCGGCTCGATCGACAACTGGATGGCCGTGGCGTAGCAACCGGGGTTGCTTACCTTCCTCTGGCCACGCCAGAGACCGCGGGTCAATTCAGGCAGGCCGTAATACCACTCTTCGTTGAAGCGGTAGTCCGCCGAGAGATCCACGATCACCGTATCGGGCCTGGCGGCATCCAGCGCCTGGACATAGGGTGCCGCCTTGCCATTGGGCAGGGCCAGCACCACGGCGTCGGCGCCCTTCGCTGCCACCTCCGCGGCATCCAGGCTCTCGTAGCGAAGATCGCCGGTGAAACCGTCGATGTGATCGGCCACGCGCTGGCCGGCGAGCTCGCGCGAGGAAACGAAGGTGAGCTCCATACCCGGATGGGCCTGGACCAGGCGGATCAACTCAGCGCCGGTGTGCCCACGGGCGCCGACGATGCCGATGCGTTTTGACGTCATGGTTCCACCAGGGTGGCAGGCCGCGTGGCGCAATGCGCCACGCAGCGTTCGATATCCGCGAAGTCGGGCATGCCATACCAGAACACTTTCCAGCGTTCCTGCTTGTAGCAACCGTCGGATTCGGCGTAATAGAAATGGTTGATGGCATTGCCATGGCGCGAGCGCCAGAACAGGCGGGGGTTTTCATCGCGCATCACCTGCCACACGGCACGCCCCAGGCCTTCGCCCTGGGCGTCGTCGAGCACGGCGAACTTGTCCAGGTAGGTGTAGCCATCTTCGTCGGTGAGGATCATCGCGGCGCGGTAATTCTCGCTGACGTAGATGCGATAAGGCCTGGTGCGCTCGAAGTAGTCGGCAACCACCGACCGGCCGAAGCTCGATTCCACCAGGCTGCGCATGCGTTCAAGGTCCACGCCCTGCCACGACTCGAACTTCAGCACGCGCTCGCCACGGCGCACCAGCGTGCCCGAACCCTTGTGGGTGAAGAGTTCCTTGGCCAGTTCCGAGGGCTGGGTGATTGACACGCTGGAGGTCAACGGCAGGCCGTCAAGGAGATCCTTGATCTGCTCGATCTTCAGGCGCATGCCCGAATGCAGCCAGGGCTGTTTCAGCAGCGCTTCGTACTCGGTGGACAGATTGATCGAATCGATGATCTTGCCGTCGCCGTCGAGCAGGCCGCCCGTGCCGGTCAGGAATACGATCTTGTACGGCTGCAGCACGCGCACCAGTTCATTGGCGGCGAAATCGGCGTTGATGTTCAGGATCTGGCCGCTGTCGGTTTCACCAAGGCTTGCGATCACCGGGATGGAACCGGCACGCAGGCTCGCTTCGATCGGCGCCAGGTTGATCTCGCGTACCTTGCCAACCAGGCCGTAAGTTTCCCGGTCAAGGAAATCGGAAGCGAACACGCCCGACGGCACCGAGGTGGCACGTGTGTCGGACTGCTGCAGCGCTTCGACCAGGCGCAGGTTCTGCGCCTGGAACACGCGGCGCACGATGGCCAGCGCCTCGGGCGAGGTGACGCGCAGGCCACCGACGGTCTGCTTGACGATCCCGGCGGCAGCGAGTTCCTCGTCCAGCTGCGGGCCGGCGCCGTGCAGCACGATGGGCGTCAGGCCCACCTGTTGCAGGAAGGCCAGCGATGAAGTGAGCGCGGGCAGATCATCGCGCAGCACCGCGCCGCCGACCTTCACCACCGCAAAGCGGCTGGCGTCGAGCTGCGAGAAACGTTTCAGGTATTGCTGGATTTCCCGCGCGCTGCCCATGCTCGACAGGAGGCGCACAATGGTCTTGCGGGTGTGCTTATGCGTTTCCACTGTCCACGATCCTGTAGATGGTGCGGGCATAGTCTTCAAGTTGGGCAAGGGATACCCACTCATCGGCGGTGTGCGCCTGGGCGATATCCCCGGGGCCGTAGACGAACGCGATGAAGCCGGCAGCAGAGAACAGCGCCGCTTCCGTCCAGAAGTCCACGGCGTTGCCCACCGGGATGCCCAATTCATCGGCGATATCGCGCGAGGCCAGACGGCGAGCCTCCGCGGTGGCGGTGTCGCCCGCGGGAAGTGAATCGCCGCGGAAGGTCTCGCCATATTCCACCGGGAAGGGCTCGACCAGGGTACGGAAGGTCTCGAGCATGCGGTCGGCGTCCATCGATGGCAGGGGACGGAAGCCGAAGCGGATGTCGCCCGTGGGAGCGATCATGTTGGCCTTGATGCCGCCCTCGACCTTGCCGATGTTGAAGCGCAGGCCCGTCAAGCCACCGAAACGCTCGTGCGACTGGGCTTGCTGGAAGTCCAGCGCGGCGGCACCCCAGCGGATGGCCTGGTGCAAGGCGCTGTCGCTGGGCTGCTGGTCGCCCGAGGCATGCCCTGCGCGGCCCTTGAAGCGCATCTGCACCGAGTGGATGCCGCGGTGGGCCAGCACCGCCTCGCCGCGGGTCGGCTCGGCGACGATCACGGCGTCGTACCGGGGGCCGGATTTCAGGAACCCGTCGATGCAGCGCGCATCGTTGGCTTCTTCATCCGTGGACAGCAGGATGGCCATGTCGCCCTTCGAGCCCTGGGCCACGGCCAAGAGCGCCGCAGCGGCACCCTTGATGTCGCAGGCACCCAGGCCCACAGCGCGGTCGTCCGTTACCGTCAAGCTGTGCGGATCCTGTGTCCAGTGCGGCGAATCAGGCACCGTATCCAGGTGCACATTGAACAGGTACTTCGGATTTCCCCGCGTGGCAAACAGGGTGACCGCGCCCGCGCCGTAATCGGTAACGGCTACGTCGAAGCCCTGCAGCTGATCGCGCAGGTAATCGAAGATGCCGCCGGTGCCGATCTCGCGCGGCGGATTGCGCGTGTCGTGGCTGACCAGCGCACGCAGGTGCCCGAGCGTGGCCTTCAGCAGCCCCGCCCCGTCGATGGTGGTGTCGATGGTGCTCATCGATTCACTTCGGCCCAGAGCGTGGAGCTCATGCCGAAGAGCTTGATGAAGCCTTCGGCCTCGGCCACGCCCCAGTCGGCCGACTGGGCATAGGTGGCGCCCTTGGCGTTGAGGATATGCGCCGAGCGGATTTCCACGGCGGTTACCTGCGCACCAGAGGTTTGCAGCACCACTTCGCCAGTCACGCAGGCCTGGCTGGAGGCCAGGTACGCTTCCAGGTCCGTCTTGATCGGATCGTGGAAGAAGCCTTCGTACACCACTTCCACCCACTTGCGGGCGACTTCCGGCTTGAAACGGTTCTGCTGCTTGGTCAGCACGGCTTCTTCCAGCGCGCGATGCGCCGCCAGCAGGCTGATGAGCCCCGGTGCTTCATAGACGATGCGGCCCTTCAGGCCAATGGTGGTGTCGCCGGTATACATGCCGCGGCCCACGCCGTAGGGGGCGAACAGCGCATTCAACTTCGCCAGCAGCTTCGCGCCGGGGAGCTTCTGCCCGTCGATGGAAACCGCCTCGCCCTTCTCGAATCCGATCGTCACCTTCAATGCTTCGGAAGGCCATTCGGCGCGCGGCTTGCACCAGCCACGGGCGCCCTCGCCCGGTTCCTTCCAGTGGTCGATCTCGCCGCCGGAAAGGGTAACGCCCAGCAGGTTCTCGTTGATGGTGTAGCTCTTCTGCTTGGCGCGTACTTCGAAGCCGCGCTCTTCCAGATAGGCCTGCTCGTAGGCACGGGTCTGCGTGTGTTCCTTCTGGATCTCGCGGATCGGGGCGACGATCTCGTAGTCGCCCAGCGCCTTCACGGCGAGGTCGAAGCGGACCTGGTCGTTGCCCATGCCGGTGCAGCCGTGGGCGATGGCGCGCGTGCCCAATTCCTGGGCGCGGGCAATGGCCGCATCGACGATCAGGTAGCGATCGGATACCAGCAGCGGGTACTGGCCCTGGTAGCCCTCGCCGGCATGCACGAACGGCTTGACGAAGCCTTCCCAGATCGCCGGGCCACCATCGACGGTGCGGTGGCTGGCCACCTTCAGTTCGGCCGCGCGTTCTTCAATAAAGGCGCGCTCCTCGGCATCGACGCCGCCGGTGTCGGCGAACACGGTATGCACGGCCCAGCCGCGCTCCTGCAGGTAAGGCACGCAGAAGCTGGTGTCGAGGCCACCGGAGAAGGCGAGAACGATGTCTTTGCTCATGGGTATCTATGCGTCCTGGGAATTCTGGTTTTTTAGATTGTGAGAGGTCATGAGGTCGGCCAGCGCGGCATCACCGGCCGCACCGCGCCGGTGCAGCCCGGCGATGACGCCGGCACGGTTGGCCGGCGGATGGTTCTGGTTCAATTTGTACTTCGCCTCGATGCGCTCGACGAGTATCTCGATGCCGCTGATCGCACCGAGCATTTTTTCAATGTGGTCGGCCGGCGCGTCGTGCACGTGCCACGGGGCGGGTTCGCTGGCCTCGAAGCGGTTGGTGAGCCGATCGAGCAAGGCACGCAGCCAGGGCTTGTCCTGTGTCACGCGCAGGTGGCCATGCACGTGGGCCACGGCGTAGTTCCAGGTAGGAACTTCGCGGCCGGTTTCGTGCTTGCTGGGATACCAGTTCGGGCTGATGTAGCCGTCAGGTCCGTGGAAGATCGCAAGCACCGCGGCGCCGTCGAACGACGCCAGCTCGTTGCCGCGGGCCACGTGGCCGTGCAGGGTGCCATCCACCAGTTCCATCGGCAGGTGGTTGACGACGGAGCCGCCATCGCCCTGCACGATCACCGTGGCGAACGGGTGCGCACGCAGCAGCGCGTGCACGACATCGGCGCGGCTTTCGGCGAAGGCTGCGGGCGTGTACATGGGGCGGTCAGTGCCCGGCCAGCAGCGAGGCCATCACCGCCTTCTGTACGTGCAGGCGGTTCTCGGCCTCGTCGATGGCGATGCAGGCGGGCGAATCC
>Ga0193717_1001491_pt1 | contig 14348 bp, 12 predicted proteins | sample U2c2metaG_FD_145900 | JGI IMG/M metagenome (GOLD analysis project Ga0193717, IMG submission 145900) | Soil microbial communities from a riparian zone of the East river system, Colorado, United States - U2c2 | ecosystem: Environmental > Terrestrial > Soil > Riparian zone | place: USA: East River... | reverse complement strand
CCTGTGGACAAACCACACACCCTGACCGCACGAACCCGCCACAACAGCCGGGCCGTCCACGCCGAACCCGCCGCCTGATCGCGCTCTCCATCGCCGAGGTCCGACGCCTGTTCAACCTCACCGGCAAAGACGATCAAGCTATTGACCAGGGCCTTCGCTGGCCTGCCTGGCGCCGCGAACACCAGGCAGACACACGAAGACACCACTTCAAACGACGCCTCCGACTCCAGATGCTAATGATCTAGCCCTGTAGTACTAGCGGCGGGGGCCCTTCTTGCCCTTCTTCTGCGCGTCGCGCTCGGCGGCTCGGCGGTCGCGGCGGGAGTTGTTTCCGCCGGCACCGTTCTGCTTGTTGTTGCTGTTGTTGCCCTTCGACTCGACGCCACCGCCCTCGGCCGGGCCGCTGTACGTCAGGCGTTGGCCGGTCTCCGGGGGCGCGCCGAGGCCCTTACCCCGGAAGGCCGGCGGGATCTTCTCCTCGGCGGCGGCCGCCTGGGCGCGTTGGGCTGCCTGGGCCGCCTCCGCCGCCTGGGCAGCACGCTGCGCGCGGGCGGCGCGGTCGGCCGCGGCCGCCGTCGGGAGGGACGCCGCGTCGGAGTCGGGAGCCGGCTCCGGCTGTTCGACCGGGAGGTTGAACAGGTAGCTGACGCACTCCTCCTTGAGGCCGTCCAGCATGGTGGCGAACATGTCGAAGCCCTCGCGCTGGTACTCGATCAGCGGCTCGCGCTGCGCCATGGCCCGCAGGCCGATGCCCTGCTTGAGGTAGTCCATCTCGTACAGGTGCTCACGCCACTTGCGGTCGAGCACCGACATCATGACCTGGCGCTCGAGCCGACGCATGGCGCCCTCGCCGGCCTTGCCGTCGATCTCGGCCTCGCGCTCCTGGTACGCGCGGCGGGCGTCGGCGACGATGACCTCCTCGAGGCTCTCGCTCGTGAGGTCCTTGCCGTTCGCCTCCATCTCGTCGACCATGTCGTCCCACTTGAGGGCGATGGGGTAGAGCGTCTTGAGCGCCTTCCACAGCTTGTCGTAGTCCCAGTCCTCCGAGTAGCCGTCGCCCGTCTCGGCGCGCACGTACTCCGACACGACGTCGGCGACCATGTGGTCAACCTGGTCACGCAGGTCCTCGCCCTTGAGCACCCGACTGCGCTCGCCGTAGATGACCTTGCGTTGGCGGTTCATCACCTCGTCGTACTTCAGAACATCCTTGCGGATCTCGAAGTTCTGCTGTTCGACCTGCGTCTGCGCGCTCCTGATCGCCCGGGTGACCATCTTCGCCTCGATGGGCTGGTCGTCCGGCACTCGCATGGTGACCATGACGCGCTCGACGAACTGTGCGTTGAACCGGCGCATCAGCTCGTCGCCGAGGGACAGGTAGAAACGGGACTCGCCGGGGTCGCCCTGACGGCCGGAACGACCACGCAGCTGGTTGTCGATGCGCCGCGACTCGTGCCGCTCGGTGCCGAGCACGTAGAGACCGCCTGCCTCCTTCACCTCCTCGGCCTCCGACTTGACGTCGGCGCGCGCCTTCTCCTGCGCGGCGGGCAGTGTGGCCACCCACTCGTCCGGCGTCTCGACCGGGTCGAGGCCGCTCTCCCGCAGCCTGCTCTCCGCTATGTGTTCCCAGTTGCCGCCGAGCACGATGTCGGTACCGCGACCCGCCATGTTGGTGGCGACGGTGACGGCGCCCTTGTGGCCCGCCTCGGCGACGATCGCCGACTCCTTCTCGTGCTGCTTCGCGTTCAGCACGTTGTGCGGAATCCGGCGCTTGACCAGCAGCTTCGACAGGTACTCCGACCGCTCGACGCTGGTCGTGCCGACCAGGACCGGCTGCCCCTTCTCGTTCCGCTCGGCGATGTCGTCGGCGACCGCCTCGAACTTCGCCTCCTCGGTCTTGTAGATGAGGTCCGAGCGGTCGATACGGACCATGTCCCGGTTCGTCGGGATCGGGGTGACGCCAAGCTTGTAGGTGCTCTGGAACTCGGCCGCCTCGGTCTCGGCGGTACCGGTCATACCGGACAGCTTGCGGTAGAGCCGGAAGTAGTTCTGGAGGGTGATCGTGGCGAGAGTCTGGTTCTCCGCCTTGATCTCCACCTTCTCCTTCGCCTCGATGGCCTGGTGCATGCCCTCGTTGTAGCGCCGGCCGGCGAGGATGCGGCCGGTGAACTCGTCGACGATCAGGACCTCGCCGTTGCGGAGGATGTAGTCCTTGTCGACCTTGTAGAGCTCCTTGGCCTTCAGCGCGTTGTTGAGGTACCCGACGAGCGGGGTGTTCGACGCCTCGTACAGGTTGTCGATGCCGAGCTGGTCCTCGATGAACGCGACGCCCTTCTCGGAGACCGCGACCGTGCGCTTCTTGAAGTCGAACTCGTAGTGCGCGCGAACGAGCTCGTTCTCCCGCTGTTCCTTCTCCCTGGGGCTCGACACCGGCTTCGTCACGTCGATCCCGACCATCGACGGCACCATCCGCGCGAACTCCGAGTACCACCGCGACGACTGGTCGGTGGGGCCGGAGATGATCAGCGGCGTGCGGGCCTCGTCGATGAGGATCGAGTCGACCTCGTCGACGATCGCGAAGCTGTGGCCGCGCTGGACCATGTCGTCCAGGCTCCATGCCATGTTGTCGCGCAGGTAGTCGAAGCCGAACTCGTTGTTCGTGCCGTAGGTGATGTCGGCGCGGTAGGCGATGCGGCGCTGCTCCGGGGTCATCTCCGACAGGATCGCGCCGACCTTGAGATCGAGGAACTGGTGGACGCGGCCCATCCACTCCGCGTCGCGCTTGGCGAGGTAGTCGTTGACCGTGACGACGTGCACGCCGTTGCCGGAGATCGCGTTCAGGTACGCCGGCAGCACCGCGGTCAGGGTCTTGCCCTCACCGGTGCGCATCTCGGACACCTTGCCGAGGTGCAGCGCGGCGCCGCCCATCACCTGGACGTTGAAGTGCCGCTGCCCGAGAACCCGCTTGGCGGCCTCACGGGTGACCGCGAACGCCTCCGGCAGCAGGTCACCGAGGGCGTCCTCGTCGGTCTCGCCGTCGGGCAGGTCCGTGTCACGGGCCGCCTCGTAGCGCTTGCGGAACTCGTCGGTCTTCGCACGCAGCTGCGCGTCGGTCAGGTCGACGACCGAGTCCTCGAGCCCATTGACCTCGTCGACGATCCTTTTCAGATGCTTGAGCGTCTTGCCCTCGCCCGCTCGCAGTATCCGGGACAGCACCATCAGGTCAACCTCGCTAGCTCTGGATCGTCGCGCGCTTCTGTTCAGGGAGAGGCGGCTCACCCTGTGACCCCATCGTAGGCGGTCTCGGAACGGGCCCGTCGCTCACCGCTTACGCGGGTTCGTCGCACGCACACGCGAAAGCCCCCGAGCTGGAGACCCGGGGGCTTTTCGCGGTTCGTGTGCGGCGGTCAGACCAGCTTGATCACGCCGTAGTCGAATCCCCTTCTGCGGTAGACGACACTGGGCTGTCCCGAGTCGGCGTCGTGGAACAGGTAGAAGTCGTGTCCGACCAGTTCCATCTGGTAGAGGGCCTGGTCAACGGTCATCGGGGTCGACGTGTGTTCCTTCTCCCGGACGACCCGTCCAGGGAGGTTGTCGTCCTCGGAGCTGTCCCATCGCTGGGCCGGCACCTCCGGGAGTCCGAAGGTCTGTTCTGTTCTCGCGGGCAGCACCGCGGTCTGGGCGCGGCCGTTGGTGGCCGGTAGCGCCGGAAGTTCGGTGGCGGTGGCGGTTGCCTCCGCGACGGAGGTCTGGCCCTTGTGGCCGTAGTGCACGCGCCTGCGATCGTGCAGTCTGCGGAGCCGGTTCTCGATCTTGGTCACCGCGGCGTCCAGTGCGGCGTAGAAGTCGCCGGCACACGCCTCGGCCCGGACAGCCGGACCTCTTCCCTTGCCGGTGATCTCGACGCGTTGGCAGTTCTTCGACTGCCGGCGGTTCGGTTCGTGGAACAACTCGACATCGAAACGAATGACCTTTCGGTCGTACCGTTCGAGCCGAGTCAGCTTTTCCTCGACGTGCACTCGGTAGTGATCGGGCACCTCGACGTTGCGGCCTTTAACGACGATGTCCATACACGACCTCCCTCGCCAGTTGGCGAGCTAGTGAGCGAACAGCGGCGCCGGTGACTCTGGGGTCCTGGATGGTGGACGGCCAGAAAAGGTGCTCGAGGACTCCCCGCCTCAATGCTCCTCCGGCGCCAGGGTCATGGGCTCTTCGCCTCCTCCCTGCGGAAACCGGGAAAGCTGATGCCGGCACGTTATCTCGGGTTGTGCCTTTGCAAAAGCCCCCTCGGAGGGGAACTTCTGCGGTCGGTCGGAGTCACGCAGCGCAACCGGGGCGCGGTTCGCCGCCGGGACGCACGCGGGGTCGTGCCATCGAGTGGCGCTTCCGTCACTCCGCCAGCCGTACCAGGCATACCCAGAGATTTGTTCGTGTTCCTCGACCCGCCTTCCATGCCCGTACAACGATCTTCGGAAGATCGAGGTTCCCGAACCAAGTTCACTCGGACGGAGGTATGCACGTTGTCCCGCCTGTTGAAACGGGAGATGTCGGTTGCGTTGTCGTCGCGTGGCGCTACCGCCCGGTTAGCCCGACCGAGCAAGATCAAATCAATGCTGATCTTGTCGCTGGTAGAAAAACCTGCGGCGCGCCGAGCGGATACGAGCGCGGCAGCACGACGACACCCACCCCTCGCTCCCGGGCCGGCCGCCCAGGACCCCTCACACAGTCGCCGTGAAAGCCAGCACCGTCACCTCCCCGAGCACAGCGGCGCAGGCCACCGCGGTGGCCCCGGTGGTGATCACGTCGTCCAACAGCACGACCGCGCCGGGCGGACAGGCCCCGACCATCCGAAGACGCCCGCGCAGGTTCGCGGCACGAGCCGCCGGCCCCAACCCCACCGAGTCCCGTGCCCGACCGGACAGCCGCAGCACCGGCGCCACGACGGCGGACCCGGACGCGGCGGCGCACGCGTGCGCAACGGCCGTCATGTGCTGCCCGTACCGGGCCCGCGCCGCAGCGGGCCGCGACGGGGCCGGCACCAGCACGTACGGGCCGGCCCGCAACGACGGCAACGCGGCCGCCAGCGCACTCCCGAGCACGCCGGCCAGCTCGCGGCGCCCCCGCTCCTTGTACGCGAGCACGGCCCGCCGGGCGGCCCCGGCATAGGGCCCCAGCGCGAAGGCGTCGGCCAACCCCGGCCGTTCCACCGCGAACACCTGCCCCATGGCGCGCGAGCAGGCGGAACACCACGGTGAGCGAGGGTTCCCACACCCTGCGCAACGACTCGGCAGAACCAGGTCTAGTATCGAACGCATGGACGAATCATGCACCCGACCCCCGACAAGATCGTCAGCCCGGGTAGAACGGGATGGCCGTGGGGCCCTGACCGTTCTGGATCTGGCTCCACACCTGCCCGAGCCCGGCCACGGTCGACACCGCCGCGCTGTCGGTCACCACGACGTCCCGGTCGGGCGCAGCCGTGACGGCCCCCACCGGGAACTGGAGGTTGTTCGAGTCGTAGGTCTCGATGGACAGCCCGTCGACCGTCACGTTGATCACCGGCAGCGCGGTCTGCTCGGTGGTGACGACGAGCGACTGCTGGTTGCCCCAGTCGACGCCGACCGCGGCCACGATCATCGTGGGCTGGAGCCTGCGCGGCTGGCTGAGGCTCACCGAGTCCTTGTCACGCACGACCGCGGCCACCACGAGCCGGTCGCTTTCGGCGCTGTCGGCGATGATCGCGGCACGGGTGCCGTCACGGGAGAGCCGGAGCTGGGTGATGACGCCGAAGTTGTCCAGCGCGGACGCGTTGACCTCGATCGACTTCCAGGTGCCGTCGCCGGTGCGGACGACGCGGACGACGTTGCCGTCCTCGACCGTCCACACCTCGCCGGCCTCCTGCTCCGCCGACGTCGACACCCGCCACGTCGGTCTTGTCATGGTGGTCGCGTCCAGCGCGACCTCCTGCAGATCCTGTCCGTAGGGGCCGATGCGCAGCTTCAGGTGGCCGTCGACGCGGGTCACGACGGCGAGCTGCGCGCCGTCGATCGACTGGGCGGCGCTCACCACCTCGTACTCGCCGTTGCCCGCCGGCCCAGGGGTCGGTTTGCCGTCCTTGAGCGTGCGCAGGCGCCCGCCCGACGTCACCAGGCCGGCCTGGTCGGGGTTGGGCTTCGTCGGCGCGTCGTAGGCCTTCAGGTCGCCGAGCCGCCAGTCGCCGTGGCCCTGGATCAGGTCCTGCCCGTCGCCCTTGATGCGCAGTCTGCTGGAGGTGACGGTCTGCAGCGACATCACGATCTGCGCGGCGATCTTCTCGCGTTGCTCCGTGGTCTTGTCGCCGAGCGGGATCAGGTCGACGACCAGCGTGCCGTCCGGGTCGGGCACCACGTTGGTCCGCGCGCCGATGCCCTCGGCCCGGACAGCAGTACCGAGATCACCCTGTCCGGCAGGCCGGAGGTCGGCTGCGCGGCGACGTAGCGCAGGTCGGGCACTGTGACCCGCAGGTCCGGGTCGAAGAAGTAGACGGTTACCGCCCGGTAGCTGATGCCGAACTCGGAGCTCGGGACGAACACCGGCGGCGGCACGTCGATGCGCCATTGGCCGTCCTCGCGCCGCACTCCGACGTTGTACTCCCGGTCGCCGATCGCCGGGATGAACGCCGAGTCGGCGCCAAGCCGGCCGATGTGCTGCACCCGCAGCACCACCGTGACCTCGGTGCCCTCGACGCCGCCCTGGTCCTCACCGGAGAGCTTGGCGTCGTTGTTCTGCAGCGGGATCGTGCTGAACGTGTCATGGATGATGGTCGGCTTGGCGTCGCCGACCCAGCCGTTGCGCGCCCGGTTCGTCAGGTACTCGCGGGCGGTCTCGGGGTTGCCGGACTTCCGCACGAACTCGCGCACCAGGTCGAACGCGTTGAGGTTGGCCGTCGGCTCCTTGATGACCTCCGACTGTTCCGGCTTGTTGTCGCGCACCGCGTGCGGCGTCGACTCCTCCGGGATGTTCGCGCAGCCCGCGACCAACAAGATGGCGGACAGCAGCACCACATACGCGCGGCGCCTCATCGGGCCTCCTCCCAGACCGGGGTCGGCGGTTCGAGTTCCGCGCCATCGGCGTCGACGGCGTCCGGCGGGCCGGCGACGGTCACCCGCATGGCTTCGGACTCGCCGGGTGGCTCGACGTCCGCGGCCACCTCCGGCGGCACGTCGGCGTCCGCGGGCGGCAGCGCCAGGGGGTTGTCGTGATAAGCGACGCCCTGCTCACGCGGCAGCGTAAGCCGGAAGCACGCGCCCTTGCCCCGCTCGCCCCACGCGTCGAGGCCGCCGCCGTGCAGGCGCGCGTCCTCGAGGCTGATGGCGAGACCGAGGCCGGTGCCGCCGGTGTGCCGGTTGCGCGACGGGTCGGCGCGCCAGAACCGGTTGAACACCAGGTCCGCCTCGCCGGTCCGCAACCCGACACCGAAGTCGCGCACGGTCACGGCGAGGGCGTGCTCGTCGACCGCCATCCGCAGCCGCACCGGGCGGCCGTCACTGTGGTCGACCGCGTTGGCGAGCAGGTTGCGCAGCACGCGTTCGATGCGGCGCGCGTCGACCTCCGCGCCCGCCTCGTCCTCTGGCAGCTCGAGGACGATGTCGGTGCCGGCGTTGCGGGCGATCGTCGCGACCGCCCTGGCGGCACGGACCGCGATGGGCCGCACGTCGACGTACTCGGCGACCAACTCCTCGACCCCCGCGTCGAGGCGGCTGATCTCCAGCAGGTCGGCGAGCAGCGTCTCGAACCGGTCGAGCTCGTCGACGAGCAGCTCGGTGGAGCGGGCGAGGCCGGGCGGGAACTGCTCGCGGGACGCGTGCAGCACGTCCGCGGCCATCCGCACCGTGGTCAGCGGGGTGCGCAGCTCGTGCGAGACGTCCGACGTGAACCGGCGCTGCAGCGTGCCGAACTCCTCGAGCTGACGGATCTGTCTCTCGATGCTCTCGGCCATCTCGTTGTAGGACTGGGCGAGTCTCGCCACGTCGTCCTCGCCGGCGACGATCATGCGTTCGTCCAGCTCGCCGCCCGCGAACCGCTCGGCGGCCTGCGCGGCGCTGCGGACCGGGCGCACCACCTGTCTCGTGACCAGGTTGGCGATGCCGGCGAGCAGGAGCAACAGCACGAGCCCACCGACGATCAGAGTGCTCTGGACGACGCCGATCGTGCTCTGCTCGGCGGACAGTGGGTAGAGCATGTACAGCTGCATCGGGCGCTGCACCGTGCCGAAGGGCGCGCCGACGATGAGGAACGTGGTGCGGCCGGAGTCCGCGCGGTCCACGGTGTGGATCTGGACGGCGAGCTGCCGGGTCTGCACGAAGTGCCGCAGGTTCTCCGGCACGTCGCCGTAGGGCCCGACGCTGATCTGCTCGTCCGACTCGGCGAGCGCGGGCGAGTCACTCGCCAGCACCGGCTCGAACGCGCCCGCGGCGGAGCTGACCGTGTCGGTGTTCGGGGTGGAGCTGGCGAGCTGGGTCAGCGCCAGCGTCAGCCGGTTGCGGACGGCGTCGACCTCGGTGTTGACGCCCTGCAGCTCGCGCTGGGCCACCTGGACGGCGTCGCGGGTGGCCGCGATCGCGGCCTCCTCCTTGGTCTCCAGCAGCCGGTCGGTGATCTGGTTCTGCAGAACCATGCCCAGCACGAAGACCACGGCGGAGGACAGCGCGAGCGTGCTGACCACCACCCGCACCTGCAGCGAGCGCCGCCAGAGCTCGCCGAACCAGACCGCGCGCTGCTGACCAGCGGCGACCGCGCGGGCGCCGAACTTGGCGACCGCGCGGAAGTACTTCTTCACCGACACCTACCGATCACGGAGGACCAGCCTTGTAGCCGACCCCACGCACCGTCAACACCACCTCGGGGTGCTCCGGGTCCGTCTCGACCTTCGAGCGCAGCCGCTGCACGTGCACGTTCACCAGCCGGGTGTCCGCCGCGTGCCGGTAGCCCCACACCTGCTCGAGCAGGACCTCGCGGGTGAACACCTGGCGCGGCTTGCGCGCCAGAGCCACCAGCAGGTCGAACTCCAGCGGGGTCAGCTGGATGGCGACGCCGTCGCGCGTGACCTCGTGGCCGGGCACGTCGATGGTGAGATCACCGATCGAGAGCATCTCGGCCGGCTCGGAGTCGGTGCGTCGCAGTCGGGCGCGCACCCGCGCGACGAGCTCCTTGGGCTTGAACGGCTTCACGACGTAGTCGTCGGCGCCGGACTCGAGGCCCAGCACTATGTCGACGGTGTCGCTCTTGGCCGTGAGCATCACGATCGGCACGCCAGACTCGGCGCGGATCGCCTTGCACACGTCGATGCCGTTGATCCCGGGCAACATCAGATCCAGCAGCACCAGGTCGGGCCTGAGCTCACGCAGCGCGGGCAACGCCCGGTTGCCTTCAGCCACCACCGCGGTGTCGAAGCCCTCGCCCCGCAACACGATGGTCAGCATCTCGGCCAGGGCCGGGTCGTCGTCCACTACCAGCACACGTGCCTTCATGCTTACATCGTCGCACTTCGTGAGGCTTCTTCGTGCGGGACCCGCTTGGTTCGTCCGCTTTCCGCCCCTTCCCGCCACCTGGGTGACGGGTTGTAACACTTGCCGGGTTGGGAGCGGTCTACCGGTTGAACTTTGAACATAGGGCCATGGAGGTCACCGAAGATGGGCATCCGAAGGCTCAACCACGCGGTGCTCTATGTGCGTGATGTCGCCCGTAGCGTCGACTTCTACACCGACGTGCTCGGCTTCGAGGTCGTACACCAGCGGCCGACCGCGGCGTTCCTGCGCGCCGCCGACTCGGACAACGACCACGATCTCGGACTGTTCAAGGTCAAAGCCGCGGCGACGCGGGGTAGCGGCACCTCGGTCGGGCTGTACCACCTCGCGTGGTCGGTGAACACGCTCCCGGAGCTGGCGGACTTCGCCGAGAAGCTGACGTCGGCGGGGTCGCTCGTCGGGTCGTCCGACCACGCGGTGTCGAAGTCGTTGTACGGCAAGGATCCGGACGGGCTGGAGTTCGAGGTGTCGTGGTTCGTGCCCCGGGACCGCATCACCGAGGAGATGACCGCGTCCCCGACGATCGGCCGCCTGGACATCGGCGCGGAGATCACCCGATGGGGTGCGGACCTGGTGGGCGCGCCGTAGGCCGATCGCCCGCGCCGACGCCCACAACGGCGCCGGCGTGGCCTCCGGCCCCCTTGAACCACGCTACGGCAAGACACCGACAGGAATCGGCTCCGCGCGGGGCCGGGGGCCGAAACTGGGGACAACTCCGCGGCTGTGGACAACCCGGCCGCGGTTGATCTTGCGCGGCCAGGGCTGTCGGTGGCTGCCGGTAGGCTGGAAATCGGGGGGCCGGAGGCCACGCCGGGCTGACACGGTGGGCTGCAATCCGAAGTCCCGAGACCACGCCAGACCGGCACGGGGCCAGCACGGCGAGGCCCGACCGCTGCGACGGGACCGCGCGGCGAGTTATCCACAGCCCGCCTCTGCGTCGCCCATTTCTGTCGCCCCACGCCGTAGGCTGGAAATCGGGGGCCGGAGGCCACGCCGGGCTGAATCCGGGTTCCGACGGCCACGCCAAGCCGGCACGGCGCTCGGCTGAGACCCGGGGCCAGCGACTACGTCAGGCCAGCACGAGAACCGCCGCCCACGCCGGCGCTGGGCTCAGCCCGGTCGCCGAGAAGGGCCCCAGGGCGGGGCACCGAAACTAGACGCCGACCAGACTCCGGGGACCATGACGACCTGTAGTCACTCCGTCAGGCGTTTGGCCAGTTCGGCCGTGTCCGTCGCGGAGGTGCCGTCCACCACGTGCCACGGGGCGAGCCAAGCGTCCACCGCCAGGTCGTCGTACACCGCGCCAACCCTGGCCTGCAGCTCGGCGTCGGACTCCCAGGTGTCGCGGCCTCGGTCGGTCTCCGTGCGCTCCCGGTGCGCGGAGCGCGCGGCGGCCACGTCGACGGGCACACGTAGCAGCAGGTGGGCGTGCGGGACGGGCAGCTCGAAGCGGTCGATCTCGATGGCGCGGACCCACGACACGAACTCGCCGCGGGCGGTTTCGTGCAGGCGGGCGGCACCGAAGGCCGCGTTCGACGCCACGTACCGGTCCAGCAGCACGACGTCGTTCTCGGCCAGGGCCGCGCGGATGTCGGCCGCGGCGCCTCGGCGGTCCAGTGCGTACAGCATGGCCATGCCGTACACCTCCCTGCCGAACCCGCCGAGCCTGCCGTGCAGCCCGTCGTGCACGAGGTCGGCGTGCACGTCCACCCCGTAGCGGGGGAAGGCGAGCCTGGCGACGGCACCGCCGAACTCGGTCGTCAGCGCGTCGGCCATGGTGCGTTTGCCCGCGCCGTCCAGGCCCTCGATCACGATCAGTCGTCCCACGGTGGGCACCCTACGAGAATGGCACGTGCCACCATGGACTGGATCTGTCGGAGACGAGCAGGCGGTGCGGGCCGAGCACGGACACGTACATGTGGCCGTACTGCTCCTCGTCGAAACGGATCACCCGTCCGAGCGCGTAACCGGCACTGAAGTCGGCCCACGAGGTGTAGTGCTGGCGGCACAGTTCGCCGGCCCGGAGGACGACGCGTTCCGCCGTCGGATAGTCGCAGAAGCGGCCGCCGAAGCCCCACCGCGCCATGTTGACGGCACGGCCGAAGTCGTAGCCGAACACCGAGTTCACGATGCCGGTCTGGGGCAGCAGGCCGTCGGTGCGGAAGCGGGTCTCGTAGCGGGTGACGACGCCGGCCAGCTCGACCAGCTCGTCTACCTCGGCCGGCTCCTTGCGCTGCCGGCGCGCCCAGTCGCCGACCGCGTTCTGCCAGGTGAGCAGGTCGTAGTGGCCCTGCTGACGCAGCAGTGTGCGCCGGACATCGAGCACGGCGTCGGTCTCCGTGCCGATGTTCAGCCCGCCGAGCAGGTACTCGACCTGCCGCGACCAGTCCGCCGCCGACTCGACACCCCAGCCTTCGGCGAGCGACTCGCGGTTGCCCTGGTAGTCACGCACCGGGTCGTCGAGCGCGTTCCACGGGCTCGAGACGTGCACCGGAATGTGCGCGCCACACGCGAAACCATGCGCCAGTGGCCCGAAGTACGGTCCCGGCGGGGCGCTGACCAGCCCCTCGACGTGATCACAGACAACCACGATGGCGGAGTCTAACCACGTGCAACTGGGGAGGTGGTCCGATCCGTCCTGAAGGCATGAGACTCAGATATCTGGTCGTGCCGCTGCTGCTCCTCGCCGCGGGGTGCGGCAACCGGCCGGCCGGGTCGGGGCCGGGACCGTCGGTCGAGGACCCGTTGCGCGGCCAGACGTTCCTGGCGACCGAGGTGACCGTCGACGGGCAGCCGCACGCGCTCGTCGCCGGCACCGAGGTGTCGGTCGAGTTCGCCGACGACGGCCGGCTGATCGCGCAGGCCGGCTGCAACAACATGCAGGCGCCCGTCGACACCGCCGACGGCAAGCTCGTGTTCCAGGGCGGACTGTCGACCACCGACATGGGTTGCGACCCGCCCCGCCACGAGCAGGACGGGTTCGTCGCCGGTGTGCTGGGGGCGTCGCCGACGTGGCGGCTCGACGGCTCACGGTTGGAGATCACGGCCGGCACGACGTCGATGGTCCTGACCGAGCGGTCCGTCGTCGAGCCGGACCAGGCCCTGGCGGGTCCGAAGTGGACGCTCGACACGCTGGTCGACGGCCAGACCGCGTCGAGCACGACCGCCGGCGCGGAGCCGGTGACGCTGGTGTTCGACGAGAAGACGGTCGTCGCGGACACGCACTGCAACGGGGTGACCGCGACGTACACCGTCGATGGCGACACGATCGAGTTCGAGCAAGGACCGTCGACCAAGATGGCGTGCGAGCCTGACATCATGCGGGTGGAAGGCGCGGTGGCCGAGGTGCTGTCGGGCAAGGTGACCTTCGAGATCACGGCCGACCGGTTGACGCTCCAGCACCCGTCCGGCAAGGGGATCCAGCTCAGTGCCAAGTGAACTGCCCGAGCTCGAGTTCGCGGACCAGCCCGCGTTCGCGGCATGGCTCGCCGAGAACGCCGAGACGCCGGGGCTGTGGCTCCGGATCGCCAAGAAGGGCACGGGTCTCCCGTCGGTCGACCACGACCAGGCCCTCGAGGAGGCGCTGCGGCACGGCTGGATCGACGGGACCGCGCGCCGCGTCGACGACAAGTGGTTCGTGCAGAAGTTCACGCCGAGGACGAAACGGTCCCGCTGGTCGAAGATCAACTGTGACTCCGCGGAGCGGCTGATCGCCGAGGGCCGGATGTACCCGCGCGGGCTCACGGAGGTCGAGGCGGCGCGGGCGGACGGTCGCTGGGAGGCCGCGTACGCCGGCCCGGCGAAGTCCACGGTCCCGGACGACCTGGCGGCGGCGCTCACCGCGTCACCGTCGGCCGCGGCCTTCTTCCAGACGCTGACCAGCCAGAACCGGTACGCGATCCTGTACCGGATCGAGGAGGCGAAGCGGCAGGAGACCCGCGCCCGCCGGATCGAGAAGTTCGTCGGCATGCTGGAGCGCGGCGAGACCTTCCACTGACACGCTCGCGAATGTCGAACTCACCGGTCACGAGTGTTGGACACGCGGGGCGTGAGTGTTGGACACGCGGACGGGCCGGCTACGCGGAGTGCGCGCGGCCGGCCCGTTCGTCAGTCGGTGTGACTCAGTAGCGGTAGTGGTCCGACTTGTACGGACCGTCCACGTCGACGTCGATGTACTCCGCCTGCTCCTTCGACAGCTTGGTGAGCTGGCCGCCGAGCGCCTCAAGGTGGATGCGCGCGACCTTCTCGTCCAGCTTCTTGGGCAGCCGGTACACCTCCTTGTCGTACTCCTCGTTCTTGGTGAACAGCTCGACCTGCGCGATCACCTGGTTCGAGAAGGAGTTCGACATCACGAACGACGGGTGGCCGGTCGCGTTGCCGAGGTTCATCAGCCGGCCCTCGGACAGCACGATGATCGAGTGCCCGTCCGGGAAGACCCACTCGTCGACCTGCGGCTTGATGTTGATCTTGCGGATACCGGGGTACTTCGCGAGACCGGCCATGTCGAGCTCGTTGTCGAAGTGGCCGACGTTCCCGAGGATCGCCTGGTGCTTCATCTTGGCCATGTGCTCGGCCATCACCACGTCCTTGTTGCCCGTGGTGGTGATCAAGATGTCGGCCTTGCTCAGCACGTCCTCGAGTCGCTGCACGTCGTAGCCGTCCATCGCGGCCTGCAGCGCGCAGATCGGGTCGATCTCGGTGATGACGACGCGCCCGCCCTGGCCGCGCAGCGACTCCGCCGCGCCCTTGCCCACGTCGCCGTAGCCGCAGACGACCGCGACCTTG
>Ga0193717_1001490_pt1 | contig 14351 bp, 11 predicted proteins | sample U2c2metaG_FD_145900 | JGI IMG/M metagenome (GOLD analysis project Ga0193717, IMG submission 145900) | Soil microbial communities from a riparian zone of the East river system, Colorado, United States - U2c2 | ecosystem: Environmental > Terrestrial > Soil > Riparian zone | place: USA: East River... | reverse complement strand
ATGGCACGCGAGAATCTCGACATCACCGTCATTATCATGGCGAACCGAGCCTATCAGATACTAAGGGCGCAATTGCCCCGAGTGGGAATCGCCAATCCAGGCCGGCGTTCGATCGACATGCTTACCCTGGATCGCCCTCAGCTCGACTGGGTCGCAATGGCCAAAGCTCATGGCGTAGAAGCGGGCACGGCAACGGATCTTGATGGCTTGGTCCGGCAACTCAAGCGGGGATTCGCCGTGCGGGGCCCCTACCTCATCGAACTTGTTGTCTGACGCAATTCGGAGGCTGCGCTCTGCGGCGCCACCAGGCAGTATAGCGATACTAGCTGGCGGTCTTGAGGTGTCGGAGCTCGACAGCGTCGCGGACCCGCCACCACTGTGCGATCGCAGCGGCGCCGATGCCTGAAAAGGCATGCATGCCGACTGGATCGAGAGGGGTCATGGGAAGCGTGAGCTGATCGGCCGGTACGCCGCCTACATGACGCGCTAGGTCTCGCCCGTATATCGTTGCCAAGGCAACTCCCCGCCCGTTGCATCCGAGAGTCGCGAAAAGGCCGGGTGCCAGTGTATGCATCTGCCAGGAGTCTGCCTTGTTGAAGGCCATCCAACCCGGCCATGCATCGTCAAACTCCGCATCACCAAGCTGAGGAAACACTTCTTGCATGCGCGAGAGCGCCGCGCGCCAAGTCGGTGCGCTGCCCGCTCGCATCGAGGGGCCGCTGCCGAAATGCAGGCGACCATCTTGATGGATACGGGCCGATATCAGGACACGTCGTGTGTCGATCATCGGCTGGCGCCCTGGCAATATGGTTTTGAGCAGGTTGTCCGATAGCGGCTTCGTCGTGAATTGCACCGTTCGGACGGGAATGACCGTTCTGCGCAATCCGGGCCAGAGGTCGTCCGTATATGCGTTTGTGCAGAGAAAGACGCTCTTCGCTTCAATCGCTCCGCCAGCCGTCCGTACGATCCAATTGTCTCCTACACGACCAAGAGAGTCGGCGCGCGTCTTCTCAAAAAGCCGAGCCCCCCGCTTCAGCGCGGCTCGGGCCAAGCCGCGGACATAAGCTAGTGGGTTTATGCTTCCGCCACGGCGATCAATAATGCCGCCAAGGTAGAAGCGACTGCCGAGCATCGACGAGAGCCTGTCGCGATCCAGAACTTCCAGCGGCCGGGCGCGTCTTTGCCAGTACTCTGCCCGGTGCTTCAGTCCGTCGAAGGCTTGTTGCGTATGAGCCGCTGTTATGATGCCGGGAAAGGCCAACTCGCATTCGATTCCGTAGCGCGCGGCAATAGCGGCAACGATCTGCGGCCCGCTTTCGCTTGCCTCAACGATGCGTTCACCAAAATTCTTCCCGTAGAGGCGTATGGCTTCCTCCGGCTCGTGTTTCGTGGCCGCCGGCAGATGCCCGGCATTTCGGCTCGATGCCCCCCAACCAATCGCCCGTCCCTCGACGAGAGTGACCTTTGCGCCCTCCTCCGCAGCGTGCAGCGCTGCCGAACATCCCGCTATGCCACCACCGACTATCGCGATATCGACCTTCATGCCTTCGCGCAGAGACGGCAGATTGAGCGGCTCGCCGCCGCGAACCCGATAGGGAGTGTGTGGAAGGTCCAGACTGTCGTCGGCGGGTTTGAACATAGGCGTCCTCAGTGCAATCCCGCACAAAAAACCTGGATGCGTTCGCACGCGGTCTTCAAACTCTCCATGTCGGTGGCGTAGGAGAGCCGGATATATCCCGCCATCCCGAAAGCCGAGCCATGGACCGTCGACACGTACTGCTCGGCAAGAAGCGCCAACGAGACGTCGATGTCGCTGCGCAGTTTCCGCCCTCCGGCGCTGGTCTTTCCGAGGCAGCCCGCAATGCTGGGAAACGCGTAGAAAGCCCCATCGGGTCGGTGACAGGAAAGCTCGGGGATCTCGGCGAGCATTGTCACGACCAAATCGCGGCGCTGGCGATAAATCTCTCGCCATTCGTTGACGATGTCTTGTGGACCGTCGAGCGCCGCGACACCGGCAGCCTGACTTATCGTACATATTCCGGAAGAGACTTGGCCCTGCACCTTGAGCATGAGATCGATCAGAGGTTTCACCCCACCACAATAGCCGACGCGCCAGCCGGTCATTGCGTATCCTTTCGAGCAACCATTGATCGTCAGGACTCTGTCTCTCAGAGCCGGTACGGCTTCCGCAATAGTGCAGAACGGAACATCGGAATACATGAGATGTTCGTAAATATCGTCAGTCATCACCCACAGGTCCGGATGGCGCTGCACGACATCTCCGATCGCCTGGAGTTCGGCACGTGAATAAACCGTCCCTGTTGGATTGTTTGGCATGTTCAGGATCAACCAGCGAGTCTTCGAAGTGATGGCGGCTTCCAGATCTTCCGGGCGCAACCGGAAGCCGTTGTTCTGCGAACACGACAGCATCACGGGATTGCCGCCAACGGATCGCGTCATGTCGGCGTAACTTGCGTAGCAAGGCACGGGGACGATCACCTCATCGCCGGGCGCCAACGTGGCCATCAAAGCGTTGAAAATCAGCTGCTTTGCTCCGTTGCCGACCATGATCTCGTTCAGCGCATAGTCCAAATGGTTCTCGCGCGCGAATTTGCGCCGTATCGCTTCCTTAAGCGCTCGCGTACCGTCAAGCGGCGGATAATGGGTGTCGCCCGACCTGGCCGCGCGAACCGCGGCATCAACGATGTGCTCGGGCGTGTCGAAATCCGGTTCGCCGGTGGACAGGCTCACGACCTTGATCCCACGCTCCGCCAGATCGCGCGCTTTTGCGGTCATCGCCGATGCCGCAGAGATGGAAATTTTGCCGATATTCGGATTCATATGAATCATGATGCCGATCCAGCTATGAACGGGACGTTTTGCGGCCGTACAGCTTCTCGGCCTCGGCTGGCGTTACGAATCCGTACTCGACATCGCGCTCCACGAGTTTGGGGTCGCGCTGGGCGGGCTCGCCATATCCCCCGCCACCCGGCATTTCGATGATGAGCCGGTCGCCTGCCGGTACGATTTGCAGGCCCTTTTCGGAGAACTCGGCGCCAGACTGCAAACGAAGGCGCCCCAAAGCCCCGCTATGACCACCATCACGACCACGCGGCGGAAAATGGACCCGTTCAAATCTGTGATAAATGCCCATCGGAGATGACTCGCGATTGCTCACTTCCATGATCTGCCCCAGACCACCGCGATGCTTGCCTGCACCACCTGAATCAGCTCGAAGCTCTTTGCGCCAGATGACGACCGGCGTAATCGACTCGGTTACTTCGACAGGAACGTTACGAACGCCGCTCGGGAAAGGTGTCGCTGACAGACCATCAAGCATGGGTCGGGCGCCCGCGCCGCCCGAATGAAAACTCGTGACATTGAAGGGCGTCCGGATTTCGTCCGCGCGCCCGGTGAGGCCGTGTGCAGCAACCAGACTGAGGTTCCACAACGACGAGGTGCCCTCGGCCGGCATCTTCTCCGGCAGAGCCTGATCCAGGCAACCAAAGACAATGTCCGGCAGCATGTGTCCGATAATGGATCTAGAATATACAGCCGCAGGATGCTGCGCATTTACGATACAGGTGTCCGGTGCCGTCACCACGACAGAGTCCAGCGTGCCGGCATTGTTCGGAATCCAGGGCGCAATCGCACATTTTACACCGAAGGCGGTATAGGCATCGGTGTAGCAAAGCGGACAGTTGATCGCGAAGCTTGAGATGCCTGACGTACCCGTATAGTCCACTCGGATCAGGTCTGCTTCGATAGTCAGAGTACCAACGAGCTCGACGGGAGATTCAAAGCCGTCGATCGTCATGCGGGCCGTCCAACTCCCACGTGGCAATTTCCCGATCGCATCCACCATCGCCTTGCGGCTTCGCGTGATGATGATGTCAGAAAGCTCTTCGAGATCGGCAAGACCGAACTCTTCCATCATCTCGACGAGGCGGGAACTTCCCGTGTCGTTGCAGGCGGCCAGACCATAGATGTCGCCGACGACCTGCACCGGTTCACGCACGTTAACCCGCACGATCTTCAACAAGTCTTCGTTCATGCGACCCTCTCGAGCCAAATGCATGATCGGGATCTGGAGACCCTCATGATAAATCTGCTTCCCAGATGGGCTCTGGCCGATACCTCCAATGTCGACGACGTGCGTCGTGCAGGCGAAGAGCGCAACCGCCTTTCCATTGCGGAAGGTAGGAGTCACTACCGTCAGATCAAACAAATGCCCCGTGCCCTTCCAGGGGTCGTTCGTAATCAGCACGTCGCCGGGCTTCAAAGTGTCGATCGGATATTCCGCTAGGAAGTGGCCGACCGAACGGGCCATCGAATTCACATGTCCAGGAGTGCCGGTCACCGCCTGTGCGATCATGCGCCCGCGACGATCGAACACGCCTGCGGATATGTCACCTGCTTCGCGAGCCGCAGTGCTGAAAGCCGTCCGAATGAGCGTTTGAGCCTGCTCTTCTACGACCGAAATCAGGCGATTCCAGAGCACTTGGCCCTCGATCTCTCCGATCTGATTCCTGATCATGCTGTCCTCTCAATTACGATATGTCCCGCCCTGTTCAGCGCCGCGACGAAGCCGCCGGGCACGAGGGTCGAGGTCTCGGCCTCCGTGATAACGGCAGGGCCGGCGAGGACGGCACCAGGCTGCAAGAGATCTCGCGCATAAATTTGCGCTTGCACGGTCTTTCCGGTGCACGGATCCATCAGGACCCGCTTGCCCTGAGAAGCCGGACTCGGCCGGGCATCTGGTGGATCTTCGCGGGATGGCAAACCGCGCCGCTCGGCCAGCGATAGCGTCCAACTCACGGCTTCCACTTCCAGGCGTGGGATTGTTCGTCCGTAAAGAGCCTGATAGACGTCCTCGAACGCACGTCGGAGCGTCTCAGTACCACCCTCTTCGAGCGCTGCATCGGGCACCGGCACGCGCACCTCGTGGCCCTGGCCGCGATAGCGCATGTATGCAACCCGCTCTTCATGAAGATCAACGGCCGACGTGCCAACGCGAACCACGGCTTCGGCTTCCGCTCTCATCTCCCGGAAGATCTCGGTAGCAACCGCGGATTCGTAGTTCTTCAAGGCAATCAATCGCGTACGCACAACCTCGTATGAAATCGGCGCCTGGAGGAAGCCGTGAGCCGATCCAACGCCGGCGCCCACCGGGATAAGGATACGGGAAACACCGAGCTTCTGGGCAAGCCGGGCGGCATGCAACGGCGCCGCACCACCGAACGCGATCATGGTGCGGCCCGCCATATCTTTTCCGTTCTCGACGGCATGGACACGCGCGGCACTTGCCATCGTTTCCGTAACGAGTTCGGTAATGCCGTAAGCCGATTTCTCTTGGTCGAGTCCAATCTTCGCCGAAATCGTCTTCTCGACCGCGTTTCGCGAGGCGTCGGGAAGCAAATCGATATGGCCGCCGGCAAATCCCTTTGGATCAAGCCACCCGAGGACCAGATCCGCGTCCGTCACTGTCGGCATCGTTCCGCCGCGCCCGTAAGCTGCAGGACCCGGCATCGAGCCCGCGCTGTCGGGACCAACGGTGATACGCCCGAGCGGATCGGTACGCGCGATCGAACCGCCGCCGGCCCCGATTTCAACCATATCGATCACGGGAATCCGGACCGGAATGCCACTGCCCTTTACGAAGCGTACGGCGCGCGCGATCTCGAAGTGTCGTGACTGCTGAGGACGCAGGTCGTCGATCAACGTGATTTTCGCTGTCGTACCGCCCATATCGAACGAGAGAGCTTTCTCGATTCCATTCTGGGCAGCAACAGTGAGTGCCATGACCGCGCCTCCCGCAGGTCCCGACTCCACGAGGCGAATGGGAAAGCGTCGTGCGGTGTCAACGGTCGTAATTCCCCCTGAGGACATGATGAGCAACAAGGGTGCGGTCGAGCCAAGATCTTTGAAGCCTTGCTCAAGACGCCTGAGGTAACTCTCCATCACAGGCAACACGTAAGCATTGGCGACCGTCGTGGACGCCCTCTCATATTCGCGAATCTCCGGGCAGACCTCGCTCGAAATCGTGATCACAGAAGACGAGATGCGGCGGCCGATGATTTCCCTGGCGCGCTTTTCGTGTGCGTCGTTTTGATACGAATGGAGGAAGCAAATAGCGACAGCCTCAACACCCTCGGCAGCCAATCGATCGGCAATTGCCTCGACTGCGCCTTCGTCCAGCGGGAGGAGGAGCGATCCATCAGAGGCCACTCGCTCGGGAACCTCGAATCGCAGCGGTCTCGGGACGAGCGGCTCCGGCCGCTCCATGTAAATATCGTATTGTTCAAAGCGATGTTCGTACGCGATCTCCAGGGAGTCTCTAAACCCCTGCGTCGTCACCAGGGCAGTCCGCGCTCCTTTGCGCTCGATGAGTGCGTTTGTCGCCAGGGTGGTGCCATGAACAACAAGATCGAGGCTTGAAGGCGCCACACCGGATTGAGAAAGCACCAATTGAGTTCCCTCAAGAACTCCACGTTCTGGCGCATCGTGGGTGGTCAAAACCTTCGTTGATACAGAGCGCTCACCCAGGTGCAGAACGAGATCGGTGAAAGTTCCACCAATGTCGACGGCCAAGCGTACTGAGGATTTGTTCATGAACTACTCGTTGAATTTTTGCTACCGGAATAGCCGGCAGATCGAATAGCCTGCCAAATGGCCTGAGGCGTGGCCGGCATATCCAATTGGGTCACACCCAAGGGCGACAGTGCATCAAGCACCGCGTTCATCACGGCTTGAGGCGAGGCCATGCAGCCAGCCTGACCGGAGCCCTTTACACCTAGTCGGTTGGAGCGTGTGGGCGCTCCTTCGCTAAGGAAGCCGCCGAAGCTTGGCAGATCGGTGGCGCGGGGAAGAGCGTAGTCCATCATCGAACCGCTCAGCATTTGGCCGGATTCACGGTCAAACGCGACGTTCTCCATGAGCGCTTGCCCGACACCCTGCGCGACACCACCGTGAACCTGCCCGAGAGTAAGCATTGGATTTATGAGGGCACCAAAGTCATCAACAAGAAGATATCGATCGAGGCGGGCAACTCCCGTCAGCGGATCCACTTCCACTTCCGCGATGTGGCAGCCGTTCGGAAAGGTGTAGAGATCGCTCACATTGTTCTCGAGTGCATCGAGCCCCGGCAAGACACCGTCCGGAAGATTTGCCGGATCTCGCGCAGCCTTCGCGATCTCGAGCAGAGTCATGGCTCTGTCGCTGCCGCTCAGCCGGAACTGTCCGGCGGAAAATTCAAGGCGATCAACTGATGCCTGAAACAAGTGAGCGGCAACGCGCTTTCCTTTTTCGATCAACGCCTCGACCGCAAGCACCAGCGCGGTACCGCCAAGCTGCATGGAGCGGGCGCCACCATGGCCTCCGCCGCCGGGCAACAACCCGGTATCTCCCTGCAAGAACCTGAACGACGAAAGGGGGAGTCCGAGCATGTCCGCCGCAATCTGCGGATAGGCTGTTTCATGTCCTTGGCCGTTCGACTGGGTCCCCACAGCCAACGTCACGGTGTCGTCCGGCAGGAACGCCACGCGCGCGACCTCGTTTGGCGCGCCGCGGGCTGTTTCCAGAAAGCAAGACACGCCAAATCCGCGGAGTAGACCGAACTCTGCTGACTCTTGGCGGCGCTTTTCGAAGCCAGCTCGATCGGCAGCGCGAACGGCGTCGTCAAGATTCGCGGCGAACCGTCCACCATCGATCTTCATGCCCATCGCCGTGACATGAGGGAATGACGAAATCATGTTGCGCCGACGCAGTTCGACAGCATCTATTCCGATCTCCCTTGCGGCGATATCAACGAGCCGCTCGATGATATAGTTCGCTTCGGGCTTGCCGGCACCGCGGTAGGCATCGATTGGCGGCGTGTTCGTAAAGGCGCCGCGAACCTCGAGAAAGACGCCTTGGATGTCATAGACACCGCCCATGGCGCTAGCGGCCGCCGACGTCGGGCTAAGCGGCCCGTTCGTCGAAAGATAGGCTCCCATGTTTGCAATGGCTCTCACGTCCAGCGCCAAAAAGCGGCCAGACGCGTCCAGAGCAAGCCGCGCACTTGAAGTGAAGTCGCGCCCGTGTGTCGAACTGACAAAGTCCTCCGTCCGTTCCGAGACCCACCGAATGGGTCGTCCAATACGGCGCGCCGCATACAGAACCAGTACCCATTCCGGGTAAACAAAGTTCTTCATTCCAAATCCGCCGCCGACGTCGGGCACGGTCAGGCGCATTTGATTGATCGGGACTCGGAAGACGGATTCGGCCAACTGGCGGCGGATTCCGTGTACAGCCTGGCCGGTAAAGGTCAGATGCATCAGGCCGGACGCGGGATCGTATTCTCCGATGGCTGCACGCGTCTCCATTGGCGCAACGACAACTCGGCTATTCACCAATTCGGCCGAGACGACATGCGCCGCCGAAGATATCAACCTTTCGACCGCATCGGCGTCGCCTTTGCGAAAGAGAAAGGCGGAATTTCCGGCGGCTTGGGACCAGATTTGCGGCGCGGCTGGCTCCAGCGCACCCACCGGCTCCACGACGCAAGGCAACGCCTCATACTCAATTTCGATCGCCTCGGCCGCTTCGAGAGCCTGACAAACCGTTTCGGCGATAACACAGGCGACCGGGTCGCCGACATGACGAACGAATCCCTTCGCGAGTGCCGGACGCGGCGGCACTAGTATGGGTTCGACGGCGTCCAAAACTGTAATACACGGTAGGTTACCGATTGCGTCGGCGGCGAGGTCGGCCTCCGTGAAGACGGCGGCGATGCCGGGCAATTCGAGAGCAGCGGAAGTGTCTATTCGGACAATCCTGGCATGCGCGTAAGGCGAACGCACAACATGAGCATGCATGCAGCGGTCAGGGAGTCCGTTCGCGACGTACGTCCCTTTGCCCGTCAGAAGGCGCTTGTCTTCCAGGCGGCTCTGCGACTTTCCTCGATAGCTCGACACCGGCCAAACACCCCTCGAACCGCGAACTGGTATCGAGACTTACACAAGCATCGGGGTCTGTCTAGAAAAAGAACGCCGTTCTATTTTTTCGGCAACGCGCTTTCAGGTCTCTGCTTAGCTTGGCCGGCTGCTCCGATCGCCGAAGAGACCGGACCGCCCCTCATCAGTTCGGCTGCTGCTAGCGACCACCCAGGATGCGCCGAGCTATTACCATGCGGTGTACCTCCGACGGGCCCTCGTAAACCCGCATCGAGCGGACTTTCTGTGCAAGCCAGCTGAGCGGCAGCTCCTGCGTCACGCCCATGGCGCCGAACGCCTGCTGGGCGTGGTCGATGATCTCGGTCGCCATCTCCGTCGCATAGACCTTGATCATCGAGGCCTCCATGCGCACGTCGCAGCCGTCATCCTGCTTCACCGCGGCATCCATCACCATGAGGCGGCAGGCATGAAGCTTGATGGCGGCGTCGGCCACCCACCACTGGATCGCCTGACGGTCGGCGAGCTTCTGGCCGAAGGTGACGCGCTGGTTGGCGTGCTCGACCAGCATGTCGAGCGCGCGCTGCGCCATGCCGACGCACCACGAGCCCATCTGCAGGCGGCGCACGGTGAGGCGGAGCTGCATGGGCGCGAAGCCGGCGCCGATGCGACCAAGAACTTGCGTCTCGGGCACGCGGCAATCCTCGAACACCACTTCGTAGGTGCGCTGGCCCGCCAGCATCGGGATGGCGCGCGCCACGACCAGGCCCTTGGTGCCCTTGTCGATCAGAAAGGCAGTGATGCCGCCGCGCGAGCCCAACGCCGAATCGGTGACCGCCATGGCGATGGTGAAATCGGCCTTGGCGATGCGGCTGATCCAGATCTTGCGGCCGTTGATCACCCAGTCGTTGCCGTCCTTCACCGCCTTGGTTTTCATGCCAGCGGGATCACCGCCTGCGCCCGGCTCGGAGATGGCGATCGCCGAGACCGTCTCGCCGGCGGCATAGGGCTCGAGGTATTTCTTGCGCTGCTCGGGATTGGCCGTCGCCAGCAGCATGTGCAGGTTGGGCGAGTCCGGCGGGAAGGTGAAGGGAACACACGTGTAGCCCAGCTCCTCGTTGACGCCGACCAGGGCGACGGCCGGCAGGTTGGCGCCGCCCACTTCCTCCGGCACGTCGAGCGCCCACAGGCCGAGATCCTTGCACTGCTTGAAGAGCTTGGTGTTCTCCTCGTCGGAGAGCGCCGCTGGCTGGCCCGAGGCGAAGCGCTCGAGAACGTTCTTCTCAAGCGGCATCAGCTCGTTGCGCACGAACTTCTTCACCAGGTCGCGCAGCATCTGATGCTCTTCGTTGACTTCGGTCATTACCCTCTCCCAATACCCTTGTTGACGAATTCCAGTGTGTAGGCGCGCGCGACGTCCAGCCCCTTGGGCAGCACGTCGACCGCGACCATCGAGTCGTAAAAGCTTTTCCAGCGCGCGTCCGTCATGGCGCCGATGCCACTCTGCAGCGCGTCGCCCGACATCACGATGCCGCGCGCGTTCATCACCTTGACCGCGTAGGCGATCTTGTCGCTGCTCATGTCGGGATTGGCCTTCTGGATCAGCGCATTGGCAGCGTCTGTCGCGGGGCCACCCTTGAGATACTGCGCCCAGCCTTCGAGCGTGGCGTCGACGAAGCGCTGCACCAGGTCTTTTTTCTCGGTCGCCATCTTGCGCGAGACGGCGATGCTCTCCTGGTAAGCGCTGAAGCCCGCATCGGCGATCAGCAGCACTTCAGGCGGTGCGCCCAGCGCCTGTTCGATGGCGTAGGGTTCCGACGACAGGATGCCCTGCTGCACCGCGTTCTTGTCGGCCAGGAACGGCGCCATGCTGAAATTGTAGGGCCGCAGCTGCTGGTCGCTCAGCCCGTACTTGGCGCGCAGATAGGGCCAGTAGGTGATGCGGCCGCCCGAGCCGATCAGCATGGTGCGCCCTTTCAGTTTCTCGAATCCGTCGAGCCCCGAGCCCGGATGACCGATCAGGACCTGCGGGTCTTTCTGGAAAATCGCGGCGATGCAAAAAAACGGCGCGTCCTCCCGGATGAAGTCGAAAGCCGCGAAACTGTTCGACATGATCATGTCGACGCGGCCGGCGAGCAGAAGCTGGCCGATATTGAGGTTGGGACCACCCTGGCGCAGGTCGCAGTCGATGCCGTGCCTGGCGTAAATGCCGGCGGCCACCGCCTGATAGAAGCCGCCATGCTCGGCCTGGGCGCGCCAGTCGGTATTGAAGATCACCTTGTCCAGCGTCTGCGCGCGCGGCCGTCGCGCCAACGGCAGCAGCAACGGTGCGGCCGTACCGAGCGCCAGCGCTGCGCGCCGGTTCAAGCGATAGGCGGCACCGATCATGGCCTCGGCTCTCGCCCGCGGACCAAAGCCGAACGGCACGCCTGTTGCGTCTGGAATTCAAGACCGATGATTGTATTCACGCCATCCCGCCAATGAGGCGGGCTATACTAGCCTCCAACGCCGCCGGCAAAAGAGTTTAGACATGATTTCGAATTCCCTCCCCGTCGATGCCGCTCTGCGGCTGCGCGCGGGGCGCGTCATCCCCGGCGGCATGTATGGCCATCTCAACGTGGCCCGCCTGCCGCCCGGCTATCCGCAGTTCTTCGCCCGCGCCGAGGGCGCCACCCTGTGGGATGTCGACGGCAACGCCTATGTCGATTTCATGTGCGCCTACGGGCCGATGGTGCTGGGCTACGGCAACAAGGAGGTCGAGGCCGCCGCCGACGCCCAGCGCGCCCTGGGTGACGCGATGACCGGCCCGTCCGAACGGCTGGTCGAACTGGCCGAGAAACTGGTCGGGATCGTCGCCCATGCCGACTGGGCGCTGTTCCAGCGCAACGGCACCGACGCCACCACGCTTTGCGTCGTGATCGCCCGGGCCGCCACGAAGAAGCGCAAGATCATGGTCGCACGCGGCGCCTATCACGGCTCGGCGCCCTGGTGCACGCCGCATCCCAACGGCACCACCGCCGAGGACCGCATCCACCTCGTGCACTACGACTACAACGATATCGAGAGCCTGCATGCGGCGGCAGCCTCGGTCGAAGGCGACCTGGCGGGTGTGATCGCCTCGGCCTTCAAGCACGATTACGGCAAGGACCAGCAATTCGCCGATCCGGCCTTCGCCCGGGCCGTGCGCAAATTGTGCGACGATGCCGGCGCGGCGCTGATTCTCGACGATGTGCGGGGCGGCTTCCGCCTCAACCTCGGCGGCAGCTGGGAGACGGTGGGCGTGCGGCCCGACCTCTCGGCCTTCAGCAAGGCCATCGCCAACGGCTACACGCTGGCTGCCGTCACCGGCAACGACAAATTCCGCGACGTCGCGTCGAGCGTTTTCATGACCGGCTCGTTCTGGTGCGGGGCGGCGTCGATGGCGGCATCGCTCAAGACGCTGGAGATTTTCCAGCGCGACGATTCGATTGCCCATATGACGCGCATGGGTCAGCGCCTGCGCGATGGGCTGGCGGCCCAGGCCAAGGCGCATGGCCAGGTGCTGCACCAGACCGGACCGACGCAGATGCCGCAGATCCTGTTCGAGAACGACAAGGATGTGGAGCGCGGCCGGCAGTTCACGGACGAGGCCTGCAGGCGACTGACAGTGCGATGGCGGCGGTTAAGAAGAGTTTTGGGAGCTACTAGAGGCGCACCGCGCCTGTACCGCGCACCCTGTCATCCTGAGCGAAGCGAAGGATGACAGGGTGCGTTTCAGACAAAAAGAAGGGCGGGCATCGGACCAAGCCGATACCCGCCCTAATTCTTCCGCCGAAAGCTTTAGACGGCTTCCTTCAGATCCTTGGCGACGCGGAAGGCGACTTTCTTCGACGCCTTGATCTTGATGGCTTCGCCGGTCGCCGGGTTGCGGCCCATGCGTGCCGGACGATTGCGCACCTGCAGGATGCCGAGGCCCGTGATGCGGACCTTGTTGCCCTTCTTGAGATGCTTCACGACCAAGCCGATGAATTCATCGAGGGCGCCGGTTGCGTCCTTCTTGGTCATGCCCGTTTTCTCGGCCAGCTCGGCCGCGACTTTCGAAAGCGGGATGGTGGGAACGGTAGTGGTTTTCGCGGTAGCCATGTGAGGGGGTTCCTTACGTTTTTTCGTTGTGCCAACGTCTTCCTGACGCCCCAGGGCAGCGTTGGCGGGGCTAGGTTATCCACGAATCCGCGCTCCGCAAGTCCGCAACACGCAAAAAATGTCGATTTCTGTGGCTTTTTGGGCCATTTGAACGGGTCTCTTACTGTTTTGCACAGGCCAGATGTCCGATTTGATCCCAACGCTGCGTACCGCCGTGAATACTTGGCAGTGCGATGAGAACGCCCATTTGAACGTTCAGTTCTATTCTTCCTTCGCTCACGACGCTTCGGCGCAGCTGCTCAATGCGCTGGGATTCGGACCGCGCGCGCAGGCTCTCGCCGGCGCCCGAGTAAGCGTGACGGAGGACCATATTCGCTATCATCGCGAGTTCCGTGTCGTCGATACGGTCGAGGTCCACTCGGCGCCGCTCGAGATCGGGGAGCGCGATCTGCTGGCCTATCACGAGGTGACGAATCCCGCCGACGGAACGATCGCAGCCACGGTGCGGCGCCACGTCGTCAGCGACCGACCCTGGCCCGAAGCATTCCAGAACCGGGCCGAAGCAGCCCGCGTGGCACTTCCCGACATCGCCAAGCCGCGCAGCGTCGGTACCCCGCTGCCCAGGATCACCTTGCCGAAGGCCCCCGCCGCCGGTCTCGTCGAAGTCGGACGCAGCATGGTGAAGCCGGAGGAATGCGACGAGAAAGGCGAGTTCCTGCCGCGCCACTGTTTCGGCCGTTACTCCGACGGCGCACCCTTTCTATGGAACCATCTGGGCTTCGACCGCGCCGCCATGCAGGAGCGGCAGGAAGGCTCCGTCGTGATCGAGATACGCAATGAGCATCACGGCGCCCTGCGCGCCGGCGATCTCGCCGTCGTGCTGAGCGGCCTTGCTTCCTTCACCGACAAGATCATGACCTTCTCCCATTTCCTGTTCGAGGCCGAGACCGGCACGCTGGTTGCTTGCGCCGAAGCGGTGGGCGTGAAGTTCGACCAGAAGATCCGCAAGATCATGCGCTTCACCAACGAAGACCGTGCAAGACTGGAACGGCGCAAGCTGCACTTCGCCTAGGAGACCATCATGAAGTTCGAAGACAAGCGTTTGGCCGAGATCATGGCCGAGGTGAAGATCCTCACCGATGCGGTGCGCAAGGAATCCGATGCGCGCCTTGCCTTCGATGACGACCCGGCGGCCTTCGCCAGCGTGATGGCCCAAGCGTCGAATGCCGAAGAGAAAAAGAAATGAGCGCCGACCTCGCCCTGAAGAACCTCAGCGAAATCGCCGACGCCATCGCCGCG
>Ga0193717_1001489_pt1 | contig 14351 bp, 11 predicted proteins | sample U2c2metaG_FD_145900 | JGI IMG/M metagenome (GOLD analysis project Ga0193717, IMG submission 145900) | Soil microbial communities from a riparian zone of the East river system, Colorado, United States - U2c2 | ecosystem: Environmental > Terrestrial > Soil > Riparian zone | place: USA: East River... | reverse complement strand
GCCTCGTGGCTCAGCTTTTGTCGGAGCAGCTCGGCCAGACATTCGTGGTGCTGAACCGACCCGGCGCCAGCGGCATGATCGGCATGGGGGCCGTCGCCCACGCCGCGGCTGACGGCTATACGCTCGGTTGGGGCGGCAATAGCCCTATGTCTGTGGCGCCGCACCTGAACAAGAATCCACCCTACGATCCCATCAAGGACTTCGCGCCGATCAGTCTGGCGGCGATCTCGTCGTGGATCATGGTGACGCGGCCTCAGCTGCCTGTCTCCAGCGTGTCCGACTTGATCGCCCTTGCCAGGAAGCAACCAGGCAAGCTGACCTACGCGTCTTCCGGCAACGGCAGTGCGCCACATCTGATGGGCGAGCTGTTCAAGAGCTCGGCCGGAATCGACATGCTGCACGTGCCCTTCAAGGGCGAGATCGATGGCTTCAATGCCATCATGGCGGGGCAGGTGGACATGATGATGGGGTCTACACCGACGGCCTTGTCGCTGATCAAGTCCGGCCGCCTGAAGGGTCTTGCGGTAACCACGCCCACGCGCGATTCATCGGTGCCCGACTTGCCCACGGTGGCGGAAGCGGGCGTGCCCGATCTGACATTCGAGATCTTCTTCGGCCTCGTGGCGCCGGTCGGCACGCCGGCTTCCATCATCGCCAAGCTGGCGGCCGCGATGAAAACCGCGGTCGCCGATCCGGGTTATCGCGAAACGATGGAAAAGGCCGGTATGCATGCCACGAGCAGCACGCCTGCCGAATTCCAGGCGCTGCTGGCCCGCCACAACGAACGCTGGCTCTCCATCATCCTGCACAACAACATTTCCAACGATTGAGCCGTGAACCCACTCCTCAACGCCGTCCGACAGGACACCTACGCGCTGCGCGAGCTCACCTTTCCGAAGGTGCTCCAGCGGCAAGCACAGGCCTCTCCCGACAAGATCTTCCTGACGGAGACCGCCACCGGCCGACGTTTCAGCTTTCGCGAGATAGACGCGTGGTCCAATCGAGTGGCCAACGCGTTCGGCGATATCGGCATCGGCAAGGGCCACCATACCGGCGTTTTCATGGGGAACTCCGCCGAACACCTGGCGGTGTTCTTCGGGATCGGCAAGCTGGGCGCCGTTTCGGTACCCATCAACACCGCCGCGCGGGGTGAGCTGTTACGCTATTATCTTACGCAGTCGGACTGCGAGACCGTGATCGTCGAAGACTCGCTGGCGGATCGCTTATCGGAAGTGCTGCCGCAGTTGCCGCTGGTCAAGCGCTTGGTGGTGGTTCGTTCCGGTGAGGGCATGGATTCCATGCTGCCGACTGGCCAGACGCACGAGGTGATCGACTTTGAAACGCTGGTTGCGGCCGCGAGCGATGTGCCGCAAGGCGCCGACGTGAAATGCTCCGACCTGCTGATGCTGGCCTACACGTCCGGAACCACCGGCCCTTCCAAAGGCAGCATGCTTTCGCACGCGGCTGCGCTCACGTATGGAACCAGCGCTGCCGAAGCGCAGGGTTACCGTGCTTCGGACATCTTCTATGTCTGCCTGCCGCTGTTCCACAACAATGCATTGCTCGCGGCCACGGGCGCGGCCCTCGTCTGCGGTGCTTCGGTGGTGCTGTCACGACGTTTCTCAGTGTCGAAGTTCTTGGCCGAGATCCGCGAATCGCACGCCACCATCACCAACTTCCTGGGTGCGATGTCCAGCTTCCTGTGGAGCAGGCCGCCGTCGCCGCAAGATGCGGACAACGAACTTCGCTTGGTGAGCATGGCGCCCACGCCGAAATACGCGGCTGAATTCGAGAAGCGCTTCGGGCTCAAGGCTATGAACAACTATGGTCTATCCGACTTCGCCATGGTGACCTCGTTCACCGCAAGCGAGCCGCCCGAAAAGCTCGGCTCCATCGGAAAGGCGCGCCGCGGCTTTCGCGTGAAGATCGTTGACGAGGATGATTTCGAGGTGCCGCCGGGGGAGGTGGGCGAGATCGTGCTCCAGAGCGACGATCCCTGGCGCGCCACCACCGGCTACTACAAGATGCCCGAGGCCACGCTGGCCGCCAGCCGCAACCAGTGGTTCCACACGGGCGATCGCGGCGTGTGCGACGCCGACGGCTATCTGTGGTTCGTGGACCGCAAGAAGGACTGCATCCGACGCCGTGGCGAAAACATCTCCGCATTCGAGGTCGAGCAGATCATCGCGACGCATCCCGACGTGGCGAACGCGGCAGTGTTCCCGGTGGCCACCCAGACCAACGACGAGGAAGTGGGCGCCGTGGTCGTACGCCGCCCAGGCACCATCGTGAGCGAAAAGGACCTGATCGAACACTGCCAGCGCAACATGGCCTACTTCATGGTGCCGCGTTACATCCAGTTCCGAGACGTGCTGCCGACCACCGTCAGCCAGAAGGTGGAAAAGTTCAGGCTCCGGAGCGAGCTCGAAGGCGACCTTTCGCAGGCTTGGGACCGCGAGGCGGTCGGCCTGGTGCTGTCGCGGTAGCAATGGACGCGGGCACGCCCGGCGGCAGGCCGCGCGCCTTGACCATGTAGCCCTTGTGCAGCTTGGTCAGCGTCGAGGCCATCTCCTTCACGGCTTGTTCGGCGTCGCGCTTTCGCAGATGCCCCAGCAGGCGCCGGCGCGACGGCAGCGTGTAGGTCTGGTCTTCGGTCGGCCCGATGGCCTTCACGAACTGGCGGGTGATTTCCATGATGCCCTCGGTGGTGGCAATCAGGATCGGGTTGTGCGTGGCCTTGGCCAGCAGCACATGGAAGGCTTGGTGGTATTTGGTGCGCTCCTCGAAGTTGCCCGCCTTGTCCGCCTGGGCGGCCAGCACGACATTGGCTTCCAGCGCGGCCAGATCCTCCCCGGTCATCCGATCGCAGGCCAGGCGGATCACTGCCGCACTTACGGAGAGGCGTGCCTCGGACAGATGGTCAGGCGTGATCGCACCCAGGAAATACAGGTCGCGCATGCCGTTCACCACGGCGTTGGAACTGCCCGGCAGCACAAAAGGACCGCCAGCCGAGCCGAGCTTGAGTTCTACCAGACCGCTCTGCTCCAGCGCGCGCATGGCGTCGCGAATGGTGTTGCGGCTGACGCCGAACATCTGGGCCAGGTCGCGTTCGGGCGGCAGCTTGTCGCCGGGTTTGAGCTTGCCCTCGGAGATGCTGCGGCGAAGCTGATTGGCTACTTCCTGGTAGATGCGTTGCGGACTGACCGGCTCGATGCCGAACTTGGAGGGGGACTGGCCTGATGCTTTCATGATGCTCGTGGTCGTGAAGGTTCATCCGCACGTGCCGCGATGCACGCTGCAGCAATGATTGGGCCAATGATACATTAGAGCTATACTCGACGCCATTTTGTCCCAGACCTCGACTTGTTTCCGGTCGCCGTTGGCCGGGTGGGCATCGTGAACGCGATCCACGACGCATTCTTCGCACGGCCTTAGGCGCCTGCATCATCGCCGATATCGCCAAGCAAGCCCGGGGCCGGCCAACGGCCGCATTCCCCGCCATTCAGGTGCCATAGCGCCGTGACGGCGCGTCGCGAATAGTCGCGATTGCCCATCACAACCTTGATATCAAGCACCCCGTCCGGCGATTCCATTGCATCGCCAGATTAGACCGGCTCTCTTAAGGCCGCGGCAACAAGGACTGTGTGCGATGCCACGCAGCGACGACGTTTTCGGGCTCTTGCCAAACAGATGCCCCCACGCCCAACTTCAACCCAGGAAAGGGCGCCGAGCTCATGGACGCAGTAGTGTACCAGACCGTAGAGGATCTCTTTGGGCCATTGGAATTCGATCCGCGCGAACTCAAGGCGAAGTACGAACTTGAGCGTGACAAGCGAATTCTGTCTGAAGGAAATAAGCAGTACGTTCCGACAACAGATGGAAAGTTTGCCGACTTTGCCAAGGATCCGTGGGCTGACCCGGACTTCTCCCGTGCCCCCATCGTGGACCATACGGAAGTTATTGTCGCCGGTGGCGGCTTCGGCGGGCTCCTTGTCGGTGCGCGGCTGCGAGAAGCGGGCTTCACTGACATTCGGATCATAGAAGAAGCCGGTGACTTCGGCGGCACGTGGTACTGGAACCGATATCCTGGCGCCATGTGCGATATCGAAGCGCACATCTACTTACCCATGCTCGAGGAACTCAACTATGCGCCCAAGCATCGGTATACCTATGCGCCGGAAATACTCGAGCACAGCAGGCGCATCGGGAAGCATTATGGTCTCTACGAAAAAGCGTGCTTTCAGACCGTCATAACGTCCGCCCGCTGGGAGGAGGATAAAGGACGGTGGCTTGTCGAGACGAGCCGCGGCGATCGCATGACAGCCAAATACTTTGTGCTGGCTTGCGGCCGACAGAGCCTGCCCAAACTGCCAGGCATACCGGGTATCGACGAGTTTGAAGGGCATGCTTTTCACTCGAGCCGCTGGGACTACCGCTATACGGGTGGTGACTCGGAAGGGAAGTTGGTCGGTCTTCGCGACAAACACGTGGCGGTTATCGGCACTGGCGCAACAGCTGTTCAGATCGTGCCTGAAGTAGGAAAGTGGGCCAAACAGCTTCTGGTCTTCCAAAGAACGCCGTCTTCGCTCGGCGTCCGAGGGCAGCGGGAGACCGACCCTGACTGGGCGGATATGTCGAAGCCGGGTTGGCAAAGGACGCGAAGAGAGAATTTTCAGCGCCTCATTTTGAACGTCCGTCAGGAGATGGACTACGTTCATGATGGTTGGACCGAGATCTCGGCCATGCTGAGGCCGATGTCGATGGGTGAGATAGCCGCTAAACTTGGTCGCAGGCTGACGTCAGATGAATTGGCCTTTGTGGACGAGATCGCCGACGCAAGAGCCATGAACAAGATTCGTTTCAGGGTCGATGAGGCCGTCAAAGACCCAGCGACTGCGGAAATGCTAAAGCCTTGGTATCGCTGGCGTTGCAAACGGCCCTGTTTTCATGACGATTATTTGATGACTTTCAACCGACCCAACGTCCGGTTGGTCGACACCCAAGGGCAAGGGGTGGAGCGTCTGACGAAGCGTGGAATTGTCGCCGGCGGACAAGAATACAGAACCGACTGCATCATATTCGCGACCGGTTTCGAAGCGGGAATCACTTATACGCGTCTCATTGGATTTGAAATCACAGGTCGAGATGGGATTCGGCTGAGCGAACATTGGCGGGACGGCGTGCGCACGCTTCACGGAATGACCACGGACAGATTCCCGAACTGCCTACTAGTGGGAGGCAATCAGCAGACGGCCGCTGCAGTCAATGCAGTCCACCTGCTCGACGAGCAGGCGAGGCATCTCGCATATACGCTGAGCGAGGCCAAGAAGCGGGGAGCATCGCGAATAGAGCCGTCGAGCGAGGCAGTCGACGCCTACGTGGATGTGATTAGGTCATCGCCCAAGAGTAAGGCCCAGGTTGAATTCTACGCATCGTGCACGCCCGGCTACTACAATGGCGAAGGCAAAGCTGCTCGGAGCGAGGATTTGTTCGTTGGCGGTCGCTACGGCGATGGACCGATCGCGTTCTATGAGATGTTGGCTGCGTGGAGATCCAGCGGAGATCTTGAGGGCTTGCTGCTAAGCTGACGCTGACACCGCGGGTCGGCAATGCATGCTGGGACTGGCGCGATCTCCCGACTGGAATGATGCCACTGGCTTCAAACGCATCGTCCGCGAGGCCCGCCAAACATCATATCCGTGATCAATCGGACTCCTTCTTCCATCTGCGTTGCTTCGACTAGTTGCGGACCTCATCGTGAGCGCCAAGTAGCAACGCCATCGATCATGGAAACTGGTTGAACACGACCGGAGCCTGAACTGCCGCAGGCGCACGATCGAGATAAAGCGTTGGTCGCAAAACTTAGGATCCAGGGAGGATCTCATGCGCGTAGGGATTAGTGTTGTGGTTTCCATGGCGCTGGTGCTCGCCGCCACATCTGCATTCGCACAAAAGAACGGTCCTGGGGTAACTGACAAAGAGATCAAGATCGGCCAGACACAACCTTACAGTGGGCCGGTTTCCGCATGGAGTATTCAAGGCAGAGTCGACGCGGCCTACATCAATCGTCTCAATGCACAAGGCGGGATCAATGGCCGTAGGATAAAGATGATCTCACTCGATGACGCTTACAGTCCTCCCAAGGCCGTCGAACGCGCTCGAGAGTTGGTCGAAAGCGAGCAGGTACTTGGATTGTTTGGCTCTGTGGGCACTGTGCCCAACGTCGCTGTGGCGAAGTACCTGAACCAGCGGAAGGTTCCGCATCTGTTGATTTCCAGCGCCGCCGCGATCTTCGCAGACCCGAAAATATATCCGTGGTCGACGGCGTTCTACATGTTACAGCCCACCGAGGCAAAGCTCCTCGCACGATACATTCTGGCGACCAAGCCTGACGCCAAGATCGGCGTCCTGTATCAAAATGACGACTTCGGCAAAGGCTATCTGAAGGCTTTTCGCGAAGCGCTGGGCGGCAGGGCTGCCAAGATGATCGTCAAAGAGTCCAGTTATGACCTGACGGATCCGACGGTTGAGAGTCAGATCATTGAATTGAAGAACTCAGGGGCCGATACGCTGTTCAATGCGTCGACTGCCAAGTTCGGCGCACAGGCCATCCGCAAGGTGGCGGACCTGAATTGGAAGCCACTTCACATAATCATCCAGGCAATCTCGTCGTTGGACAATGTGCTCAAGCCTGCCGGGCTGGAGCAGTCAAAGGATCTGGTCAGTCTGCAGTTCGTGAAGTTTCCCGGAGATCCTGAGTGGAACGATGATCCGGGCATGAAGGAATACTATACCTTCATGAAGGAGTGGGCTCCCGCTGAGGCAGCAACGGATTCGACCGCGGCTTTCGCCTACATGACCTCACGGCTGATCGAAACGATCCTGCGCAACTGCGGAAACGACCTTAGCCGCGACAACGTCCTGCGGCAGGCCACCACCCTCAGGGATGTTGAGCTGCCGCTTCTCCTTCCAGGTATCAAGGTGGGTTACTCGCCGACCGACTACTCCCCAATCAAGCAGGCCAGAATGGCGCGCTTCGACGGTTCAAAATGGATTCGATTCGGCGATCTGGTGTCGGCCGATGACGACGCGAAGAATCAATAGGAAACGGCCATTTCTGGAATGCTATCTGAGAACATAGCCGCGCCTCCATGCATATAGGGCAGGGCACCTGAGCGCGAGAGGAACCCGGCCTTGCTTGCCCTGACGGTTTCCGTGCCGATACAATAATCAGGATTGCGCCTTGGAGTATGCCTATGTCCTCTCCCAGCTTGGTGATTCGCAACGGTACCATCGTCGACGGGTCCGGCGGAGACCCGTATGAAGCCGATATCGCCCTGATCGACGGAAAGATCGCGGCGATCGGTGGGCGCCTTCCCAAGGGGACGGAGGAGATTGACGCGCGTGGCAAGCTCGTCACGCCAGGCTTCATTGACGTGCACACGCACTACGATGCGCAGGTGACCTGGACCGATCGGTTGTCTCCGTCCTCCTGGAACGGGGCCACAACCGTCCTCTTCGGCAATTGCGGCGTCGGCTTCGCCCCGTGCCACGAAGACCAGCATGACATGCTGATCAACCTGATGGAGGGCGTGGAAGACATTCCCGAAGTTGTGCTGAGCGAAGGCCTGCCCTGGAATTGGCACAGCTTCCCGGATTTCCTCGATGCGATCGCCGCCCGTCGCTACGACGTCGACGTCGCCGCCCAGGTGCCGCACGCCGCGCTTCGTGTCTATGTGATGGGCCAGCGCGGCGCCGACCGGGAGCCCGCCACCGAGCAGGACCGCCAGCGCATGGCGCAACTGACGGCCGAAGGCCTGCGCGCCGGCGCGCTCGGCTTCTCGACATCGCGCACGCTCAATCACCGCTCTGCCGACGGCAAGCACATCCCGACCTTGCGCGCCGAGGAAGCGGAACTGACCGCGATCGCGCACGCCATGCGCGATGCGGGAACCGGCTGGATGCAGATCGTCTCGGACTTCGAGGATCAGGACGGCGAGATCGGCCTGTTCCGCCGGCTGGCGAGGGAATCCGGCCGGCCCGTCACCATCAGCCTGCTGCAGCAGGACTCCCGCCCCAATGGTTGGCGGGAGCTGATGTCGCAGATCGACGAGGCCAATACTGAGGGATTGCGCATCACCGCACAGGTGCGCTCGCGTCCGACCAGCGTGCTGCTGGGGCTCGAGCTCTCACAGAACCCGTTCATGGGCCGGCCGAGCTACAAGCGCATCGCCCATTTGCCGTTCCCGGAACGTCTGGCCCATTTCCGCCAACCCGACTTCCGCGCGCGGATCCTGGCCGAGGCGTTCGAGGGCAGCCGGCGCGCCCGCCGGGTCGAGCGTTGGGATCGGATGTACCCGCTTGGCGATCCACCGGAATACGAACCGAAAGCCGAGAACAGCGTCGCCGCACGAGCGGCACGGGAAGGTCGCTCCCCCGAAGAAGTGGTCTATGACCTGCTGCTCGAGCGCGACGGCAAGGGAATCTTGTATCTACCCGTCACCAACTATGCCGCGGGCAATTTGGATGTGGTGCGGGAAATGATCTCCGCGCCCAACACGCTGATCGGCCTGGGCGACGGCGGCGCCCATGTCGGCATCATGTGCGACGCAACCGCCACCAGCTATACACTGACGCATTGGACCCGCGATCGCGGGCGCGGCTCGCTGTTCCCGGTGTCCTGGGGCATCAAGCGGCTGACCGCGGACAACGCCGCCGCGATCGGGCTGAACGATCGTGGCCAGCTGCAGGTCGGGAAGAAGGCGGATATCAATATCCTGGACTACGACAACCTGCGCCTGCGCAGTCCGGAGATCGCCTACGACCTGCCGGCCGGCGGCAAGCGGCTGATCCAGCGGACGGACGGCTTCGATGCGACTATCGTCTCCGGCGCTATCGTCTATCGCCACGGAGAGGCAACCGGTGCATTGCCCGGCCGCCTGATCCGCGGCGTACGCGGTGCCTGAGGGCCAAGACGCTTTCAATTGGCGTGGCTGCAATTCCGGATCGCGCAGAGTGCGCATCGCGTGTGCGGCAACGCCATTGCGGAACCTGCCGAGCGTCGCCACTCTTGTTCCCTGGTGACATCAAGGTCGCCCAAGGATGCGGGTAAGCGGCCGGCAGCAATGGCGATAGCGCAAAAAATCAGCAGCGGGCCGGCGTCGCCGGCGCCGATTCGCATTGAGCTGGTAGACTTGGAAACATTTGTCGCGGTTGCGACGCTCGGTAGTTTCAGCGCCGCGGCGCGGCAGCTCAACATCACCCAGCCATCCGTTACCAGCCGAATCCAGCGGCTGGAGTCGTCGCTGGGAACGAAACTGCTCGTGCGCACCACGCGGAGGGTCGAGCTCACTCCACGGGGAGACCTCTTGCGCGTCGAGGTGGGCCGGACGCTGATGGGACTGCGCCGGCTTGTCGATTCGTTCCGGCTCGACGCCGCCGCAGCGCGCAGCCGGGTCGTCGTCGCCGCCACGCCGATGGTCGCCGCGACGATGCTGCCCGGCCAGATGGCCACCGCCGGCAATTTCGCCATCCCGCTCAATCCGCCGGAAACGCCGACCGGACCGGTCTGCCGATTCACGATCTATCACTCATCTCCCTGAGACTGTATCAGTCAGAAGAGAAGGCTATAGTTCGCACTCTTTGGGAAAAGTACGCCCGTTCGAGAGGATAAACTTGCCCTACACACCCGATCCGGCAATCGCTCAAGGCTTTAGAGAACTGCTTGCCGCTCAACCTGCAGCATCCGTGCGGGAAACGCCGGGCTTCACGGGTGGTCATGAGGGCGCTGCGGCATGAGGCGCCTCAGCTTGGTTCACATCGAAACCGCGTGCTGCATCGCGCGGGTGGGAACGTTCACCGCGGCGGCGGAGCGCCTGCATACGACGCAGTCCACTATCTCCGCGCGCATACGCGAGATGGAAGCCAATTTGAGCATTCAGCTCTTCGCGCGCCGCGGGCGCGTCGTGGAGCTGACTCCGGCGGGCCGGGAGTTCGTGCGCTCCGCCGAGCCGTTGCTATCGCAGCTGACCGACCTGCTCTTGACGTTCGACGGCGGCGTCGGCGCGCCCGTGCGTGTCCGCATCGGGGGCGGCCCATCGACGATGAACTGGCTTCCCGCCGTGCTGAAGCATGTGCTCGATGCGATGCCCAACCTAGTCTACGATCTCGAGGTGGGGATGTCAGCCGCACTGATACAGGGCCTAGAACAGGGGCGGCTCGATCTTGGCGTGCTGGCTGCCGGCTCGATTGATCACGCCAAGCTGCACGTCCAGAGCTTGGGTCATGAGCCGATGTTGTGGTTCATTTCGGCCGAGCTTTGGCGTGGCGTGACCGACCTGCGCCCACAGGCATTATTGGACAGGTTCCCGGTCCTGCTGATGCCGCGGCCATCTTTCTATTTCCATCGCGGGCTCAATGCGCTGCGCGGCCACGGCCTGGCGGCGCGCCGTGTCAACACGTGCAGCAACACCGCGGTCACGCTCAGCCTGATCGAAGGCGGCACCGGCATCGGCTTGCTGCCAGAGGGGCTGGCCAGGGCGCACAACAGCGCCGGCCAGCTGGTGCAGGTCCTGTACGAAGTCCCTGTCGAGCCGATCGAGTACCTTATCGTCCGCCACCACGAGAACAACCTGCCCCAGCTGGACGCCATCATCGACATGGCGGTCGCTGCGAGCCGCTCGTTGCTGACGCCACGAGCGCCTACTGCGGATCGATCTTCGCCTCCCTGACGAACTGCGCCCACTGCACGACTTCATTCTTGATCTTCACGGCGATCTCGTCCGGTCCCACTGGCGCGGCTTCGCCGCCGAGGTCGCGCAGGCGCCCGCGAGTGTCCGGCTCGGCGAGCACCTTTGCCAGCGTCGCCTGCAGCTTCGCCACCACTTCCTTCGGCGTACCGGCAGGCGCCACGATGCCGGCCCACGAGACCATCTGCTCGAAGCTGGGCAGCGCCTCGGCTATGGCGGGCACATCCGGCAGGTTGGCGAGGCGCTCGGGGGTGCTCACGCCCAGCAGCCGCATGATGCCCGTCTTCGCCTGGGCCGCGGCGACGTCCGGCGTCAGAAAGGCGAAGTCGATCTGCCCGTTGCGCATGTCGGCGAGGATCTGCGCGGCCGAGTTATAGGGCACCTCGACCACATCGAGCCCGGCAGACGAGCGAAGCTTCGCCAGGCTGATGCGGGAGCTGCCCGAGTAGTAGGAAGTGGAGAGTTTCCCCGGATGAGCCCGCACGTACGAGACGAACTCGGCGATGTTGGTGGCCGGGATGGAGGTCGAAACCACCAGGACCCAGGGCAGATAGACGATCAGCCCGATATGATCGAAGTCCTTCAGCGGGTCATAGCCTGGATTCTTGAACAGACTCATGGCTGCGGCGTGGGTGGTGTTACCGGATAGTGCCAGCGTGTAGCCGTCGGGTCGGCTGGCCACGAGCTGTCGAATGCCTATCAGGCCCGAAGCGCCCACGCGATTCTCGACTACGATGGGTTGACCCAGCTCTTCCGCCATCCGGGAGGTAACGAGCCTCGCCATCACGTCGATCGTCGTGCCGGCAGCGAACGGCATGATGAAGTGGATGGGTTTGCTGGGATAGCCGCCGTCCTGTGCGAGCGCGAAGCCTGCACACAAAGTGAGAGCGGCAGCGATGAGCCATTTCCTCATTGGTATCCTCCCTTCCTCCGCCATTGTTGAAAGCCGTCATGGCGGTAGGTAGCGCCCCTCCCGCGGAGCGCGTATAGCGATCAGACCGGTGCCGGCTCGCGCACGCCGCACCAGCGCATGATGCGGGGATGCGTCCCCGAATAGGGCGTGGCGCGGTGCATGGTGCAACTGTCGTCCCACATCAGGAGATCGCCTTCGGACCACCGGTGCGAGTACAGGAATTGCGGGCAGGTGGCGAACTCGGTCAGCTCCCTAAGCAAAGCTTCGCCTTGCTCAAGCGGCATTCCCTCGACGTGCGAAGCGTGTGATGCGAGGTAGAGGGACTTTCGTCCCGAACGGCTGTGGGTTCGAACCAGGGGATGCATCACCGGGGGACGCTCCGCGCGTGTTTCGGCGGAAAAGTCCGTCATCCCGACCTTAGCGCGCGACGCGAAGACGCTGTGCTCAACCATCAGGCCCTCGAGCGCGCGTTGCCGCTCTGGCGGCAGCGCGTCCCATGCGGCCCGCATGTCGGCGTACTCCGTGGGCGGCGGGACCGGCGGCAGTTTCCGTGCCGAGAGCGCGCTAATGCGGAGCGGGGGCTGGATCTGGGTGCCGTCGGTGTGCCACAGCTGATTGGCCAGCAGATAGAGGCCGCGCGCGGAGTTCTGCTTGACGGGATTCCCGTCCTCGTCGACGGTCGAGAAGTCGTACATGTGCGGGTGCTTGGGCGCGCCTTCCGTCAGCTCCTTCAGCTTCGCTTCGACCGGTGGGCCGAAATGCTCGATGAAGGCCTGCTGGCCGTCGTCGTCCAGATTGGCGTTACGGAAGCAGAGGACGGGATGCGTCGCAAGCGCCTGCTCGATCTCGTAGGCGACGCCTGCCGTGATCGCAGCGAGCGGGCCGATTCCATGGACTTCGGCGGCGAACGTGTTGTCGACGGGGTGAATGGTCAGGTTCATGTCATCTCCTGGGTGAAGCTGGCGGGGGGAGTGAATGCTGAAAGGACAGGCGGTCGATCGCGTCGACGGTCTCGGAGCCCATGAGCCCCATGACCCGGTCGATCTCCTCGCGGAACAGGGTCAGCACGCGTGAAGCGCCGCGCTCGCCGTCCGCCGCGACGCCCCAGAGAGGGCCCCGCCCGATGAAGACTGCTTTGGCGCCCAATGCCAAGGCCTTGACGACATCGCTGCCGCGCTGGAATCCGCCGTCGACCATGACGGTGAGCTTCGATCCCACGCGCTGCGCGATCTCTTCCAGCGCATCGAGCGGCGCTATGGAGCCATCGAGGTTGCGGCCGCCGTGGTTGGACACGATGACCGCGTCGGCACCGCAATCGGCGGCGAGCATCGCATCGTCGGGATGCAGTATCCCCTTCACCATCAGCGGACCGGTCCAGAGGCGGCGCAGCGTCCGCAAGTCATCCCAGGTCAGCGAGTCGTTCTTGGGCAGGCCGCGCCGGTGATCGGCCGGCCCCACCAACGAGCGCCGGAGTTCCTCGGGGAAGTTCTCGAACCGGGGCATCCCGGAGGACAGGAGGTATTTTCCGATCACGTTGACCAACCAGCGCGGATGGCGGATCACATCGCTGACATTCTTCCGATTGATCGTGAAAGGGAAAGCAAAGCCGTTGCGACGGTTATACTCGCGGTTGGGTGTTACCGCCGTATCGACCGTGACGATCAGGGCTTCATATCCGGCGTCGCGCGCCCGCCGCACCAGCTGGTGCGACATGCTTTGATCCGGCCACATGTAGAGCTGGAACCACAGCCGCCCTCCCGCTTGCCGGGCCACCTTCTCCATCGATGTGATGGACGCCGTCGACAGCGTGAAGGGAATCCCGGCCGCTGCGGCGGCGCGTGCGATCGCGATCTCTCCCTCGTACCAGAGCAGGCCGGCGGCACCGGTCGGTGCAATGGCCAGGGGCATGGCGCTCTTGCGTCCGAACAGCTCCACTTCCAGGCTGCGGACCGATACGTTGCGCAGCACGCGCGGCCGCAGGGTGATGCGCTCGAACGCGTCACGGTTGTTGCGCACCGAGAAGTCGTCTTCGGTGCCGCGGTCGACAAACTCGAATATTCCCCTGGGCAATTTGCGCTGAGCGGCAGCACGGAAATCGCCAACATTGCAGGAGCGCGCCGATTCGGTTCGCAATTCATCCCCTTCATCTGCCCGCGGGTGCAATGCAGTTTTGCTGGGATGCTATGGAGGGTGCTGAAGCAAGCCAAACGAGAAGATTCGATGGATGCTTATCGAAAACCTTCATGAGCTTTGCGAGGACGCTGAGGCACAATAAGCGCCTGCAGGCTTTCACGGGGTGGCGATGCAAGACGATCGAATCGCGGCGAGCATTGCGTTGCTCGAGCAGCAACGCTGTCAGGCCCTGGTCGAAGGCGATCTGGAAGCGCTCGACCGGCTCGTCTCGGATGATCTGGTGCACGTTCATACGACGGGTCGCCACGAAGACAAGGCCGGCTATCTGCGCGGTGTCGCTGAACGGATCAAATACCTCGTTGTGACCAGGGAGTCGCTGACGGTCCGACCCTTGCCGAACGTGGCGATCGCCACCGGCATGGTGACGCAGACCATCCGTGTCAGGGACACGAGCGAAGATCTTCACATGCGAATCTTCGTGACGCAGGTCTGGAGCAGCGCGGCCGGGCGATGGCGGCAGTGCACGTTCCAGGCGACGTCGATCTTGTAGAAGAACT
>Ga0193717_1001488_pt1 | contig 14354 bp, 10 predicted proteins | sample U2c2metaG_FD_145900 | JGI IMG/M metagenome (GOLD analysis project Ga0193717, IMG submission 145900) | Soil microbial communities from a riparian zone of the East river system, Colorado, United States - U2c2 | ecosystem: Environmental > Terrestrial > Soil > Riparian zone | place: USA: East River... | reverse complement strand
CATCGGCGGGCGCGGTCGGATCGATGCAGGCGGTGTGGAAGGACCAGCGCGACACGGAGCCGTCGGTGACGGAGTCGTAGCACTTCAGCATCGAGACCTCCGTCGGCGTCTGCCGGGGAAACCAGTACCACTCGTGGTTGGGCCGGCTCGAGGGCGCTCAACCTGCTGATGCCCAGCCGCTTCAGGACACGGCTTACCGTCGAGGCCGACACGCCGACGGTGGCGGCGATCTCCTTTCCGGGCATGCGTTGGCGGCGCAGGCTCTCGATGCGCTCGACCACCTCTGGCGGCGTCGGCTGGCGCAGCCGATGCGGCCGCGAGCTGCGGTCCTGCAGGCCGGCCAAGCCCTCCTGTTTGAAGCGATTGGCCCATTTGCGGCCCGTGCGAGGGCAAACGCCGCAGGCTTCGCTGACGGCCTGCGGCATTTGCCCACTGAGGATCATTTTGGCCAGTCGCTCTCGACCGTGCGGCGTCAGGCGGGCATTCTTATGGATGTCCATTCGGCTCTCCCAAGGATCAGTTGACGTCTCGACAACATCAGCTTCCTCGGCCGGGGCCGGATGGACAACCTATTGAAAGCTCACACCTAGCCGCCATTGTGGAAACTCGGCCTGATTTCCATAAAACTAGAGATCGGCCAGCGAGAAACGCTGATGGAGGGGCACGTCTTGAATACACCTGAGGAAATGAAGCAGGGACCGCCAACCGCAGGCGCGAAGGACTTGGTCATCGAAGACCGTGGCCACGTTCGCCTGCTCACGCTAAATCGACCACATCGCGCGAACGCTCTTTCGCCTGAGCTCATGTCGGCGCTAGTTGAAGCATTCGTCGACGCGGGAGCCGACCCTGAAGTCCGGGCCATTGTCGTCACGGGCGCAGGTGATCGGGCCTTTTGTGGTGGCGCCGACCTTAAGGCCCGGAGGGAGGAGGACAAGGCCGGCAAGCGATTCGTCTTTCTAATGTCGGCGAAGGAACGGTTCGTGTTCGAGGTGATCTACGAAACCTACAAACCGGTCATTGCCGCAATTAATGGAGCGGCCGTGGCCGGGGGATTCGAGTTGGCGCTGGCCTGCGACATACGCATTGCCGAGGAGCACGCCATTTTCGGGCTGCCCGAGGCCAAGAGGGGCATGGGCGCGCATTTCGCCACGGTCATGCTTCCCCGCTCCATTCCAAGGGCTCACGCCCTGGATCTGTTGTTCAGATCGGAAAACATCGACGCGCGGCACGCGGAGCGCATCGGATTCCTCAACAAGGTAGTTCCCAAAGGAAGAGCGCTGGAGGAAGCATTGGCCTGGGCTAGCCAGATCGCGGACAACGCCCCCGTCACTGTCCGCCGCATGAAGGAAACTGCTTCTAAGGCATCAGGACTGCCAGTTTCCGCTGCGCTTCGCCTCAACGAAGGTGTGAATCCTTATTTCGCCGAAGATCGCGTAGAGGGAATTGCAGCTTTTATTGAGAAAAGAGCACCGCGCTGGAAGGGGCGGTGATGCCATGACGGGTCGGCTACGTTGCCGGCTCGTGGTCGACTTGGTCATGGACGTGCGACAGGGGAGGGCTGCAAAGCCCTGCTGACGGGAGCGACACTTGTCTGTAGCACCTGTCGCCAAATCTTGTTCCCGCTTACTTGAGGTAGGTCGACCGCGGGCACTATCGTAAAATGCAGACAGGATGCATCTGTCCCTTTTCGAAGCTATCAGCAGGAGAGAACAGACCGAGTGCCCGTCCGTTTGAGGGCGGCTTTCGGCATCAGAGTATCAGGTCGTGCCTCGACAACATACCATCACCGTAGGCGTTGTGTTGTTTTTGCCCGCAGGCTGGTCCCAAACTGGTGGGCTGCCGATGATTTACGGGGCGACCCAGAATGTATCAGGCTGATAAAGGCCGAAATAGCCGCCGGGATCCCAGCCATAGAAGCCTTCCTTCGGCACGTTGCGGATTTTCGGCCCGACCACGATGGGCTGGCGGAGGCCGTTCACGGTGCCGATGGTGAACACCTGGTCGGTATTGGTCTGCAGGATCTTTTCCCACGCACTGCGCCGGCCAACCTCGTCGGTTGCACGCTCCCACTCCTTGACGTAGTCGAGCAGCTTGCGGGCTTCCGGCATGTCGCACGGCTCGCCCTGCTTGCCCTTGGAGGCGACATACATGCCCCACTTGGACCATTGCAGACCGCCCTGCATGGTCGGCGCGAACTCCCTGGGGCTGGTATCGGGGGTGGGCATCGCGGTAAACAGGCCAGCATAGGCCGTCATCATGGCCTCGCCGGAGGTGGTGCGCAGCCAGAAATTCTCGAACGTCTGCAGCTTGACCAGCATCCTGATGCCGATCCTCCGCCACTGGTCGGCGATCAGAGTCAGCGCGTCGGCTTCCTCGGTCGCCTCGCTCTGGCTCTCGACGACGATGATCGCAGAGCGCCCATCGGGCAGCAGGCGGATAGCGAGAAGCTGGTTGGCCGCCTGGGGTTGGTACCCGGCCCATTTGGTCGCGTATTCCGGCTTGAACAGCACCGAGCGCGGCATGACGGTATTGTTCGATGGCGTCGCGAGCCCGAGATAGACTACCTCGTTCAGTTCCTCGCGATCGATTGCCATCGACAGCGCGCGGCGGAAGCGCACGTCACGGAGCAGCTTTCGCCACTCGGCATCGTTCGTGTTGAGATTGGGATAGAGGGCAAACTGTGAGCCCGAACCGAATTCCCACAGCCGTACGCTGGCGCCCGAGGTCCTGGCGCCGTTCCGCAGGAATGCGTAGTCGCGGATCTTCAGGTAGCGCGCCTGCAGGTCGGCCTCGCCAAGAGCCGCCCTGGCCGCGATCAGGTTGGGTGACGTGAGGGCGAAGATGACGCGATCGGCATAGGGCAGCTGCTGGCCGCTCTCGTCGATGCGGTGATAGTAGGGATTGCGCTCGAAGACATAGCGCTGAGCGGGCGGCGGCGTGGTCAGCACCCATGGATTGAGCGATGGCATGTCGGCGTTGTCGTTGACGAACATGGCATCGAGGCGCCGGCGGAACAGCTGCACCCAGTTCTGGCTTCGCTCACTGGCCTTGGCCGCGTCGGCGATCCCGGCGGCATCGCTATACCTGGGATGGAATTTCTTCAGATAGTGTGCCGGCGCAAACACGAAGAGCGGAGCAGGGCGCGCCTGGCTTTGGATGAAGTAGGGGTTGGGCCTCTCCCAACCGTATCTGACGGTGCGTTCGTCAATGACGTCGACCCTGGGTGGTTTGCCATCGACCAAGAGCTCGTCCTGAGGACCGAAGGGCGACAGGTCGGGGTTGTTGGCGATGTCCTCCCAGTAGAATCGGAAGTCCTCCGTGGTGAAGGGATGGCCGTCCGACCATTTGTGGCCGGCCCTGAGCCTGAAGGTGAACTCGCGACCTTCATTGCTTTCCCAGCTTTCCAGGATGTCGGGCCTGAATTTGAACGTAACGTCACAGACGATCAGGCGGGTATAGCTGTAGATCGTCATCAGCACGGTGTCGCGGTTGCCCGTCACCAGCATGGTGAGTTGGCCGCCCTGACGGCCGGGACCGTCATCGCCCGCGAAGGCCCTGACCACAAGGGGTTGCCTGGGGATGCGTCGGGCGACCGGCGGCAATGTCCCGGCTTTCACCCAGTCGGCGAACATCGGGGTTTCCCGCATCGCCGCAACCGGGTCGGCGGCGAGGGCGGCATCACACAGAGGGCTGAAAAGAAGTCCGTTGAGGAAAGCCCGCCGCTTCATGCGTCGCAATCCAAGTCGTGCGCGTCCAACTTTCAGGCAATTGCCATCTTGCCCCGTTCCTCGGTTGCCGAGATTTCCTGCAGCGCTTGATCGAGGTCGATCCGCTCGATCTTGTAGCCCACGTCGCGGCCATAAAAGATGTTCGTGATGTTGGGTACCAGGATGACGTTGAAGCGCCCCTCATGGGCGCGAAGACCATGTTCGATGCGGGACCGCACATACTCGAAGGAGAAAGGGTTCTTCTCGTCCGTGCCCAGGGTATCCCGTACGGCGATGCAGACCTGGCCGACCCGTTCGATGGCCTCGACGATCAGCGCCTTGTGGCCGTCGTGAAAGGGCTGGTACCGGCCAAGCAGGAGGGCGGTTGGCTTCTTCAGGTCGAACACCGGTCGCAGGAGCATCGCAGCCTGCTCCGCCCAATATTCGGGAGTGCCTTCGGCCGTAACCCGCAGGTCAAAGTGCTCAGGGGCTACAAACAGCTTGTTGGTATCGGCAAAGCGGCCTTCACTAATCCGGTCGACCCAGATCACAAAGACATCCTCGGCGCCAAACGCCGCGCGCGTTGCGTCAGTCGGGCAGATGAAGTCCGCAATCGCGAAGTTACCGCGGCCGGTGACGATGTTGCAAAGCCAGCCCATGCGACGGGCCTGTTCAATGCGGTCGGCCTCGGAGAAGCCGAGGTCCTTGTTGATGTTCGCGCGCACCTCGTCGGCGTTGTAATGGGCGGCATTGAGACGAGGGGCGAGGGCCTTGGCGAGTGTCGTCTTGCCCGCGCCAGGCAGACCCATGATCAGGATCTTTTTTTTCATCTCGTCCGTCCCCCAGCGTTTGCCCGCAAAGTTGGCAGTCCCTCATGTCCAAGGTGCCATACCTGTTGCCTTGCCGAAAGCCTTCCTTAGGTAGGGCAACCTCGATAAGGATGGGCCGAGGGAAAGACGAGACAGCGGGTTATGGCCCACAGCGTAGAAATCCGCGACTCCCGCTTTGCGTCGGTGGTCGGCAACTCCGTCGCCGTCGAAAAGCTCGCCACGGGCTTTCTTTTCACCGAAGGTCCGCTGTGGCACGCCAGAGACCGCTATCTGCTGTTCAGCGACATGCCGGGCGACCATCTTCGCAGATGGAGCGCCAGCGGCGGAGTCACCACGTTTCGCAAGCCCTGCGGTCAGTCGAACGGTCTCGCCTGGGACCGCGATGGCAGGCTCATCGCTTGCGAGCATGCCGCAAGCCGGCTTACGCGGACGGAGGCGAACGGCGACATCACGGTGCTGGCAAGCACGTATGGTGGAAAGGAACTCAACAGCCCCAACGACGCAGTCGTTAGGTCCGACGGCGCCATCTACTTCAGCGACCCGACCTACGGACGCGACGAAGGCTACGGCAATCTGCGTCCCGCGCAGCTCGACTTTCGCGGCATCTATCGCGTCGTGCCGGGCGGCGATTCGCTCTCCCTGCTGATCGACGATTTCGGGCAACCCAACGGACTGTGCTTTTCGCTGGATGAGAAGCAGCTCTACGTCAACGACACCGTCCGCCGACACATTCGCCTGTTCGAGGTCCTGGCTGACGGCAATCTGGCGAACGGAAGGGTCTGGGCGCGAACGACAGGAGAAGGTCCCGGCGCCCCCGACGGCATGAAGATCGATTGTGCAGGCAACCTCTATTGCTGCGGGCCGGGCGGCATCCACGTCTTCGCGCCCGACGCGACCTGTCTCGGGGTCATACGCATGCCGGAGTACACCGCCAATTTCTGCTTCGGTGACGACGACCTCAGCAGCCTCTACATCACGGCCAGCACTTCCATCTACCGATTGCGCGTCAACACGCCCGGCGTCGCGCAATACCTTTCTAGTTCCCGAAGCTGATTTGAGGCAGCCAATGCGATCGCTTTTCATATCGATGCCGCCGAACGGGGAGCCCCCCTCGAGAGTATTGATCTTCCTCCATGGCTTCGGCGAAGCCTTCAATCCGATCTCCGAGGCCGAGGCCGCCGCTACTCCCGAGCCGCACCAATTGGCCAAGCGCCTAGGGGCAGGAAATCTCTTCGCCGTTGGTGTGCCACTGATCCTGAGCCGACCGGAAGTCGCGGTGCCATGCGAGGCTCAGGCCACACCGGAGTGGCCACCGTCGTTTTCACTGCCGCTGTTGCAAAGCTTTCTCACGATCGCCCCCCAGCAGGTGCGGCGCTGGGATATGCACAACCGGGAACTCATTCATCAGATGCTGGACCGATCCATCGCCATCGCACGGACCTTGGTCGCCGAGCCGCGGATCGCGGTCATGGGGTTCAGCATGGGCGGCTTCGCGTCGTTCCTGCTGGCAAACCGACCAGAAGTCCGGGCTGTCGTGGCGATGGATGCGCCGCCGGCGGAAGACAACGCCGACGGCTTTGCCGCGAGGGTGATGCGTCTCAAGACGCCTTTCTGGGCCTTCCACTCCGACTACGCCCCGCAATCCAAGTTCTTCCCCATTTCACAGATGCACCGTGCGATCACGGTGCCGGAAGTGCCGTTCGGAACGGTTCCAGGAGAGCACCAGTGCAAGACCTTCATGGCTCCCCGAGGATCGGACCATGAAACACATTCGTTCGTCTGCGATCAGGTGTGCCGCTCGGATGCCGTCTACAGGTGGATACTAAGATACCTTTGAAAGGGCGCGGCAAGCCATCGATCGATCTCGCGTCCGCCAGCGTCATCCTCTTTCGGCTGGTGGGGCGGGCGACCGTGGCACGACGATCGTCGCCTCGCCGAAATTCTTTACAACCTCGCCGCAGCCGATTCTGCCGTCGTTCAGGACGATGCGTCCCGCATCGAGGTTCGCTTGGCTGCGCCGAGCGTTCACCCAGACGCTGCCGTCTCCGCCCATCTTGTCGCGGCCGAGTTTCTTATACCGAAGCTCCTTGCTCCGTTCGGCATTGTCGTGAGGGATGCACCTTGCATAGCGCGGCTCAATGGACTGGCAGCGATATCCCTTGGCACGCAGCCGACGAAACAAGTCCATGTCATCATAGCCCCAGCCGACATGGGCTTCGTCCATTCCCCCGATATCGAGAAAGGTCGTCTTGTAGAGCGCGTAACGTCCGACGCACCCCTCATCGTCGACCACCATGAAATCGTCGCCTTCCATGCGACAGCCGATCAGGAAGTTGTCGGGTTCCACATGGTCGGCAAGGTAGGAGGCAAACCCGCGTCCCGTATAATTGTCGGCGTCGACCACACAGACGATGTCACCGCCGGCCAAACGTATCGACATGTTGCGCGAATGAGTGGCATGGAAGTGCGTGGGCTCAGCCGTGACATAGTAGCTCAACCGACCGCTGGCTATCTCGTCGCCGAGCTCCTTCCTGACCCAGTCGCCGAGCCCATCGCTGGAGTTGTAATCGAGCAGAACGAATTCCAGGTTAGGATAGTCCCGGTTGTCGGCGATGTTCTGGGGCAACGTTTCCCGCACATGGTGCAGACGGTTGCGGCTCGTGGTGCACAAGGAAATCCTCGGTGACGGCCGCGACCGGACGCGCAGGCAGTGCTCCAGCCAGTACGGGCCGACTTTCACCACGCCCCAGAACAGCCTTCGGCTGCGGCCATCCAACCCCTGCGATACGAAGCGCGCGACCGGCCTTCCCGTCGCATCGACGATGCCGACAGCCAACTCCTCCCGCTTCCAGGACCCCGCAAGTCCGTATAGATCGGGCTCGACCTTGACCGTTCCGTCGGGCTGGCCGACGACCCGTGCAACCCAACCACCGCCAGCGTCCAGCAGCTCGAATTCCTGCTGCAGGTGCATGCCGTCCTGAAGAAGAAGCATCATGGTTCAAGTATCCGCATGTCGGATCGATACGGAGGGCACGGCGGAACGTGCATCGCAGGGTTCGCCCACCTTCGGCAACTCTCGGCCCGCGACCTCAGCATGCAGATCCGCCAGAACTCCAAGCGAAGCTCGCTCCCGAAAAACCATATTCGCCTCGGTTAGCCTACCCACGAAGACTTTGCAATTTCCACAGTTCGCCGAAGCATGGAAGATGATCAAGACTCCTCGTTGTATTGTATGCACCCGCAAGGGGCGCCCGCACGCACAGAGCGCAGCACCGTTGCCGATACAAATCCGGGCCGCAGTCGCGCCATTTCCGGCGCATCATTCATTTGACCGTAACAGAAGCGGGATCACCATCCGGCGTCGACGCAGCAGTCACTTTAGCGAACCATTTACTGGAGGTGGCGCCGCGGCCGATGGCCTTGCAGTTGACGCAACATCTTCCTTCAACAACAATGGCAAATGATTAGGAGCGCATATTGCCTGGTATTGGGAACAGGGGGCATCGCTTGAGCTGCATGAGTAACCGCTGCGTTGCCGACATGCCCCCCCTTGGCGGGCGCTCTAGATTGCCTTGTGCGCCCCATCGAGCTACCCGGCTCGGAGGAGCCGACGAATCGCGCAATTGCCCGGCAGCATAATGCATATGCCGGTTTCTTCCGATACGCCCGTCTTGCCGGCGCCGAGGCTCTCATTCTTCACGGTATGCATGGGGCGGCTTCATCACCTTCAGCAGACCCTGGCGAAGAATCTCGCCTGGAACGCCGACCATCCCAGCATGGAGTTCATCCTGCTCGACTACAGCTCGCCCGATGACGTGGCAAGCTGGATCCAGAGCGAGTTTAGCGAGCATCTCGCCTCCGGACGGCTAGTCTATTACCGCTACGATCATGCGCAATTCTTCAGCTTCAGCCACTCGCGCAACATGGGCGCGCGGCTGTGTCGTGGCGAAATCATCTGCAACGTCGACGCCGACAACTTCACCGGGCGCGGGTATGCGCGGTACATCGACGAACAGATGAAGGACAAGGACCTCCTTGTCGGCTGCGACTTCCGGGATGGCGTATTCACTCCCATCGTCGGCGATCACGGCTGGACGGGTCGCATGGCTGTCCGGCGGCAGGCCTTCCTCGATTCCGGCGGATACGATGAGGACATGGTGGCCTGGGGGTACGAGGACCTGGACCTCTACAACCGCCTCTGTCAACGCGGGTACAGGAGCGCGGCGATCGACCGGCGCTTCTTGGACTGCATCGAGCACGAGAACAAGGAACGGATAGCCTTCACGAGGGTGAAGGAGATCGGGCGCGACTTGGGCTCCACCAAGGGAACGTTGCTGGAGCATTTCCGGCTCAGCGTCGAGAAGATTGGCCGCGGCGAGCTGGTTGCCAACGGAGGGCGCGTGGGCATCGGCAGGGTCCGTCAATTGGCCAGCTCCGAGCCGATGCAGCTGCGACCCTGGTCGTCCGCGGAGCCGGTGCGCAACGACCTGCGGGAGCAGAACAACAAGATATTGGAGCGTGAGCTCGCGAACGGCATCACGACGATGCGCGGCGTCCCCAACATCCTGTTCCTGGAGCTCACGCGACGGTGCAACCTGGCCTGCAGCATGTGCCGGTCCGGCATGATGAAGGACCAAAGCCTGGATATGAGCGAAGCCGTGCTGCGGCGGATCGAGGAGGATCTGCTGCCGACGGCCCGTGTTGTCGATCTGCGTGGCTGGGGAGAGAGTCTGCTGCGTCGGGACTTCCTCCCGATCGTCGAGCGGTTCGCGCAGCCGGGCGTCCAGCTCCGCGTGCTATCCAACGGCACGATCCGCAAGCCCGACGTCTGGCGGCATCTGATGCGCCACGGGGCCTGGGTCGGCATTTCCGTGGACGCGACCAAAAACGCACTGCTGGAGGAATTGCGCGGTTGCCACATCGAGCCCATCGAGCAATCGCTGAAGTCGCTCGTGCACTGGCGCGACGTCTATGGCAACGACACCAGCAACGTCTACCTGACCGTCACGGTCAGCTCGCGAAGCCTCGGCAACCTCGAAGAGCTGCTGAGCTGGGCTCACGAGCTGGGCGTGGGCCGCGTCCACATGATCCCGATCGCCTGCTGGCCAAGCGATCCCAAGCATCTCGAGCATGCCGAGCCGGCAATCCCGTCGCTTTTCGAGCGGCTCAGGGAACAGGCGAACGGCTATGGCATAACCCTGCAACTCGGCTCGGCGATGACCACCAACCTGGTGCTGAAGGACCGCCTGCTCGATCGCTGCATCCACCCGTGGATGTACACCTACCTCACCTACGCCGGGGATGTCGGCTTCTGCGATCACCTCATCGGGCGGGACGACCTCACGTCGGGCAATATTCTCGAGAAGCCATTCGAGGAGATCTGGAACAGCCCGCCGCTCGTTTCCCTGCGGGCGGCCCACCTCGCCAAGCGCGAGGACCATCCCTATCACGAACACTGCAGCTGGTGCTTCAAGAACCGATACGCCGACTTCGAGCACGAGATCCGGCCCGAGCTTTCCTCGATCCTGGTGACCAATTCCACCGTGGCCTCGTTCCAGCCCGCGTCCGCACCTCCGGCGACTGTCGATGAGAAGGTGAAGGCGTGACGACAGAGCCCTTCCCAGGAGAGGAAGTGTTCTCCGCCGAGGCTCTCGAGCATTTCGAGACACAGGGTTATGTCACGCTCGCTGGCGCCGTGCCGGCCGAACAGGTTGCCGCCGCGGCCGAAGCGATCTGGTATTTTCTCGGCATGGATCCAACCATGCCGGACGACTGGTACCGGCCGCCTCATTTGCCCGACGGGCTGGTCCAGATGCATCAGCACCAGGCGTTGTGGGACAATCGCCAAAGCCCGCGCATCTACGGCGCGTTCTGCCAGCTGTGGAAGACCAGGAAGCTTTGGGTGAGCCTCGACCGCGCCTCGATGAAACCGCCGGTCAATCCGAAGCATTCCGCCTGGGATTCTCCGCCTTTCCTCCATTGGGACGTGGATCTCAAGGAGTGCCCCATCAAGTTCGGCCTCCAGGGCGTCCTATGCCTCTCGGACAGCACGACCGACCACGGAGGATACCACTGCATCCCCGGGATGCACCGCGAAACCATCGAATGGTCGAGAACGCCCGTGGACCAACGGGACGTCAACGCACCGCCGCCTCTGGACTGGGAAAAGGTCCAGACGATCGAGGCCAAGGCGGGCGACCTCATCATCTGGCACCGCGCCCTGCCGCACGGCTCGGGGGTCAACCGGAGCGATCGGCCGCGCCTTGCTCAATACATTCTGTGCGCGCCAGCCGGGTACGAAATCGCCGACCAGCACTCCGTCGACGATCCCAAGGTCGAGATGTACGAAAAGCTCCGTCGGCAGAGGATTGCCCAGTGGGAACGACGCGTCGGTCCCTCGGGCCTGGGCCTCGACCCACGCGAGCTGGGGCCGCCGGCCCACCTGACGCCGCTCGGCCGGAAGTTGCTGGGGCTCGACCTGTGGGAATGACCACGTTCGCCAGCCGGTAGTGGCGGGCTGAAATGCGCCCTTCCAACGTCACGATCATCATCCCCACCTGCAACAGGGCCCACTTCCTCGGCGAAACCCTCGACAGTGTGCTCGGGCAGACGGTGCCACCCACCCAGATCGTCGTGGTGAACGACGGCTCGACCGATTCGACGCTCGAGGTGCTGCTGCGCTACGGCGAGCGCATCGAGGTGATCGACCAGAAGAATGGCGGCAGGGCGCGCGCCGTCAATCTCGCCATGGCACGCGTGCGTGGCGATTATCTGTGGATCTTCGACGACGACGACATCGCCATGCCGCAGAGCCTCGAACGTCACCTGGCGGTTCTCGAGGCCCATCCCGAGGTCGACTTCACCTACGCCGGCTGCGTGATCATCCAGAGCCATCCGGACGGTCGCGTCGAGCACAGGGGCTTCCTGCCGATGCCGGACGTGCCCGAGGACGAGATCTTCTCCCGTATGCTCGAGCAGAACTTCATGCAGCTGCAGGCCATGCTCGTGCGCACACGCTGTTACCGGGAGATCTGCCTGTTCGATCCCCGGCTCAACCTTTGCGACGACTACGACATCAACCTGCGCCTGACGCGGCGCTTCGCCGGCAAGCGCCTCGATACGCCGAGCTTCCTGTTCCGCCAGCACAGCGGCCTGCGCGGTCGGCCCGGCGCCCTGTTCCCGGCCGAGCACCGCAGCCGCTACTGGGTCAAGGAGAACCGCGACATCCACCTGCGCCTGCGTGGCGAGCTCGAGCTTGGCGAGTACCTTCCGCGCAGCATTGGCGCAGGAGAGCTCGACGGGCCTTGCCGCCGCCGCGCCCTGCTGCAGCGCGCCTGCGTAATGGCCCGCCTCGCTCTCTGGGAGGAAGCTCTGACCGACCTGCGGCAGGCTTTCGTCGAGACGATGCCGGGTGTGCCGCTCGGCACGGTGGAGCGGGACCTTTGCCGCCGGGCCCTGGGCAAATTCATCCGGTTCGACCTGGCGATCGAAGGCCTTGTCGACCGCCCGGGTGTCGCTCGCCGGTTCAAGAGCATCCTCCGAGACTCTGCCAACGTCGACGCACGACGGATTTTCGCCTCCGAGCTATCGCGCTACGCTTGGGCGCGACTGCGTCAGTACCAGCCGGCGCGCACCGTCCGCGCGCTGGTCCTGGCGCAACAGATTGCGGGCGTGCGGAGCTGGATTCCGCGCGACGGGTCGGCCGACTCCACGGGCAGCTCGTCGCCTGTTGCTGCGACCGGATCGAGGTGATGCTCTAGGCGTCCCACCCGTTAGGCTTGCCGCCAAAGGGAAGATATTTCAGCGACGTGAGGCGCGGCGTTTTCCTGTCCCATTCGACGAGCTTGTCGCGCAATTCCCTTGCCAGTCCGGTCTGCTGGTTCGTCTTGATCAGGTTGAGCCGCTGGTAAGGGTCGGCTCTCAGATCGTAGAAGAGGTACCTATCGCTTTCGATACCGCTGTCGTCCTCTTCCATCGCAACCGCGTAGAGGTGCGTCGGCGTTCTGATGGCGAGCTCGCGCTGCGGTGATTCGATGAACGCAAAATTGTCCTTCAGGCAATCCTCGCCGTTCGTATCCAGCAGCAACTCGGCCATGCTTCGGCCGTGGACATGTTCGGGGACAGTGCCGCCACAGAGATCGAGAAGCGTGGGCATGATATCTATCAGCGACGTGAGCTGATTTCTGCTGACACCCTGCTTTATATGGCCGGGCCAGCGATAGATTATCGGAATCCGGATGGCCTCCTCGGCAACCTGCCCCTTGTCCCACTTGTGGTGACTGCCGAGCATGTCGCCATGGTCCGACGCGAAAACCACGATAGTATCGTCCTCGAGGCCGTTTTCCTTGAGGGACGCCATCAGTTCGCCAAGCAGGTCGTCGGTCCAGCTGACCGAGCCGTAGTACAAGGCCGTCAGATCCCTGATCGTGAAGTCCGGCATCGCTGTCGCCGTCACCGGCTGGGCGGCGTCATTGTGGAAGGTCTCCCACATGTAGATCTGGAACCACCTTTCATCGGCAGGCAGCTTGCCGTTCCTCAGGACATTGTCCCGCAAAGGCACCTTGGATGGATCGTACATGCGGGAATACTTGTATGGGACGTCGAGCAGCGGCATGTGCGGTGACAGGATGTTGTAGAACAGGAAGAAGGGCTCGGACTTGTTGTCCCTGAAGAATCGCCTGGCTTCCGCCAGCTCATAATCCGCCGTAAAGCCCGGCACACCGAAAGGCTCGCCTTCATTTCTGATGAAGTCGCCTTTGCTATAGGTATTGCGCACGATCAGGCTGTGATCGAAACCCAATCGGGAAGGCCTGGTATCGACGTGCCATTTTCCGATCTGGGCAGTCCTGTAGCCGAGCTTCCTGAATTCTTCCGCAAGCGTCGTATCGGGGAACTTCAAGCGGTCATCCCTGCCCAGTATCGTCCCGTTGGGCTGCATCTCGTTGATGCGCGAGCCGACACAGGTTCGGGCATGCTGGGCCGAAAGCAGGGTCGACCTGGCCGGCGTGCAGGCCGGACAGTTGGTGACGCCGAGCTCGAAACGAAATCCGGCTGACGCGAATCCGTCGATATGGGGCGTGCGGACGAATGCATCTCCCCAGCAGCCGATGGAAAAACTGCGGAGCTGGTCGCAGAGCACGACGACCACGTTGGGCTTTTTGATTTGCGCGCCTGTCTTGGAGGTCATCGGGCCCGCTTGGATCGACAGCTGCTCTGCTCGCCTGCAGGTGACAGGCCGACGATGCGCGCATTCCAGAGCGAAAGAAGCTCGTTCATGAGAGCGGTCCTTTGCGCAGCCACGCCGGCCGCGTCGGCCAGTTGCGCGACCGTCGAGCCCTCCGAGCCTGACAGCAGCCTGTACAGCTCGGGCGATATGCGCCGACTTGCCGGCGATGCGGTATGACGAATCTCGTGGGCCTGATTTTTGCCGGCTCGATGCCAGAGCTCGTAGACCGGCCCGAGGTGGAGACGGTAATCCCAGAGCCGGTCGGCCATGTTGGCGCTCTTGCTGATCAGCAAATCCTCGATCACGAGATAGTCGAGGTCCGTGCTGACGAAGCAGGCCAACGCATCCTCCACCGAATTCACGATCGGTTCAGCCTGATTGTTGAAGGACGTGTTCAGCACGATGGGAAAGCCGGTATGCTTGCCCACGGCGCGGACCAGCGACCAGTAACGAGGATTGTGCTTGCGTGACACGGTCTGGACTCGCGCCGTACCGTCGACATGGGTGATGGCGCCAAGCTTCTCGCGATAAGCCTGTTTGACCTGGGCCGTGAAAACCATGAAGGGCAGCGTCCGCACCTGGGACGGCAGT
>Ga0193717_1001487_pt1 | contig 14359 bp, 13 predicted proteins | sample U2c2metaG_FD_145900 | JGI IMG/M metagenome (GOLD analysis project Ga0193717, IMG submission 145900) | Soil microbial communities from a riparian zone of the East river system, Colorado, United States - U2c2 | ecosystem: Environmental > Terrestrial > Soil > Riparian zone | place: USA: East River... | reverse complement strand
GCGCATGGTAAAAGAGGCATCGTCGAGACCTTGCTGGTGCATGGAGCTGAGCTCATCGGAAAAAGTTTGGGCATTTTTGGCGGCATCGGCCTGCATGGTATTGTACAGGCTCTGAAATGTCTGATACAGACTGTTCGTGTCTTTGGTGGCAGCTGCTGTTCTCAGCACGGTATTATATTGTTCTGCGGAAGTGACCGGGAAATTAGAAGGGCAGCTCCAGATCATGACCTCCAGGTACTGAACGTTCTCCGCCAGTGCCCGCTGCTTAAGCTGCATAAGAGCGCGATGGGCATCGTCCCAGCCGAGCAGCTTTGGGAATTTACCAAAGGCATCGAAGAAGTGCTGGTCGGAAGCTGCGAGGCCGGGATAAAAATCTTTTATCGACCAATCCTGGATCAGTCGTTGTTTCAGGGCAGGATAATCCCATTTCGTGCAAAACGTGTCGATGCGGACATAGTCGACGTTTGTGGAGGACCCGTCGGACCCATTTGACCCGTTGCCCGCGGCGGGATCCCGGGCCGACAGTGCCAGCGTCTTCAGATTGACCCACAACTTTTGATCGATGGCAAAATTCAAAAATGACTCCGCATAGATGGCGCCCGTAAGATGGTTGTGGAGGTCGCCGCCTTTTGGCATCTGCGAGAAGAAGGCCGTGAGGGCCGCGCGATTGTTGCGGATCTTTTCGAAGTATGCGTCGATCGTGGGTGGGGGGGCCGGCGCCGTGATCGTGGGTAGCCCAGCTGCTGCCGCGGGCCGGGCCGCCATAAAAACAAAATAAGCTACGGTCAATGTGACATTCAGGCGCATGCACAGGCGCAGCCGGGAAGTTTTGGTAGAATATCTCATACTGAAAGATACTGCTAAATTGGCGTCATCCTCAAATCGCCCGCCGGTACATCGAACTCCGCATCTTGCTCAAAAACTCCGGACTCACGCCGATATACTTGGCGATCTGCGTCTGAGTGACGCGCTGAGCGATATGCGGATATTGATCAATAAAGGAAATATAACGTTGCTCAGCCGTATGCGATACGCTAGCATGCCAGCGTCTTTGCAGGTTGGCGAGGTTGCGCTGGAGCAGTAGCCGGAAAAAGCGTTCGAACTTCGGGACCCTCTCCAGCAACTCGCTCTTACTGCGGTAATCCAGCATCAGCAACTCGCCATCCTCCAGTGCCTCGATAAACATGTCGGAGGGCGCCTGATCGCTAAAGCTCTGCAGGTCGCTGACCCACCAGTCTTCGATGGAAAAGCTGAGATTGGTCTCGCCGCCATCCTCGTTGATATAAAAATTACGCAGACAGCCCTTCATGATAAAGGCGTCAAAATTGCAAACATCCCCTTCCTGTAAGAGCATGGTCCTTTTTTTTATGCGTTTAAGACGCAGCAGCGAATGAAAGATCCGGAGTTCCTCGGTTGTGAGGGAGATGCAGTCAACAACGATGTTGTCAATTTGTTGGAACATAGTGCGTATTTTAAAACGTTAAGGAATCGATGGATGGGAGGCAGGGGACGGCGAACGTTTACAAAGCTATTTGATGCAGAGTGGAGGGGGTTATATATTCACCCGAATTTATGGTACAGTTTACCGATTTTAGATCGGGAACTCAATATGCAACTGCTCCTTTGATGCGGGATCATAAGGGCTATGGTGTTTCTTATTCACCACTACATTGTCGAGCCTCCATTCCACTCTTGCTTCAAAAGCATGCTTGCGCACATGACAAGCCTCTTTCGTGCAGATGCGACAGGAGAAGTCCAGACAGGCGTCAGTGTGCACAAAGAACTCCATGGACTCGCCAAAACGAGCCCTGATCAGCGCCGTCAGCGCATCGATCTCTGCATGGGCCTCCAGCACATTGAGATACCAGGGCACGGTAAGGTGGCAGTCGACATGCAAAAGCCCCCCGTATTTGATCACACGGAGATTGTGGATGTCGATCCAGTTGGGACGTCGATTCGCATTGAGGTAAGAGATCATTCTCTGTAGCAATTGCAGGTCGGCCTCGTCCATGATACCGGCGACGGACTTGCGCAGGATGTGATAACCGGTAAAGAGGATGATGCCTGCAAAAATGATGGAGATGACACCGTCAAGCCAGATCAGCTTTGTATACCAGATGATGACGAGCCCCACGATAATGCCGATGGTGCTGTAGGTATCGGACTGCAGGTGACGACCGCTGGCCTGAAGCGCCATGGAATTATTTTGTTTGCCTTTCCGGATACAGATGGTGCCGACGATGAAATTGATGACGGCGGTAAAGCCAACGAGATAAATGCCTTTGTCGAGTTTATGAAGCGGGTGGGGATGGATAAAGCCGATGACGGCTTCGTAGATGATGATCAGTCCGGCCATGGTGACTAAGGCGCCTTCTACGGCCGCAGAGAGAAATTCTGCCTTGCCGTGGCCATAGGGGTGATCTTTGTCGCGGGGTTTGGCAGCCACATAAAGGCTATACAGCGCAATAAAACCGGCGATGACATTCACGGTGCTTTCGAGAGCATCTGTTAAAATGGCAACGGACTGGGTGAGATAGTAGGCTGCCAGCTTAAAAAAGAAAAGAATGACAGCCACCCCTGCTACCCATCGTTGGATACCGATATTTTGTCTGCTTTTTTCCATGAACGCATACGCGAAACTAAAGTTCTGACATTTCGGCTTATCCGGTGATAAAATTCCTTATTAAACAATTGTGAATCGTTCAGCGCTTTGTAGGTCAGGAAGAAGCCGATGGGGGTCAGTACGTAGGTAGCCAACCACATCCCGGCGATGGGCGAGAGGACGGCCTGGCTGACGAATTTCTTACCGAAATTATTGAGCAGGAAGAAGATGACGAAGAAGACGACCGCAAAGACCAGGGGCAGACCGATGCCACCTTTGCGGATAATGGAGCCCAGCGGGGCGCCGATGAGGAACATGACGAGAACGGCTACGGCCAGGGTTATTTTTTCGTGCCAGGCGGACTCCTGCTGACGGACGTTCTTTTCCTCGTTGTTGAATAATACCGCGGGCTGGTCAAGGGCCAGTTTGGTACTGTTGACGATGGAGACGGTTTTCTCCAGCACGTTGCTGTATACGCTGTCCGGCAGCAGATCCGCAAAGACAAGGTCCGGCGGTGTAGCGGAAACGACAGGGTGTGGTGGCGTCTCGCTTGGGGCCGGAACGACAGGAACGGCGGCTACAGGGGCAGTCTTGGAGCCCGCGCCTTTGGATGAATCGCCATTCTTTTTACCCGGCTTGACGGCTTTTTTTGCTGCTGCGGCCATTATTTTATCGATGGAGTCTATGGCTCGTTTGGCCGAGTCCTGTATCTTGCGGACTTTAGTCCAGATCCGCCGGACCGAGTCGCGGGCAAAACCTTCCGGTTTGAGATAGGCAAACTCCGGTTTAGAAATTTTTTCCACTGCTTCCCAGCCCGCCGTGTCGAGATAGCGTTTGACCTTTATGTTTATGGCCACCGCATCGGCGGCTTTTTTTGAATAATCGCGGTTCATGGCCTTGATGGAGTCGATGCTTTTTCCGAGCTGGTCGATGGTCAGCATCTGGTAGTTGTGTTTGAAGGCGCTGTCATCCGTTTTGTTCATCTTGAAGGTACTCAAGTCCATTACCTTCTTGTACTGTTTAAAGTTCATGCGCACCAGGCTTGTGCCGGCCTGGACACTACCATTGTCGGTCTTTTCCTGGTAGCGGGAACCATTCTTCAGCTTGAAGACGAGGGATTGCTTGTCCGGTGTGACGACCATGGTGCCTTCATCGGCGACGATCATGTTGTCCTGTTGGGTACCGGTGTTGTTTTGTTCGTAAATGACTACGTTGCGGATGGTCGAATCGTCTTTTTCCTTTTTGCCGATCTTGATCACGAACCCCTCTATCCGTTCGAAAAACACCCCTTCCTTGATATCAAACGCCGGTTTGGTCATGATGATATCGTATTTGAGGGTATTCATCTTGAGATTGGCGACCGGCAGGACATTGTTGTTGAAGAAAAAGGCGATGCAGGTCAACACGATGCTGACAAATAAAAGGGGACGGAGAAAGCGGAGCAGGGAGATGCCGGCGGATTTTATCGCTACGAGCTCGAAGGTCTCGCCCAGGTTGCCCAGGGTCATGATAGAGGAGAGGAGAACGGCCAGCGGCAGGGCGAGGGGGACTACGGTGGCGGCGACATAGAGGAGCAGGCGAAGGACCGTGAAGGCGTCCATGCCTTTGCCGACGACGTCATCGATGTACAGCCACATGAACTGCAGCACCAGCACGAAGAGAGTGATGAAGAAGGTGGCGATAAAGGGACCGATAAAGGCCTTTACGATGAGGATATCAAGCTTTTTGAACAGGCGGCTACCCACAGGGGAAATGTTATCTTTGAGGTTTTTAAAAATAGGCCGGGGCCTAAAACATGGAAGGTGCAAATCTACAACTTTCGCCAGAGGAAATGAGGCTGGTAATGGAGCCGGGATGGATTTTAACGAAGAATTCCATCATTAAAAAGGTCGTGGCCCTTTTTGCCGGGCTGAGCGAGGAATATAGGGCTGCTCTGGAAGGGCATGCGTCTGCTCCGGCAGCGATGGCTTCAGCGGCGGCAGTTCCGGCAGCGAAGGCAGTCGCGGCATCGCCTTTTGGCTCCCCAAAAATATCAAAAGGGGAAAACTACCAGGGTCTACCTTATGTAATGTTGGACTACCCCCGTCTTTTTGGCCGGGAGGACGTACTGGCGATACGCACTTTTTTCTGGTGGGGGCATTCTTTTAGCGTGACGGTACATTTGAAAGGGACTTACCGGGATCGCTACCTGCCGGTTCTGCAACAGCGCTGGGCCGATCTGGCGGCCGCGGGTTTCCACGTCGGGATCTCCGAGGACGAATGGCGGCATGAGCACACACCGGAGACCTATCGGCCTATAGTAAGCGCGGAAGGATTGTCCACGTCGTCTTCTTTTCTTAAATTATCGGGGGCATGCGGGTTGGACCGCTGGGAGGAAGCACATGAAGTCTTGTTGGGACTTTTTCGAGTGTTGGTAGACGTGCTGCAAGCTTAGGCACCATCGCGGATGTTGTCATTGGCCTTCGGGGGCCAACTAATTCCCCAGCCGGTGAAAGAGGTCCTTCACCTGGTAGCTCCAAAGCTGGCTTTGATCTTTCACCTCGCCTTTACCTGCAAAATCCCTGATCACCAGGATGGTTTGGTTGGTCACTTCCGATTTCTCGATACGGAATTCGAAGAATTCCTCGATCGGAGCTTCCATCCAATGAAAACGAATGAACTTTTCGGGCTCGCTTTCGGTGACCTCCGCCTTATCGGTGGTGCCATTCCAGGAAAAGCTGAACACATTGTCCCGTTCGTCTACTTTATCTGCAAACCACTCCTGCAAACCCGCAGGTGTGCTTAAAAATTCGTAAAGGATCGAGGGCGAACATCTGACCGGATACTCTAACGTAAATATTTGTTTCTTACTCATCTATTTCGGTTGAATCGTTTGGACCAAGCTGGCCCGGCCTTTTTTGCCGGCAGCAGCATTTCAGCAATGCCAAAATGTTTAGCCCGGCTGGATGCAATGATAGAAAAAAAATTCAACCATCAAAATTTTTTTTCACGTATATTTTACTATGGGAAGTGGGTAGATTTTAATATAATTTTAACGTACCATAGTTGATTATCAACAAGTTGTTAAAAAAATTGGCAAGGAGATCGAATTACGTTAAATTGCTAATAACATGTACAGGAACCAGTTGACGACAAATTGATGCACGAAAAGACTAATTTATTCGTTTTACCAAAGCTAAATAGATAATCAATCCTTTTAAAAAAAAAGCCTTTAAGAACCTAAAAACCCTTTAAAAAGACCTCTGCCTATGAGCATGCGTCAACTGAAGATCACGAAGAGTATTACTAATCGTGAATCTCAGAGCCTGGAGAAGTACCTGCAAGAAATAGGAAAAGTCGAGTTGATCAGTCCCGAGGAAGAAGTCAAACTCGCCGTTCGTATAAAGCAGGGAGATCAAAAAGCTCTCGATAAATTAACCAAAGCCAACTTACGCTTTGTAGTATCCGTAGCCAAGCAGTACCAGAATCAGGGACTCTCTCTACCGGATCTTATCAACGAAGGCAATCTTGGCCTCATCAAAGCCGCCCAGCGATTTGATGAAACCCGCGGTTTTAAATTCATTTCTTATGCTGTATGGTGGATTCGCCAGAGTATCTTACAGGCACTGGCTGAACAATCCCGTATCGTTCGTCTTCCCCTCAACAAGGTAGGCCTCACCAATCGCATTCAGAAAGCGTACTCGCATCTGGAGCAGGAGTTTGAGCGCGAACCTTCCGCTGAGGAGCTGGCCGAGCTGCTGGAGCTGGACATCGAAGAAGTGTCTTCCACCCTGGGTATTTCCGCCCGCCACGTGAGCATGGACACGCCGCTGTCAGAGGGCGAGGACAATACGCTTATCGACGTGCTGGAGAATCCCAATGCAGAGCTTGCTAACTCGAACATCGAGCACAAGGAGTCCTTAAAACAGGAGATCGACCGCTCTTTGCGAACCCTCACCGAACGCCAGAAAGAAGTTATTTGCTTTTTCTTTGGCATAGGGGTGGATCATCCGATGAGCCTGGAAGACATCGGAGAACGTTTTAACCTGACCCGAGAACGTGTCCGGCAGATCAAGGACAAGGCCATTACCAAGCTGAGGAGCAATACGAGGTCGAAAATGCTTCGCAGTTATTTAGGAGTTTAAACCCAAAAAGATTTGGAGCTATAATTACACTGACTTTTCTTAATTTTGACCCTCTTGAGTGAATATAACTAGGTTATATTCACTTTTTTTATTTGATTGGCCCCGGGCCATAAACAAAATAACCATGTTTGAGAATTTGTCGGAGCGGCTGGAGTCAGCGTTTAAGCAGATAAAGGGGGAGGGCCGCATTACCGAGCTGAACATCGCAGCAACGGTAAAGGATATACGACGTGCGCTGATCGACGCGGACGTCAACTTCAAGATAGCAAAAGAATTCACCGATACTGTGCGGGAAAAGGCCCTGGGACAAAAGGTCCTGACGGCCGTCAGCCCGGGTCAGCTGATGATCAAGGTCGTCGAGGACGAGCTGGTCGAGCTGATGGGCGGCTCCGAAAGCGAGCTCAACGCGAAGGGTAATCCCGCCGTCATCCTCATCGCAGGTCTCCAGGGTAGTGGTAAAACTACTTTTAGCGGAAAGCTTGCCAACTATCTGAAAAATCGTAAGGGCCTGTCTCCGCTGCTGGTTGCGGCCGACATTTACCGCCCTGCGGCCATCGAACAGCTGAAAGTCCTCGGCGGCCAGATCGGCGTCGACGTCTACAGCGAACCTGAAAGCAAGGATGCGGTCGCCATCGCGCAGAACGCCATAAAGGAAGCCCGCAGCAAGAACAAGAACGTCGTTATCGTGGATACAGCCGGCCGCCTGGCCATCGACGAAGTGATGATGAAGGAGGTCGCAGCTATCAAAACGGCAATCAATCCTGGAGAAATTCTGTTCGTTGTGGATTCCATGACCGGTCAGGATGCGGTGAACACTGCCAAAACCTTTAATGACCGGCTGGACTTTACCGGGGTGGTGCTGACCAAACTGGACGGCGATACCCGCGGCGGGGCTGCCTTGTCTATCAAATACACCGTCAATAAACCCATCAAATTCGTCAGCAGCGGGGAAAAACTGGACACTTTGGACGTGTTTTATCCCGAGCGTATGGCCCAGCGGATCCTGGGAATGGGGGATATCACGACCCTGGTCGAAAAGGCCCAGGCGCAGTTTGATGAGGTCGAGGCGAAGAAACTGGAGAAGAAGATCCGGAAGAACCAGTTCGATTTTGAGGATTTCAAGCAACAGCTGGAACAGATAAAGAAAATGGGGAATATCAAGGATCTGCTGGGCATGATCCCCGGTGTGGGCAAGGCGATCAAGGATATCGACATCAGCGATGACGCGTTTAAGGGCATTGAGGCGATAATCAACTCCATGACCCCCTATGAGCGTAGCAATCCCGACTCCATCGACCTGAGCAGGAGGAAACGGCTTGCAAAGGGTTCAGGGAAGGATGTTGGGGAGGTCAATGCCTTTCTGAAGCAATTCGAGCAGATGAAACAGATGATGAAGATGATGAATAAGATGCCAATGGGCGGGGCACTCGGACGCAAACGCTAATGACCCTTTAAGGGTACTATTTGCCGTCCAGGGGCATAAGTGCAAAAACTTGAGAAAAACTCCCCAATATTGGGGTGAAACCCAAGAAATTCCAGGAATGGGATTTGCATGGTTAAATTCGCGGAAATTCAGACTGGACGGGGCAAAAAAGGGCTTTTACACGTGCTAAAGTTAAAGTTTTACACCGTTCATAAAATTTTCCCTGCAACATTCGCTCTTTAAATCCTGAAGTATTATTTTTGAAATGTGATACCGGATTGCTAGTTTTGCAATCCCAAAGAAAAATTGTAACCTTATTTATTCACGCATTTAAATTTCTATTTAAGATGCCAGTTAAAATCAGACTGCAACGCCACGGGTCTAAGAAACGACCGTTTTATTTCATCGTAGTAGCCGACGCCCGTGCGCCCAGGGATGGTAAATTCATCCAAAAGATCGGCACGTACAATCCCCTGACTGTTCCTGCTTCAGTTCAACTCGACCGCCAGAAGGCGCTTGATTGGCTGCACAAAGGTGCTCAGCCTACGGACACTGTACGTCGTATCCTCTCTTACAAAGGTGTTCTCTATCTGAAACACCTCTTACGGGGTGTCAAATTAGGGTTATTCGATGACGCGGCTGCCATGGAGAAATTCCAGAAATGGCACGGCGAACACGAAGCCCAGATGAAGAAACGCCAGGAAGACAATCGCAGAGCCCGTCCCGGAAGACGCGGTCCCGGCGGTCCTCCAATGAGAAGGGTAGAAAGGAAGAGCGAAGGCGGTCCAGCGCAAGAGGCGTAGTCGACTTCAACTTTGTACATCAATGTTATTTTCCCAGGAGGTCTCCGGACCTCCTGTTTTTTTTATGAGCAATAACTACCGCAATATCGGCAAGCTGGTGGCCGTCTTTGGCCTGCAGGGCGAACTGGTGCTTCTGCACCGTCTTGGCAAAAAAACCACGCTAAAGGGCCTGAAAACGATCTTTCTCGAAGAAAAGAAAGACGAACTCCTGCCCTGGTTCATCGAAAGCACACGCCCCAAAGGGACCGATGACCTGTATATCAAGCTCGAAGGCCTCGACACAAAAGAAACGGCCAGGAAGGTGGTCCAAAAAGAGGTTTGGCTCACCGAGGAAGACTTCACCCAGTTTGCGGGCAGCTCGGCGCCGATCTCACTCGTGGGCTTCCGGATGCTGGACGGCACCACCGATCTCGGCGAGATCCTCGAAGTCATCGAACAGCCGCACCAGGTTTTGTGTAAAATTGAGCTGGCCGGTGGCAAGGAAGCGCTGATCCCCGTGCATGAAGAGACTTTAAAGAAGGTGGATAAGAAGCGCCGCGAGGTGCATGTGGAATTGCCGGATGGGTTGCTGGACGTATACCGATAAACGGCCTCCGTTTAGCGGTATATAAGATATTGGCCCCGGTTAGACCCTGCGAAGCAGGGTCGCAGCGGAAGATGGATCTCAAATCACTCCTCATGCCAGGCAGGCGCCCAGCGCAGTCCCCCGATCTCCAGGACGGCAGTGGCTGCACCGATATATTGAACATTGATCTGATCGGATAACCTATTATAAATTTAGCTTTCCCTTATGTTGTTTTGGGTGCCTGTGGCACCTGTGATTGCGGAGCCGCCGCTTGCACTTGTATGGCTTCCTTGACCAGATCCATTAGTCCTGCCTCTATCCCCACCTGTTTGTCCTGTGCATACCACTTGTGCAACTCTTCTGAGTAAGTGTGCGCAGTGGCGGGATTGGATTTTAACCGGAGGACCAGCTGATGAGCCTTGTCGGGACGTGGTCCCCAGCTGCCTATGACGAGGAAGTCACTGTCCATCTGTATGATCTTTGGGATAGACATGCTGGTACCCGTGAGATGGGCATTCATAAGCTCAAGATTCGCATCGCGGTAAATAAAACGCATTTCGATGTTACCATTAGCCGCCTCCACCATTTTCTCCATGATAGGTGTGGACTGGGCCGAATCTCCGCACCAGTTCTCGGTGATGACCAGCCAGCGGATGGGTTTGTTCAACTGCCCCAGGAGTTCTACTGCGACAGGGGAGAGGGTATATGTTTTTTGAATGCGCTGCATCCGCTTCAAGTTAATGGGAACGTACTTGTTATTGCCTTCGGTCGGATTGGTGGCGGCTTCCGTTTCGACATTGGTGATATACTGCTGGTAGGAGATGGCCTGATTCCAGTAGTTGGCGTAGTCGGTGGGAGAGAGTGTGCTCATGGTACAAAGATATCCATGGGATTGGTTAGGAGGTGGAGTTTATTTAATGATGCGTAACTTAACAAAAATGTAACACCCGGCATGCAATGACTTCTTCACTGGAATTGTCCTAGGTGGAGATCTCTTACCTGAATCCTTGAAAATGAAATATACCCCCTCCCTGCTTTTGCTTGTTTTGCTCGCTTTGAGTATAAAAAGCCGTGGTCAGTTACCCGACACATCACCTGTCCTTAACCGAAAGGTCGAGCCTTACCACAAAGGCTGGAGCTTGTCTTTCAATCCTTTGGGACTGCTGGAGTTCCAAACGGCCGCGGGCCTGGGCATCGGCTATCAGTGGAATGAACGCTGGCAGCTTTGGCTGGAGTCTTCGGTACTGTTTAAAGGGCCTTTGGACCCGGACTGTAAAGGAGGCTTCCGGGAAAGCCTGGCGCTGAAATACTTTTTTGGGACGCGGCATAATTTCTTCGTGGCCGCTGAATTCCGCTGGCGGCAGGTGTCTTATCGCGACAGCAGCAGATTTGTCAATGCTGCCGCACGGGACACGCTTAACAATTATGGGTATACGCTGAAAAACGTTCTCCCCGGAGGCTCTGTTTGGATGGGGATGCGTATCCCAATAAATAAAAGCCATCGTTTTTGGCTGGAGCCCAGCATCGGAGTGGGGCTGAAATACCGGACCGCGACGGTGCAGGGAGTTCCGGTGGGATATCATTATCCTCCGCCGATCGACCACCTCAATCCTTTTCCGCGCACCCAATCGGGATTAGTGCCGTATTTCCCCGCCTCGATCCGGGTCTTTTATGGATTCTGAGGCCGGAACATACCGTTTTTATGGTTACCCGGGGTTTTAGTAAATTTGTCGGACGGCATGATCGTGCCGTCCATTCCTGTAATGTCCACTCCACAACGCTATATCGCCCATTTCGACCTGGACGCTTTTTTCGTCTCCGTCGAATGCATCAACGACCCCTCGTTGAAAGGCAAGCCATTGCTCGTGGGCGGACATAGCGAACGCGGGGTCGTGGCTGCATGCAGCTACGAAGCGCGCAAGTATGGCATTCATTCAGCCATGCCGATGAAAACAGCGATGCGGCTATGTTCCCATGCGACCATAGTCGGCAATGCAAGAGGCGAATACAGTAAATACTCGCGCTGGGTGACAGAGATCATCGCGGCAAAGGCCCCGCTCTTCGAGAAGGCTTCGATCGATGAGTTCTACCTTGACCTGACGGGTATGGATCGCTTCTTCGATCCTTATCAATGGACGATAGCCCTGCGGGAAGAGATCACGGCCGCCACGACGCTGCCTATTTCGTTTGCACTGGCCTCCAACAAAATGATCTCCAAGATAGCCACACAGGAGGCAAAGCCTAACGGTTATATACAGGTGCCAACCGGGATGGAGCAGGAATTCCTTGCTCCGCTGGGTGTCAATAAGATCCCCGGGGTAGGAGACCATACCTATCAGTCACTGAAGGAGATGGGCATCTTTACGATCCGCGACCTGAGTCAGCGTTCGATGACAGACCTTGAAAAGCGTTTTGGCAAGTATGGCGCCGATCTCTATAATAAGTCAAGGGGTATCCATACCAGCGAAGTAGTGCCATATCACGAGGCCAAGTCGATCTCGACCGAGAACACCTTCGAAGAGAATAAGACCGATCTTGATTTCCTGATGGCCGAACTGGTGCGAATGACCGAAAGAGTGGCTTACGAACTTCGGCAGGACGATAAGACAGCCGGTTGTGTGGCGGTGAAGATCCGCTACGGAAACTTCGAGACAACATCAAGACAGGTCTCCATCCCATATACTTTTTATGATGACGAACTCATTTCAAAGGCAAAGGAGCTGTTCCATAAATTGTGGCGGCACGGACAGCCGATCCGCCTGCTTGGAGTGCGGCTCAGCGAGCTGACCGGTGAAGCCGTGCAGACAAATCTTTTCGAGAATACACAGAAGAAGAACCAGCTTTATAAGGCCATCGATGACGTAAAGAATAAGTTTGGCAAATATGCCGTGGTGAAGGCCGGTGGTCTTGGGCCAGCGGACAACCCCGCGCCCGCGGACCCTCCCCCCACCCAGGCAAAACCGCCGCAGGGAACGAATTAACTAAAATTTTCCAATAAAGTCTACAATAGTGATAGGGAATTAATATCTTCGCTTAGTTTTTTTAACTTCAAATAAAAGTATATGAGTTTACGTCTCGGGGACAAAGCCCCCAATTTCCAGGCCAAGACATCAATTGGCGACATCGACTTCTACGAATTCCTGGGTGATTCCTGGGGCATCCTGTTCTCCCACCCCGCTGACTATACTCCTGTCTGTACAACCGAATTGGGTAGGACTGCCGCTCTCAAGGACGAATTTGCCAAAAGAGGTACAAAAGTGCTGGCGCTGAGCGTGGACCCCGTCGACAAACACTTAGGCTGGATCAACGATATCAATGAAACACAAAAGGTAAGCGTCGACTTCCCGATCATCGCCGACGAAGATCGCAAAGTCAGCACACTATATGAATTCATCCACCCCAATGCATCCGCAACCGCTACGGTACGGTCGCTGGTGATCATCGGACCGGACAAGCTGGTCAAGCTGATCATTACCTACCCCGCATCTACAGGCCGCAACTTCATCGAAGTATTGCGCGTACTGGATTCGCTGCAGCTGACCGCTAATCACAGCGTTGCCACGCCTGCCGACTGGAAAGAAGGCGAAGATGTCATCGTGGTGCCATCGATCTCTACAGAAGATGCTCAGAAGAAATTCCCGAAGGGGGTGAAGGTAATCAAGCCTTACCTGCGATATACGCCGCAGCCGAACAAATAAATAGGAATAGGTTTCCCAGGGGCCGGCCGTAACAGCAGTTGCGGCCGGCCCTTTTTTTATGAGTCCCCGGAATAATATAATATTCATTATATTCAGTCATGAAAAAGATTTACCTCTTACCCGCGCTGCTGATGCTGGCGCAGCTTTCCATCGCGCAACGCACCATCCTTTACTGTGGGAAACTGATCGACCCCAAGTCGGGCCAGGTCTCAACCGAGATGTCCATTGTCATTTCCGGTAATACGATCTCGGCTGTTCAAAAGGGTTATCTCGCCGCCTCGCCCGGTGACAAGGTCATCGACCTGAAGACGAGGACAGTATTGCCCGGGCTTATCGACGCGCATGTCCACCTGGAACACGAGACCAGTCCCAATGCCCAGCTAAAGGGTTTTACGATGAGCGAAGTCGACAACGCCTTTCAGTCCACCGTTTATGCAAAGACGACCCTGATGGCCGGTTTCACGACGGTCCGGGACGTCGGCGGCAGCGGTGTCAACATCGCCCTGCGCAACGCCATCAACAGGGGACTGGTCGCAGGGCCGCGCGTCTACACCGCGGGGAAGATCATCTCTTCTACAGGTGGTCATGGCGATCCGACACATGGCTATCGCCAGGGACTATATGCAGAGCCATCTTATACCGAGACGGTGGCCGACGGAAAAGATGCCTGTATCAGGGCGGTAAGACAGATGTATAAGGAAGGCGCCGACCTGATAAAGATCACCGCTTCGGGTGGAGTCCTCAGCCTGGAGAAGGACGGAACCGGAGCGCAATTCTCGGACGAGGAATTAAAGGCGATCATCACTACCGCAAAGGACTATGGCATGCCCGTCGCGGCACATGCTCATGGCGCGGAAGCTATAAAACGCGCTATCAGGGCGGGTGTCACCTCCATCGAACATGGCACTTTCATGGACGATGAGGCCATCGACCTCTTTAAGAAATATGGCGTATGGTTTGTGCCGACCATCATCGCCGGCAAGTCGGTCAGCGACTCGGCAAAGAAACCGGGTTACTTTCCGCCGGTCATCGCCGCCAAGGCGCTGGCCATCGGTCCTATCATCCAGGGGACGTTTGCAAAAGCCTATAAGGCCGGGGTTAAAATAGCCTTTGGAACCGACGCCGGTGTATATGCGCACGGCAA
>Ga0193717_1001486_pt1 | contig 14361 bp, 9 predicted proteins | sample U2c2metaG_FD_145900 | JGI IMG/M metagenome (GOLD analysis project Ga0193717, IMG submission 145900) | Soil microbial communities from a riparian zone of the East river system, Colorado, United States - U2c2 | ecosystem: Environmental > Terrestrial > Soil > Riparian zone | place: USA: East River... | reverse complement strand
TTCCGGCCTTGAACGAATTGACCCCCGCATACGACCAGACGTTCGTGCGCGAACGTCCGTGTTGACCCAATTCGAAGGAATTTGCGTGCGCGGCCTTCCCCTTCTTGAAGACACAAATCAGTTCATGCTGTGCGCGATAAAAGCTTCCTTGGCCCCCATTCGACTTGACCCACACAACAACGTTCTTGAGCTCGGAGAAAACAAGCTCTCCGGCCACCAACATCTGCCGTAGATGCCGCCAGTCGATGCATATGTAAACAACGCATCCATCGATACAGACGCCCGCAATGGCCTCCATGATGCGTTCGAGGAAGCGCTGGTACTGTTGACGCGACATCTCGCCAGATGCCATGGCGAATTCGTCGAATGCGACACGGCTGCGGCCTCGCGCGTGCGTTTTAATCGATACGTTGTACGGTGGGTCCGTGAACACCATCGCGGCGCCTTCTCCGCGCATGAGCGTCGCATAGGCCGATGAGTCGCGAGCATCGCCGCAATAGAGCCGATGCTTTCCAAGGATCCAAAGATCATTGAGCTGAGTGACACGCGATCCTGCTTCCGTTAGTTGGTCTTGTTCTTCATCGGCTGCCGGTTCTGCCTGGTCTGCGATGATCAGATCAGTCTCGGCGATATCAAAGCCGGTGATCGAAAGGTCGATCTCAGCGTCCGGAAGCAGAACTGCCAGCTCGCCAAGTTCTGCAGCCAGCGTCTCACGATCCCAGCCGGCATCGAGTGCGATACGATTCTCAGCAAGCGCGAGCGCACGCTTCTCCACGTCAGTCAGATGCGTGATTTGAATCACCGGCACCTGCTGCAGCCCCATCGCTTCGGCTACCTCCTTGCGCAGGTTTCCCGAAATGATTGTGCCGCGCTCATCGACTAGGATCGGATTAATGAATCCGCACTGCAGAACGACTCCAAGTAGTTTGTCGCGCTGCTTCTTTGGGTGAGTCCGGGCGTTCGGCTTCGAGGGCCGAAGCTTTCCAATGGGCCACAGCTCGATCTTGGGGTGCCAGAATCGGCGGCCGTCTGCGTTCAGAGCGGATGCGCCGCGGATAGATTTTCGCATGCGAGGACTCCGTTTTGTTTTCCGGAGTCCCCAAATACACGCCGATCAATTCACCGCCACAGCAATGGCTTGGCCCGAAAAGTTCCAATACGGCCGAATTGTGGTGCTTGATCGATCGCTATCGCGGGACCCGCTTCACTCGGAATCCAGCGCGCTTGAGCGCACTCGCCAATTGGGATGGAGAAACTCCTGGCATTTGTTCGCAAATGCGTAGCCGCAGAAGGTTAAATCGTTTGATCGAAGCCTTTGAGATACCTTCGTAGCGAACCCGCATCAGGCTGGGTAGAATCTCCGTGTCGAACGGCTGGAAGAATTTATCCTCCACCTTGCAAATCTTGATGGCGAGCCGAACGATTGCATGTTCGGTCGCGCTGAATTCGCGAAAGAAGGGGCTTGGTACGAGATCTACAGCGTGCACGATCTGGCCATTCGTCAACTCGACATTGCCGTCGGCATCGCTGATTGCGGCATCGAGCATTTCTATCGAGTAGGTCAACCGCTCGCCCCGAGTCGTTCGCGCCACAAAGGTCCGCGCCGACGGCATCAAAACAACAAACATCGAGCCGTCTGGTCGGCGCAACCCGACCACCATCACCAGGGCGATCTTCCCGCAACCGGGCAAATCAAAGCCCGTCGTTTTGATCTCAACATGCTCTCCATCTGCCAGACCCTCCTCGCGCAGTTTCGCGAGCGCGTCGGCGAGCGACCGCATTTGTTGTGCGGAACCACTGCATCGCGTCAGTAGGTAAGGATGCCCACGGTTTAGATAGCGGTCAAATCTGCGACTTTCGTTCTCGTAGTACGGAGCGCACCGTGATGAACTCGGAAATCTTCGCGTTCGCCGCGCTCGCCAAGTCGACCGCCGGACTGACATCGGCTGCGAGCCTGGTCGCGCGGCCGTCCGGTAGGAACAGCAACGCCCGGTCGGCAATCGCCAGCGCCTGTGACAGGTCGTGTGTCACGAGCACCACTGGCCTCTTCGACGCGAGCCGTGCGATAGCATTTTCGACGGCCGCGACGGCTGGCGGATCGAGTGCCGAGGTCGGCTCGTCCATCAGTATCAACTTCGGGTCCAGCGCGAGGGCGCGCGCAAGAGCGAGCCTCTGCTTCTGCCCGCCCGACAGCTTGTTCGCGGGGCGATGCACATCCGGGACGTCGCGTAGGAGTCCGATGTCCTCGATGACTTGGCGCGCCCGCTCCCTCGCGCGCGCGGGCGAAAGGCCGCGCACCGCGATGAGAGGCCCGACCACAGACTGTTCGACCGAGGTTTCGGGAAACCAGGGCTTTTGCAAGGTCAGGCCGACCATTCGCCGCAGCTCGGTCGCGTTCCATTCGGCGAGCGGGCGTCCGAGAACCTCGATCGTACCTGTGGCGGACCATCCGCGCACGCGGTCGCGGTGCGGCTTCGGCTCGATCAGCCGCGTCGCGATCTTCAGCAGCGTGCTCTTGCCGCAGCCCGACGGGCCCAGGATCGCCAGGATACCGAGGTCATTCAGCGTAACGTCGACGTCGGACAGCAGAGGATGGCCATCGCGATAGAGGGTGTAGTTCTTGAAGCGGATCATGAATGCTCCTCCTCGGAACGCAGCGCCCAAAGCGCTGGTGCCTGTAGCAACAGGGTAAGTACGAACAGGACGAGCGCGGCGCTGAGCGCCTGGTCGAAGCCGCCGGCGACGCTGGTCGCGGTTTGATAGATGTAGACCGCGAGTGTGGCGCCAGAGTCCGTGGGCGAGCCGATCAGGCGCAACACGGCCCCCGCCGTGAGATAGAGTGCGGCAGCGTCGCCGGCACCGCGGCCGACCGTCATCAGCATTGCGGTCGCGAGCGTGCGGACGCAGCAGGGGAGCACGAAGCGGCCCCACAAGGATGTCTCCGACAGACCGAGAGCGCGGCCGGTTTCGGCGGCCTCCGCGTACGCGACGCGCAAGCCCGGCGTCAGGCTGGTCATCGCGATTGGGGCCAGCGCCAGGGCGAGCGTCGCGATTCCGCACGCTGCCGAGAACCCGAATCCGAAGACACCCCCGAACACAACACTCCCGACCAGACCCCACAGCAACCGCGGCATCGCAAGGCCGACTTCGCAGAGAAGCTCCGTGATCTCGGTCAGTTTGCGCCAGCGATCCTCGAGCGCCACGACCATGATCGCGGCTGCAAGTCCCAGCGCGCTGGCGATCGCGGCTCCGAGGCCGACGATGATGAATGTATTGATCAGGATCGGGCCAATGCCTCCGGCGGTCCCCGCCGCGCGTGGGTCGGTGAAGAGGAATTCTGCGCCGAGCCGACTGGAGCCGTGCCAAGCGAGCCAGCCTGCGATGACGGCCATCGCTCCGATGACCGCAAACAGCGCGACCCGCTCGGCGCTATCGATGATTTGCCTGAAGAGTTTCATGTCCTTCCTCCTCGGAGGAGCGCGCGCCCGCAGGCGGTCAGTAGGATGACAAAGGCCGCGAGGCCCGTGGCGGCAACGAACAAGGCGGCTTCATGGGCGCCCGTCGCGCCGCCGTGCTCGATCAGGATCGTCGACGTGACAGTGCGCGCGGGCGCGCCGAGACCGCTCCACACCCCTGATGGCGGATTTCCCGCTACCATCGACACGGCAGTCGCCTCGCCGCAGGCGCGCACCAGTCCGAGCAAGCCGCAGCCGGCGAGTCGGCCGCGAGCGGCGCGCGCCGCCAGGCGCCATTTGATCTGGCGCTCGTCATAGCCAAGCGCGCGCGCCTGCTCGCGCAGATCTTCCAGAACCTTGTGCAGAGCTCCGATCGCCAGCAAGGCGACGGTCGGCAGGATCATCAGCGTCAGTGTGGGGATTGCTGTCGCGGCCGAGAAGCCGAACAACGGCACTAGGATGTCGAAACCGATCAGTCCGACAACGACGCTGGGCAAGGCTGACATCGCGGCGAGGCTGGCTTCTCCGACGCGCCGCTCGATCGGTCCAGCGCGGGTTGTAATATGGGCGGCCGCGAGCGTCCCAATCACGATCGAAAGTGCGGTCGCGATCAGCGCGCACACGATCGTGCCGATGAAAAGCGGAAGGAGGCCGAAGTCGCCGGTCTCAGCGCGCCAGCGTTCGGCGAGCAGGCTGGCCGTCGGCGCTTCCCAAAGAAAGGAAGCGCCGACGATCGGCATCACGAGCAGAAAGCCGGCAATGGCGAGCGGCAGGAACAGCCCGACGGGGGCCATGCGCAGGTCGAACGGCGCTGCTCGCAGCAACGACTTGCGCATGGCTCAACTCCTGGCCGCGGCTGGCACGAACCCGAGGTCGGCCATGATCGCGCAGGCCCGTGTACCACCGAGAAAGTCGAGGAAGCGCAGGGCTTCGTGCGCGACGACCGGACGGACGCCGCAGTACAAGGTGCGGATCATGGGATAGCGGCCGTCAGCAACCGTCGCCGCGGTCGCATCGATGCCGTCGAGCGGCACCATCCGTACCGTGCGATCCTTGGACACCGTGGCGCGCGCCTCGGCGTTCGAGACGAAGCCTATCGCCTGCGGCAGACGCGCCACCGCAAGGACCAGTTCGTTCACCGAATTCGCCGATACGTCAGCCGCAAGCTCCGCCGGCGGAACGTTGAGATGTGCCAGAAGCGCATCGCGCGTTCCGTGGCCCTCCGCCATGACGACGCGGGTCAGTGCCATCCGGTTCAGCGGATCCGTGTAAATCGAGCGGACCTGCTGCGACGTCATCCCTGCGAGGGGTGACGAAGGGTGCACGATGACGGCGATGGCGTCGCGCGCGAGCGGCCGAAAGTTGACCAGCTTGCGCTCGGACGCGGTGGGCTCACGGGCAATGCCGCCGATGTGCGCACGGCCGGTCACTACGTCGAACACGCCGCGAGTCGAGCCGCCGCCCTGGGTATCCACCTGGACGCCGGTCTCGGCGGTGAAGGGCTCGGCCGCCAAGGACAGGATGTGCTGGACGGTGGTCGCCCCGCTGGTCGTCACCGGGACAGTCTTTCTACAGGCACTCGCCATCAAGCCGACTGCCGTGACGCAGAGAAAGCTCCGCCGGTCGACGGCACTAAGGGACGTGGACGTGGTTTCAGGGCTGGGGGAGTTGGAGGTCGTCATCGTCTTCTCCAGTGGCTTCGCCACCCGGTTGGGTCGCGAGCCCCGCTACGGGGGCTGTCAGCCTCTGGATTTGTCCCCGGCGCGCTCTGGCTGGCGTGCGTCGGCGCTTCAATCGGAAGTTCCACTATGGTATTTGGGTCCGCTATTGATTGTATCAACATGAGGTGGCATTCTCGAACGGTCGGGCGTTGGGGACTGGAGTAGATGGGTGTTGCCAAATTGCCGGCGCAGCGCGCCGGCGATCCTTTTGATGCCGGTCCCATCGGGTCGTGGCCGCGACGTCATTCGATCACGGCGTCGACCATTCGATTTGACCAGCAGCGCAACGCCTACGTGTATGGGGCGGAAGTCGGTGCCGATCTCGCCCTGCTCACCCACGATTTTCTCCGGGGCGCCCCGCCGCGCACGGTCTCCTTCACCCGACTGGAAATTCGCATACCGACCGGGAAATCGCCCGATGTCCGCGCGGATGGAAACGTATTGCTGTCCGAGATGCCAGTTGGACAACGCCGCGTGCATCACAGCCGGCTGCAGACCTACGCAGATGCGGCGATACCGCGATTGTTCGAGGAACTCGCGAATCTCCCAGATCACCTTGCCCAGCCTTCCGTGCGGGCGGCTGCGAGCGATGACGAGGCCGTTCGCGCCTTGCACGAGATGCCGGTCAACATCTTCGAGACCCGGCGATATCTGGTGGCCGGCTTCGTCACCAACCGCGCGGGCACCTTCGAGAGCTATGAGGATGCGGCGGACGACGACACAAAGCCGCGCGAGACTAAGCTGCGCGTCGCGGACGCGACCTTCTCGATCGGAACGGTTGCCGAACCGGACGTGATCCGGAACGCGATCATGCTCGATGAGCATCTGCTTCGCGTCTTCGATCTCGCCGGCGAGGGACGGCTGAAGGTGAAAGGCAGCGCGACCAGTCCGGAGGTAGAGGTTTCCACCGAGGTCGGTTCACGCGCGGCAGGTCATCTCGACATTGCGATCCGGCAGGCTATGGCTGGGGCCGGCCAGAGGGCCGTGGAACATGTCGGCAAACCAGTCGCGACCTATGCGCGCTGGCTGTTCGAACGTCATCTCCATACGGCGCAGGTGCGATTTTCAGGCCGGCTGCCGCCGATGACCGACATTGATCGTGACCATTTCGACAATCTGCCCGACCGTGAGCCCGAGTGAACGATGCCTACGGCCCCGGGAGAATGGATCGATCACTGGAAGCGGCGAACGCCGGCGTTTCTCGCGCGTGTCGAAACTCACGATTCATTCGGATCCGGCCTTCAGGTTGACGAGCGTCATGTCTTGACCTGCGCACACGTTCTGTGCGCCGACGGGCCCGAGACCTATTACAACGGCGATCCGGCGTCCGCGCGGAACGTCATGGGCCGTTCGGCAACGGTTCACTTCGGGCAGTCGCAAGTCGGCGCGACGGTCAAGGTGCAGCATGCGACGCTCGATCTCGCACTGCTCGAGCTCGCATCGCCGCGCCACGGGGTGGTTGCGCCACTCACCTTGCGCGACGACTACGCGGGAGGCGAGGCCCAGATCCTCGGAATTGCACGCAACGAGCGCGGGTTCACGTCACTTGTGCAAACCATTGCAGATCTGCGCATGGTCGGGAGTTTCGTGGACGGCGAACTCACCCATATCAAGCATCATTTCGGCCCGATGGAAGGCGCGAGCGGCGGCGGCGTTTTCGCCGCACATGACGGCGCCCTAATATTTCTCGGCCTGGCCTATCTTGGCGGGGAGCGGGCGAGCATCGGCGGGATTATCGGCGCGCCGGCGGTCGTGAGTTTTCTCAATCAGCATTGCCGCCTTGGCGAAGTACGGCGGACTCGATGCACGCCTCACGAGCTCCATCTTCAGTCATTGGGACTTGCGCCGTCCTATGAGTTCAAGACCGCAGACGGCCCCTTGAGCCTTCCTTTCGTACCCCTCGCGCCCCGTACCGAAACCGGTGCGCCGCGCGCTTCGTTCCTTATGCGACGCGCTGTTTCCGCACGCGAAGCGCGTCTTGGATCGTCGGGCCCAATCATGCCGGGTCACGACCGTCTGCCGGCTCGCGTCGCGCGCATTGAAGACGCGGAGGCGGCGGTCTCGCGCCTGTCGACCGCGATCGCGTGGCCGCTCCGGCTTCCAGCCATGCAAGAGCTCGAAGCGGCGTGGGATCTTGCCAATGTCGCGCAGCTCTCCCGGGTGCCGGAAGGTCGCCCGGTCGCTCTGCGTGATTTCGACTCCAATCCTTGCGGTTTCGACGTGCCGCCCGTCGGTTTGGCGGAATGGATTCGTGGCAAAAACGGAGCGGCACAAGCCGTCGAGATCCGCATCGGTCACGGCCGCACGCACTTGACGATCTTGTCTGCTGCGGAAGCAGGCAGTCGCTTGCCGGTATTCCGCGCCGCCTTTGACGTGAGTGGAATGTGAGTATGTCGGTGAATTCAAACGAGGAAAATAAACCTCCGCCCGAAGATGCGAAGGCTGGTCCATCGCCGGGTTCTTCATCGGTCCCCTCGGGACGCGAGAGCTCGCGACGTTTCGCTTCCATCAAACCACCCAGCAGTCTGCGTGATGTGGACATCAAGCCAATCAGCGGCCCGCGCGATGCGCAGACCAAGCAAAAGCCGGCGGAGACGTCGACGGGGGACGGCGAGGCACGAGGAAGCGGTGATGAAATAAACTCGGACCGATCCGGAGAGTCGCAACACACAAACGAGGATGACAAGAACCTCAAGAACAAGGGCCGTGCATGGCAAGCAACGCGGCCCGCATCCGTCAAACCGTCCGGCAGCCTGCGCGGCGTCGATATCGAGTCGAGTCCGGCGGAACGGGAGCCGGCAAAACCGTCTCCGATCGAGCCCGAGCGTCTCATCTATCAAAAGCTCACTGCCGAGACCCGCTCGCGGCAGCGCCGGACTGCGCAGGTTCATCTCGACATTCTGCGCGAACGCCTGGAGGAAATTGCCGCCGCGGAGGAAAACAGCGAAATCGTCGTCGCCGGAATAAGGCATGAAAAAGGATTGCCCGCCGAACTCCTGGCTTCCTGCTTTTCCGCCCAGGCGCAGATCTATGTACGCTCCGATAGCCATATCTGGTCCACACTCAACCGCACCGGGTTCAGTGATCTGTTCGACTGCTTCGTCGAAGCCGCGAAGGATGTCACGACCGAAGCAATCTTCGTTGACCGGATTCCCTATTCGGAAAAGGCCGGCGATGTCGGTAAGATCATCGACGATGCGGAGGACGATCGTCTTGATGACTTCCGAGCCCGGATGCGCAATCGAGGGTTCCGCCTTTTCCTGCTCGTGACCATCGACATACCCGTCGGCATAACCTCGATTCGGGACGAGAGTCCTGCGGTGCGATGCCTGCCCTGGACGGATCTTTGGTTGGCGGAATTTGCGCGCACGCACTCCGTGCCGGTCTTGCCGCTCTACGACGAGGTGGGGGACGCGCTGCGGGAGGCCGCGGAATGGGAAAGCTTCAAGGACGACGATCGCGAAACCCGCCTCTTCAATCGGCTGCAGGATTTGGCCAACGGGTCCTATGCCCGCAGCGTGCAGTCGGCGATCAGCGCGATCCGCAGGGCCGTCAAAGAGGCCAGCGGTCCTCCTGCTGAAGATGAGAACGAGAAAGCGCGACAAATTCATCAAAATGAGCTGGCAGACACGCTCGGGCCAGCCGAGCGCAGGGAAGGCGTCGACCCGATCAGGCGGATCATGCTCACCGTCGCGGCCTTCGCCGGAGGCGCCCGCGTCGAGGAGTATTATGCGATCTGCCGCATGTTGATGCCCGACGGCGAGGCCGAGATTGACCGCCTTCCGCGCGCGAAACGCGACGAGATCAAGAACAAGAACATTGATGCCGGACGGTTTCGCAACAAGCGCGTCGAGGTTGATGGATGGGACAAGATCTTCGATATCGAATGCGACGTTGCGCGGGCAAAGTTGGGCATTCACGTCCGGGAAGGACAAACCATCCAACTCGACGGCCGCTGGAAGATGATCGATCTGCAGCGCGAGATCGCTCGTTCGTATCCCGGTCTGATCAGCTCGATCATGTACACTATCCGCGACCGGCACCTGTTTCTGCAACTGGATGAGAACGAAGCGACGCTTCTGATCAACATCATCTGCGCCATTCGCGATGCCTGCGGAGACGGTTTCGACGACGTCAATTTCGCTCGAGCATTGACCGGGACGGATCCGGGAGAAGAAAACCTCCCGATAACGCGGGAGGAAGGCGCGAAGCTCTTCCCGGGATATGAGCTGGAGGACGTGATCGGGCTTGCCAACCGGATCGGGACCGGCGAGCGGCTGGCGAGGTATCTGGCGGCGAGCGGCAACGAGGTCGACCCGGAGCTCGAAGGATATTTGTTCGTCCTGAAAGCGCGGTATCCCGAGGCAACGCCGGAAAACGTCGTCGACAAGCTCGAGCGGTGGCGGCAGGACCTGCGCGAGGAGTCTGTCCGCCGCCTGACGCGCCACATCATGCGCATGCGAGTCTCGAGCAGTGCCGCGTCCGAGAAACGCAGGCCTATCATTCCCTCAATGCTCGAAATTCTCGAGCGCATGCTTGTCATGCCGACGTATGTTGCATTGCTCGTCAACATGATCGCATCGGTCCCCGATGTGGACGCGCCAGACATCGGCAAGCGGTTGTTGCAGGAATTCACGCAAGCGCCCGGTGCCAAAATCAGCGAGGTCTTCGACGCGATCTTTCAGCGCCTCCGACGGGCATTGGCGTGGGAGCACGCGCCCCACCTCAACTGGTTCGAGGCTTTCGATCCGATTCGCGAGGGACGAGCGGAAAATGATCTCATTCGGGCGCTCTCCGTCTGCATTTGGGATACCGCCATCAACTACGACGTATCCTGGAGCTTCATACCTTACTCCCGGATAAAAGATCTTCGCGTCGTCCCGGGACTTTTCAAGGGATACGTCAAGAGCGCCGATACCGATGGCCGGACAGATGCGGTCGCGGAGCTCACCGAATCCGATCAGGCGGTCGTTTCGCGGCTGGTCAGAGGGTTTCTCGCCCAGAACCCCGTGGACTGGTTGCGTTCGCTGTCGGCGCTCGTCGACCGGCTCGACGACGAAGAGGGCCTCGCGCTGAACATCGGTGGCCGGATCCGGGATGTCGTCTGGGTCATCATGACGGGCGCTGCGGAAAAGGAGCGGAGCATCCTGGAAGAGCGCGCCAACGCAATCGCGGGTGACGTTCTCAAGTCGCTCACCGCCGGCCTGCGGCTCGGGTTCGAAGACAATTTCCTCGTGGCGGCGCAACAAATTGAAGATGCCGTGCACTCACCGCCCGAACGCTTCGTGCGTCGATGGCTGGCGCTCTATGGCTTGTTCTGGCCCGCGATGCTCGCCCACTGGCGATTCACGGCCTTCGGGCTCGATCCGTTCGAACCGGGGTCAGGACCCGACACGCGGTTTCGGGCGCTCCTCGATCAACTCGTCGAAGCGGCTCCGCAGCGAATGCACGCATTTCGCGACGGATTCGAGGCTCTGGAAAAGGCAGCGCTGCGATGCGCCGTGAAGGCCGTCTCGGTGCGCGCCCATGACAGCGCCGTCCTCTACCGCATGAAGGCGGATCGTTTGAAAGGGCTTGCAAATTTCTTCGCCGGCAAGGCGCGCGATCTGCCGGCTACGATCTGAAGGGATCAATGACATGAGCCGAGAGCTTCTGAACAGAGAACTCGAACCGATCATCCGGACGATCGACAGGCGTTCCGAGACCAAGCCCGGACGGGTGGTCGTTGCCGTCGAGAAAAAGACCGGGAAAGCCATCACCGACACCGGATTCCTCGCGAGTCTGAAAACGCTGGTGCAAGAGGTGATCCTGAACGACGTGGCGCTTTACGAAATCACGGTCGACGAGCCGCACTGGATCGACAATGCGCGCGCCGCGATCGCGGTGTTTCTGACCAATGAACGCTCGGAGCTCGTGTTCCGCATGCGGGTCACCGCGCCATCGTCCAAGGCGGCCGCCATCGCGGCGGCGCTGCACCACCCGGAGCTTACGCCCGCGCAGGTCCTCTTCAAGACGATACGGACTCATCTGGGCAAGCTTCTGGACGACTCATCAACGCAAGGGCCGGAGTCGGTCATCGAGCGCATCGCCGCCAACCGGCCGGCATGGGAAGCCGAGATCGTGCGGCTGATAAACACCAAGCTGCATCTCGAGGCACACATCATTTTCGAGCTGCAGCGGCCAATCATCGATACCGACGTCGTCGTCCGTGCGGACAAGATCCAGGTCAATCCGAAGGATGCACCGCACACGTTGTTCCCGGTCACGGTTTCGGTCGTGTTCGAGCGCACGCTGTCGCGGGCGAGCGATCAGCTTCCGCGCTCCGAGGAGGAGCGCCAGCGGCTGGTACGCGACGTCGTGAGCAAGACCTTTCGCGATCGAATTCCACTGTTTTCCTACTGGTTCCAACCTGACGTCCTCAACAACGAGCTCGCCATGGCGCTCGGTGACGCGCTGCTGCGCTATGCCTACGGGCTGAAGGCGATCACGCTCGATCCAATCGAGCCGCCGGTGTCGGCGGAAGAGCAGATCGTCGATCAGGTCCCCTGGACCGGCCGACTCGCGCGCGAGATTCCGTTCCACATCGAGTCGAAGGTGCGGATGATGGCGAGCGGCGCCGGCATATATCACGGGCGCAAGCTGCCGAACCGCAAGCAGTGGATCAAGACGGAGGTGCCTGAGGCGCTCAGATCCGCGATGCACGGGCGGGACTTCATCGATCTTACCGCGGAAGCGGAACGAGAGGTTCACAACACCGTCCACCAGCGCCTCAACGAAAGCGCTCGCGCGATCGGTCACGAGGTCGACACGTTCGTGGCGAGCGCCGCGATACCGGAAAAGAAATGGCTTGAGGCCGTGACGGTCGAGGTTCCCCGGCGCGAATACAAGACCAAGAACGACCTCGTGCCGGCCGAATTCGAGATCGGGCTGGTCGTGCAGATGACCACGCTCGCCCGCCTCGAGCAGATCATCCAGCAGCACGGGGCGACGCGCACCAATGATCCCGACGACGGCGCGAACCGCGCGATCCGCAACGCCATCGTCGAATCGGCGACCCGGGCGGCCGAGCGCGTCATGTCACAGATCGAGCCGGCCAAATACTTCTCTCAGTACGAGCAATGGGAATTCGTCGAGGGCACGGACGAGAAGCAGAACTACGTGAAGAATCAGCTCGTCCGTGCAATTCAGACGGAGCTCAAAACAGTCTTCCATATTACGTCATGCGAGGTGAACCCGCGGCGCGTCGACAGCCGGGTCGCGCATATCATCAAGCTCATTCAGCAAACCGGAGACATTGAGGTCCAGATCAAGGTCGAGCCGCAGAACTCGAGCGGACCGCACGAGGCGCTTGACGTCACCCTGGTTTATTACATCGGCGACGTCATGCCCGACCAGTGGGCGAACGTCATTCAGCGCGGCGAGACCACGCTGACGAAGAGCCGGTTGACGGCCGACCTGTCGTCGTGGAGCCGCGAAGCTCTGCGCCAGCGCACGCTCAAGGAACTGTACGGCCTCGATGCGCGCAACACCGAAAACCTGCTGATCCGGCTGGACATCGAGAAATTCGTCTCCGACCAGGTCGCGCGTCACTACGGGGCCGCCGTCGGCATCAAGACGATCAATTGGACCTACACCGAAATCGACAAGCTCGAGCGTGACTACCGATCGCTTTCCGTGGAGCACGAGCGCGCTAGGCTCGACCGCTTCAGGGCCGGTCTCAAGGATTATTCACAGGAAGAAGACGACTCGGAGCGCAGGACCCAACTGCGCGTCCGGCTCAAGACTTTGCGCGCTTTGATCAACGATAACGAGCGCCAGACGGGCGATGACTTCGAAAAGCTTCAGCAACACGAGGAAGAACTGGCGAGGATCGAGGGGACACTTGCGGCCGCAAACCGGACAACCGTGGCCGGCCCCTTGCAGCGGCTGGCGGCGCCGGCCGAAAAACCCAAGTCCTCGCACGACAGCCCGGAAGGAACCGACAGTCAGGTGATCGAACAGGAGACTCCGACACCGAACCGCGACACGAGTTTGTGAGGCTGCCTGACGTCAGGGCTTGGTTAGTAACATAGATTGCATGCAACCAGATGTAGACCGACGGAGCCGGCTTTGCTACGGTCGTGCTGCGGTGCGGGAGCGAGGGCGGAAGCGTGTTTACGATCTTGCAATACCTATGGCGGGGATTCCTCGCCCATGTAATCGCTCGGCCGTCCCTTGCGTTGCTCGGAACCGCGGCGGTCGCCTTGTCGCTCGCATCGTTTGAGCGAACGTTCCACGGAATGCAGCACTTTACCCAGAAGGGCTGGGTTGTCAGTGCGCTCGTGACGTTCGGGGTGCAAGCGATGATGCTGGTGGTCGCATGGCGTCTCGGCGATGCCCATGCGAGTCCCGGCGCTAGTCTGTTCGCTTCTTCGCGCGGGCGGCAGCCCGTTTTCATCGTTCGCTGGCTCGTCGGCGTAGGACGCTGGCTCCGCCGCAATTTTTTCGTCCGGAACGCCCTGCTCATTCTTAGCTTCCTTGCCTGCGCCGCCATCTGCGTTTTCTTTTCCTTCGACGCGTTCTACTACGACCTGACCTCCGCCAATTATCGCGCCAAGGCGTCGAAGGACGCTGCGCTGGAGGTTGTTCACAAGATATCCGTCGATCTTGGCCCGAAGCTCGATGAGGAGCGCAGGATCATCGCCGCAAATTTGAAAGGCGGCGCGGATTGGCAGGTTTACCAAAAGGACCTCAACAGCGTCATCGATGCCGCGACCGATCCTTCTCTCGTCGCCGAGGAGCAGGAGCGGGACAGGCTGCGGAGCAACGCCAGAGCGGCAGAGCAGGAATCGCAACGCAGAGCTGCGCAAGACGACGAAAACAGAAAGAATCGGGCCAAGTCCGTTTACGATCAGTTGTTGGCCGAGAAACAAGGTCTCGAGGCGCAACTGGAGACCCTGAAGGGGGAGCGTGCGGTCGCCGAAGAAAAGCTGAAAGTAGAACGCGCGAAGACCGCGGCCATACAGAGCGACCTCGATGACGTGCGCAGGCGCATGGCGCGTGAGGAGCACGCCGGAAATGGCGTGCGCAGGGCCGGGCGGGGAACGGAATGGAACAAGCTTAAAGAGATCGAGAAAGCGCGCGAGAACGAGTTGCCGACGCCGCAAGCACGGGAACGGCAACATCAGGCTGAGATAGCCGCAAAC
>Ga0193717_1001485_pt1 | contig 14366 bp, 11 predicted proteins | sample U2c2metaG_FD_145900 | JGI IMG/M metagenome (GOLD analysis project Ga0193717, IMG submission 145900) | Soil microbial communities from a riparian zone of the East river system, Colorado, United States - U2c2 | ecosystem: Environmental > Terrestrial > Soil > Riparian zone | place: USA: East River... | reverse complement strand
ATTCACCCGCGAATGCGGTTGACGGGCCCGGTGGTCATCCCGGTTGATTTGTCCGGGATCGAACGCTTCGATACGTTCTGGATCAACACGGACGTATTCGCAGTGACCCGCAACAAACGCGGGAGAGAGTCGGGAGTTGGCGCGTTTGTTCGTGACCCCGCAAAGATCGGCGGAGCAACCTTGAATTTCACGGGTCTGCAGCGAAGCAGCGTGCCGCGGCCCACGCCCCGAGTAACGCGACGCGCGATTCCGTGCGCCACCGGGCCCGATCCGCAAGCCGGTGAGCTGCAATTCAGCGCTCCTGTCTATGTGTTGCTCGAGGGCGCATTCGCAGAGTACGAGGCCAGCGATATCCTGATTACGCGCAGCAATGGAAGCACAGGAAACATCAGCGCAACGCTCACAGTCGACGGTGGTACCGCAGTGCCCGGCGTGCATTACAACCCGATCGCCGCGACCGTGTTCTTTGCCGATGGCGACACGACGCCGCGTGCGATCGGCATCGATATCCTGCAGAACGGCAATGTCGAGGCCGACACGACTGTCAATCTCACGTTATCCGCACCGGGCGGCTGCGCCACGCTTGGCGCGCAGGCCAGCGCGCTGCTGAAGATCCTTGACGACGATCGTGCGCCGACGCCGCCATCGCTCTTCACGGTCGGCGGTGTTGTCACGGGCTTGAGTACGGTCTTGGGAAGCAATCTGGTGCTCGAGGATCATCACGGTCTGTTTCTCGAAATCACGGGCGACGGTCCTTTTGTTTTCGCATCGTTGCCGTCGCCGGCCGGCACTGCATATTCGGTACGCGTCTTCAACCAGCCCCGCAACCTGATCGGAATCCAGGCGCAGACATGCGTCGTCACCAACGGCACGGGGATCTTCGGCGATGCAAACGTCACCAACGTGCAGGTGATCTGCGCCGATCTCTAACTACAGTGCATCAGCGTCGACGCGCGAGCTTCGCGAGGCCGGCATCGCCGGGAAGAGGCGAGGCCGCAAGGTTTTTCTCCGCGCGCGCGAGCAGCGCTTCTGCTTCCGCGTTACGGCCAAGTGCGAGATAACACCGGCCGAGCCACAACGCAGCCTCGCCCGCCCAGCGGCTGTCGGGAGCGAAGTCGCGCCAGAAAAGATCTGCCTTCTGCAACGGCGGCAGTGCGGTGGCGAATTCGCGCTGCTGCATTTGCACACGCGCCACGCCGACCATCAGATCGGCGCGTGCGGGTGAGATTTGTTGCTTCTGCGCGGCGGCGAACAACGACTCCGCCGTTGCAAAGAGTGATTGCGCGGCCGCGAGCTCGCCGAGCTCGAGCCTGGCTAGCGCCGTTTCCAGCAACCCGATGGCGCGATCGTTGCGCTGCATGAGGTCATGGTCGTTGATCAATGCGGCTGCGATGCTCTTCTCGTACCACGACAGCGAGTCGGCAGGCCGACCCTGCAACCGCAGCAGGCTGCCCATATGCCTCATAGCCTGATGGTGCGGGCGTGACCCCGGCGGCGCCTGGTCGAGCGCTTGCCGCAGCTGCTGTTCGGCCTCGGAAAAACGCCCGACCTGGGCCAGCGCCATCCCTAAGCTTGCGCGTGCAAACGGCGTTCCCCCTGCCTCGGCCGCGATCGAGAGGCGAATCGCTTCGTCCAGACCTTCGACGGCCTCTTCACCCGCGCGCGCGGCGAGCAGTGAGTGGCCGAGCAGCCGGGCGCGATAGGCGTGTATCGACGTATCTGGTTGACCCTCTTTCAGGTAGATAGCGATCGCGCGCCGGGCATTGGCGACGGCGGCGCGCGGATCTCCGCGTTCGAGTTCCGGCGGAACGATCGTTGCGCTCAGCTCGCCTACCATCCGGCTTTCGCCGCCCAATACGCTGATGGCCTTGGCCGTTACATCCCGCAGGATCGCGGCGGCGGTGTCATAGTCCCCGACGTGCATCAGCGCATTCGCGTAGTACTGCGCCGAATCGATGACTTGCGGATGGGCGTAGTTGCCGTTGAAGTTCTCCAGCATGATGTCGAGCGCTCGACGTGACGGTTCCACCGCCAACGGCATGCGGTCCGTGAAAATGTATGCCTTGCTCAGGAATTGCAGCCCGGTGGCCTCCTCGGGTGAACGCGGACCGAGAATCGCGGTTGCGGCGCGCATCGCTTCATTGGCCGCCCGCTCGGCGATTGCAAAGTCGTCAAACGCCAGACCGAGCGCAGATTCATGCAGCTTCGCCCGAACGTACAGCGGGCTTGCCGTCAGGCGTGCGCCGGTCAGAGCTGCGATCGATCGCTGAAGTTCGGCGAGCGCCTCGTCGTTTCTGCCGAGATATTCGTATGCCTGCGACAGACCCAGGTGAAGGCGCGCATTGAGCAAGGGGTCCGCGTAAGCCGCTTGCTGTTGCAGCTGCAGCGCTTTTTCGATGACCCGGGCGGACTCCTTGTTCTCCTGCAGGCCGAACAAACTCTCGCCGATGATCGCCAGCATTTCCACCTGCATTGCAGGCGACGCATCGCTGCGCTCTTGCAAACGGCGTTCCGCTTGCAGCAACAACTCGATGGCCGACAGCACTTGCCCCTTGCCTTGCGTGGGGTCGGCCTCGCGAAACACCGCGGCGATGAACTCCTGTACTTGCTCCGCTCGCGCCGATTCGGCCAGCGCCACCCTCGCCTGCCACACCGCGATACCAGCGCCAATGAGGACTGCCGCGAAAACCGCTGCGCCCGCGCCCACGGCGAGCTTGTTGCGTGCGACGAACTTGCGAACCCGATACCAGCGGCTGTCCGGCTGCGCCAGCACCGGGCGCGCGTCGAGATAGCGCTCGATGTCGTCCAACAAGGCGTGGACGGTGGGATAGCGCTCCGCCGGTTTCTTCTTGAGTGCCTTGAGAACGATCGTGTCGAGATCGCCACGCAGCGATTTGCGCGCCGAGCCATCCGCCGCATCGCTCGGCTGCGCGGGGTCGGCCGCCACGATCGCGTCTTCCAGCGCACCCCGGGAATCGCGCTGCAGTTTGTAGGGGCGGTGGCCGCTGAGTAGTTCGTACAGGATCACGCCCAGTGAGTAGACGTCCGAGGCAATGGTTAGAGGCTCGCCGAGAATCTGCTCCGGCGAGGCGTAGTCCGGAGTCAGCGCGCGGCCGGAAATCTCCGTGAATCGGGTTTCCTTCGCCTGGCCCTCATCGAGCAATTTGGCGATGCCAAAATCCAGCAGGCGCGCCTGTCCGTCGGCGCTGACAAGAATGTTGGCGGGCTTGAGATCGCGATGCACGACGAGTTTGCCGTGTGCGTAGGCGACCGCCTTCGCCACTTGCGCGAACAACTTCAGTCGCGCCTGCACGTCGAGATGCTGCTCGCGGCAGTAGACGTCGATGCGGATACCTTCGACGTATTCGATCGCAAGATACGGCTGGCCGTCCGGGGTGAGTCCCGCGTCGTACAGGTGCGCAATGTTCGGATGAGTAAGCGTGGCGAGAATCTCCCGCTCGCGCGCCATGCGCTCGGCGAGACCCGCGCGTTTCCAGGCGCCGTGCGGCAGCTTCAATGCGACCGGCCGATTGATGAGGCCGTCAGTGCGTTCCGCCAGCCAGACCACACCCATGCCGCCGCTGCCCAGTTCACGCAGCAGGCGATACGCCCCGATCTCATCGCCTGCCTGCTCACCACGAGCGGAAGCTTGCGCCAGGTCGTCTGGTGAGAGATCGAACTTCGGCAGGGTATTCAGGAAGTCGCCGGTTTCGGCCAACTCGGCTCGCGCGAGCAGAGCGCGCAGGCGCGGCTTGAGACCTTCGAACTCGGATGCCAGTGTTTCAATCCACTGTGAGCGTTCGGATGCGGGCCGGTCCAGAGCCTCGTCGAGCAGTCGATTCAGCGCTGCCCAGGTCTTCGCGTCGATCCGGGGCTCTTGCATGATGACTCTCCCTGTAGGTGCGCCGTTGACTGTCCAATAACGGATTGGCGCGCGTTATTCGGACATCGTTCCGCGAATCATTTGAGGGCCTCGGCCAGCAACATCCGGGCTTTCTGCCAGTCGCGGCGTACCGTGCGCTCGTTCACGCCCAACGCCGTGGCAATCTCGGTTTCGGTCATGCCGGCGAAATAGCGCATCTCGACCACCTGGACGAGGCGGGCATCGTGTTGCGCCAATTCTTCCAGCGCTTCATGGACCCGCAGAATTTCATTTTCTCCGGTGCCTGGCACCTCGCCGATTTGCGAATCGAGGGTTACATGCACCGCATCGCCGCCGCGCCGATGCGCGAGTCTCTCGCGCACGAAGTCGACGATCACCGAGCGCATCACGTGACTTGCATAGCGCAGAAAATGTTGCCGATCGCCGATGTGCAGGCGGCCGGCATCGGCGAAACGCAGAAAGGCCTCGTGCACCAGCGAAGTCGTGTCGAGCAAGGTATTGCGACTGCCTTTGCGCAGCCGCGCTCGTGCCAGTCCGCGCAGTTCCGCATAGGTTGCATCGAACACGATCCGCAATGCCGCTTCGTCGCCTTCTTGTGCGCGACGAATGAGATCAGTCAGGGAATCAGCTTCGCTCATGGCAGTCCATGGCCTGACGCAACTTCAGCGGCCGGAACCGCGATCGTGACGCCACAGAACTTCTGAACCGTGTTCATGGCGCGCGAGCACGCGCGCCAGCACGAACAGCAGATCAGAAAGTCGGTTCAGGTACTTCGGCACTTCCGCATTGACCTGCTCGGACGCGGCCAGCGTCCACACGCAACGCTCGGCGCGCCGCACGATGGTTCGCGCCAGGTGGCAGTGGGCGGCGGCCGGGCCGCCGCCCGGCAGGATGAAATCCTTGAGCGCGGGCAGCGGGTCGTTGAACTTGTCGAGCACCTGCTCGAGCTGCTCGATCTGCGCGGCCTTGATGACCTGCGTGCCGGGGATGCACAGCTCGCCGCCGAGATCGAACAGGTCATGCTGGATTTCCGTCAGACAACGAGCCACGTCGGCCGGCAATCCAGGAACGCTGAGGATCACGCCGATGGCGCTGTTGGCCTCGTCCACCGTGCCATAGGCTTCGACCCGGATGTGATCCTTGCGAACCCGGGCGCCGTCGCCCAGGCCGGTGGTGCCATCGTCGCCTGTGCGCGTGTAGATCTTGCTCAAGCGATTGCCCATACCGGCCTCCGAAATAGAGAGCGCTACTTGAAGTTGTAGCGTACTCCAACCGTGTACGAGGCACCTTCAGTGCGGTAGCCCTCGGCGTAGGTGTAGTCCTCATCGAACAGGTTCTCGAAGCGTCCCTGCAGCGTGAGCGCATCGTTGACTCGATACCGCAGCGTGGCATTGACCAGCACGTAGGAATCGAGCGTGACGCTGGTCGGAAATCCGAAATCCTTGCGATCGCCGACCGCGGCGACATCCACGCCCACGTCGAACGCGCCCACGTCGCGGTTCACGGCCACCATCAGCGACTCGCGCGACCGGCGCAGCAGGCGTTCATCGGTGGTCTCGTCGCGAGGATCCTGCAGCGTGAGCTCGGCGCGCGCGCGCCACGCTTCACCCGTGAAGGTGTACCCGAGCTCCACGCCCTTGATGCGGGCACGCTCGACGTTCTGGTTCTGCCCTTCGAACGTGTCGAAGTCGATGATCACGTAGTCGATGAGATCCTTGATGCGATTGTCGAACGCGGACAGCGACAGCTGCTGGCGGTCGCCTAACTTCTGGCGTACGGAGAGTTCCACCTGTTCCGATACTTCGGGGTTCAGATCCGGATTGCCGCCGAAGCCAAAGCGATCGGTGCTGTCTGGCGCGCGGAACGCCGTGCCGCCCGAGAGCGTCACCCGCGTGCCGGTGTCGAATGCGGTGCCGAATTCCGCGTTCCAGGTAAGTTCGTTGCCGAAGGTTTCGTGATCCACGCCTCCAAGCGCGAGCCGCGAGGTGAGACGGCCGATCTCGAACTGGTCCTGGACGAATGCCTGCATTACCGATGTGTCTTCGTCGAACACCGTGCCGAACGACTGCGCACGCGTGTTTTCGTCGCTGTGCTGCAGGCCGAAGGTGAACGCATGCGTGCCGACCTGCGCCAGGTCCACCTGCACGTCGACGTTGGTGCGTGCGGTGCGCGCGTAGTCGAACTCCGCGGGACCGAACCCCGGTTGCAGCTGATCGATGTCGTCGAGCGCATGGCTCACCGTGGCGCGCACGCCGAAACCTTCCGCGCGCCGGTACTCGCCTTCCACCGAAAAGACGCTGTTCTGGAAGTCCTGCGAGGCAGGCGCGTACGGCGGATCCGAAAACGTCTGTGAGGAATACTCCGTGCGGCCGTGGGTATCCCACGCGCGTGCGCGCAGGGTCAGTGCGTCCGTCGCGTCGTATTCGAATGAAGCGCGGCCGGTGACATTGCGATAGCCGCGATCGAGATCGTCGTCGACGAACACCGGCATGCCTTCGCTTTCGGCGTAGCTGCCGCCAAAGCCCAGCCGCATCTTTTCGCCGGGCGTCAGTGCGACATCGCCAAACGTCTGTTGGGTGTTGTTGCTGCCGAACGTGGCGCCGGCACTCGCGCCATCCTTCGCCGCGCCACGCGTGAACAGTTGCACGACGCCACCGATGGCATCGGTGCCATATAAAGAAGAACGCGGGCCCTTGACGATCTCGATGCGCTCCAACGATTCGGGCGCGATGTTCTGCAACGCGGCGCCGCCGATGGTGCCGGGATTGATGCGCACACCGTCGATGAGCACCACGGTGTGGTTGCTCTCGGTGCCGCGTGTGAACAGCGAAGTGGTTTGCCCCGGGCCGCCGTTGCGCGCGATTTCCAGGCCGGCGTGCGACTGCAGCAGCTCGCTGACGTCGCTCGCGAGGGAACGCTCGATGTCGTCGCGCGTAATGACGATGACGGGCGCGCCGACCGCGTCGAGCGCCACGGGGGTGCGCGTCGCGGTGACGACAGTCTCGTCGAGCTCGTCCTGCGCGAAGGCCACGGAAGAAACAAGGGATGAAGCGAGAGCGGCAGCGATGGCGAGCGCCAGCTGCGTAGAAGAATTGCGATCCATGAAATAGCCCTTTCCATGCACGCCCGCATGGCCGAATGCCTGAACACCCAGGATGCGAGCGGATGACGGGGCATGAAGCCCCTCCCGATGCCCGCCGCAACTGGGAATGATGCCGTCAGGCCGGTCTCCGGACTCTCGAACTTAGAACTAGCTGTTCTAACGCGTCGCCTTCCCAAGCCCGGAGGCTCAGTGGCAATTGACGAGTTGCGGTTCGATTACCGTTGCGGGGGCAGTGCTGGAATTGCCGTCTAGAGGCGGCTCACCAGCTTCCCGTAACCTTTCGGCGGGGCGAACTCTAACGAGATTCGGCGCGAATTGACAGTTCCGGCGCGGCTACCGCAGGCTTCGCCCGCCATGCCGAACCCCGAAATGTCGAATGAACTCAAGGCCGCCCTCGACGCGGCGCGCGCCGCCGCGGAAGTGATCCGAGGCTTCTATCAACGCAACGTAAAGATCGAGGTGAAGGCGGACAAGACACCGGTCACCGAAGCCGACGTGCGCTCCGAAGAGGCCATTCGCGAGCTGCTCACGCAACGTTTCCCGACGTACGGCTTCTACGGCGAAGAGACCGGCAAGTCCGACATGAACGCGGAGAGTGTCTGGCTGGTCGACCCCATCGATGGCACCAAGTCGTTCGTGCGTGAATGTCCGTTCTTTTCCACGCAGATCGCGCTGATGCGCGGCGGCAGGTTCGTGTTAGGCGTATCGATGGCGCCGGCCTACGACGAGCTGGCGTGGGCCGAACGTGGCAAGGGCGCGTTTCTCAACGGCAAGCAGATTCACGTGAGCAAGGTGAATGTGCTCGACGCGGCCATTGTTTCCACGGGCAATCTCAAGACCCTGGCGGCGTCGCCGGCATGGGCGCGTTTCGGCGGGTTGCTCGGGCGTATCAGTCGCATCCGCGGTTACGGCGATTTCGTGCACTACCACCTGCTGGCGCGCGGCGCCCTCGACGTCGTGATCGAGTCGGACGTGAATATCCTCGACATCGCGGCGCTGACCGTCATCGTCGAGGAAGCCGGCGGCAGGTTCACGGACCTCATGGGCTCGGCGGTGAATCTCGATACCACCACGGTGCTTGCCACCAACGGCGCGCTGCACGAAACCATCCTGAACAACGTGCGCTTCGGGGACTGAACGTGTCGGTGTTCCTGCGCTGGGGAATTTTCGGAATCATCGGCTTCGCCGCGCTGATGTACGCCTACAACGCCAGCAAACGCATGGCCGAAAAGCACTCGGCGCAGCCCGTCGCTGCGGTCAGCGAGCAAGTTGCCGCCGAGCCCGAACCCGCGGCCGAACCCGCGGCCGAGCTCGCACCCGCAACAACGCCTGCTTCCACGGCGCCGCCACATTGCCAGGCCGAGCTCGTGGTCGCGCAACGCGCGCTCGAAGCCCGCCGAGAGGGAGTCCCGCTCGATAGGCTGCTGCGCATCCAGGAGATTGCATGGCAGGAACCCGCGATGCGCCGGCAGCGGCTCGAGGAGGTGGCGACGCGCTGGTACGGGCTCGAAGGCGAGGAGCCTGTCCCCGAAGCACTGAGCATCAGGGTCGTCAGCGACTGCGTGCACTTCAGTCCGGCGCCATGAAGCGCTGGTTTCCCAGTCGCGTTTCCGCGTATCGGAGACCGTAGAGCCGGCCCAGGTGGCCGGTGTCGAGCGTCGCGCAGTCGACCAGCTCCGCTAAACCCTTGCCCGACAACAGACAGGCGCGATCCGCGTAGCGCAATGCGAGGTTGGGTTCATGCAGGCTGGCAATGACCGCGGCGCCGTCGCGCGTGAGCCGCCGGAGGTTGTCGAGAATCGCGAGCTGCTGCGCGGGGTCCAGGTGGTTGGTGGGCTCGTCGAGCAGGTAGATAGACGGCGACTGCACCAGCAGGCGGGCAATGGCGGCACGGCGTTGCTCACCGCCGGACAACGTGCCGAGTTCGCGCTCGGCGAAGGATTCGAGGCCCACATCGGCGAGTGCGCGTGTCACGCGTTGTGCGTCGGCCGCGCCGGCGGCCTCCCAGAAGCCGAGATGCGCGAATCGTCCGAGCAATACGCTTTCCCGCAACGACCCCTGCGGAGCGGCATCAGGATCCTGCGGCAGGAACCCCAGCCGCATGGCAATTTCACGACGGGCAATCGTCGTGATGTCGCGGCCGTCGATGCGTACCGTGCCGGCGGTGGGCGCGCGCAGGCCCGCCAGCGTGCGCAACAACAGTGACTTTCCGGTGCCATTGCCACCCAGCAGCGCAATGAATTCTCCGGCGCGGATCGTGCAGTCGAACGAGGCGATGAGCTCCCGCCCAGGAACCGCGACGCGGAGTTGCGCGGCTTCGAGCACGACGCTCACTTGCGGATCCAGCGGATTTCGAGGGCGGTGGCGTCGCCAACGACGACATCGTCGAGCGAATCCGGCATCTCGAACGTGCGCGCATCGATTGCATAGCGCCCGGCCATGATTTCGGTGAACGACTGCGGGAAACGTGGTTGCCGGTCCGGCTCCGCGTAGCCGATGGGATACAGCGGCGCCAGCGTGAGCGGATCGTATTTGTCCGATGCCCCGAGCGTGTGCAGGATTTCGTGCGTGATGACCACATTGTTGGCTCGCGTCATCCCGGCGTCCGCGAATGCGTGCACCACCCCCACGAGGCCTTTCTGCATGCCCACGGAATGGGGCACTGTTTGGGAAAAAGTGGGGTCGTGGTACAGCACGAAGATACGTACCTGCGGGGGTGGCTTGCCGGACGCGCGTGAAGCGCGGCGCGCGTACATGCGCAGCTTCAGGCTCCACCACATGTTCTGCAGAATGTTGGCGTCGGCGGCGCGCTCCGGTGGTCGTTCTTCGACGGGCGGATACAACTCGACACTGACCGGGCGCGCGATGGCGATGCCGTATTCATGCGCTTCGCGATTCAGGAATTCCTCGATGTCGGCGATGCGATTTGCCGAAAGCCGCCCGATGTAATCGCGCGCGACCCCGTTTTGCGCTTCATCGACCGGGAATACGCCGATGTACAGCGTCTCGTCCCAGTCGGTGGTGCTGAGCCGGTCGTACCAGTTGGAATAGGCGGCTACCGCGAGGATCAGCAGCAGGATCGCGATTCGGACCTTGCGCCACACGTCAGGGCTGCAGCCGCGTCGCGGACCACGGGCCGGCGCGAAATCCGGCGTCCGGGGTAGTTAGCGAGCGGGTCCAGAGGGCGCGCTCATGAATGCGTGAAGCGCCTTCGACCCAAAGTTCGACCGAGTCGGCCCATACGTAATACCCGCCCCAGAATGGCGGTCGCGGAATGTCCGCGGCGATTGGCGTGTTGATGTTGTCGAGCGTGGGTTCGGGCACGCCGAAACGATTCGCGGCCGCGCGCACCGCCGCGTTGAGCTGCTCGCGCGAACGCAGCGGCTGGCTCTGCGCACTGGCCCAGGCGCCGATGCGCCGCTGCCAGTTGCGCGACGCGAAGTACGAGTCGCTCTCTGCATCCTGCGCCTTCAGCACGACTCCCTCGACGCGTATCTGGCGATGCGCGTGATCCCAGTGGAACACCAGCGCGGCACGGGCGTTCTCCGCGAGATCCCGCCCCTTGCGGGAGTCGTAGTTGGTCACGAAGGACACCCGGCCCAGCTCGACGTCGAACTCCTTGCACAGCACGATGCGCGCGGAAGGCTGGCCAGAAGCGGTCGCGGTGGCGAGCACCATGGCATCGGGATTGGGCTGCTGACGGGCGGCGATGGCCGTTGCGAGCCACGCGCTTGCCAGAGCCATGGGTTCGGCGGGCAGGGGATCGGGCAGCAGGTCGTTGAAGAGTTCCATGGCGGATATGTTATCCGTGACGGGGTAGCCTTGCAGTCGTGCTTGCCAGCCGATAAAAGCTAGGTCGGAATTCGTTCAATAAGGTGATTCATGAGCTCGCTCGACGATCTGCGCCGCAGGATCAATGAACTCGATCGTCAGATCCTCGAGCTGGTCGGCAAACGCCAGGAGACCAGCCGCGAAGTGGCACGCGCCAAGCGCGCCACCGGTCACGCGACGCGCGACTACAACCGCGAGCGCGAAGTGCTGCTGGCGGCGCGCGAGGCGGGCAAGCAATACGGCGTGTCGCCGCAGGTGGCGGAGAACATCCTGCGCCTGCTGATCCGGTCCTCGCTAACTACCCAGGAGCAGGCGAGTGTCGCGGCTCAGGGTGCGGGCAACGGACGCACCGCGCTGGTCATCGGCGGCGCGGGCAAGATGGGCCGCTGGTTCGCCGAGTTCATGGCATCGCAGGGTTTTGCCGTGGAAATCGCCGACCCCACCGGCGCGCCGCCGGGATTCGCGCATATTCCCGACTGGCGCACGTCGCCGCTGAACCAGGATTTCATCGTCATCGCCACGCCGCTCGGGGTCACCGACAAGATCCTGCGCGAGCTGGCCATGCGCCGCCCCAAGGGTGTGATCTTCGACGTCGGTTCGCTCAAGTCGCCGTTGCGTGCCGGGCTCAACGCACTCAAGTCGCATGGTTGCCGCGTGACTTCGCTGCACCCGATGTTCGGCCCGAATACGGAACTGCTCTCGGGGCGGCACGTGATCTTTGTCGAGGCGGGTTCACCCGAGGCGACCGCGGCGGCGCGCGAATTGTTCGCGTCAACCATGGTGGAACAGGTGGTGATGTCGCTCGAGGAACACGACCGGCTCATCGCCTACGTCCTCGGACTGTCGCACGCATTGAATATCGCCTTCTTCACGGCGCTGGCCGAAAGCGGCGAAGCCGCGCCGCGCCTCGCGAAGCTGTCTTCGACCACATTCGATTCGCAGCTCGACGTGGCTTCGCTCGTCGCGCAGGAAAGTCCGGAGTTGTACTTCGAGATCCAGAGCCTCAATGACTACGGGGCGGAGTCACTCGAGGCGCTGTCGCAGGCGGTCGAGCGGCTGCGGACCGCGGTGATCTCCCAGGATTTCGAGTCGTTCGCCGCCCTCATGCGGCGCGGCCGTGAATACCTTGAAGACCGGCGATCCGTCGCCGAGCGGCGTGCGTGAGAGTGAGTTCGCGCGATCCTCACGCGGGTCTGGAAGACGAGTTGCGCGAGCGCCTGCGGGCGCTCACCGAAGAGGTGGGACGCAACGAACTGTTGTTGCGCAAGACCCAGGCCCGCGAAATCGAGCTGCTCCGCGCGAATTCGCTCGGTGAGCTCTTCGACCGGGTCGTCTCCGGCCTGCGTGACGCCTACGCGCTCGACTTCGTCACGCTGTCGCTGTTCGATCCCCAGCACGAGCTGCGGCATCTTTCCGGAAACGAAAACCTGACGACTGCGGTCATCGACGAAGTGCGTTTCATCGACGCCGTGTCGCCACTCGCGCCGCAGCTTGCGCAATTCGACCGGCCCTGGCTCGGTCGCTACGAAGCCACGGATCACGAATTGCTCGTGTCGCCGGCGATGAAGAAGGGCAGCGTCGCGCTGATCCCGCTGCCGCGCGACAATCGGGCCATCGGCGTGATCGCATTCTGCAGCCGCGATCCGCATCGCTTCACCGGCGACCTGGCCGCGGATTTTCTCGCGCACCTGGGCGTCATCGTCGCCATCAGCCTCGAAAACGCGGTAAATCGCGCACGCCTCGTGCGCAGCGGCGTCACCGATTTCCTCACCGGTTGGCACAACCGTCGCTATTTCCACAATCGCCTTCGCGAGGAACTCGCGCGATCGGAGCGTACCGGCAAGACGCTGGCCTGTCTCATGATCGACGTCGACAACTTCAAGGAGATCAACGATCGCTTCGGCCACCTGGCCGGCGACGAAGCGCTAAAGGAAGTGGCGCGGCGTGCCGAGGCCGAGATTCGCGCCGGCGACACCGGTGCCCGCTTCGGAGGCGACGAGTTCGCTATCCTGCTGGCCGGCGCGGAAATTACGCACGCCCTGAAGCTGGCCGAGCGCATTCACCACGGCGTGGGCTCGACGCCGGTTCGCGTGCATGGTGGCGCGCACGTGACCGTTACTCTGTCCGTCGGGCTCGCCACGGCGCGGCCGCAGCCGCGCTCGCACGACTACAAGGCGCTCGCAGAGCGGCTCATCGCCGAAGCGGACGCCGCGCTTTACCGGGCCAAGAGCGCCGGGCGCAACCGGGTCGAGATGTCGACCCATGTCATCGGTTGATCAGCCGGCGCGCGGGCCTTCGAGCCGTCGCAGCAGCACCAGGAACATCGGCACGCCTAACAACGCCATGATGGCTCCCACCGGCAACTGCCGTGGCGCCGCCGCGGTGCGGGCCACGAGGTCGGCCGCGGCTAACACTGCCACGCCGGCGAGTGCCGCCGCCGGCACCACGACGCGATGCGCCGCCGTCCCGAACGCGAGCCGCACCAGGTGCGGAATCACCAGGCCGATGAAGCCGATGGTGCCGCCCTGGATGACGGCGCCCGCGGTCAGGAGACCGGCGAACACGACGATGACCATCCGCCAGCGTGGCAGGTCGAGTCCCAGACTCTGCGCGGTGATTTCTCCGGTCGAAAGTACGTCCAGCGGCCGCGCGATCAGTGTTACGGCCAGCGTGGCTAACAAGGCTGCGGCGAGCATCGCCCACGGGTGCGCCGCCCAGCCGAGGTCTCCGGCGAGCCAGAACATCATGCCCCGCAGCTGGCCGTTGTCGGCCAGCACCAGGACCAGAGTCACCAGCGCTCCGCAGGCGCTCGCAACCACGACGCCGGTGAGCAGGACGCGCACCGTGGCACCACCGCGCGCCAGCGCGAGCACGAGGAACGTGGCCGCGATCGCCCCCAGCGCCGCCGAACACTGCACCGCCCACAGCGATGCTCCGAGCAACAGGGCAAACAAGGCGCCGACGGACGAACCGCCCGAGACGCCGAGAACATATGAATCCGCGAGTGGATTGCGGAACAGCGCCTGCAGCAGCACCCCGGCAAGCGCTAACAGCGCGCCGATGGTGAACGCGGAGAGCAGTCGCGGCGCGCGCAGTTCCAGCACGACCGTTCGAGCGGGTTCCGCGGCATCACCGAAGAGCGCGGCGATGGCCGGGCGCACGCCGATGTCGGTGGAACCCGCCACCAGCCCCAGGCAGGCGATGGCCGCCGCGAGCGCGATGAGCAAGATCAGCAGCAAAGTGGTGGGTGGGCGCGAAGTCACGCGGCATTGTCCGATAAAACTTGTGCAGCGTGTCTCTTTGCCTTGTTCGGCCGCGTGCCACCCGGTAAAACGTGCGTCATGAGCGACTGGATCGATTCGCAGGGATATCGAGCCAATGTCGGCATCGTCCTGATGCGCGACAACGGCGAGGTATTCCTCGGGCAGCGCACCGGCGCGCGCGGCTGGCAGTTTCCGCAGGGCGGTGTGCGTCTGGGCGAGCCCGTGGAACACGCGTTGTATCGCGAGCTCGAGGAAGAAATCGGTCTCGCGCAACAGCATGTGACGC
>Ga0193717_1001484_pt1 | contig 14369 bp, 10 predicted proteins | sample U2c2metaG_FD_145900 | JGI IMG/M metagenome (GOLD analysis project Ga0193717, IMG submission 145900) | Soil microbial communities from a riparian zone of the East river system, Colorado, United States - U2c2 | ecosystem: Environmental > Terrestrial > Soil > Riparian zone | place: USA: East River... | reverse complement strand
TCTTCGTGACCGGTGTTTCCGGCTCAGGCAAATCCGTGCTCTTGCGTCTGGCGATAGGGTTGCTGAAACCGGACGAGGGCAAGATCTTTATTGACGGCCGCGAAATCAAGACCCTCGATGAATCGGAACTCCTGGCGATTCGCGGTGGGTTGATGGGAATGGTATTTCAGGAGGATTCACTTTTCACTGGACTCACAGTCTACGACAACACTGCCTATCGATTGGAAGAACACGGCTGGACGGACGAGGAAATTGAAAAGGCTGTAAGCGAGGTGCTGAAGTTCGTTGGTCTGGAGGGAGAAGAGGATAAGCTTCCCGCAGAACTTTCCGGCGGCATGAAGCGCCGGCTCGAGATTGCCCGCGCGCTAATTGGGTGGCCGCAGATCATGTTGTACGACGAGCCCACGATGGGCCTTGATCCGATCATTGCTATCCAGGTGCTGAACCTTGTTATACGAGCTCGCGACATAAACCAGATCTCGTCGCTGTACGTCACCAAGAGGGTTTATGAGATTCCTCATCTGGCAAACTACTGCGCCTCACAACCTGCCGGTGGCGAAATAGTGATCGCAAGGGTTATTGTTCTTGGCGGCGGAAGGATTGTGTTCTCCGGCACGGTCGAGGAGTTTCAAAAAGACGATTCGCCGCTTATCAAGGAGTTAACAACTTTCGACCATCACGATCACTCGAAAGATCCTTACGTCGCCGATCCCTGGGACAAGCGTCGCCGTCCCAAAGAAGAAATCCCGTAAGAGCGAGGCCTGTATTTCGGAACCCAAAGGCGCAGATGCGATGCGTAAACTGGAACAGAGTGTCGCTGTCGTTACTGGAGCCGCCACGGGAATTGGCCGCGCGCTCGCCACGCGCCTGGCCGATGAAGGCGCCAGTCTCTGCCTCGCCGACATTAACAAGGAAGCGCTTGAGGTGGTGGCCCAGGGCTTGAGAGCCAAAGGCTGCGATGTTTCAGCGTACGCAGTTGATGTTGCAGACCGACAGCAAGTAGAAGATTTGTGCCGCAACGTAGTCGAACAGTTTGGGCGTGCGGACTTGCTGATCAATAACGCAGGGGTCGCGCTCTGCGGCGACGTTGAAGAGGTTTCACTCAGCGACATCCAGTGGTTGATGGGGATCAACTTTTGGGGAATGGTCTATGGCGTCAAATACTTTCTGCCGATCCTTAAACAGCAACAGCAAGCCTACATAGTGAACCTGTCGAGCGTATTCGGCATGATCGCACCTCCGGGAGAAGCAGCCTACTCAGCCAGCAAGTTTGCGTGCTATTCGCACCGCGATTGCAAAGTCCAGCAGACTCGGTGCGGGGACCAACCCAAGGAAGCACGAACAGGAAGCCGCAATGCTCGAGTTCCTTGCTCGCACTTCACCCGAGCGCGCCGCAGATCGCATCGTGGGCGGGGTGCTGCAAGGCGAGACTCGCATTCTCATCGGGCTCGATGCATCTCTGATAGATCTGTTTCAACGTCTATTGCCCGAACGTTACTGGCGGATAATGGGGCCACTGCTTGATTGGCGCTTACGCCGGGCACGAGTCATCGGCAGCGACACTCCAAGGTTGGGGGATTGATTAGCCAGCATACTGTTCATATCCTAAATTTCCCCGCGTTATATCGTTGACACACCGATTATGATATGCGAACAACCCCTGCGCTCCTGCAATTCAGTAGGAGCCATGGCTCTCGGTACGCAACAACCTTTATACTACCTGCGTACTACGGGCACCGGTAGTTCACAGGGGTTCATCCCCTCGTTTCAATCGTTCCTAAGGAGAAGAGTATGTGTAGAGTTCTGCTCGCGATCGCCGGGCTGGCACTTTTCGCCATTTCCGCCACGGCCCAAACTGCCGACGAAATAGTCACCAAATACATCAAGACCGTGGGCGGAGCAGACAAGATTCAAGCCGTAAAGACGCTTCGGCGGATGGGGAAGTTCACCGGCGGCGGCGGATTTGAGGCCGCGATCATTGAAGAGAACAAGCGCTCGAATATGGTGCGCCAGGAGTTCTCGCTGCAGGGCTTGACGGCTGTGACCGCCTACGACGGAAAAAGTGGATGGAAGATCGAACCCTGGCAGGGGAAAAAGGATGCTGAGCCTCTCGGTGAAGAAGAAATGAAGCAGATCGTGGAAGACTCAGATTTTGATGGGCCGCTCGTCAATTATCAACAGAAGAAAAATAAAGTTGAGTTCGTCGGCATGGAACCGGTTGAGGGCACCGACGCTTTCAAACTCAAAGTGACCCTGGCCAATGGCGACGTCCGTTACTACTACATGGATACCGATTATTACGTTCCTATTAAGATTGATACCAAGCGGATGATTCGCGGTGCTGAGCGTGAATATGAAACTTCGCTGGGCGACTACAAGGAAGTTGCCGGTTGGTATCTGCCCCACTCGGTGGAGGTCAATGCGAAGGGCAGCCAGAATAAGCAGAAGGTTACTTACGATAAGATCGAAGCGAACGTGCCCATCGATGATAGCCGCTTTCATCTTCCCGCGACGCCGGTGAAGACACAACCCCCGAAGCCGTAGGAGGAGACGGGGAGACGGCGCGAGTTATGGCGATGTGGGGAATTCGATTGAGACCAACTATCTGGCAGTAGAAAGGCTTCAACAATGAAATCAAACCAATGGTGTGCGGCCGCGATTCTGGGTCTTGTCGTCACTTTCGGCAGTGCGATGAGCCAGACGACGCAGCCGGCCGCTGTGGTCCGCGTTGACTCGGAAACTATCTCCGGTCTGGGAGCGCGCAACATTGGGTCGGCAGCCATGAGTGGCCGTGTGGCGGCGCTCGACGCTGTGCAGGAAGGATCACGGCTCACCGTCTACGTCGGCGCCGCGAGCGGTGGCGTGTGGAAGTCCGTTAACGGAGGCACAACCTTTAAGCCGGTTTTTGATAAGCAGCCTGTGCAGTCGATCGGCGCGGTCACTATCGATCCGAAGAATCCGAAAACAGTCTGGGTCGGAACAGGAGAGTCGTGGACGCGTAACAGTGTTTCGGTGGGTGACGGCGTCTACAAGTCCGTCGATGGCGGTGATAACTGGACGAACGTAGGTTTGAAAGAGTCCGAACGAATTTCAAGGATTCTGGTAGATCCCTCAAACACGGAGACAGTCTACGTTTGTGCCACGGGCAAATTGTGGAGCGACAGTGACGAACGGGGAGTCTACAAAACCAGCGATGGTGGCAAGACCTGGACAAAGATCCTAAAGGGACCGAACGGTTCAACTGGTTGCTCCATGCTGTCGCTGGATAAGCAGAATCCTAAGACGATTTACGCGGGCATGTGGGACTTCAGGCGTCAGGGTTGGACGTTTCGCTCCGGTGGAGATGGTCCTGAGGCATTCAGCGGCAGCGGTCTGTTCAGGAGCACCGATGGCGGCTCAACGTGGACCGAGCTAGAGAACAAGAATGCAAAGGGCTTGCCTTCGAAGCCCTGGGGTCGCGTCGCGGTAGCCGTGGCTCCTTCGAAGCCAAGTGTTGTCTACGCGCTCATCGAGGCCGAACCGCCAAAGAACGGCCTTTATCGCTCAGACGATGGGGGACAAACCTGGGCGGCCCTCGATCGCAGTCAAAATATGGTCTGGCGGCCCTTTTATTTTGCTCATCTCATCGTGGATCCAAAGGACGAGAATAAGATTTACAAACCCGATCTATCTCTAATCGTTAGTAATGACGGCGGCAAGAGCTTCAGTAATATTTCCGGTGGTGCACATGGTGACTTCCACGACGTCTGGATCAACCCTAACAACACCGATCATGTGATCACCGGCGACGACGGTGGCTTGTGGTACTCCTACGATGGTGGCAATCGCTGGTGGAAAGCGGAGAACCTGCCGCTCTCGCAGTTCTATCACGTCAGTGTGGACATGGATCTGCCTTATCATGTTTACGGCGGGTTGCAAGATAACAGCTCATGGGTTGGCGACTCGCAGTATCCCGGAGGAATCACCAACAGTCGCTGGGAGAATATGTATGGAGGCGACGGCTTTTGGATGTTTGCAGACTCCTCGGATCCTGACTACATCTATGCGGAATTCCAGGGCGGCGGTATCGCGAGAATTAATCGCAAGACGCATGAGTCTCGAAATATTCAGCCCTTGCCGCAGTACAAGGAGGGAAAGCTTCGTTACAATTGGAACGCTCCGATTCATTTGAGTCCCACCCAGAAGGGAACAATTTATATCGGAGCTCAGTTTCTCTTCCGTTCCCGCGACCACGGTCAGACGTGGCAGCGGATATCGCCCGACCTCAGCACCAACGATCCTAATAAACAAAAGCAGGAGCAATCCGGTGGAGTGACCGTAGACAATTCGGCAGCGGAAATGCACACAACGATCTATGCGATCGCTGAGTCGCCAAAAAGTGCCAACGTCATTTGGGTCGGCACTGACGACGGCAACGTGCAGATCAGCCGCGACGCCGGCAAGACGTGGACCAATGTCACGGGCAACATCCCGGCACTACCCAAAAACGCCTGGGTATCGTCGTTGGAAGCGGGACATTTCGCAGAGGGCACGGCCTATGCCACCTTCGACCTGCACATGTTTGGTGATCTACGACCGTATGCATACAAAACCACTGACTATGGAAAGACATGGACGCCACTGATTGTAGAGAACGGTCCAGTGCTCGGTTACGCTCACGTTGTGAAGGAAGATCTGGTTAACCAGGATCTCCTGTTTGTTGGTACCGAGTTTGGGCTTTGGGTCTCGCTTGATGGAGGTAGGCAGTGGGCGAAGTATAAGGGAGCCGAGTTTCCCAATGTTGCAGTGCGCGATCTTGCGATCCACCCGCGCGATCACGACCTGGTGATCGCCACGCACGGGCGCGGAATCTGGATCATCGACGACATTACACCGCTGCGCGCGCTGACTCCCGAAAACCTGGCAAAAGAAGCGGTCTGCAGAGCATCTCGGGCGGTGGCGGTTGGGTTAATGGTGACGCCGCATTCGCCGGCCCTAACCCAACTGATGAAGCCGTGATCACCTATTACCAAAAGAAAAGGCATATCTTCGGTGATCTGAAGATTGAAGTTTTCGATCCTGATGGGAAGCTGTTGGGAACGATTCCCAGTAGTAAGCGTCGCGGGCTTAACCGCGCCACCTGGCCCATGCGTCTGAAAGCGCCGAAGGTTCCGCGAGCAGCAACGGCGGCCTTCGGAGCAGCTTTCGGACCGCGGGTATTGCCGGGAACCTACACGGTGAAGATGACTAAAGACAAACAGGTCTACACCACTCCGTTGCAGGTTGTTCCTGATCCGCGATCGAAACACACGCCGGCGGATCGTAAAGCCCAGCTCGATCTCGCGATGAAGCTGTATGACCAGCTCGGTAATATGACGTTTGCCACGGAGCGCATTAACGGCGTTCGCCTGGCACTGGATGATCGTGCCGCTAAGATGCCGGTGGGCGATCCGCTTGCGGAGCGTCTGCAAGCTGCGTCAGCCGCTGTAGATGAGCTGCGCAAGAAGATCGTAGCTACGAAGGAGGGCGGCGCCATTACCGGCGAGGAGCGACTGCGCGAATTCCTTAGCGACCTCTATGGCAACGTTAACTTCTACGAAGGTCGTCCTTCTCAAACCCAGGCGGAGCGCGCGGATGCGCTTGCGCGTGAACTGGCCGATGTGGTGCAGAGCTTTGACGCGTGGCTAGCTAAAGAGCTTGCCGGCTTAAATGCTGAGATCACAAAGAAGCAGCTTGAACCGATTTCGCCACTGACTCGCGAGGCGTGGGAGAAACAAGACGAGCGTAAATAGTGGTATATAAACGCAAGCCTGGCAAATTTTACAGGTCGGAAAGGGCCATTTTCCATTTGTCATTGGAATAATTGGACATTTTTCATTTTGCCTGAATCTCATTTCGTGGTGCTTCGTGTGATTTCGCGGATCATTTCCTTGGCCGAAACAACATAACGATCGACGAAATTACACGAACGCTCACGAACACGAAGACAACGTTCTGTTGCACTTCCAGGTTGCAACCTCCGAATATGATCCAGGAAGAAAGACTGAAGAATAGCTATTTTACCCGCGTAAAAGCAGCTGTTTTAGTATTGTCTCTCGCAGCTTTCTTTTCGATCGCTGTAAACTGCTACAAATTCCATCCATTCGCACGCTACTCAGATAGTGCGACAACGTTATACTTGCGGAGGTTTGAGGGCCTCAGAACAATCCTCCCGCAGCATGGAACTGTTGGTTATATCAGTGATGAAGAACCCGCCGCTGAGGAGGCTTGGGGTTATCACCAAACACAGTACGCGCTTTCGCCGGTAATTATAGATAAGACGCCTGATCGTGAAACGGTGATTGGAAATTTTCGTAATCCTGCCGCTGCTCAAGAAGTCTTACGCGAGGGTCATCTAACCATTGTTAGAGACATGGGAAACGGGGTCTTACTACTGCGGAAGAGGTAGGCTGGTGCCACGATTGCTCCTATCCGTTCTGATTGCTGGATTCTTGGGAACAGGTCTCGTTTTTCTTTTCTGGCCTTTTAGAGGTTGGCTTAAAGTTGATCTGTGGATCAAGTTGTCTCTCTCGGTCGCACTAGGATACGGAATCTCTTCTTGCGTTTTCTTTGTTTGGCTCATGGCATTCGGTGCCCCTGGCATTGGATTCATGTTAACCGAAGGCGCCTTGGCAATACTGCTGGTGGCTGCCCTTTTTTATCGCTTCAGACACTCGCCTCCGTCTCGGAGTCTTGAACTCCCTACCCAATCCCAACAGAAGTTGAAGTTTAGCCGGCTTCTTTCACTACTTTTTTACGCTGGGGCTATTTCAGCTTTAGTTACTTCTATCAGTATGTTAATCCGCTCGCCCGATGGGCACTACGATGCAATTGCAATCTGGAATATGCGCGCGAGGTTTATATTCCGGGGAGGGACCCGCTGGACTGATGCCTTCTCGAGCATACTGAGTTGGTCTCACCCCGACTATCCGTTGCTCTTACCTTTGAGCGTTGCTCGGGGTTGGAGTTATGTTGGATATGAGACACTGTTTGTTCCCGGCACAATTGCAATTACGTTCATGCTGGCGACCATCATCATGTTGGTTTCCTCACTCTCTGTACTTCGGAGCAAAACTCAGGGTTATCTAGCTGGATTAGTTTTTTTGGCGCCCGCTCTCGTCATCAGGACGGGCTCTTCGGAATATGCAGATATTCCTTTAGGGTTTTTTATGTTGGCGACGATCATTCTGTTTTATCTACAAGATACAACGCAGGAAGGGAATTCGGCGTTTTTGATCTTGGCAGGTCTAACAGCAGGATTCGCCGCCTGGACAAAAAATGAGGGGCTCTTATTTCTAGTATCCATTGTTATCGCCCGCTTTGTGATCTTTCCTTTCGCACACGGTTTAGGACGACTCTGGATAGAGCAGCTTTTGTTCTTTTTGCTAGGACTCATTCCGATCTTATTAATTCTCGTTTATTTCAAGTTTAAGCTTGCCCCCGCCAACGAGTTGGTGGCTTCTAGAGATTTCCAATCGACTCTAAAGCAGTTACTAACCTTGTCGAGATACACCACGATTCTGGCGGCATTGAAGAAGGAGATGCTCGTATTTGGCGGGTGGATCGTGAATCCGATTTATCTTTTGATAATGTATCCAATTTGTGTAGGAGTGAGGTTAGAAGTTAAGAATCGATTGCCAACAGCGACTGCAATCGTTGCCATATCGCTTGTGTCGTCGGGCTATTTCTTTGTGTATGTTACCACTCCCCATGATCTCAATTGGCATCTGGAGTCGTCTCTGAATCGTCTTCTTTTGCAGCTTTGGCCGACGTTTGTATTCATCTATTTCATGATTGCGCGCACGCCTGAGGAAGCGTTGCTCGGTAGCGAGCTAGAAGCATCGCCGGAGCGTGAGAACCCAAGTGAGTTGGCCTCCGTCGGCTAACGCTGACAATTTTCGTGTTCGTTCGTGTCATTTGGTGGATCGTTCTTATAGAGACTCCATCGGTAGACCTCAGAACTGAAAAACATCAGCCCCAAATCATTGCGTAGAGACCCATCACACTCATTGCAACTCCGACAATAATCACAGCTGCCAGGAGGCCAGGACTCATCCTGTAGCCCATAGGCATCTGTTTCCTATCAACCCACACCATCGCCAAACACCAGAGTCCGCACCCGAAAACTCCGCTGAAGGGAGAAACGATGCTCGCCAGTGTGATCGTTTTTAACCCGCTCCACAGCAACAACAATCCTCCCAACCCTGAATATAGGGTTACCCATATCCGTACCCGCTTTAGTGACCAGGTATTGTTGGACCAGATAGCGCGTAACGGCTCATATGCCGATCGTGAATACACCTCAAAAGCTGCATAGATGACGCCAAAGATTGCGAAGAAGATGCCCGCCTTATAAATGTGAACCAGCTGGGGATGTATGAGCGTCAGAAAGTATGACTGCTTACTGTAGAGATCGGCGTTGGTGGGAATGAGCTTCAAGGGATGCAGCACAGCTGCCCCCAGTAGCATAAAACACCCTGTAATAAGTAGAACGCTGGCGAATGAGATTACTACATCCAACAATGGTGCGCGCAACCACTTTCGACTGAGATCGATTGTGTGCTGATCGAGCGGCAATCTGTCTGGTCCACCCTGGGTGGCTCCGCTCGCACCCCACTTTTTCTCACGAATCATGCTGACATAGCCGGTGTAATCCTGTAGACCACCGCCGACGGCTCCCATCAATACAACAATCTCAAGCCATACCGCGCGACTGGCTACATCCGGGTAGCTGGCCCTGACCCAAGGTTCGTATGCCGGCACGTGTGGGATGATGCCCCACAAGGCTGCCAGCCAATCAGGCTTTACAATCAAGACCGCAATCACAATAAAGATGACCTTTAAGCCCAGGATGGCGAGTGAGACCCGTTCGATGATGTTGTAAGTCTGAACCAGCGAAAGCAGCATTGCGGCCAGTATTATTGCCGTGGCCCAAAGCGGACGTCCCCAGCTCGTTGAACCGCCAACGCCGGTGATCCAAATGCACAAGCTACTTACGGCATCAGCAAGGGCGGCAATCCACATCGGAAACGCCAGCACGACCAAAATGCCTATCAGGATCGGGACCCACCGCCGCGGTCCCGGAAAGCGAGCCCAGGCTTGTAGCGGATGCTCTCCAGCCAAAACCAGATGACGTGCTCCGGCGTAAACCATTACCGCCTTTCCGAGCACGGCCACCACGATGACCCAGAAGAGGGCGTAGCCAAAAGTAGCACCTGCGCGAGGAGCGAAGATCGTTTCGCCGGTACCCACAGTCACAGATGCGATGATGGCGCCAGGTCCGAAGATGCGCAGTAAACGCAACCAGCCGCCGGAGAATTCTTCAGTTACTGGTGGATACTCGATTTGTATGTGGTTGTTTTCAGTCATCCGGAAGATGCCATTCTTGGGAGAACCACTCTAGCTCAGCCAATTTACAGGCCCTGTCCCCGCTTCAAGTTTGGAAATCACACAGCTTCAAATCAACCTCTCAACTTAGCCATCCCAAATCAGGGAAGCTGGTCTTATTATTGAGTGTTCCCAATCTTGGGGGACAGGGTCCACCTTCCTGACCTGCAATCTCGCCAACTTGTGTATAGTTTCCTAGCCTATCGCCGCCCCATGCTTCTCTATTTTAATGCGACTCGCGGGGAACCTCGGCTCCACTCTTGCCAACCAGGAAATCCAGGTCGGCGCCTCGGTCTGCTTGCATGACATGCTCGACGTATAACTTGTAGTAACCCCTTTCGAAAGTTCCCTCCGGAGGTTGCCATGCTTCGCGTCGCCGTGCCAGCTCTTCGTCTGAGACATCCAGGTGTAGCCGGCGCTCAACAACATTTAGTTCGATCATGTCGCCGTTCTTTACCAGCGCCAGTGGGCCACCCACGGCTGCTTCAGGAGCGATGTGGAGTACAACAGTTCCATACGCGGTGCCGCTCATGCGTGCATCAGACAGGCGAACCATATCGGTGATTCCCTTCTGGAGAATCTTCGGCGGGAGTGGCATGTTTCCCACCTCGGCCATCCCCGGATAACCGCATGGACCACAATTCTTCAACACCATCACGCAAGTCTCATCGATGTCGAGATCGGGATCGTCGATGCGCCCGTGGAAGTCTTCGATGTTTTCAAAAACAACTGCTCTGCCTCGATGATTCATTAATTCAGGTGTGGCTGCCGAGGGCTTGAGAACAGCTCCATTGGGACATAAGTTGCCATGCAGCACGGCAATTCCGCCACGCTCCGTAAAGGGTTCGGCTAAGGTCTTGATTACCTCGCGATCGTAACAGGTTGCTGCCTCCACATTCTCGCCCATGGTTTTCCCGTTGACTGTTAAGGCGTCACGATGGATTGCGTCTCCAAGTTCTCGAATCACCACCGGCAATCCGCCCGCGTAGAAGAAGTCTTCCATGAGGTATTCGCCGGAGGGCATCAGGTTAAGCAGGCAGGGAATGTCTCGGCCCAAAGCGTCCCAATCCGCCAGGTCAAAATCGATCCCCAGTCTGCCGGCGATAGCCAACAGATGGATCACTGCATTGGTAGATCCGCCAATCGCGGCATTTACTCGCACGGCATTTTCAAAGGCTTCGCGCGTTAGGATCTGGGAGATCTTCAAGTCTTCGTGGACCATCTCGACAATCCGGCGACCGGCGATATGGGCCAGAACGTAACGACGTGAATCGACAGCCGGGATCGCAGCGTTCATCGGCAATCCGATGCCCAGAGCCTCCACCATACTGGCCATGGTGGAAGCAGTGCCCATGGTCATGCAGTGGCCCGCAGAACGGCTCATACAGCTTTCAGCCTCAAGGAAGTCACTCAGTTCCATCACGCCACAACGCACGTCTTCACTAAACTTCCACACGCCTGTGCCCGACCCAATATCCTGCCCGCGGAATTTGCCATTCAGCATGGGCCCACCGGAGATGGTTATCGTAGGCAGGTCGCAGCTGGCCGCGCCCATGAGTAAAGCGGGAGTCGTCTTGTCGCACCCGACCAGCAGCACAACTCCGTCGATCGGATTGGCGCGAATCGACTCTTCGACGTCCATGCTCACCAGGTTGCGAAACAGCATAGTGGTCGGACGCATCAAGGTTTCGCCGAGCGACATGACGGGAAACTCCAAGGGGAAACCTCCAGCCTCGTAGACGCCACGTTTCACATGATCAGCAATCTTCCTAAAGTGTGCGTTGCAAGGCGTCAGCTCCGACCACGTGTTGCAAATGCCTATCACGGGACGACCGTCAAAGAGATGATCCGGGAGCCCCTGATTCTTCATCCAACTGCGATGGACGAACCCATCTCGATCCTGTGGGCCAAACCATGCTGAACTCCGAAACTTGCGACCTTTGTTGGACATGTTGAAGATTGTTCTCCGCGAGACTGTGGATTCTATGAAATTGCCTTCGAGGCGCAGCGCCGGGTGAATTCGGCCTAGTCTTCAAAGACTTGGTAAGGACTCTGGTTCGAGAGTCGAACTGAATTACGCTGAAAGCGTTCGCAAATTGAAGCCCTGGGTTGCTTCAACCCTGGGGTCTATTAATAGCAGAAAGAATAGTAACGCCGAAGGTGTTTGTTAGAGTCCGGTCAACCGCCGACCCGCGGACTCTTTCAGAGTAATATGTTATCGAGAAAGCTGCCGTCCCAGGGTTGAAGCAACCCTGGGTTCAATTTGCGAACGCTTTCAGCGTAATTTCAAGTCGAGTCTAGAACAGGCTTTTAATTTTGAAGTGTCGCTTAAACGCCAGGCACAGGAAACCGTATGCCACTTTAGTCGCGTAACACAATTGCCTCCGAACGGACTCAGATTAGCACACCACCGGACCGCCCGCCGTAAGCACTCAGAATGCGATCCATTTGGTCCTGACCTGCCTCATCAACACTCCGGCGTTGCTCGTCTGCGTCGAACCAGGCAACCGTTCGCCGGATGCCCGCCCGAAAGGGTATGATCGCTTCGAACCCCGGTACGAAGGTCTTGATCTTAGTGTTGTCAAAGACAACGCTCCACGTCTTGTCGCCCAACAAGGTTCCTGCCAACTCTGGTGCAGCACGCGCTATGAAGTCCGATGGAATATGCACGAGGTTTGCTTCCACTCCCAATTCGTCAGCGAGGGTCATGTATATCTGGTTCCAAGTCAGCACCTCGTCGGTGGTGATATGGAAGGCTTGCCCGAACGACCCGGGGTTACCCAGCAGTCCCAGGAACCCACGCCCAAAGTCTTCTGCGTGCGTCACTATCCATAACGAGGAACCATCGCCATGAACAATGATCGGCCGACCCTTTCTCATTCGGTCGGCAATGGTGTAGCCGTTGCTTCCGATAGCAACCGGAAAATTTGAATCGTATGTCAGCGAAGGGCGCACTATAGTTGCAGGAAATCCTTCTTCAATGAAGGCCCGCATCAAGCGATCTTCACAGGCGATCTTGTTGCGCGAGTATTCCCAGAAAGGATTGTCTAAGAGTGTATCTTCAGTAATGAGATAGTTGGCGGGCGGTTTCTGATAAGCCGAGGCAGAACTGACAAAAATGTAGTGGCTGACTTGGCCTTTAAAGAGCACCAGATCTCGTTCGATATCTTGCGGCGTGTAGGCGATCCAGTTAACAACAACCTCAAATTGCATTCCTTGCAAAGCTGCACGCAGCTCTTCTGGATGGTCAATATCGGCGGTGAGGCTGTGGCTGCCCTGAGGATTCGCACCTCGAATTCCGCGATTGAGCAAGTACAGGTCAAACCCCGAGGCTATGGTTTGGCGGCTTACCGCCGTGCTGATAATACCGGTGCCGCCGATGAAAAGTACTTTCATAGTCACTTAAAGCGCATAGGGCAAGCGTTGCTTGCGAGACAGCATGAGGTTAGCCTCCTTATCGTTCGTAAATCTCTCTTTCATCGGATCCCAGTAGACCTTTCTCTTCAGTTTCATCGCGATGTGATGGATCAAACACGCCGAGCAGGATCGATGCGCCACCTCAATCGGCGCGATCGGCTGCTGCCGCGTCTTCACGCATTCCAACCAGTTACCATGATGGTTTTTACTTTCGTACAGGTGTATCTCCGTCGGTCCAATCACAGAGGTGATGATTTTAGGATCGCTGGCCGCAAGCGCCTTTGCATCCTTCAGTTTGGCCACCGGGTCGCTTGCTGTAACCGATTCGTTCCCTCGAGAAACGAAGATCCACCCTTCGGTCCCCTCAAATTTGATCCCATTCGGAAGTTCAGTGCTGACGATCATTTTCACGCCGTCGGCGTAAACGGCCTCGGTCTGGAACTTCCCGTGCACATCCCATAAGCCCTTCGTCGGGAATTCGGCCCAGCCCGAGACTTCAATCGGTCCGGTATACTCGGCGTCCATGGCCCAATGTGCGCAATCGATGTGATGGGACCCCCAGCCTGTGATCATTCCAGCCCCAAACTGTTCACAGCGCAGCCAGCCGGGACGGTCGTAACCACTCTGCGGGTGCACCCGTTTTTCGGTGTAATAGGCGAGTGGAGTAGAACCTAGCCAACTTTCGTAATTGAGGTTCTTGGGCACCGGCATCTTCGGCTCTTCGTCGCCAGACGGATCTCCCGGCAGACCGACATAGACTGTTCGTAACTGACCGACGCGACCATTACGCACTAGTTCAGCTGCATAACGGAATTGCGGGGAGGAGCGTTGCTGGCTGCCCACCTGGAAGATACGGCCGGAACGGTGAACTGCATTACTCAGGGCCCTGCCTTCGGCGATTGTGAGTGAGGCAGGCTTTTGCAGATAGACATCTTTGCCGGCTTCAACCGCGTGAATGCCTATGGCCGCGTGCCAGTGGTCCGGGGTGCTCACGATCACGGCATCGATGTCTTTGTTCTGCAGCAATTCCCGATAGTCAGCATAACCGGTCACTCCGTCGTACGGCTTTCCGGATTTCTTACCGTAGTATTCATTCACCAGTTGCTTTGCTTCCTGCAGTCGCTTGTTATCCAGGTCACACACCGCAATGATTAGGGCCGTTTCGTATTTCCAAACGCCGGGAAGGTCATGCCCGCGTGAAATACGACCGTTTCCAATAGCGCCCACGTTGATGCGGTTACTTGGGCCTTTACCGTTCAAGACTGAGGCCGGCACGATTGTGGGAAAAACAGCTTCGGGCGCAGCAGAAGCGATAGCCGCTGTTACCGCGGTCTTAACAAATTGTCTTCGCGATGAGCTGTGTCGTTGTTTCTTCTTCATGACCTGATCCTTATGACCGGGTGGTCCGGTTCAGAGTTCAACCTTTAGGTTGCGCGTTACAAAGACACAACCTAAAGCTTGAACTCTGAACTACTTGAAGCATCGGCTCATTTGCGGATGGTAATTTTTTGCGCTTGCTTCTGAGCCTTGAGCGCCACCTCCGTTGC
>Ga0193717_1001483_pt1 | contig 14373 bp, 15 predicted proteins | sample U2c2metaG_FD_145900 | JGI IMG/M metagenome (GOLD analysis project Ga0193717, IMG submission 145900) | Soil microbial communities from a riparian zone of the East river system, Colorado, United States - U2c2 | ecosystem: Environmental > Terrestrial > Soil > Riparian zone | place: USA: East River... | reverse complement strand
GCGCGGGAACGGAATGCGGAGCCGCAGTCGCGTTTTTTTGCCGAGGGCGGCTTCTACACCAACGACCGCAAGGCGCGCTTCATTGCGCCGGAAATTCCCGCGCTGCGCGGCCAGACCACGGCCGGCCGGCCGCTGCGGCTCAACACCGGGCGCATCCGCGATCAATGGCACACCATGACCCGCACCGGCATCAGTCCGCGCCTGAGCCAGCATCTGCCTGAACCGTTTGTCGAAATACATCCCGGCGATGCGGCGAGGGCAGGTCTGGCCGACGGCGACTTTGCGCGGGTGGTCACCGACTACGGGCAATGCACCCTGAAAGTCGCGGTCAGCGAGCGGCAGCAGCGCGGCATGCTGTTCGCGCCGATCCACTGGAGCGATGACAACGCGTCGTCCGCGCGCGTTGGCGCGCTGGTTGCGCCGTTCACCGATCCATTTTCCGGCCAGCCGGAGAACAAGGCGACGCCGGCGTCGATCGCGCCTTACGAATATGTCTTTCGCGGATTCGCGTTGTCACGCCTGCAACTGGATTTGCCGCCGAACGTCTGGTGGGCACGCGTCGCTGTGACCGGCGGATACGGTTATCTGCTCGCCGACAATGCCGATCTGGCAAGATGGCAATCATGGTTGCGATCGGTCGCCGGCGGCGATCTCGCCGAATACAAGGATTTCGGCGGCGGCATTTTTCGCGCAGCCTCGTTTATCGACGACCGCATCGAAACCTGCCTGTTCATCGGCCCCGCGCGGGACGCCGGCGACTGGGGGGCGGTCAAGGACCTGTTCGCCAGGGATGCGCTCACCGACGACCAGCGCCGCATGCTGCTGTCCGGCAAATCGACGGATGGGCTCGCCAGCGCCGGTCCGATCGTTTGTGCCTGTTTTGGCGTCGGCCGCGCCACGATTTGCGACGCCATCGCGGCGGGCGCCGGCTCGGCTGCCGAGATCGGTGCGCAGTTGAAGGCGGGTACCAATTGCGGCTCGTGCATTCCTGAATTGAAGCGGTTGATCGCGCAGGCGGCTTCTGATGATGTGCAACCGTACCAACTCGCTGTTGCGAACTAGCCGTACTCTTCACCGCGCCAGCCTCCATGTCATCGACGGCGCGGATGGGCTCATTTATGGTGCGCCTCGTTTTTCGAGAGGTGAACCGCGATGCTGTATCTCGACCATCCGCCGCTGCTGATTGAAACAAAGGTGTTTTCGGCAATGCCGGAGCGGTTTCGCCGCAAGGGCATACGCTCGACCTGGGCCGACGCCAACCGGCCGGGGCTTGCGACCGATTGCTTCATCGAAGGACCGTCATTCGATGCGGACGGTAATCTCTATATTGTCGACATTCCGTTCGGCCGCGTCTTCCGCATCACACCCGACGGCACGTGGTCGCTGGTCATCGAATATGACGGCTGGCCCAACGGCCTCAAGATTCACCCCGACGGACGGATCCTTGTCGCCGACTATCGGCATGGCATCATGCAGCTCGATGCGGGGACAGGGCGGATGCTGCCGGTATTGACCGCGCGCAATTCGGAATCCTTCAAAGGCTGCAATGATCTGCACATGGCATCGAACGGCGACATCTATTTCACCGACCAGGGACAGACCGGCCTGCACGATCCGACCGGGCGGGTTTACAGGCTGTCGCCGGATGGCCGGCTCGATTGTATGATCGATACCGGCATCAGCCCGAACGGCCTCGTGCTCGATCTCAACGAAACCGTGCTGTTCGTGGCGATGACCCGCGACAATGCGGTGTGGCGCGTGCCGCTGATGAAGGACGGCAGCGTCGCGAAAGTCGGCCGCTTCTGTTCGATGTTCGGCAGCAGCGGCCCCGACGGCCTGACCATGGACAGAAAGGGCCGGCTGTTCGTGGCGCACGCCTCGCTCGGCCATGTCTTCGTATTCGCGCCCAATGGCGAGTTGATCGCGCGGATCAAATCCTGCGCCGGACCAAGTTGCACCAATGTCGCGATCGGTTGCGCGAATCGCGACCGGCTTTACATTACGGAGTCGGCGACCGGGACCGTGTTGGTCGCGGATATCGGTATTCTGGAGAAGCAGTCATGAGGCATCACCAATTCGGCTCTAACGGCCCTGACGTGTCCGCAATCGGGCAAGGCACCTGGTATATCGACAGCGGCGACCGCGCCACCGCGGTGACGGCGTTGCGCCGCGGCATCGATCTCGGCATGACGCATATCGACACCGCCGAAATGTATGGCGATGCCGAACTGGTGGTCGCGGAAGCGATCGCCGGACGTCGCGATGATATTTTCCTGGTCTCAAAGGTCTTGCCGAGCAATGCGTCGCGGCGCGGAACCATTACCGCATGCGAGAGGTCGTTGAAGCGGCTGCAGACCGACCGGCTCGATTGCTATTTGCTGCATTGGCGCGGATCGGTTCCGCTTGCGGAAACCGTCGCCGCGTTCGAGGCGTTGGTCGCCGCCGGAAAAATCCGCTCATGGGGCGTCAGCAATTTCGACACTGACGATCTCGACGAGATGCTCGATGTTGCCGGCGAGGGCAGGATCGCCTGCAATCAGGTGCTGTATCATCTGCAGGAACGCGCCATCGAGCATGCGGTGCTTCCATGGTGCGAGCAACACGGCGTCGCGGTGGTTGCCTATTCGCCGTTCGGCCACAACGATTTTCCCTCGCCGCGCAGCAAGCCCGGTGCGGTGCTGCAGGCCATTGCCAATGCGCATCGCGCAACGCCGCGGCAGGTCGCGTTGGCCTTTCTCACCCGGCGGCCATCGCTGTTCGCGATTCCAAAAGCCGCGACGCCGGAACACGCCGCCGACAACGCCGCTGCCGGTGGGTTGATACTCGAGGATGACGAGATATCGGCGCTCGATAAGGCGTTTCCGCGCGGGTCGAAGCCGCGCGGACTGCCGATGCTGTAGCATTCCGTCATTCCGGGGCGCGCGGAACGCGCGAACCCGGAATCCAGTAACGTTTCGTAAACTTCTGGATTCCGGGTCTGCGCGCAAGGGCGCGCATCCCGGAATGACGACAAGTATGTGGCGGGCCGTCGCACGCAATAGCGCATATCGGCTTCCTGTTTTCCGGCCTTGTCGATGCGCGCGAATTATCGTTTTTAACGGCTTCGCCCGATTCGATTGTAACTTCCGCCCGAGTTTCACCGTGACCCCGCCCTCCGCAACAGCCGTCCGGCTGGACAGCGCTTCATTGCCTTTGTCGAACAAGAAACTGGCCGCCCGGTCAGCGCCCGCGCGCGCCGACCGGCCGTTTCGCGGCATCGCGCTCATACTGGCGTCGACGATCTTTCTCGGATGTTCGGACGTCACCGCAAAATACCTGTCCGCTACGCTGCCGTCGATCGAGATCGCCTGGATCCGGTTTCTGGTGTTCGCAATGATCATGGTCCCGGCGATGCTGCCGGGAACGCGGCTGTTCGCCCTGCAATCCGAACGGCCGGGTCTGCAGGTCATGCGCGGCGTCGCGCTGCTGTTATCCTCATTGTTCTTTATCTCCGGATTGCGGTTTCTTCCCATCGCGGAGGCCTCCGCCACCGGCTTTATCGCGCCGCTGTTCGTCACCGCGCTGTCGATCGCCTTCCTCGGCGAAAAGGTCGGCGTCCGCCGCTGGCTGGCGACGATCGCCGGGCTGATCGGCGTGCTGATCATCTTGAGGCCGGGCTCGAGCGCGTTTCATCCCGCGGCGTTCTTCCCCATCGTCTCGGCGCTGGCCTGGGCCTGCACCTTGATCATGACGCGGATGATGAGCGGCAAAGAGCGCGCCATCACCACCATGACCTGGTCCGCCATCACCGGGGTGTGCATCCTCTCCGCGCTGGTGCCGCTGGTGTGGGTGACGCCGAGCTGGCACGATATCCTGTTCGGAATCTTCATCGGCGTTGCCTCGACGGCGGGGCAATGGATCGTGGTGCTGGCGTTCCGCTACGCCGACGCCTCGGTGCTGGCGCCGTTTTCCTACACCCAGCTGCTGTGGGTCAGCATCCTGGGGTTTTTTGTTTTCGGCGAGATTCCGGATATCTGGACCATCACCGGCGCCGCGGTCATCGTCGCCAGCGGCCTCTACACCGCGCATCGCGAACGCATCCGCCGGCTGCAGGCGCCGGTGGCAGCGGAGCCGAATCCCAACGCCTGAGCTGAATCGCCGGTGACGATCCAGACTAGTGATGGCGCGCGGCCAGACCGCCGGCGCCATCCGGAATCTGAATCTCCACGTTCTGCATCATGCCCTGATCCTCATGGTCGAGGATGTGACAGTGCAGCACGAACTCGCCGATGTAGCGCTGATAACGCGTGCGGACCTTGATGGTGTACATCGAGGTCGCAAGCTTGCTCGGGAAATCCGCCGGATTTTCGATCAGATCCTTGATCCAGAGCGTGTCCTTCCAGACACCTTTCAAACCCGGATACTGCGGATCGACCGTGCCGCCGGCGTTATCGACGGCGCCGGGCAGGCTCACGTCCTTCCCACTGGGATCGGTGATCGAAACAATCTGGAACGGATTGACGTGGATGTGGAACGGATGGCTGACGAACCCGGATTGCAGCGTCCATTCATCGACCCCGCCGAGCTTCAGCACCCGGTCGATCCGATTGGGATCGTAAGGTAGCGGGTTGAATTGCGATGGATCGTTCGGATTGAAATTCCGCGGATCGATCGCCTTGTTGCCGACCCCGAAAGTCACGGGCGGAATCTTGATGAAGAACACCAGCTCCTGCTTTCCGGTAACCTCGCCGGGGGCGATGTCGGGATGCGGGATGAAGCTGGTAAATTTCAGCCCGTCGCGCAGCTCGCCCGCAACCTTGTCCCGTACGTCGGCCGGCAGAATCCGGAGCGCCACCGCCGACAGCAAATCCTGCAGCGCGCCGGTGGTGTTCGTCACCGGCGTTCCCGGTCCGACCTCGACCATGCCCAGCAATTGCCGCGTGGTCGGCTGGCGGCTCACGCTTCCGCCGGCCGGCGCCGACTCGTTGACCACGCAGTAATCGCCGGCTTCCGGAAACACCACCAGCGCGTCGTAGCGATAGCCCGGTTGCAGCGTCGATGTCGGCACGGCACGCGCCTGTCCCATGGTCAGGCCGTCGGCGGCGATCTGCCGATAGGGCAACAGGTCGCCGGTGCAGTTTTCCTCGATGAAACGCGCGGCCTCCGATGCCGCCAGCGCGGTGATCACGGGCGCGTTGGGTTTGCGCTTGCGGAAGCCGAAGGTGATGGTGTCGCGCACGCCGCCATGGATCAGCCGCCAGCGCTCCGGCAGGCCGGCCCTCGCTTGAAATACCGGGCGCACCAGACCGTTGATGGTGGTGTATCGCGCCGATTGTTCCCACGATCCCGGCCCGAAACCCACTCCATTGGGATAATTATACTGTTCGACGACTCCGACGTCGTTCGGATCGCAAACCCAGGCAACGATATTCTGAGAGTTGGGCGGATCGAACTTGACCTTCACATTTCCCGAAGCGTCGAGGCAGGCGTACTGAATTTGCTGCAGAACAAGGGTACGGTCCTCCAGCGCGGTCAAGTCCGCGTTCTTCAGAATCACGTCGATATCGCCGGTGGTGGACGGCGTCGGCATGCGGTCGCCGCGCACGATCAGGGCGCCCGCCATGCCGCTCGATACCTGCAGCGCGGTCGAGCCATGGCGATGCGAATGGTACCAGAACGTGCCGGCCGGATGATCCGGCGGCAGGTTGTAGATATATTCGAACGAGACGCCCGGGTTGATCGAGAGCAGGACATTGTCGGAATTGCCGGAGGGGCTGACCCACAGCCCATGCGAATGCAGGTTGGTGCCGTTGAAACAATGCGGGGTGTTCACGGCCTGACCGTGAGCGGTGCAGCTCGGATCGGCCGGCAGCTTGTTACGCAGCGTCACGCTGATAGTCTGCCCCGGCCGCACCTCGATCACCGGCGCGACAAAGGGCGCGTCGGGATTGACCCCGTCGCCGGTGTAGCTGCGCAGATGAACCTTGTCGAAGCGTTGCGTCGCGGGATTCCAGATCTTGTTGTCGGTGTAAGTGATGGTCAGATCGAAATCGCGGCGGCCGCTCGGTGCCAATCTCGCCGCCTCAAGAAAACTCCGCTGGGCGGCGCCGCGCTCCTGCAGCCTTGGCGGATTGGTAAACACCTGACCGGAGGTTTGTGCAGCGGCGGGTGCTGCCCCGAGCAGCAAGGCGATCGATGCTCCTCCTGCTGCGCAAATCAGCCCTGCCAGGTTCAGCTTGTTAGCGAAGGAGCCTGCGCGACGCCTGAGAACCATGGTTGCCTCCAATTTTCAAAAAGAGCTCCGATATCGAAATACATCCTGAAGGCGTCATAGCGAACTGCGTGGACGCATTCAAGTCGACAGAATGTGCGGTAGTGTCTCAGTTTGAAATTTTGTCCCTCTTCGAGCCTCTTTCCTGAAGCTCCTTCTCCTTGGCATCAAACCAAAGCCCGATAAGACGGCTGAGGCGTGATCGATCCTCGTAGGGAGGCGGACAAAGAAACAAATAAAGACAATTCAGAGAGGCCAGCGCCAGACCAAGCCACGCCAACGGAGCTTCGTTTGATCGCAACTTCACATTGTTGATTGATATCAAATAGAAACAAATGAATGCTCCTGCCAGGCTGACCATAAACAGAATGATACGTAAAAACTTCATCTATAGGCCCTCCCTTGCGGAGCTTGCCGCTAAGCATTACCATCTTACGCGTATAACAGAAAGCAGGAGGCCATCATGGCCGCCCCGTCCATGTATCTCATGCAATTTTATCGGCAGGAACCGGGAGACGTTGGTATTGGCGATATCCCAGTGCCAAGCGATCAGGACTATGAAACCATCACGCGGAACGCGCTTCTAGGCTATTTTAACAACCCGAACATTGCCTCTGTTCAAAAACCGCATCATGCGCGCGTAATTACACATGACGGTTTCAAAACCCTCGTGACCCTCATGGTGACTGGCAACAGAACGGTCGAGAAAGTTCTAGATGCCCCGGGGTCCTAAAGGCGAGAAGCGCCCCGCCGACGCCATCGGCAACGCCGTCCATGTGATGCGGATTGCCACGGGCGAGATTGAGGAAACGACGACTGCGGACGGCAAGAACGCCGCCGCCGTGGCGCTGGGGCGCATGGGCGGCAAGGCGCGAGCCGAAAGCATGACGGCCAAGCGGCGCAAGGAAATAGCTAAAAAGGCAGCCAAAACCCGCTGGGGCAAATGAGCCCTTGACCTTTGTCCCATTTTGCTGCATCAAATGATGAGGAAATTTGGGACAGAGACAAATGGCAGTTCTGGCTGGGCAGATGGAGATAGTTCCGTTCCTCACGGAAATGGAGCTGGAGTTTGAGGGACTTGTCGAAGCGGCCCGGTATGGCGATCGAGAGCGTGCGCTCTGCACCGCAAATGACCCGAAAGGGTTTGAACTCATCCTGATGAACGCAAAAGTCGCACGGGGGCTGCGCGAGATTTTTTGTGGAGATCGATGGGAGGAAGATGAAACAGACAACCAGCCGGGCATTCGCAACCCGTACCTAAAAATCCGCGTCATTCCGTGCAATTTCGATGAGTACGCGGGAAACCAGTTTGCCAATCCAACAAACCGCGCTGAAAAGGGCTCGGCATCGAAGAAAAAAGTTCGCTGCAACGCGACACCATGGATTCCCGGTCTCATCGACCCGACGGAAAACGAAGAAGAAGGCGAAAGCGAGTACACCACTTTCGTCTTGGGCACCTATTTTGATTCACACATAGGTCTCCGCGCAGAGCTATCGAGGCCAAAGGCTTTTTCTTCCGGGCAGTACATACGGTTTGAGACGCGCGTAATGCTTTTGGATGGCACGGAAGATAATTCGTCGCCTATTGGTTCGAGGACGGATCGCGGCGGCCCGACCGAAATTATCGATATCGCTATCAAGCGGAAATAATAATGTTCAATCCTGAGCGTGTAGAGTTGGTCAGGCTTCGGCTGGGACTGACGAAAATAGGATTCGCGGAACAGCTTGGCGTCGATCGGAAAGCCCTGCAGCGTTTCGAGAGCAAGGAATCAGATCTTCCCGAAGCTTCCCGCGAACGCCTGTTGGAAATTTCGGGATATCCAGAAGCCTTTTTCGAAAAGGGCTCTCCGGAATACCCCAATCCTGCGGGCGTGAGCTTTAGGTCGCTGCGCTCCTTAACTGCCGGCTCACGAAATGCTGCGATGGCTGCGGGGGCTTTGGCGTTTGAATTCGACGACTGGATTACAAGCAAGTACGATTTGCCAGCCCATACCCTTCTTCCAGCGCGTCACGCGCAACCTGCACAGGCCGCAATGTATTTGCGAGCCCAATGGGGCATTGGCGCGCGCCCAATCGGAAATATGCTCAATCTCTTGGAGTCGCGAGGCTTGCGCGTGTTTTCCTTAGTTGAGGAAACGCGACATCTCGACGCTTATTCTCTTTGGAGAAACGATAAGCCGTACATCTTCCTCAATACCCTGAAAACTGCAGAGCGCAGCCGCTTCGACGCGGCGCATGAGTTAGGGCATCTTATCCTGCACAGGCACACCGGCTCCTCGCACCCAAGGGCCGAAATTGAAGCGGATGAATTTGCATCAGCGTTTTTAATGCCTGCAGAAGATGTCCTTGCAGAGATTCGCATAGTCCGGTCGTTGGATGAAATCGTTAGAAAGAAACAGCGCTGGGGCGTCTCGACAGCGGCGCTCGCATATACGCTTCATAAAATGGGTAAAATTACCGACTGGCACTATCGTGGATATTGCATCGCCTTAGGGAAAATCGGGCGGGATGTCGAACCTCGTCCAATACCAAAGGAGACTTCCCAAGTTTGGAGCAAGATTTTAACCGACCTATGGCGCCAGGGCACCTCGCTTTCGCGGTTGGCTGATAATCTCTGCATTCCTGAGCGGGAGCTAAACAGCCTTCTATTTGGTATCGCCGCTGCACCTGCCGAGCCATTCGAGCGCAGGCCCTTAAGAATAATTGAGTGAACTTTATGCTTGACTGCAAGCATAAAAGTTCAGATACTCGGGGCATGAACAAATTGCCCCTGAGTACCCGCGTTCAAATCCTCTCGATGCTTTGCGAGGGGTCGTCCATGCGTTCGGTCTCCCGCCTGTGCGACGTGTCCATCAATACAGTTTCGAAGCTGCTAGTCGAAGCCGGGAAATTCTGCGCCGGTTTCCATGACGAAAAAGTCCGCATGGTCGACGCCAAGCGGGTGCAGGTTGACGAAATCTGGAGCTTCACGGCGGCGAAGCAAAAGAACGTTTCGCACATGAAGAAGCGCGTTGATGGCGCTGGCGATACTTGGACATGGACCGCGATTGAAGCCGATACGAAATTGATCGTCTCTCACTTCGTCGGCGGACGCGATGGCGAGTGCGCCATGTGGTTCATGGACGATCTTAAGTCTCGCCTTGCCAACCGCGTACAGCTTACCAGCGATGGCCACAGGGCCTATCTGGAGGCCGTGGAAGGGGCATTCGGCGGCGATGTTGACTACGCAATGCTGGTCAAGATTTACGGCAATTCGCCAGAAGCTGCTAAGGGCCGCTACAGCCCGGCTGAGTGCATCGGCGCGAAGAAAGAGCGGATCGAGGGCAACCCCGATCCCAAGTACGTTTCCACCTCATACGCCGAGCGCCAAAACCTCACCATGCGGATGCACATGCGCCGGTTCACCCGGCTGACCAATGCGTTCAGCAAAAAGTTTGAGAACCACGCTCACATGGTCGCCATGTACGCTGTTTGGTATAACTGGATACGCATCCACAAGACGTTGCGGGTTACCCCTGCGATGGAGGCCAAGCTGACGAAACGGCTCTGGTCATGGGAGGAAATCGTCAAGGCCATGGACGCGGACGTTCCGGCCAAGAAGCGCGGTCCCTACAAAAAGGCGCTTTTGCAAATTTCAAACTGAGACACTACCGAATGTGCAGTCCGCCAATTCCACCGCATGCTTTGCCGCAATCTGTCATCAACGTGTTATTAAAGCCGAATGAGCGATACCGTCACTGAAAACCTCGCAACCATGCTGCCGCCGCTGCTGCGCTCGCTGGAAACACTCGGCTTCATCGCACGCCATTTCCATCCACCGGATTTCGGCGCCGTAATGGATGCTGCCGGGACGCCGGACCAGGATTTGCGGGGAGCGCGGGGCCTGCTCGGTGGCTGGCCGGATGAACTGGCTGGCGTGGGCAAGCAATTGGAAACCGCGGCCGATGCGGTGGTGGCAGCCTTCGAAGGTTTACGCAATGCGCCCGAGCAGGCCGACGGCGTGCGCGCCGTATTCCGTGCGCTGCGATACGTGCCCCGTGCCAAGGAAGCGCTGTACCCGCTTGCTGGCGCGCTGCCCCCGATCAATCGCTACTTTCTCGATCCCGCGTTGCGCGACGATGCCGAACTGCTGGCGCGGTTCGCCGCGCCGGCACGCGACGACACCGGCGTCATGCATGCCGGCAACGAACCCGGCAGCCGCGGCGGCTATTCGCTCTACGTGCCTGAATTCTATACGCCTGAGCGCGCGTGGCCGCTGGTGATGGCGCTGCATGGCGGCAGCGGCAATGGCCGCAATTTTCTCTGGAGCTGGCTGCGCGATGCGCGCAGCCATGGCGCCATTGTCGTTGCACCCACCGCCATGGGGCCGACCTGGGCCTTGATGGGCGACGACACCGACACGCCCAATCTCGTCCGTATCCTCGATGCCGTCAAAAGCCGCTGGAATATCGACGCAAGCCGGATGCTGCTGACCGGGATGAGCGACGGCGGCACGTTCTGCTACGTTACGGGCCTGGAGCACGCGTCGCCCTTCACGCATCTGGCGCCGGTCTCGGCCACGTTCCATCCGCTGATGGCGGAAATGGCTTCGCCCGACAGATTGCGCGGACTGCCGGTCTATCTGGTGCATGGCGCGCTGGACTGGATGTTCCAGGTAGAGGTGGCGCGGCAAACCCAACTTGCGCTTGCGGCCGCCGGCGCCGATATCGTTTACCGCGAACTTGACGATCTCAGTCATTGCTATCCGGACGAAATCAACGCGGCTGTGCTGAGGTGGCTGCGCGATGAACCGAGATAAATTTCCCGCCGATTCCGATCGTCCCCTCGTGCTCGCGCATCAGCGTTTTGCCGCGGACCGAAAATCCTTTGCCGGATTGGATCTGCGGCAGCGCTTCCAGCGTATTCACGACAGCAATCTGTGGGGTGCTGCGGAATCGACCTCGGGCCTGGGTTCGGAGTTGGATGCAACGGCGGTGCTGCGGACGGAATTGCCACGGCTGCTGGCAGGACTTGGGATCACCTCGCTGCTCGACGCGCCCTGTGGCGATGCCGGTTGGATCAACCAGTCGGGTCTGGGCGTGCGTTATGTCGGCGTCGACATCGTGCCTGATCTGGTCGAGCACCTGCGGGCCCGTGCCGCCGCGGGAGAAATCAGCGGCACCTATCTTCTCGCCGATATCACGCGCGATTCCTTGTCCCGATGCGATGCCATCCTGTGCCGCGACTGCCTGGTGCATCTGTCGTTCGCCAACATCGAACGCGCGGTCGCGAATTTCCGGCGCTCGGGCGCCACATGGCTGATCGCGACCACGTTTCCGGCGTGGCAGACCAACCGGGATTGCGAGGACGGCGACTGGCGCGCGCTGAATTTCGAGCGCGCGCCGTTCGATTGGGAAGCGCCGGTTGCATTGCTGAACGAGAACTGCACCGAGGCCGGCGGCGGCTGGCGCGACAAGAGTTTGGGCGTCTGGCGGCTTTCCTAAGCGTCGTCCGGGACAATGTGTCACGCGCCCCTTGCGTCCGATTTGATGTTGGAACCGGATTTTTCACTTCGACGTTTGTTTGAAGACGTGTAGACACGCGACCGCCCCTGTTTTGCCGCCGCCGATCTCGAGCGGAACCGCAGCAACAAGAGCCGGGAATTGAGCGAAGCTATTCGGCGGTTCAATCAAGCACCGTCTCAATCGTTTCATTGATGAGCTTGCCAGCATGAATGTGAATGTTGTTGCCGACGCGCCGCAGAACGTTGCGCCGCGACTCGTTTCGCCGGTCAACTCGCATAACGAATGGGACCCGCTCGAAGAGATCATCGTTGGACGTCTGGAAGGTTCAGTCATTCCGTCCAGCCACCCGGTTGTCACCTGCAATATCCCGGGGATGGCGGCTTGGGGACAGTCGATCACCGCGGGTTTCCGCTATCCTCAATTGATGCTGGCGCCGGCTCAGCGCGAGCTTGATGGATTCGTGTCACTGCTGGAATCGCTTGGAATCACCGTCACAAGGCCGGAGGCAATCGATCACAGGAAGAAGTACAGCACGCCCGATTGGTCCTCGCGGGGCTTCTGCAACACCTGTCCGCGCGACAGCATGCTGGTGATCGGTGATGAAATCATCGAAACGCCGATGGCGTGGCCCTGCCGTTATTTTGAAACGCATTCCTACCGGCCGATCCTCAAGGATTATTTCCGGCGCGGCGCCCGCTGGACCTCGGCGCCCAGGCCGCAGCTTACCGACGAACTCTTCGATCCCGACTTCCGGCTGCCGGAGAAAGGCGCGCCTGTACGCTACATTCTGACCGAGTTCGAACCGGTGTTCGACGCGGCGGATTTCTTTCGCTGCGGCCGCGACTTGTTCGTCACGCGCAGCAACGTTACCAATGCCTCCGGCATTGAATGGCTGCGGCGACATCTCGGCGAAACTTATCGCATTCACGAGATCGAGAGCCGCTGCCCCAACCCGATGCATATCGATACGACGATTCTGCCCCTCGGTCCGGGCAAGTTGCTGATCAATCCGGAATACATCGATCCGGATCGCCTCCCCGGCATTCTGAAGACGTGGGATATTCTGGTCGCGCCGGAACCCAATCCGATTACCGACCGCGTGCTGAACATCACTTCGCTTTGCGGAAAATGGCTCAGCATGAATATTCTGATGATCGATGAAAGACGCGTCATCGTCGATCCGCATCACACCAACATGATGCGCGCCATGGAAAAATGGGGGTTTGAGCCGATTCCGTGCCCGTTCCTGCATTACGCGGCATTCGGCGGCGCGTTCCACTGCGCCACGCTCGACGTCCGCCGTCGCGGCACGCTGCAGAACTATTTTTGAATCATCTCGTCGCGGACGCCGGCGGCTTATGACGCCAGTTTCAGACCGGCGATGCCGGCAATGACCAGTGCGATGCTTGCAAGCCGAAGCACCGTCGCGGGTTCCTGAAACAGGTACATTCCCAACACCGCGGTCCCGGCGGCGCCGATGCCGGTCCATACCGCGTAGGCCGTGCCCACCGGCAGCGATTTGAGGGCGATCGACAGCAGGACTATGCTGGCCGCCATGGCTCCGACCGTCAGGACCGACGGGACCAGCCGCGAGAAGCCGTCGCTGTACTTCAGTCCAACAGCCCACGCTATCTCGAACACGCCGGCGACACATAACAAGAACCAGGCCATAGGACCTCCGTGCGACGCGATTTCAACCGCATAGGTAAATGAGAAACGACATCGTGTCCCGGTGCGATGTGTCGCTGGCTTTTATCGCAGCAATCTTCCGCGGAAAAGCGTGGTTTCTGTACATCACACCGGCAGCGCGATCGAGTATTTCACCTGGCTGAGCGCAAAACTCGACTCGATTGAAGCGATGCCGTCGAGCCGGGTCAGCTTGTTCTTCAAAAATGCTTCATAAGATGACAGGTCTGCGGCAACGACGCGCAGCAGGTAATCGCGGTTACCGGTCATCAGATAGCATTCCAGCACCTCGTCCCATTTCGAAATCGCCTTGGCGAAACGGTCGAGGTCTTCTTCCTTCTGCCGCGCGAGCTTGATCGAGATGAACACGCTGACATGCAGACCGAGCGATTTCTGATCGACGGTCGCGATGTAGCGCGTGATCACGCCGCGCTCTTCCAACAACTTGACACGGCGATGGCACGGCGAGACCGAGAGCCCGACTTTGTCGGCGAGTTGCTGCATGGTGGTGCGGCTGTCGGACTGCAGAATGGCGAGAATCTTGCGGTCGATGGCGTCGAGCGGCTGCATTAGGATAAATCCGGGTAATTGGTCTTCGCAGGGGGATTTTATCCCAATAAAGAGCGGTATGTCCCAAAAAATTGAGATTTCTTGAGCTCGCGCTCCCGGTAACATTGGGCAAAACCAGGCCATCCCGGAGCGGCGTTATGGCGACCGAATCCACACGTCTTGAGCTGTTGTCCGCGCTTGCGCGCAAGGTGCTGTGGCTGTCGTCGTGGACCATCCATCACGCCAATTACATCCGGCCGAACACCGATGGCTTGAAGGTCGGCGGCCACCAGGCGTCGTCGGCGTCGCTGGTGACGATCATGTCGGCGCTGTATTTTTCGGTGCTCAAGCCCGAGGACCGCGTCGCGGGGAAGCCGCACGCCA
>Ga0193717_1001482_pt1 | contig 14376 bp, 16 predicted proteins | sample U2c2metaG_FD_145900 | JGI IMG/M metagenome (GOLD analysis project Ga0193717, IMG submission 145900) | Soil microbial communities from a riparian zone of the East river system, Colorado, United States - U2c2 | ecosystem: Environmental > Terrestrial > Soil > Riparian zone | place: USA: East River... | reverse complement strand
GGGTGGGGGAGCGTCGTCACGGCGGTCGGCGGCACGGCCGTCAGCGTCAAGGCGCTGATCGACGACCCGTCCGCGGACCCGCACTCCTATTCGGACAAGCCGGCGGACGCGACCCTGATGACCGACGCGAAGCTGGTCGTCTACAACGGCGGCGGGTACGACGACTTCTTCACCAAGCTCGTCGACGCGGCGGGCGCGGACGCGAGGCGGATCGTGGCGTTCGATCTGTCGGGGCACTCCGACGGCGAGAACGAGCACGTCTGGTACGACCTGCCGACCGTGCGGAAGGTGGCGGACAAGATCGCCGGCGAGCTCGGCGCGGTGGCGCCGGACAAGAAGGCGGTGTTCGCGGACAACGCGAAGGCGTTCGGCGACAAGCTCGCCGCGCTGACCACGAAGGCCGAGGCGATCGGCACCGCGCACCATGGCGGCAAGGTCGTCGCGACCGAGCCGGTGGCCAAGTACCTGCTCGACGCGGCCGGCCTGACCGACGCGACCCCGCCGGCGTTCGCCGAGGCGATCGAGGAGGAGACCGACCCGCCGGTGGCCGCGGTCGCCGACACCACCGACCTGATCACCAAGAAGCAGGTCGTCGCGCTCGTCAACAACGACCAGACCGAGACGGCCGTGACCAACCTGCTGAAGGACGCGGCGGACGCCGCGGGGATCCCGGTCGTGGACGTGAGCGAGACGCTGCCACCGGGGGTGACCGACTACGTTGAGTGGATGACCTCGGAATTGGATGCGTTGTCGGGGGCGTTGTCAGGGGCATGAGCACGGATCTGACCCCGGCGGTGTCGCTGCGGGACGCGACACTCGGTTACGGCGACCGGGTCCTGTGGTCCGGCCTGAACCTGGACATCGAGCGGGGCGAGTTCGTCGCGGTGCTCGGGCCGAACGGGTCGGGCAAGACGAGCCTGTTGCGGGTGCTGCTCGGGTTGCAGCACCTGTCGTCCGGGACCGCCAAGATCGTCGGCGCGAGTCCTGGCCGGGGCAACCGGCGCATCGGCTACATCCCGCAGCAGCGTGCGATCGACGCGCCGCTGCGTGGCCGCGACCTGGTCGGCCTCGGGTTGGACGGGCACCGTTGGGGCACCGGGGTGTCGCGGATGCGGCAGCGGCGGGAGCGCGTGGACCAGGCGCTGGCCGAGGTGGGGGCCGAGGCGTTCGCGATGGCGCCGGTTTCGCGGCTGTCGGGTGGGGAGCAGCAGCGGCTGCGGGTGGCGCAGGCGCTGGTCAGCGACCCCGAGGTGCTGCTGTGCGACGAGCCGTTGCTGTCGCTCGACCTCGCGAACCAGCAGGTGGTCAGCTCGCTGATCGACGCGCGGCGCCGGGCGGCCGGCACGGCCGTGCTGTTCGTGACGCACGAGATCAACCCGGTGCTGCCGCTGGTCGACCGCGTCCTGTACCTCGTCGACGGCCGGTTCCGGATCGGGCGGCCGGACGAGGTGATGAACTCGGAGACACTGTCCGAGCTGTACCGCGCGAAGATCGACGTGGTGCGTGTGCAGGGCCAGATCCACGTGGTCGGCGCGCAGAGCGGGCTGTGTGAGGACTCCTCGCACCATCTTCACGAGGAGCCGGCCTAACTCATGGACAAGTTGTTCGACTTCGAGCTGATCGGCAGGCTGCTGGCGCTGCCGTACGTGCAGGCGGCGCTCGTCGCGGCCGCGATCCTGGGGCTGCTCGCGGGTGTGCTCGGGCCGTTGATCGTGAGCAGGAACATGGCGTTCGCGGTGCACGGCACAAGTGAGCTGTCGTTCACCGGCGGCGCGGCGGCGCTGCTGCTCGGCGTCAACGTCGGCCATGGCGCGCTCGCCGGCGCGGTCGTCGCGGCGCTCGTGCTGGGGCTGTTGTCGCGACGCAGCTCCGACCACGACTCGGTGATCGGCGCCGTGCTGTCGTTCGGGCTCGGGGTCGGCGTGCTGCTGCTGTGGTTCTACCCGGGGCGCGCGTCGAACAAGTTCGGTCTGCTCGTCGGGCAGATCGTGGGGGTGGACTTCGCGTCGATCGCGCTGCTGTCGATCTGCGGGATCGTCGTGTTGGCTGTGCTGCTGGTGATCTACCGGCCGCTGCTGTTCGCGTCGGTCGACCCGGACGTGGCGCGGGCGCGCGGCGTGCCGGTCAGCGGGCTGTCGGTGGTGTTCGCGGTGCTCGTCGGCGTCGCGACCGCGCTCGGGGTGCAGACGGTCGGCGCGCTGCTCGTACTGGCGCTGATGATCACCCCGGCGGCCGCGGCGGCCCGGGTGACCGCGAGTCCGTTGCGTGCGACCGTGTTGGCGGTGGTGTTCGCGGAGACGGCCGCGCTCGGCGGTTTCGTGCTGTCGCTCGCGCCGGGGGCGCCGGTGAGCGCGTTCGTCACGGCCATCTCGTTCATGATCTACCTGGTGTGCTGGACGATCAGCGGGGTGCGCGGCCGTTCGACCCGGGTCGCCCCTCGGTTGGCGGCCGCCAGATGATCAGCCCGGCGGAGCAGCACACGCTGCTGGGGGAGATCACCGTGTTGCTGGTGGCGGAGCTGCCGCCGGGCTGGCGACGGCTGATCGTGGACTACGCGGTGCGCGAGGGGCGGGTGAGTGTGTCGTCCGGTCTGAGGATGGCGGACGGGACGACCGCGTCCTTCCGGGTGCCGAAGACGGCGGCGCCGCTGTACTCCCGGCTGCGAAGCGGCATGCGGGACGCGTGGCACACGCTCGAGCTGATCGTGGACCCGCCGGACCGGTTCACCGCGCGGTTCAATGGAGAAACAGCAGGACCTGCAGCTCCCCGATGACGGCGCCGATGACCGCGCCGACGGCGATGAGCTTCCACTCGTCCTGTCGGAACGCGGGCCGCAGCAGGGCCTCGTACTCGACGCGGGTGAGGCGCCGCATCTTCGTGGCGATGGTGTCGCGGATGTCGAGTGCCTCGGTGGCGTACCGCTCGGCGGTGAGGATCGTCGTCGGCAGGTAGCGCACCGCCCGATCGGCGGCGGCCTTGCGCAGGTCGGCGAAGCGCGCGGCGCCGATCACGGGTTTGGCGAGGCCGGCCTGCGCGTCGATCGCCTGCTCGACGGCCTGGTGGACCAGCTCGATGAGGCGGTCGGAGCGCGGCCCGCGCAACACGCCGTCGACGAGGTTCGACACGGTCATGACCTCGCGGGCCACCAGCGCCGCGTACTGCTTGGCCACCTCGTCGCGCCGTCTCTGGAACACGCCCTGGAAGGTGAAGATGCCGATGGTCGTGCGCTCGCGGGGAAAGAAGACGAGCTTGATGGCGAGCCAGTCGGTGAACCATCCGATGGCGGCCCCGAAGAGCGGTAGTACGAGCGGAGACTTGGTGAGCGCCCAGACAAGGGTCTGCACGAGCCCGAGTACGAGTCCGAAGTAGACACCACAGCGCGCGATGAACGCCATCTCCGGCCGGGAGATGTCGCGGATCAGCTTGACCAGCAGCCGCTTGTCGCGGTGCATGGCGGAGATCGCGACTTCCTTGATGTCGAGCACGTCGTCGACGTTGTCCCGCAGCTCGGCCATGATCCGCGCGACGAGGGCCGGGATGCTGGCCTGGACCTGCTTGATCACCATTTCTTGCGCCAGCGGCGGCAGCGCCTGCCAGAGTCCGTGCTCGGCGAGCACGTCTCGTGTGATCTCGTCGGCCACGAGCAGCAGTGGCAGCTCGAGCTCCTTGGCAAGCTTGCCGGGATCGAGCCGCTGGAGGATCTCCTTGGGATCAACGAGCTTCGCGGTAAGCAGCTCGGCCGCGACGGCGATCATCCGCTCGGAGTTCCTCGGCACCACCCCCTGCCACCCCAACAACGGCGGCACCCCGACGAACTCCACGGGCCGAAACATCATCTCGATGGCGGCCCGCTTGGTGAGATACCCGATGACAGCCGCGATCACCGGCATGGACAGGTAGATCTGCCAATGCCGCCCGAAGTCGTCGAGTATCGCCATAGGCCAGCCAGTATCGCCGAACCACCAACCAACCGGCGACTCGTGCACGCACCACGGGCCAGCCGTGTCGAGAGCCCGCCAACGCGCGGACTCAGTCCGCGGGAAGAAGTTCGAACGCGCGGATGTGGCGAGGCCTGACTACCGAGAAGTGACGTTGATCGAGCGTGGCGATACGGGTCGCACCGAGTCGTTCGGCCAGCGCGATCACGCATGCGTCTGCTGTCCCCAACGGCAGGTCTGCGTATTTCTCCACCAGCGCAGCCGCTCTGGCGACATCCGTCAACAGAAGCGATTCCAGCGAGTAAAGGCCATCTGCGACGTCAAGGAGGAACCCAGCTTCGGCTCGTGGGCCGGCGCGGGAGCCCAGCATGTAGCCGATCTCGGTCAGTAGCGGCTCAGGCAAGATGAGCTGCTCGACGGTCTCGGTCAGGAGCTTGAGGCACTGCACGTGGTGGTCGTCGCTGCTGTTGGCCATCGCCACCACAGGACCGGTGTCGACAATGATCACGCGGACTTGCTCGACTTGCCACCCAGCTCCTGGCGCGCTACTTCTTTGGATCTTTCGGCGAGGTCCGGTTCTCCCGCGAACACGCCAATTGTACGAAAGCGACGTGGCACGGATGCGGTCTTGCCTGCTTCTTTGCGCAACTGCTCGATGACTGCCGGCACCCGTTCATCAGGCACCTCGTCCAGCAGCCGGTGTGCTGCCGCACGTGGCTCGGCCACCGGAGCCAGCTTGCCGCTTCTGCCGCGTATCGTGACTCCAGCCTCGGTCAAGGTCCGAAGTACGTAGCCGTAGGAGCGGCCGGTCTTCTCGGCGATGGCGCGAACGCTGGTGCCCTTTTCGTACATCTTGCGTATGTCGGTCGAGAGCCGGGCACGTGTCGAAGGTGACGTTCGAGCGCCCTTCTTCAAGTCAGCCACAGCCCGCCCCTCGCGGTGTACGTACACCCATTCTACGAGGCACCGCCACCGCCTGCACCGTGTAGACACCCCTAGAGCTGGTAGTTCAGCACATGCGCACCGTCATGACCAGCGGTTATGTAGATCAACATGACCGCCAGGCCGTGATCAGGCTGTCAGGGGCTCCAGGCTGTCGCCGAACACTGCATCGACCGCTGTGCGCGTGCGCTGCTTACTGGACGGCATGAGGTGCGTGTAGACCTTCAGCGTGAAGCCCGGATCGGAGTGGCCCAGGTAGCTCGACAGGGCCGTGATCGTCTCCCCGGCGTCGAGCAGCGTGGAGGCGTAGAAGTGCCGGAGTGCGTGGAACCCGTCCACACGGGCCTGCCGCTCGCCGCCTGCCTTCTTCAACGTGGGTTATCCAGGTCTACTGGTTGTAGACCGGCCGCCAGGCCGCCGAGTGCTCACGGCTGGTTACGGGCAGCCGGGCCGTGGTCGGTTCCCCGCCCGGCTTCTGCCATGGCAGCGTGATCGTTACCGGCGGGTGCGCCGCCATATGTGTGCGGATCGCAGCGGCCACCGATTCGGGCAGCGGCACGTCCCGGGTCTTGTCACCCTTGGGTGGACCGAAGCACGGCTTCCCGCCGACGATCTTCACTTGGCGGACCACGTGCACCGTCGATGTGGCTGGGCCAGAGCACTGACGAGCGTGTGTGGCGTTTATGCGCGGGAACAAAGGAAGCGCGGTACGTGACCATTTATTGCTAGTACTTTTTTGCATCGGTGTACGTTGGTAGCGACTCGATAATCGCAATCTCCTGACTCCAACCTCGAAATATTGCTCTCAATTCCGCCACTTCTAGAACGGATTTCTGCAACCGTCGAAGCTGCCTGTCGAGCTTCGCCGACATTCCCAAGATAGAACCTATTGAGTTGTGCAGATTCTCCAGTTCGCCCAGTGAGTTGATACCTACTGTGACAGTGTCCTTGATAACGTCAAGGAAATCGATAAACTCCGACTCAAATAGTTCGGGAGACTTCTTGGCCATGTCAAAAATGGACTTCAGTCCGTCATCCCAGGTATGCATGGTGGACTGCAAGCTGTCGCTCAATGTAGCCATCTCGTCGCAAATCGGTGCAATGCGACTGGCGAACTCGGTTGATAACGCCAGCTTCTGAGAGAATTTGTCAGCTCGACGCAAGGCAGGTGCGGTGTCTGACGCTTCGTTGCCAATTGCTTCAATCAGTTCGCCCAACCGTTGCATTTCGTCCGAAGAACGTGGGAGCACCTCCTCGAACGCTGCCATTTTTTCGAGCATGCCGACCTGCTCGAACTGCGGTTCCTCTTCTGTTCTAACCGCAGGCGCGGATGAGTCGGATGCTCTATCGGCAAGTGGTGACAATACGTCATCGACTTGATTTGCTACCTTATCTACAAGCCTCATCCAGGGCTCTGTTCCAGATTCGATAAATCGAAGCTCATCTACCTTAATTGCCTGAAGCTGCTTAATGTCAACCCATGTTGGATCGTTAGCAAAGCGAGCTTCAATTTTAACCATGTCAGCGAAGATGAGCGGAATTATAAGGCGCTCGTTCGAACTTACCGACAAGAACTGATAGAACTCGCGGAACTCTTCCCGGCAAGCTACACTTCGCATGTATGCCGGAGAAACAAAGGCAATAAAGACCGATGAGTCTGCCAGTCCAAGCCTGATGCGATCCTGCCAGTTCTGGCCAGCAGAGATGGAGTCCGTGTCCTTGAATATTTCCACCTCCGTTCCAGTGTTGCTACGGTAACTGTTCCGGACATCTGCGATAAACTTGCTCACGCGGCCATAAGTTGCCTCGTCGTCAACTCGCGCATAAGAAACAAATACTGAGACTTGCGCGCCGATTCCACCTATGCTTGGTTGATCTTCAACGCTTTCATTGCCGCTCTCTTTGGCGTCCACCCATAGTGCTCGAAATACCTCTTCATCGCCATTCAGTTTGACCACTATCTTGGACAAAATTGGCCACGTCGGTAGGCGTTCTCCTCGAATCACATCATTGACAGTCGAGTGACTGATGCCTCCAATTGCTGTCGCGAGTGCACGGCTACTAGGCGTTCCGTGCTGACGGTGCAATTCGCGCACCGCCGAAAAGAGAGCTTTGCGTCCGTCGTTCTGTGACTCTTCAACTCTGGCCACCACATCACCTTCCATGTCAAGGTGTACTGTCGTACTTTCATGTATGATACTACACCATCGTACACATGCGCCACTGGATCTAGTGCTGCTACCTGTGCGGCGACCAGTGGCTCAGGTGGGAGGAGGATCGACACCTCGGGAGTCGTGCGGTGCTGAACTTCGCTCTAACGGATCAAGGCGCACTGTGCCCGTCGCGTTGGGGACGTGGTCTGCATCCATCGCGGCACGGGCGGCTTCCGCTCCGCTCACACCGCCCGGCCGGCGCGGCGCAGCCCATGGCCCGCGATGGGGAGCGCCACCACCGGCGGCGCGAGGGACCCACAGAGCCACGTGGGCAGCTCCCTCGGCTTCGGTCGTCTAACGCCGGGGCGTCGGGCATCAAGAGCGCTCCGCGTCGCTGACGCGATGGCCGCAAGCGACCACTCTTTGACACCGACACCCCGGCGCTACGTGATGGCCTGTACGAGGGGAGCGGGGGAGCGCAGGCAGCACGAGACCAAGATCAGGCCGTCTCCAGGCCGTCAGAGGTTGGGGAGCGGCGAGAGTCGACGAGAAACGTCGAGCAACGTTGACGCAGGTCAGCGGCATGATCGGGGTGCGGCTCCGCGAGCGGCTCGGACCTGCCGTCAGAACTGGTAGTACAGGAATGGGCTGAAGGTGCCTGTTGCCACCAGGATTGCCGCGTACAGCAGGCCCACTGTCATCACCGTTACGCGCAACACTGTCGCCGGGCGGCTGCGGGACGACTCGAGTAGAGGCCCGGTCACCGGGTGGGCCGGCATGAAGATGATCGCCAGTGCGCACAGCAGGATGATGAACCGCTGGTTCGTGAACGCCTCGCCGACGACATCCGTGAGGCCCGTGAAGTCCGGCAGCAGCATGTTGCCGATCATGGTCAGCGCCTGCGCCAGGTCGGTGGAGCGGAAGAACACCCAGCCGACCACGACGAGGCCGAGGGTGAGCGCGCGGCGGCCGAGCCTGCGGCCCGTGGCGGCGGGCGTCCGGTCCAGGTGGAAGCCGCGCTCGATGATGAGTAGGGCGCCGTGGTACAGGCCCCACACGAGGTACGTCCAGTTGGCGCCGTGCCAGAAGCCGGTCAGTACGAACACTATGAACAGGTTGCGGTGTGTCTTGGCGCTGCCGTGGCGATTACCGCCGAGCGGGATGTACACGTAGTCGCGGAACCACCTCGACAGCGACATGTGCCAGCGCCGCCAGAACTCCGTCACCGTCACCGACGAGTACGGCCTCGCGAAGTTCTCCGGCAGCCGGAACCCCAGCATGCGGCCGAGACCGATGGCCATGTCCGAGTACCCGGAGAAGTCGAAGTACAGCTGCAGCGTGTAGGTGATGGCACCCAGCCAGGCGATCGCGAACGTCATCTCGTCGCCGGGGGTGGAGAAGCACGCCTCGACCAGCGGGCTGAGCGAGTCCGCGATGATGACCTTCTTGCACAGCCCCAGCGCGAACCGCGGGAAGCCCGCCGCGATGTCGTCGAGCCGGTGGGTGCGTTCCTGCGGCAACTGGTCCGCGATCTCCCGGTACCGCACGATGGGCCCGGCCACGAGCTGCGGGAACATCGAGATGTAGGTCACGAACGACACCGGGTCGCGCAGGGCCGGGCGCTCGCCTCGGTAGATGTCCACGACATAGGAGATGTTGTGGAAGGTGTAGAAGGAGATCCCGATCGGCAGCACTAGGTGGGTGACCGGGAAGTCGCCGCCGAAGAGGTGCGCGAAGCCGTTCAACTGCTCAGTCAGGAAGCCGGCGTACTTCCACACCACGAGCGACGCCACGTTGAAGCAGATGACCGAGATCAGCACGCCCCGCTTGCGCCGGTCGGCGAGCGCCCACTCGTCCGGCTCCAGTGACTGACCGGCGACGAAGTTGACCACCATCGTGAGCAGCAGCAACAGCGTGGTCGGGCCGGCGCCGACGGCGTAGAACACCAGCGACGCGAACGCGATGATCCCGTTGCGCCAACCACGCGGCGCCGCCAACAGGGCGGCGAGCACCAGTGGCAGAAAGATCCACAGGAACAGCGGGCTGGCGAACGACATCCTCAGACTCCCCCTACAGGACGCCTGACCCTAACCGAGCGCCACCGCACCACCGCCCCGAACCGCTCAGATGCGGCCCGCGACACGTCGACGCCGCGACACCTCGGCCAGCACGACCCCCGCCGCGACCGACGCGTTCAGCGAGTCCACCCCCGCCGACATGGGGATCGACACCGTCTCGTCGCACGCCTCGCGGACCAGGCGACCGAGGCCGCGGCCCTCCGAGCCGACCACGACGACCAGGGGCGACGTGGCCAGCGACAACTGGTCGACGGTGATCGAGCCGTCCGCGTCAAGGCCGACGATCATCATGCCCTCGGCCGCGTACTGCCGCAGCGTCCTCGTCAGGTTGGTCGCGATCGCGACCGGGATCTTCGCCGCCGCGCCGGCCGACGTGCGCCACGCCACCGCCGTGATGCCGGCGCTGCGCCGCTGCGGCAGCAGCACCCCGTTCGCGCCGAACGCGGCCGCCGAGCGGATCACCGCGCCGAGGTTGCGCGGGTCGGTGACGCCGTCCAGTGCCACCAACAACCCTGGCTCCGCCGACTCCTTCGCGAGGCTCAGCAGCTCGTCCGGGTGCGCGTACTCGAACGGCGGCATCTGCAGGGACAGACCCTGGTGCAGCGCGCCGTTGGTGAGCCGGTCCAGCTCTGGCTTGCTGACCTCCAGCACCGAGACACCGCGGTCGGCCGCCATCCGCACGGCCTCCGTCACCCGCTCGTCGGCGTCGATGCCGATCTGCACGTACAGCGCGGTCGTCGGCACGTTCGCGCGCAGGCCGGCGACCAGCTCGGCCACCGGCTTGTCCTTCGACGCCCGGCGTTGTTGCTGCTGCTTCGCGGCCATCGCGGCCTTGCGCTGCTGCGGGTGACCGGGTCGGATCGTCGCGCGCGGCGTCGGGCCCTTGCCTTCGAGGCCCTTCGACTTCTGCCCGCCGGAGCCGACGACGGCGCCCTTCTTCGTCCCCGTCTTGCGCATCGCGCCTTTGCGCTTGGAGTTGCCCGCCACCGGTTCAGCCGTCCTTCAAAGTCCATTGTGGACCGTCGGGGGTGTCCTCGACGGTGATTCCCGCGGCCAGCAAGCGATCCCGCACCTGGTCCGCGGTCGCGAAGTCTCGCGTGGCACGTGCGTGCTGCCGCGTCTCGAGCTGTTCGGCCACCAGGGTGTCCAGCGCGCCGAGCACGCCGGAGTCCACTGTGGACGACGGACCCCACGCCAGCGGGTCCAGTCCGAGCACGCCCATCTGGGCGCGCACGGCACCCGCCGCGGTACGCGCGCCTGCCTCGTCGCCCGCGTCGAGCGCGGTGAAGCCGGCCCGCACGGTGTTGTGCACCACCGCAAGCGCCGCCGGGGTGCCGAGGTCGTCGGCCATCGCCGCGGCGAACTCCGCGCCCGGCACGCCGACCTCGACCGAACCCGTACGGCCCGCGACGCGCTGCACGAACGACTCGATCCGCTGGTAGGCCTTCACCGACTCGATCAGTGCCGCCTCGGAGAACTCGATCGTCGACCGGTAGTGCGGCGCCACCAGGTAGTAGCGCAGCTCCTGCGGCCGGTGCCGCTCCACCAGCGACGGGATCGACACGACGTTGCCGAGCGACTTCGACATCTTCTCGCCGGCCATCCCGACGATCCCGTTGTGCATCCAGAACCGGGCGAACGCGTCGCCGGCCGCCCGTGACTGCGCCAGCTCGTTCTCGTGGTGCGGGAACACCAGGTCGAGGCCGCCACCGTGCACGTCGAACTCGGCGCCGAGGTAGGTCAGCGCCATGGCGGAGCACTCCAGGTGCCAGCCGGGCCGGCCAGGACCCCACGGCGTCGGCCACGACGGCTCACCCGGCCGCGCGCCCTTCCACAGCGTGAAGTCGCGGGCGTCGCGCTTGCCCTCGGCTGCGGACTCGCCCTGCTGCATGTCGTCGGGCCGCTGCCCGGACAGCTCGCCGTAGGAGGGCCACGACATGACCGAGAAGTAGACGTCGCCGGCCGCCGCGTACGCGTGGCCGCCGTCGATCAGCCGTCGCATCAGGTCGACCATCTGCGTGATGTGCCCGGTCGCCCTCGGCGAGATCGACGCGGGCAGGCAACCGAGCGTCTCGTACGCCGCCTCGAACGCGCGCTCCTGCGTCGCCGACCACTCCCACCAGGGGCGGCCGTGCTCGCCGGCTTTGCGGAGGATCTTGTCGTCGATGTCCGTGACGTTGCGCACCAGCGTGACGTCGAGGCCGTCCTGCGCGAGCCAGCGGCGCAGCACGTCGTAGTTCAGCGCGCTGCGCACGTGTCCGATGTGCGGCGGTCCCTGCGGCGTCGGCCCACACACGTAGATCGACGCCGTTCCGCTGCGCACGGGATGGAACTCCCGCACGCTCCGGCTCGCGCTGTCGAACAGGTGGAGGCTCACGTCTCTGCTCTTTCGTGGATGGGACCCGACCTGGGGTATAAGACTACTTGCGGTCGAACAGGCACGCGGTGGCCACCGCCGCGATGCCCTCGCCGCGCCCGGTCAGCCCGAGCCCGTCGGTCGTGGTGCCGGACACCGACACCTCGCCGCCGGCCGCCGCGGACAGCACCCGCTGGGCCTCCGCGCGGCGCTTGCTGATCTTGGGCGCGTTGCCGATGACCTGGACGACCGCGTTGCCGAGCCGGTATCCGGCCGCCTCGACGCGGGTGCGGACCTCGGCGAGCAGCTCGACGCCGTGCGCGCCCGACCAACGCGGGTCGCCGGTGCCGAACACCGCGCCGAGGTCGCCGAGCCCCGCGGCGGACAGCAGGGCGTCACACAGGGCGTGCGCGGCGACGTCGCCGTCGGAGTGCCCGGCGCAACCGTCGACGCCGTCCCAGCGCAGGCCCGCGATCCAGCACTCGCGGCCGGCCTCGACCGGGTGCACGTCGGTGCCGATACCCACCCTCACTGTGTCGTCCTCACCGCGCGAGCACCGCCTCGGCCACCGCGAGGTCGAACGCCGTGGTGATCTTCATGGCGGCGACGTCGCCCGGCACGGTGTGGACCGGCACGCCGATCCGCTCCACCAGCCCGGCGTCGTCGGTGGCCGCGCCGCCCGCCACGGCGTAGCCCTCGTACGCGCGCAGCAGCACGTCGACGGCGAAGCCCTGCGGGGTCTGGACCGCGCGCAGGTCGACCCGACTCGGGGTCTCGACCACGACACCGGCCGCGTCGACCCGCTTGACGGTGTCCGTGACAGGCATCACAGGGACGACCGCGGCCGCGCCGGCGGCGACCGCGGCTGTGACGGATCGCACGAGTGCCGGCGGGGTGAACGCGCGGGCGGCGTCGTGCACGAGCACGATCCGCGTCTCGGGCAGGACTGCGAGTGCCGCGTGCAACGCGAGCCGGACCGACTCGGTGCGGTCGGCGCCGCCGGGCACCACGGTCACGTCGGCGCCGAGATCGGCGAGTGCGGCGGTCATCTCGGCCAGGTTGGCGAGCGGGGCCGCGACGACAACATGCCGCACGCAGCCTGCGTTGAGCAGGCCGCGCACGGCATGTGTGACCAAAGGCAGGCCATGGACCGGAACCAAGGCCTTGGGTCGTTCGGCGCCCAAGCGCTCACCACGCCCCGCAGCGGGGACGAGCGCCACGGTCACCGAAGCTGACCCGTTATCTCGTTGGATGCTGCTCAGTGGCGGCTAGACAGACGCCGTTGCGAGAACTTCGTCGAGGATGACCTCGGCCTTGCCCTCGTCGGTGCCTTCGGCCAGCGCCAGCTCACTGACCAGAATTTGCCTTGCCTTGGCGAGCATGCGTTTCTCACCGGCGGACAACCCGCGATCCTTCTCGCGCCGCCAGAGGTCACGCACCACTTCGGCCACCTTGTTCACATCGCCGGAGGCGAGCTTCTCGAGGTTGGCCTTGTACCGCCGGGACCAGTTGGTCGGCTCCTCTGTGTGAGGAGCACGCAGAACATCGAAGACGCGGTTGAGGCCCTCTTGTCCGACAACGTCCCGAACGCCCACGATCTCGGCATTGTCAGCGGGAACGCGTACGGTAAGGTCACCCTGTGCGACCTTGAGGACGAGGTACTTCTTCTCCTCGCCCTTGATCACGCGGGTCTCGATTGCTTCGATGAGTGCGGCACCGTGGTGCGGGTAGACAACGGTCTCTCCGACCTTGAAAACCATGTGTCCTATGCCCCTTTCGCTAGTACCATCTTAACACGAGCCGCGGTGGAGCCGTAACAGACCCGCAATCGGTAACCGCAGGTCAGCGGCCACGCACGGGTTGGGCCAGGGGTTGACAAATCGTCGAAGGTCGTGCTCGCCGCAACTACTCGAATAACGATCATCAGCAATTCGAGCCCGTCCGATTTGGACGGAGCACCGGCGCCGGCGGCGCGTCTTGACGACCACTCGATCGTGCCGCGTCGCCGTCCCGCTACCCTTCCGCCTTGACAGGCAGGCCCGAGGAAGGACCGCGATGGTGAGCCGTGAGACGTCCCGACCGCTGCGCAGGATCGTGCCGGCGGCTGCCCTTGGCTTCGTCGCGGCGCTCGGGATCGTCGGCTGTAGCGCAGGTCAGGTGACCCAGACCTCGTCGATGGAGCCCGCCGTGAACGGCAACTCCGCGCAGGCTGGCGACATCGCGCTGCGCGACGTGCTGATCTCCTTCCCGGAGGGCGAGAGCTACCAGGCGGGCGACGACGCGCCGCTGCTGCTCACGATCGTCAACTCCGGCGCGACCGACGACGAGCTGGTCGGCGTGTCCAGCCCCGCCGGCGAGGTCGAGCTGATCGGCAACCCGAGCCTGCCCGGCCGGACCGCGCTGCAGATCGTGCTGCCGGCCGACAACCCGGCCGCGTCGGCCGCGGCGCCCGCGTCTTCTTCCGCCGCGTCGTCCTCGTCGGAGACGAGCCCGCCGGCGTCCTCCGGGGCACCGGAGAGCTCCGGCGCGCCGGAGGAGCCCGGCACGAGCGAGTCCCAGGGCGCGCCGCAGGAGGACCAGTCGGCCACGCCGACCGGCGACGTGTCGGTCCCGGAGGGCACCCCGCCCGCGGTCGTCGGCACGATGAGCATCGTCATCAAGGCCCTGACGGCGGATCTGCCGTTCGGCAAGACCGTCCCGGTGACGTTCGAGTTCGCCAAGGCCGGCAAGGTCACCGTGCGGCTGCCGATCGCGGCGCCGTCGACGCCGCGGGCCGAGGCCGCCGAGGGCGAGCACTGAGTCGGTTCCCGTTTTTGTCGGGGGTGCCCCGTAGGTTGACCGCGTGGCGAAGAATGTGCGATCGAAGCCCGGGTATCGCTGTGCGGAGTGCGGCAACGAGTCGGCCAAGT
>Ga0193717_1001481_pt1 | contig 14379 bp, 15 predicted proteins | sample U2c2metaG_FD_145900 | JGI IMG/M metagenome (GOLD analysis project Ga0193717, IMG submission 145900) | Soil microbial communities from a riparian zone of the East river system, Colorado, United States - U2c2 | ecosystem: Environmental > Terrestrial > Soil > Riparian zone | place: USA: East River... | reverse complement strand
GAACTGAGCAGCGTGCGCACCGCCATGACGAGCGGCTCCTCGCCTGCGATCGGGGAGAAGATCGCCGCCGGATCTGCGGCCGCGGGCAACGGCAAGATCGCCCCGGGTTCCATCAGCGGTACCGACGCTTGTACTCGGCCCAGTTCCAGGTCGACAGAAACTCCTCGCCCGCGACATGGCCCTTGGCATAGAGCGCTTCGACGTCCGCATCGGAGATGTCGAAGTCCAGGAACCCGACCTTGGTGGAGTCCACCCGAATGGCGCGGGCACTGACCCACGGCTGATTCAGATACGCCTGATCCCGGCCCACCAGCACGGTGGTGATGACGTCCGCGAGCGCATGCGGGGCACCGACCAGTCGCAGCACGTCCAGTCCCGGGATGACTCTGTCGTTGCCCTGCGGCAGATTCGGTAGCACCGTGACCCCGAAGCTCGGCCAGCGTGGCGCCCTGCCGTCATGACGGTCCAACGAGTCGATCGGGAAGTTGGACAGCAACCCACCATCCATCAGCGTCGAGGTGAGGCCGGCGGCGCTCTTGAGGGTCACCGGACGGAAGAAGAACGGAATGGACATCGACGCCCGCACCGCGTCCGCGACCGACTGCTCGTCGGGATCGAGGCCATAGACGCGGCGGTAGTCCCACGGCAGCCGCACCAACTGACCCGTGGTGACGTCCGAGACGGTCACCACCAGCCGGTAGCGCTGTTCGGGCGGAACCTCGTCGTCCTCGATGGCGAGGTCACCGAACGTGGTGACGCCGAGGCCGGCGAGTTGGTCGCGTACCCAGTTGTGCGCGTAGTCGCCCTTGTAGATCCCGTTGCCGCGGGCCAGGGCGACGGACGGACCTATCACCGGCACGCGCTCGAACGCGCCTGGATCCAGAAACTTGCGGTAGTCCAGTTGCAGCGCAAGCTCTTTGACTTGGGCGCCCGTCAGTCGACCCGCCTGCGCAGCGGCGGCGACCACCGCCCCGACGATGGAACCGGCCGAGGTGCCTGACACCCGCTGCGGAACGTAACCGGCTTCGAGCAGCGCGACGACGGCACCCACCAGGCCGACGCCCTTGACGCCGCCACCAGACAGCACGAGGTCGGCAGATTTCGAGGTTCGTGGCATGGGAACGATTCTGCAACCTTGGCGCCGACGGGCGGCGCGTCAGGTGCTAGACGGGGTCGAACGAGGAGATGAGCCAGTCATTGCCGACCTTGGTGAGCCCGACCTTCACGCTGCTCGCCGTGAACGAGCCGTCGGGGTTCTCCTTGCTCGTCGTCGTCTGGTTGAGGTACAGCAGCACGACCGCAGAGCCGGGGTGCATTTCGGCCACCGCTGATTGGACGATCGCCGCCGACGTCTTCACCGCCTTCTGCTGGGCGGCCGGCGTCACGATGTCGTGAGTGAACTGCGTGTAGTAGTTCAGAAAGTCGCCCGTCAGATGGGTCTTCGCGGTGGCGAAGTCCTTATCCAGCGTCTGCGGTGAATACGACAGCAGCGACGTCGTTCCGGTAGATGCCGCCTGCATGACGGCGGCCTTCGCCGCGTCGTTCGTCTGTAGATCCGGGCGGAACTGCGCCAGGTAGAACCACGTCGTCACCCCGATCGAGGCGAGTACCAGGACGGCCAGCGCGACCGGTACCAACAGCCGCCTGAGCAGAGTGCGCGGCGCGGGTTCCGCGGCAAGCGCGTCGTAGTAGTCGGCGTCGAGCTCCTCGTCCGCGTCGGCTTCGGTGGCTTCGGTGGCTTCGTCGACCTCGGCGGCTTCGTCCGGCTCGGTGGGCTCGACTGCGTCCGGCTCGGTCTCGTCGTTATTGGCGTCGATCACGTCATCCTTGGTCATGGCACAAACTCGACTTTCGAGAGCTTGATCCGATCGCCGTCACGCGTCATACCGACCTTCAGTCGCCACGAGCGCGGGTCCTGCTTGTCGCTGGCCTTGTTGGACACATTGGTCGTGACGGCGACGAGCACGGTCGCCGTGTCCTTGGTCATCGACTGAACCGCGGCGGCGCTCACGGTGGCTTCGGTGATGACCTTTGAATTCTGCGCGACCTGGATGAAGGCGTCGGACTGACCTTGGAAGTCCTTCTTGAACTCACCAGTGGTGTTGTCGATGATGCGCTGGACGTCTTCCTTGGCGTTGTTGAAGTTGAGGGACATCAGCGTCACCACGCCCTGGCGTGCGGCCGCGGCGAACTCCGCGGATTGCGTTTGCTGCGCCTCGACGTTGCGGTGGTGCCAGTACATGGCGCCGCTCAGCCCGAGTAGCGCTATCGAGCCCACCACCGCCACCGACGCCACTAGCGCCTTCGCGATCAGCTTCCACGCAGCTGCCGGCGGCACGGGCGCGTCGTCGAGGTCATCCTCGAGCTCGTCGACGGAGTCCTGCTCGGCGGCTGCATCGACGTCGGCGGGTGCATCGACGTCTTCGGGTGCACCGACCACGGGCGGCTTCACGAGGCTGACGGGCTCGACGTCGGCGGAGGGTGCTGCGCTCGGCTGGTCGAGTTCCTTCGTCGCGGCCACCTCGACGGCGGCAGATTCGACCTCTTTCGCCTTCGTCTTCGCCTCTTCGGCGGCCATAGCGGCAGTGGCTGCCGCCGCCTCGCGGCGGAGTCGGATTGCGCGGGCCCGCGCCCGTGCAGCGGCGGCGACCGCCTCGGCTTCGGCAGCCTCGGCGTCGGCCTCTTCGGCCGCAGCGAGGGCGTCGTCAGCACTGGTCACTGGATCGGCCTCCCTGGGCAGGTCGTCAGCCTCACCGTTGAGCACTGACGCGGGGCGCTTGCGCGGCGGCATGCGACCTCCTGTCCTATCCGTTGAACATTGCGCACAATGAGAATGGCATTTTCAATTTTTGATATCGTCCCGACCATACCGCATCGGCTAAACCGGTCAGAAAGCGCTGTTTCCTGCGGAAATGCTATTTCCGCGCTGTACGTCCGCTCAGCGCAGCCGGTCCTTCACGACCTTGCCCGTGGCGTTCGTCGGCAATTCCTCGAGGAACTCTACATACCGCGGCACCTTGTATCCGGCCATTCGCTCCCGGCTCCAGGCAATGAGTTGGTCGGCCGAAGGGGGTTCGCCTGCGTCTGATCGACAGACCACGAACGCCTTTCCTACCTGACCCATCCGGTCGTCCGGCACCCCGATGACCGCAACCTGCGCCACTGCAGAATGTTCCAGTAGGTAGCCCTCGACCTCAGCCGGATAGGCGTTGAACCCGCCGACGATGAACATGTCCTTCTTCCGGCCGACGATGCGCAGCCGACCCGACTCGGTGAACTCTCCGAGGTCGCCGGTATGGAGAAAGCCGTCGGCGTCGATTGTTTCGGCCGTCGCGGCGGGGTCGTCGAGGTAGCCCTGCATGACGCCGTATCCGCGCACGAGCACCTCGCCGTCGTCCGCGAGGCGGACCTCGACGTCTTCGCACGGAAGCCCGGCCGTCGTCGCGACGTCTTCGAAGGAGTCACCTGGACGGGACAACGTGACGTTGCCTGCCTCGGTCAACCCGTAGCCGGTCATCAGAGTCTGGAAGGGAAGCTCATCGTGGATCCGGTGAATCAATTCCACGGGGATGTCCGCGGCGCCGGTCACGCCGGCCCGCAACGTGGACAGCTTGTCCTTGTCGGCGACCGTGAGCAGCGAGTGATACAACGTCGGTGGGCCCGGAAGTATCGTGATGCGTTCAGCGGCTACGAGTTCCACGACCCGGGCTACGTCGAAAACGGCCACCGGCAACATGGTGGCGCCGCGCAGGAAGGACGCGACCAGGCCGGCCTTCAGGCCAAAGGTGTGAAAATACGGATTGATCATCAGGTAGCGGTCGCCCTCGCGGAGATCCGCGAGCGTCGCCCACTCCTCGTACATTCGCAGGGTCTGACGGTGATTCATCATCGCGCCCTTGGGCCTGCCGGTCGGGCCCGAGGTGAAGATGACGTCGGATACGTCAGCTCCGTCGACGGCGCACTCGAATGGCGCACCATTGGCCAGGAAGTCCGATTTCAGCTCGATGGTCGGGATGTCCAGCCCGACCCGGGAGACACTGAAATCCGCCCCGAGGAACCCCTCCTGGACCATGACGGCCTTGGCGCCGCTGCGTGACACCACGTCAGCGGCTTCCCCCGCCTTGAACCGCGTGTTGACCGGCACCAGCACGCCGCCCGCGGTCATGATCCCGAACGCGGCGATGATCCATTCGGCGGAGTTCGGCGCCCAGACCGCGACCCGATCTCCCTTGGCCACTCCAAGTTCGGCGAATGCACCGGCCGCGCAACGGATCCGATGCGCAAGCTCGACGTACGACAGCCGCAACGAACCGTCGACGACCGCTTCGGCGCCGCCGAACCGGTCCGCTGCACTCTGGACCAGCTCGGGGACGGTCGACCAGGGCGGCTGGTCGCTCACACCGTGACGAGGCGCGACAGATTCCCACCCATGATTCTCGCCTGATCTTCCATGGAGAGATGCTCGAGCGCGGTGATGTAGTGGGTCGGCTCCGCAAGACCCTCCGGGTGTGGCCAATCAGAGCCGTACAACACCTGGTCGACGCCGATGAGGTTGATCAGATCGTCGATGCCCTCCTCGTAGAACGGGCTGACGTAGATGCGGCTCTTGATCTCTTCGATGGGGTTCCCCAAGAACGCCTCTGGCGCCTTCTTCCAGACCTCGGCCATGTTGTCCAGCAACGGGAACATCCACTTCGACCCTGCCTCGACGATGCCCACCTTCAGCTTCGGGTGGCGGAACAGCGCGCCGTGGATGACCCAGGAGCCCACGGCATCCTGGATCGGGCGCCACTCGTTGAGGATGCCCATCGCATTGGTCTGGAACGGCAGCATCTCCTGGGTGCCCCCGTCCCATTCCGAGGTGTAGCGGGAGTAGCCGCTGTCGCTGGAGTGCATGCCGACGAACACGTCGTACTCGACGCACCGCTCCCAGGAGGGGTCGAACTCGGGTAGCGCGAACGACCGCGGGCCGCGGAAGCCGGGCACCGGGGCCGGGCGGATCAGGATGGCGCGGGCCCCGCGCTTGACGCACCACTCAAGCTCCTCGATGGCCTTCTCGACGATGGGCAGGGTGATGACCGGCGTGGTGAAGATGCGGTTCTGGTAGTTGAAGCCCCACACCTCGTCGAGCCACTGGTTGAGCGCGTGGACGATGACGTGGATGGCGACCGGGTCGTCAGCGAGCCGCTCCTCGATCAGGCTGGCCAGCGTCGGGAACATCAGCGTTCGGTCGAGCCCGAGTTCGTTCATCTTCTCCAGACGCGGGCCGGGCTCGAAGAACGCCGGGATCGCGCGCATCGGTTCACCGAACAGTTCGCGCTTGCTCTTGCCATCTGGGTTGCCGAACTTGAAGTACTCCTCCCAGGCGCCTGGCTTGGCGACGACCGAGAAGGTGGGGTTCGGGATGTAGTTGCTGATCTGGCCCTTCAGCGCGATCTTGGTGCGGCCGTTGATCTCCACGTACTGGACGACGTCCTTGTACTCCTTGGGGAGGTACTTGGTCAGCGCCTCTGGCGGCTCGTAGAGATGGTTGTCCGCATCGAAGAGCGGAAACGGGATGTCGACCCGGTGTGAAAGCTGTCCCATGGAACACTCCTTTTCCTGTTGAGAGAATCCTATTCTCATCCGCGTTCAGTGGCAATCCTCTGCCGCACTGCGGCAGCAGACCTGGCCTGGACGTCCTGGCGAACACGGAACTTCTGCACCTTGCCACTGGCGGTGCGCGGGAAATCGTCGGCTTCGTACAACTCCTCTGGCCACTTCTGCCGGGCTGCGCCTGCGGCCTCGAAGTGGGCGCGGACGTCGTCGAGCGTTGGCATCGACTCCCCCGCCCGCACGCGCAGCACGGCCGCTGAACGTTCCCCCAGCCGGGCGTCGGGGGTGGCCACGACGACGGCCTCGAGCACCTGCGGCATGGCCAGCAGCAGCTCCTCGACCTCGAGCGCGCTGATGTTCTCGCCGCCGCGGATGATGACGTCGGCCTTGCGGTCGGTGATGGTCAGGTAGCCGTCGTCGTCGAGCACTCCGATGTCGCCGGTGTGGTACCAGCCGTCGTCGTCGAAGGCCTTGGCCGTCAGCACGGGATCGAGGTAGCCCAGACACAGGTCCGGGCCGCGGCTGATGATCTCGCCGTCGTCGCTGAGCTTCAGTTCCACGCCGGCCCTTGGGTTGCCATCGGTGTACAGCCGCTTGTCCTCCGCGTCGGCCACGCCGGATCCGGTGATCGAGGGGTGCTCGGTGCTGCCGTAGGAACGGAAGACGAAGACCCCGTAATCGGCCAGCCTCCGGGTCACCGCGTTGGGCACGGTCGAGCCGCCAAGGCCGCAGGTCTTGATGTGCTTGCGGTGTTCGTCGGTGCAGTCGGGATGGTCGAGCAGGCTGGTCACGAAGTAGGGCGGACCGCCGCCGATCGTGATGCCATCCGACTTCATCAGCGCCAAGACTGCGACTGGGTCGAAGACGTCGGCCAGGTCGATCGGCGCGCCCTCGAGCACCGGGATCAGGAACGCGCTGAGCATGCCGATGAAGTGTCCGACCGGCGTGGCGGTCAACTGTCTGCCGCGGTCGGGCGGGTAGTTGGCCAGCAGCTGCCGGGTCTCGCAGCCCAGCGTCTGATGGCTGTGGACGACGCCCTTCGGATCGCGTGTGGTGCCCGAGGTGAATGCGATCAGCGCAGGCGACGCGGGGTCGGCGGCGAGGGTGCCTGCCATCGGCTCGGGTTCGAGCAGGTCCTCGAATGGAAGTTCGGCTCCCCCGAGGTGGCCGCCCTCGCCGACCAGCGCCACGATCGGAACGTCCACGCAGAGGTCCGGTTGGTACTTCATCCGCCCGAACTCTTCGGCGGTCACGAAGACCTTGGGCTTGGCGGTCGCGACGATGTGTCCGACTTCCTTGCGGCCGTAGAAGTGCACGATCGGCACCACCACCGCGCCGAGCAACGCCGACGCCCAGAACGTCGCCGCCGCTTCCATCCAGTTGGGCAACTGCAGCGCGACCACGTCGCCAGGGCCGACGCCACGCTTGCGTAGTCCAGCGGCCAGCCGCCGCGCCACGAGTTCGACGTCCGCGAACGTGCCTTCATATGGACGCACCGCGGAGTGCACGTAGAAGCCGGCCTTCGGGCTCGCCGCGAGGCTGCCCGCGAGCAGGTCGCCGAGGGTGTCCTGCGTCCACCAGCCTTCGGCTTCGTAGCGGGTGACCAAATCGACGGGGATCCGGCGCGGCGCGGCGATGTGACTGGTCGACCGATCAGGGGTTTTCATGGACTGGAGCAATCCTCCGAAGCATCGGGAAACAACCTGGTGATGGTATTCTCCCAAAACGAGAATGCCAATACCGAACTTGGAGAACCAGTGGAGAGCAGTCGGATGGTCGACCTCGAATTGGACGACGGATTGGCGATCGTCACGATCGACCGGCCGCACGCGCGCAACGCGATCTCGCTGGAGACGATGGACCGGCTCGACGAGGCGTTGGACGGCGCCGCGGGCGCCAGGGCCCTGGTGATCAAGGGGGCAGGCGACAAGGCCTTCGTCTCCGGAGGTGACCTCAGAGAGCTCAGCGCCATCCGGACCGAGGCCGACGCGGCGGCCATGGCGTGGCGCATGCGCAAGGTGTGCGACCGCATCGCAGGCTTCCCCGGACCGGTGCTGGCCGCGCTGAACGGTCACGCACTCGGCGGCGGCGCCGAGGTGGCGGTCGCCGCCGACATCAGGCTTGCCGCCGACGACATCAAGATCGGCTTCAACCAGATGGCGCTGGAGATCATGCCCGCCTGGGGCGGCGCCGAACGCCTGGCGGCGCTGGTAGGCAAGAGTCAGGCCCTGCTGCTCGCGGGTACTGGCGCCATTCTGTCGGCGGGCGAGGCCGAACGGGTCGGGCTCGTCCAACGGGTCGTACCGCGCGGATCCTTCGAGGACGAGTGGCGCACGGTCGCGCGAAAGCTGGCGTCGCTCCCGGCAGCCGAGATCAAGCGCGTGGTCGCAGGCACGTCACCCGAGGAGGCCGTCGCAGCCTTCGCCCGACTGTGGGTGGCCGACGCGCACTGGGCCGCGGCGGACAAGGTGATGAACCGCAGCAAGTGAATTCGGCCCGGGCGCTGAAGCCTTAAGCCTCAATCCAATCCGGTGCGCCCTGGCGCCCAGTACGCCTTCCCGGTCATTCGACGCGGGGGCCGCGACCATCGGCGACTGTCACGCCGGAGGCTGTGTACGGTGCCTGCGTCGCCGGTGACCACGAGGTCGAACACATCCGCGGTCGTGTCGGCCGCCTGGCGTGCGTGCTCCAGTAGCTCCGATCGCTCCGGCGTCCTTGCCACCACGGCGCAACCGTCGGCAAACTGCAGGTCGCTCAATGCCTTTCGCAGTCCCTCGGGCTCTGTCGCCTCGAAGACGTAACTCACCTGCGACGTGACGGTGCGCAACGCGCATGCCAACCCGACGCTGGACTCGTCACCGACGAACACCACGTGGTCAGAAAGGCGACTCAGCTCGATTGACTTCCGCGGCCCGAATACTTCGCACACGTCGTCGACCGTCACCTGACGGAACCAGTCCGCCGCCGGACCCTCACCGTGGGTGAAGACGATCAGTTCGGTGGCACCGCCGTCGGGATCCCAGCGGGTCGGCGTGTAGGTCCGAAACAGCAACGTGCCACGCCGGGGGCGCATCTGCAGTTTGGCTCCTGGGACCCAGGTGGCACCGCGGAAGGCCTCGGCCTGTAGTTCGATTTGCACGAACTCCGGGGTCAGTCGGACCACTTTGGTCACCCGGGTATTACGTAGCAGCGCGTTACTGGCCAGGTCGGCCAGCGTCTCGGTGAGCACAGACATCCGACAACCCCATTCGTCATGGCCCAGCCTCGAGAACGGGCCGCATTGCGACTTAGGCTACCCTAAGTTGAGGAAGTCGCGCGGGTTACGGTTCAGCCGCCGAGTTCGCGGATCGGGTCGCTGCCATCCCAGTCGGCCGCAGCGGACCGAATCAGCTCCGCCAATCCCTCGAGTGCGTCCGTGCGCGCGGTGAGTTCCGCGATCGCCGCGCCCGCGGGCGGCTCGGCATAGGCGTATTGCTGGCCCTGGTCCTCGCCGCCTTCCCAGACCACCGGCCACCCGGCAGCCCGAATGGCGGTCATTGTGGCTTCGAAGTCGTCTGTCCACCAACACAATTGGTTAAAGCCCTCACCGTGGTTGGCCAGGAACTCGGTGTAGGTGCTGGGAGTGTCGTCGGTCTGATGGATCAGTTCGAGTTGCATGTCACCGCTATTGGCCCAGGCCAATGACAGCGTGACCGAGCACGGTTGTCCCCGGTAGCGCACGTGTTGTGTCAAGCCGCGCATGACGAACCAAGGTCCGATGCCCATGGCCAGCCAGCTGGCGATGGCGGCGTCCAGATCGCGCACGACGTAACCGATTTGCCGGATCGGGCCGGACAGCGGGCCCGTCATGACGCGGTGGGATGGACGACGACGCGCGGCGGCCCCTGCGAGCGCCGCACCTGGTCCAGCGCATCCGGTACCTCGTCGAGCCCGATGGTTCGGCCGACGCTGAGCAAGGTGTCGAGCCGACCAGCGGCGACCGCGTCCAGAGTGCCGTACCAGTCCTGCGGGTGCGGTCCGCCGCCGAATTGGATGGCCACCCCCTTGTGCGTCGCGGCGGTGCAGTCGATCGTGCCTGCGTCATACCAACCGCCCGCAGCGAACACCCGCGCCATGAACTCGCACGCGTCGACGACCTGCTGCATCAGGCCGTTCCGGCCCACGCATTCGAAGATGACCTGCTGCGTCTGAAAGTTGTTGGCCCGAAACGTTTCCCGCCAGACTTCGTAAGGGTCGCGCTGGGAAGGGTTTACGAGCACGTCGGCGCCGAACTTCTTGGCGTACGCGAGCCGGTCGTCGCTGTAGTCGGCCACCACGATCGGGCCGACGCCGCGTGCCGCCAGCGCGGCGACCGCGGAAAGGCCGATTGCGCCCGCACCGATGACGAGCGGCAACTCTCCGGATCCGATACCCGAACAGCGCACGTAGAACTCGCCAACCGCGAAGGCGTCGACCAGTGCGACGGCGTCGTTCGACACTTCGGCGGGCACCGGCCGCGACATCACTTCTGACACGACCATGAGTTCGCCAAACGCTCCTGGCGCGTCGGGATGGTGCCCGATCACCAGCGGCTCGACGCCTGCGCGGATCAGGATCGGCATGCTGGTGACCCGTGTGCCGAGGGGGAAGTCGTCCGAGCAATCCGGCCCGTGGCCCACGACCTCGCCGATGAACTCGTGCCCCAAGATGGTGTCGCGGTTGGAGTCCCAGACGAACCTGGCTGCGGAGTTCGGATGGTCCATGTAGTGCACGTCGGACGCGCAGATCGCGGCACTGAGGGGCTTGATCAGCAGCTCTCCTGGCCCGGGCACCGGGTCGGCGGTCGCCCTGACCTCGAGCCTGCCGTCGCGCAACACCACCGCACGCATCTCAGGACTCCCTACTGGCGGCGAAGCCGGACGAGGCGGCACTCATCATCTCGACCAGCGCGCGCCGATCGATGGTCCAGACCTGTGAGGCGACGGCGCGGTTGTTTTCGCCAACGACGTGAACCGGGCCGTCGCCGATGTGCTCGACGATCTCGCGGGCCACGTCCTCCGACAACATCTGCGCCTTTGGGTCGTACGCGACGCCCATCCGCTGCAGGGCGGGCGTGTACGTCATGCCGAGCGGTGTGCAGCACACGTCGACGCCATACGGTCGCAACTCCGCCCACAGCCCCTCGGCGAAATTGTGCTGAAACGCCTTGACGCCCGAATACATTGCCAGCGTTGCCGATCCGGCCACACACGCAAGCGACGCGACGAGGACGATGCCGCCGCGCCCGCGGTCCTGCATGGCCGGGCCGAAGTGCCGCGCGAGCACGACGGGGCCGATGCAATCCAGCTTGATCTGCTTGAGCGAATACTCCAGCTCGTTCTCCAGGAACGTCGACGTACGGTCAGAGGCACCTGCGTTGTAGATGACGAGGCCGACTTCGAGTCCTTCGGTGGCCGTGGCGATCTGGTCCCCGACGTCCGGCGCGGTCAGGTCGAGCACCACCGGCCGGACCTCGACGCCGTGACGTGCGCGCACACCCGCCGCCACTTCCTCCAGCAGCGCGCCGTTGCGTGCGACGAGGACCAGGTCGAGCCCGCGCTCGCCGAGTTGGTCGGCCAGACACGCACCGATGCCCTCGGATGCGCCCGCGATCAGCGCCCACTTCCCGTATTTGGCGGCAAATTCAGACATGTTCGATTCCCGTTTCCGCGGCCGCGGCCGCCTGGGCTCCGCCGGTGGTGATGCGAGGCGTCTTGGTGGTCCGGCGATGGATGCGCCACCCGTCGTCAGTGCGCACCAACTCGTCGTCGTAATGGCCGACGGCCTCCACCCAGTTCGCGCCGTCGTCGGGAGTCAGCATCAGCACGGCGTGGACATACGTCCGCGCGGTCGCGGTGTCGCCGTCTTCATCGATGGCAATGACGAAGTTCGAGAGGCGGTGATAGGTCGGCCCCATCGGGTCGTGCAGCTGCGAGAAGAGCTTGGTGAGCGCGTCCGGATCGGTGAAGTGTCCTACCTCGCCGTAGTCGAGGTCGACCGAGTCGGTCCAACACGATCGGAACAGCGGCCAATCGCATCGGTCGATTCCGGTGGCGTATCGGGTCAACACCTTGACGATTGCTGCTTCGTCTGAGTCCACGCTCCCGGACGCTAGTGGATAAATTAGACTCCGGTCAACACTCGACATTCGATGGAAAGTGGTTCAAATGGCGGTATCTGCGCGAGCGTCGTCCGCTGACCGTGGTCAACGCCGCACGTCACTACAACAGGCGCGGTCACGTCAGACGCGGCAAGCGCTCGTCGAGTCCGCGTTGATGCTGTGGCGCGCCAACGGGTTGGCAAACACCACCGTGGCCGACATCTGTCGGGCGGCGGGCGTGTCGAAGGCCCTGTTCTACTTCTACTTTCCGCGCAAGGAGGACGTGCTCTTCGAGTTCGCCGTCCAGTCCGAGGAAGCCGCGTACGAGAGCACCAGGTCCATGATCGGCAAGCCATATGAGCTCGTCGACGCCATCGCCGCGGCGCTCACCAGCCTCGAATCCGACATGAGGCGTAACACCCCCGAACTCGTCATCCAGACGATCGTCGAGGGCTACCGCCGCATCGTCGGCGAAGGCACCCCGGGAACCACCCGTCCGGAGTGGACGAAGCACCTCTTCATGGAGCTCTTCGAGCACGCGCAAGCTGAAGGCAAGTTGCCCGCGCACGTCGACGTGGCCCACCTGGCCGCGGTGGCCCAGTCCCTGGTGTCCGAGGGGGCCAGACGCTGGGCCGCGGGCGCGTTCGGCGAGGGTTCGTTCGCCGCCGTGGTCGGTCGCGACATCGTCGCGTTGGTCACCGGTTACTGCGCCCTGACTGAGCCCGAGTGCGCGGCTCCAGCCATTCGCGCCCACGCGAAGCGAACCTCGTTCTAAAATCCGGAAATGACATTTTCGTGGCGTCGCCGTCGGCTGACCAGGGTCTTGCCCGTCGCGGCTGTCGTACTTGGCAGCATGTCGATGGGCGCTCCGAGCGCGGTTGCCGATGACGACTCCGTCGGTCCCCCGCTGCACAACGTCAAGTACACGGTCTTCTCCGAGCAACCGTTCCGGAACGCACAGATCTACTACCGCGACGTCGACCCGCCGAACTTCGCCGATTACAGCCACAACCCCTATGCGTTCAGCCCGAGCGCCAATGCCGACACGGGGCCGAACCAGATGTGGACCATCGACGTGATGCTCGCCGATCCTGACGACTGGGCGATGGTGACGGTCGGCAGCCTGGACTCGCCGAAGCGACCGAACTTCCATTGCGTACTCGCGGTCGACGGCCAGATCGTCGCAACCAATCAGGGCCCCAAGGGGGCACTCTGCTCAATCCGGAACTGGTGAGTCGTCGACGGGTAGCGGCTCGCCTTCTATCGCACGGATCTGGTCCTCGAGAAACTTCAGGATCTCGGTGTGGCCGACCGACATCCCGAGGCTTCGTTCGAAGATGAGCACCTGCGACGCCCCAGTCGCGAAGAACGTCCACACCACCGCAGGCACCTGCGACATGTCGATGCCGTACCGCTCGAGGACCGTCGTCAACGCCTTGGTCTGCTCCTCGCGGGCGCGTTGCGCATAGTGCGCGATCTCGGCGTGCAACGCCTTGCGGTGGTTGGCCAACCCCATGAACTCCAACGTGAGCCGAGTGGCGGACGGATCGGTCATGAATCTCCACAGCGCCCACAACGGCTGCGGTGCCGCGAGCGCGCGCGCCTGGGCGGCCAGTCCCTGCTCTGCGCGACGGCGGAAGACGGCAAGGAACAACTCGTCCATCGCGCGGAAGTAGTAGTGCACCAATTGGGGCTTGAGGTCCGCCTTCTCCGCGACCCGGCGAGAAGTGACCGCGGCGTAGCCCTCCTCGATCATCAGTTGCTCCGCTGCGTCGAGAAGCACGACGCGGTTCTTCGCGTCGGGTGCTCCGATCCTGCGCGGGGAGGCCATGCCAACGTCACCTTCAATCTCGTCATCAGTTCGCCACGCGAATCGTAGCCGCAGCTAGGCGCTATGACCTTGACCACGACAGTACGTCATGCTAAGCAGATGCTCAGCACTTTCAATCCGAATGACGACGGCACGCTCGAACCGTCGTCGAATCCAACCGCTCCGTTCCCGCCAGCCCCGGAAGGCATGCACACCAGATGACCGACTTCGACACCGTCGACTACTTCACCGATCAGTCCCTGGTTCCCGATCCGCACCCGTACTTCGACCACCTCCGCAGCAAGTGCCCAATCGTCAAGGAGCCCAATTACGGAGTCCTGGCGATCACGGGCTTCGACGAAGCCACCACGGTGCTCAAGGACGCCGACACGTTCTCGTCGTGCATCGCGGTGGCGGGTCCCTTCCCGCCGCTCCCCTTCACCCCCGAGGGTGACGACATCACGGACCAGATCACCGCGCACCGCTCCCAGATGCCGATGTTCGAGCACATGGTCACCATGGATCCGCCCGACCACACCAACGCCCGCTCGCTGCTCAACCGGCTGCTCACCCCGAGCCGGCTGAAGGAGAACGAGGACTTCATGTGGCGGCTGGCCGACGAATGCCTCGACGACTTCATCGCCGACGGCAAGTGCGAGTTCCTCAGCGCCTACGCCAAACCCTTCTCGATGCTGGTGATCGCCGACCTGCTCGGCGTTCCAGAGGAGGACCACACGCAGTTCCGCACGGTGCTCGGCGCACCTCGACCGGGTGCGATCGTCGGCTCGCTCGACCACGACGAGCTTGTCGGAACCAACCCGCTCGAGTGGCTGGACGACACGTTCGTCGCCTATCT
>Ga0193717_1001480_pt1 | contig 14387 bp, 13 predicted proteins | sample U2c2metaG_FD_145900 | JGI IMG/M metagenome (GOLD analysis project Ga0193717, IMG submission 145900) | Soil microbial communities from a riparian zone of the East river system, Colorado, United States - U2c2 | ecosystem: Environmental > Terrestrial > Soil > Riparian zone | place: USA: East River... | reverse complement strand
TCGTAGGCCAACGAGCCGCAGATCAGTGCAGACATCGGTCATTCCGTGAGGGATTGGGGCGCCGCCGGCGCCGGCGGCGCGCGATTGTCGCAGATTCCGGGCGCACATCGCCGGGCCCGATCTGCCATCGGGCCTCTCCGGGCAGCAGAAATCCGGGTTTTTTAACCTGCTCGCCCTTGCCCGGGCAGAGCGTGCTGACTAGACTGGCGCGCTTTTTCTCCACTCCATACTTATAAAGGCTCGCGCCGCGATCATGTTCAAAGGTTTACGCGGACTCTTCTCCAACGATCTCTCGATCGACCTCGGCACCGCCAACACGCTGATCTACGTGCGCGGGCAGGGAATCGTGCTCAACGAGCCTTCGGTCGTCGCCATCCGCCAGGATCGCGGCCCGGGCGGCCCGCGCAGCGTCGCGGCCGTCGGCGGCGACGCCAAGCGCATGCTCGGCCGCACGCCCGGCAACATTGTCACGATCCGGCCGATGAAGGACGGCGTCATCGCCGACTTCACGATGACCGAGGAGATGCTCAAGCAGTTCATCAAGAAGGTGCACCGCTCGCGCCTGTTCCGGCCGAGCCCGCGCGTTCTCGTCTGCGTACCGTGCGGCTCGACCCAGGTCGAGCGTCGTGCGATCAAGGAATCGGCCGAATCGGCCGGCGCGCGCGACGTGTATCTCATCGAGGAGCCGATGGCCGCCGCGATCGGCGCCGGCATCCCGGTGCACGAGCCGCGCGGCTCGATGGTGCTCGACGTCGGCGGCGGCACCTCGGAAGTCGCGGTGATCTCGCTCAACGGCATCGTCTATTCGCAGTCGGTGCGCGTCGGCGGCGATCGCTTCGACGAGTCGATCATCAACTACGTGCGCCGCAACCACGGCACGCTGATCGGCGAATCGACCGCCGAGCGCATCAAGATGGAAGTCGGCTGCGCGTTCCCGCAATCGGACGTGCGCGAGATCGAAGTCTCCGGCCGCAACCTCGCCGAGGGTGTGCCGCGCATGTTCACGGTCAACTCGAACGAGATCCTCGAAGCGCTGCACGAGCCCTTGTCCGGCATCGTCAGCGCGGTCAAGAGCGCGCTCGAGCAGACGCCGCCGGAACTGTGCTCCGACGTCGCCGAACGCGGCATCGTGCTGACCGGCGGCGGCGCGCTGCTGCGCGATCTCGATCGCCTGATCTCCGAGGAAACCGGCCTGCATGTGCATGTGGCCGACGATCCGCTTACGTGCGTCGCGCGTGGCGGTGGTCGCGCGCTCGAACTGATCGACCAGCACGGCAGCGATTTCTTCGCGCCGGAATAAGGCTGGGAATGGGGAATAGGGAATCGGGAATGGGGATAGAGTAGAGAATCGAGCGGGCATTGCGCTCTTTACCGATTCCCAATTCCCAATTCCCTATTCCCGACCAAAGTGTCCATCGCCCGCAACGACACCAGCACGCTGTTCGCCGAAGGCACGGCGAGCACGCTGCGCCTGATCGCCTACCTGGCTCTGGCGGCGATCCTGATGGTGCTCGACCACCGCTCCGGCTATCTCGAAGACCTGCGCCGGCTGGCCGGCGTGGTCGTCGAACCCGCGTACCGCATCGCCGCGTTCCCGGCCGACGTCGCGCGCGCGACGCGCACGGCGGTGGTCTCCCAGGACCAGCTGGCCAAGGAAAACCGCGAGCTGCGCGATGCGCTGCTGCTGGCGCAGGCGCGGCTGAACCGGCTCGATGCGCTGGTCGCGCAGAATGCGCGGCTGAAGGATCTGCTCGATGCGCAGAATACGCTCGGGTTGTCGGTGCAGCTCGCGCGGCTGGTCGATGTCGATCTCGATCCGTTCCGGCCGCGCGTCGTGCTCAACGTCGGCGCGAACCAGGGCATCACCGTCGGCCAGCCGGTCATCGACGCGCACGGCGTCATGGGCCAGATCATCGAAGTGCTGGGCAACACCTCGGTGACGATGCTGATCACCGATCCGACCCATGCGATTCCGGTGATGATCGAGCGCTCGGGCTTGCGTACGATCGCCTACGGCACCGGCGCGATCGACCAGCTCGACCTGCCGAACATCCCGATCAGCGCGGACGTCCAGGTCGGTGATCGTCTGGTCACGTCGGGGCTGGGCGGGCGTTTCCCGGCCGGCTTTCCGGTCGGCGAGATCCTCTCGATCAGCACCGATGCGAGCAGCATGTTCGCCGCGGCGAAGGCGCGGCCGGCGGCGGCGCTCGATCGTAGCGGCGATGTGCTGCTGCTACGCGATCAGCCGCAGCCGTACGGCGCGCCGGCGCCGATCGAGGAATCGGGACCGCCGCGCGATCCGGCCGGCACGCCGCCGGTGCCTGCAGTGCAGCCATCACCATGAACCGCTCCCGCGCCCGAATCTGGCTGTTCGCCGGCAGCATCGCTTTCGCGTTCCTGTTGCAACTGATGCCGCTGCCGCTGGTGCTGCTGCCGTTGAAGCCCTATTGGGTCGGCCTCGTGCTCATCTACTGGGCGATCGAGACGCCCGAGCGCATCGGCCTCGGTTTCGCCTTCCTGATCGGCCTCGCCGGCGATCTGCTCAACGGCGAGCTGCTCGCCGAGCAGGCATTGCGGCTGGTCGTGCTGACCTTCATCGTGCTGCGCTTCCGCGCGCGCCTGCGTTTCTTCCCGATGTGGCAGCAGACGCTGGCCGTGGCGGCGCTGCTGCTGAACGACCGCATCGTCGTCATCATGGTGCGCGGCTTCTCCGGCGAGCCGATGCCGCCGTCGATGTTCTGGCTGTCGCCGCTGGTCGGCATGGTCGTGTGGCCGCTGGTGTTCCTGCTGCTGGACGATCTGCGCGGGCGGTTGCGCGTCAGCGATTCATGACGTCTCGGGTATCGCCGCGTGGCTAGCTGGCTCAGACCACTGAAGGATACGCGCCTCGAAGCGCTCGTCTTCCGCCGCCGCGCGCTGGCCGGGTTCCTGATCATCGGCGCCAGCCTGGTCGCGCTCGGCGCGCGTTTCGCCTGGCTGCAGGTTTCGCGGCACGACGAATTCAGTCTGCGCTCGGACAGCAATCGCATCGTGACGCGCCCGCTGGCACCCGGCCGCGGGCTGATCTACGACCGCAAGGGCGTGCTGCTGGCCGACAACGTTGCCGCGTTCCGGCTCGAGGTCACGCCCGAGCAGGTCAAGGACATGGACAAGATGCTCGCCGCGCTGCGCGACGTCGTCCCGCTCAGCGATGACGATGTCGCGCGCTTCAATGCGCTGCGCCGGAACAAGCACTCGTATCAGAGCGTGCCGCTGCGGCTCAAATTATCCGAGGAGGAAATCGCGCGCTTCGCCGTCAACCGTTGGGCCTTTCCGGGCGTCGACGTGGTGCCGTATCTGACGCGTTCGTATCCGCTGGGCCAGGAATTCGCGCACGTGGTCGGCTACGTCGGGCGCATGGACGAAGGCGATCTCGCGCGGCTCGACAAGGGCGACTACGCCGGCACCACGCACGCCGGCAAGACCGGCATCGAGCGCTATTACGAGGACCGCCTGCACGGTGAACCCGGTTACGAGCAGGTCGAGGTCAACGCCGACCATCGGCCGATGCGCGTGCTCGAAGGCGGCGTCGCGCCGCAGCCCGGCGAGAATCTTTACCTGACCATCGACGCGCACCTGCAGGAAGTCGCCGAAGCCGCGTTCGAAGGACGCGCGGGCGCTGCGATGGCGGTCGATCCGCGCAATGGCGAAGTGCTGGCGATGGTCAGCGTGCCGAGCTTCGATCCGAATCCGTTCGTCAACGGCATCGCCAGCGCCGATTATGCGGCGCTGCTCAACGATCCCGACAAGCCGCTGCTGAATCGTGCGCTGCGCGGCGGCTACGCGCCCGGCTCGACGATGAAGCCGTTCATGGCGCTCGGCGGGCTCGAGCTCGGCCTGCGCAAGCCCGAAGACACGGTGCTCTCGGTCGGCGAGTTCCATATCCCGGGACAATCGCGCGCGTACCGCGACGACAAGCGCGGCGGCCATGGCCGCGTCGATCTGGTGCAGGCGATCGCGCAATCGGTCAACACGTATTTCTATTCGCTCGCGCTCGACATGGGCATCGACCGCCTGAGCACGTTCATGACCAAGCTCGGTTTCGGCAAGCCGACCGGCATCGATCTGGTCGGCGAGAGCGGCGGCGTGCTGCCGTCGCAGGAATGGAAGCGCGGCCGCTTCAACGAGCCGTGGTATCCCGGCGAGACGGTGATCGCCGGTATCGGCCAGGGCTATTGGGTAGTGACGCCGCTGCAGCTGGTGCAGGCCACGGCGATCGTCGCCGACCAGGGCGTGCCGCACCCGCTGCACCTGCTGCGTGCGGTGCAGTCGGGCATCGACAGCAAACCCAAACTGGTCGATCCGCCGGCCGCGAAACCGAGCGTGATCAAGAACCCGGCCGACTGGCGCGCGGTGCAGCAGGGCATGATTGCCGTGGTCGCCAGCGGCACCGCGCGCGGTCTCAACGACCGCTTTCCGTACGTGATCGCCGGCAAGACGGGCACCGCGGAACGCTATTCGCGCACGACCGAGGAATGGACCATGATCAGCTCGAGCCCGATCGAGCGCCATCAGGTTCTGTTCGAAGCGTTCACGCCGGCGGACGACGCGCGCATCGCGGTCATCGTCGCGCTCGAAGCAGGGCGCAGCGGCGCGCACGATGCCGCGCCGATCGCGCGCAAGATGCTCGATGCCTGGTTGCCGATCGATCAGGCCGAGCAGGAGCGGCGCGCCGCCGAAACATCTGGCGACGCATCCGCCGCGAACGCGGGACAACCCTGATGTTCGACGAGCTCATCGCCAATCTTCGCTACCGGCTGATCGCGAGCCTGCGCAAGCCGCGCTTCGATCTGCCGCTGCTGTGCGGCCTGTTGCTGCTGATGGGCGTCGGGCTGGCGACGCTGTACAGCGCCAGCGATCTCGACCGCGGCACGGTCGGCGCGCAGGCGCTGCGTTTCGCGCTGGGCTTCGCACTGATGCTGCTGATCGCGCGCGTATCCCCGCTGATGCTGCGCAACTGGACGCCGTGGCTGTACGCGGGCAGCGTGCTGCTGCTGGTCGCCGTCGCCTTGCTCGGCGAGGGGCGCGGCGCGCACCGCTGGCTCGATCTTGGCTTCGTGCGCTTCCAGCCGTCGGAAATGCTGAAGCTGACCATGCCGATGATGGTCGCCTGGTATCTCAACGGCCGGCCGCTGCCGCCGGGCTGGATCACGCTCGGCGTGGTCGGTGTGCTGATCCTGATCCCGGTCGGCCTGATCGCCGAGCAGCCCGATCTCGGCACCGCGCTGCTGATCGCGGCGAGCGGCGCATTCGGCGTGTTCCTGTCCGGCCTCGCATGGTGGCGCATCGGCGCGCTGCTCGGCGCGTTCGCAGCGGCGATTCCGGTCGGCTGGCATTTCCTGCACGACTACCAGCGCAATCGCGTGCTGACCCTGCTCGATCCGGAGGCCGATCCGCTCGGCAACGGCTGGCACATCATCCAGTCGCAGATCGCGGTCGGCTCGGGCGGTCTGTGGGGCAAGGGCTGGCACCACGCGACGCAATCACGGCTCGATTTCCTGCCCGAGCACACCACCGATTTCATCTTCTCGGTATTCGCCGAAGAATGGGGCCTGATCGGCGTGCTGCTGCTGCTGGCGCTGTACGCTTTCATCATCGCGCGCTGTCTGTGGATCGCGGCGAACGCCAAGGATACGTATGCGCGCCTGTTGTCGGGCGCGATCAGCATGGCGTTGTTCGTCTATGTGATCGTCAACGGCGGCATGATCACCGGGTTGCTGCCGGTGGTCGGGGTGCCGCTGCCGCTGGTGAGTTATGGCGGTACGTCGGCGGTGTCGTTGCTGGCGGGGTTCGGCGTGCTGATGTCGATTCATGCGCATCGCAAGTTGCTGATTGCGTAGAGTGCTCAGACAACACACCTCGCCGGGATGACGAGGGGAAGGAATCGCTTCGATGATTCATGAAATTCTAAAGATGGGCGACCCACGCCTGCTGCGCGTCGCCAAGCCCGTCGAGTCCTTCGACACGCCCGAATTGCACGCACTCATCGCCGACATGTTCGAAACCATGCACGCCGCCGGCGGTGTCGGCCTCGCGGCTCCACAAATCGGCGTCGACCTGCAGCTCGCGATCTTCGGTTTCGAATCCAGCGAGCGTTATCCGGATGCGCCGCCGGTGCCGCGCACGGTCCTGCTCAATCCGCACATCACGCCGCTTTCGGAAGACAAGGAAGAAGGCTGGGAAGGCTGTCTCTCCGTGCCCGGCATGCGCGGCGTGGTCGAACGCTGGTCGCGCATCCGCTACACCGGGTTCGATCCGGCCGGCGTGCCGATCGACCGCATTGCCGACGGCTTCCATGCGCGCGTCGTGCAGCACGAATGCGATCATCTGATCGGCAAGCTCTATCCGATGCGCATCACCGACTTCACGCGCTTCGGCTACACCGAAGTGCTGTTTCCCGGGCTCGATCCGGTCGCGGACGAATAAAATGCATTCCCGAACGGCGGAAATATCCGTTACGCTCGCCGAAGTCGCGCACGAACCCGGTGATAAAATAAACACGTGCCCAGCATTGCCCGCTGCCTGTCCGCAAAAATCTGTGTTCTCCTGATCTGCGCATTCGCCGCGGGTAGCGCCGTCGCCGCTCCGCGACGGGTGGCAGCGGCCCCGCCGACGCTCGGCCCGGACGAGCGCGCGTTCGCCGAAGAGGTCGCGAGCGCGGGTGGACCGTCGTCATCGACGGTGCTGGCAACCCTCTCCGAAGCCCAGGTCCAGCAGAGCATCCTCGATGCGATCGCGCGGCCGGCCGAAGCCAAGCCGTGGCGGGACTACCGGCCGATCTTCATCAGCGACAAGCGCATCGACGACGGCGTCGAGTTCTATCGTGACAACCGCGCGTTGCTCGACCGCATCGGCAAGGAGTACGGCGTGCCGCCGGAGATCGTCGTCGCCATCATCGGCGTCGAGACCAGCTACGGCCGCGTCACCGGCAAGTACCGCGTGCTCGACGCGCTGGCGACGCTGGCATTCCACTATCCGCCGCGCGCGCCGTTCTTCCGCGGCGAGCTCAAGCAGCTGTTCCTGCTCGGCGACATGCACCTGGCCTATCCGATCGACGAGCTCAAGGGCTCCTACGCCGGCGCGATGGGCTGGGGACAGTTCATGCCGACCAGCATCGCCAAATGGGCCAAGGACGAGGACGGCGACGCCAGGATCGATCTGTGGAACTCGCTGCCGGACATCACCGCGAGCGTCGCCAACTATTTCGCCGAGCACGGCTGGGAACCCGGCCAGCCGGTCGCCGCGCGTGCGCAACCGGCCGCGGACGCACGCGATCTGCATCCCGAGGGCCTCGAGCCGGTGTATGCGGTGCAGCAGATGGAAGCCTGGGGTTACGCGCCGCTGACGCATGTCGATGCCGAGGTCGCGTCGACGTTGTTGAAGCTCGACGGCGAGATCGGCCCGGAATACTGGCTCACCTTCCGCAACTTCTACGTGATCTCGCGCTACAACCGCAGTCCACTGTATTCGATGGCGGTGTGGCAGCTCTCGCAGGAAATCGCCAACGGCGCGGCGGAAGCGACGCCGTGAGGCGCGTCCTGCTGCTCGCCGTGCTCGGAATGCTGCTGGCGGCCTGCGCCGGACAAAAGCCGCGACGCGACGCCGGTCCGGCACCGGTGCAACGCGACGAGCAGGGCCGTCCGCTGCCCGGCGAAACTTCGCGTCCGCAGTCCGAGCGTTACCGCCAGGATCGCGACGGCGGCCCCACCGCGCCGGCGGTCGACGTCAGCAAGCTGGTCGAGCCGGTGCCGAAAGTCGAGCCGCCCGCGCGCTACGGCAACAAATCGAATTACAGCGTGCTCGGCCGCAGCTACACGCTGCGGCCGGACTCGCACGGCTACGTCGAGCGCGGCATCGCCTCGTGGTACGGCAACAAGTTCCACGGCTACATGACCTCGTCGCTGGAGCCGTACGACATGTACGCATTCAGCGCCGCGCACAAGACATTGCCGCTGCCGACCTATGCGCGCGTGACCAATCTCGACAACGGCAAGAGCGTCGTCGTGCGCATCAACGATCGCGGCCCGTTCCACGAGAACCGCCTGATCGATCTCTCGTACGCGGCGGCCGTCCGGATCGGCGTCTGGCCCAAGGGCACCGGGCTCGTCGAGGTGCGCGCGATCGATCCCGTGCATCCCGACGCCGAACCGCCGCCACCGCGCGTGGTCACAGTGCAGTCGGATGCGCGGATCTATCTGCAGCTCGGCGCATTCGGCGAGCGCGCCAATGCCGAGCGCGTCGCGAGTACCGCGCGTCGCGGCGGTATCGAGCAGATCGATATCCAGTCGACCAACGTGAACGGGCGTACCGTGCATCGCGTGCGTGCGGGTCCGCTGGCGGATGTCGCGGCCGCGGACGCGCTGACCGCGCGCGTGGAAAGCCTCGGCCTCGGCGCGCCGCGCGTGGCGATCGAGCGCTGAAGCGGCGACAATCCCTTTTTATGCCCTCCGAACCGGAAACCGAAATCCCGAGATGAAACTGCCGTATCTGCTTCTCGTCACCACGCTTGCCCTCGCCGCGCCTGTTGTGCAGGCCGCCCCCGCCAAGCCGCAGGCCGCGACACCCGCGCCGGCGCAGACTCAGCAGCCGTCACAACCCGCGCCCCAGCAGAACGCGCCCGCAGCGGCCGCCGATGCGGCGCCAGCGCCGGCCGCGTCGAATCTGCCGACGCCGCAGCCGGTGCCGCGGCCGACGATTCCGCAGCCGGGGCAGCCGGGCAGTGGTCCGACGCCGCCGCCGCCGGGCATCGACGCGAAAGCCTGGGTGCTGATGGACTACGCCAGCGGACAGATCCTGGCCGGCAGCAACGAGGATGCGCGCGTCGCGCCGGCCTCGATCACCAAGATCATGACCTCGTACGCGGTCTCGGCCGAGCTCGCGCACAACAAGATCCACATGAACGACGACGTGTTCATTAGCGAGCGCGCGTGGCGCTCTGGCGGCGCCGGCACCGACGGCTCGACCAGCTTCCTGCAGCTCAACAGCAAGGTCGCGCTGAAGGATCTGCTGTACGGAATGATCATCCAGTCCGGCAACGATGCCGCGATCGCTCTGGCCGAGCACACCGCGGGCTCCGAGGAAACCTTCGCGCAGCTGATGAACCAGTACGCCGCGCAGCTCGGCATGACCGGCACGCACTATGTCGACTCGAGCGGCCTGCCGAATCCCGACCACTACACGACCGCGCGCGACATCGCGCTGCTGTCGCGCGCGCTGATCCGCGACTTCCCCGAGGAATACAAGATCTACGCGGTCAAGGATTTCGAGTGGAACGGCATCAAGCAGCACAACCGCAACACGCTGCTGTGGCGCGATTCGACCGTCGACGGCATCAAGACCGGCCATACCAGCGAAGCGGGTTATTGCCTGGCGACCTCGGCACTGCGCGGCGATCAGCGCCTGATCGCGGTGGTGATGGGAGCGCCCAGCGAAAAGCAGCGCGCGGACGACAACCAGGAACTGCTGAACTACGGATTCCGTTTCTTCGAGACGCACAAGCTCTACGCCGTGGACAAGCCTCTGGCGACGCCAGAACTGTGGAAGGGCGCGACGCCGACGGTCCCGCTCGGTGTCGGCGCGGACGTGCTGGTCACGCTGCCGCGCGGCCGCTACGGTGAGCTCAAGGCCAGCGTCGACATGCCGGCGCGTCTGGTCGCGCCGTTGCAGAAGGGCCAGAAGGTCGGCACCTTGAAAGTGCTGCTCGACGGTAAGATTCTGGTCGAACAGCCGCTGGTCGCGCTCGCCGACGCGCCCGAGGGCGGCTTCTTCAAGCGTCTCTCCGACGGTGTCTGGATGTGGTTCAAGGGCGATGCGGGGCCGGCGACCTCGACCGCGATCGAAAGCAAGGGATGACGTGAAGGATCTAGAAGACCTCAAGGCCGAGCGGCCGGAACAAGGTTTCCAGTTCCCCGGCGTGTTCGAAATCACGGCAATGGGACGTGCCGACGCCGACCTCGAGCGCCGCGTCCCCGAAATCGTCGAGAGCGTGGGCGTGAGCGTGCTGGCCGGCAGCCAGCGCGTGCGGCCGTCGCGCGAGGGCAATTATCTTGCGGTGTCGGTCAGTTTTACCTGTCCGGATCGCGAGCATTACGATGCGGCGCACGTGGTGCTGCGCGCCAGCGAGGGGATTCGCTGGACGTTGTAGCGCTTCGCGTTATTCGCGCGGCTCGCGTTCCACCGCAGAGTGCCAGTTCGCAGGCGGATCGACTTTGCCGAGGTGTTCGGCGTTGCCGCGCAATGCCTCGATCTCGTTCCCGGTTGCGATGAATTCGCCGAGGTATGCCGGCTCCTCACCGTCTATCTCATTGGAAGCGGCCAGGTTGGACCACCACCAGACGTGCCGCGCGCGGTCCGCATCTGCCGCATCGAGCGCGTCGAGTCGGCGCAGCACGCCTTCGCCGAAGTCCAGGCCGATCACGGTTGTCGCCTTCTCGAGCATCAGGCGGCCGCTGGTAATGCACGCATCGCGACGGGCCTCGTGTGCCTGGATTTCAGATTTCGAGCACACCCGCGGGAAACCTGCCGGCACGACGGCTGCCGAATAGGTCATCGCAAGAGCCGTAGACGTGGCGGCGTAGTCGGCCGACATGGGGTTGGCTGCTTTCCGGTTCCCGGCGGCGACGAGATTGTCCGGCAATGGACGCCAGCGCATGGCTTCCAGCAACGTCGACATCGGGTACATCATGTGCAGGTCATAGCGCGTGCTCGCCGCCATGCGGGCGAGCGTCGCGTCGATCGCAGCCGCGGATGCTCCGTCGGCACGATTCGGCAAGGACAGCGCCCATGCCGCGGCGTTGTCGCTCTCCGCCTGTTGCACTCTGGCGATGGCTGCCGCGGTGATTGCCTTCGCTATCCGATTGTCCGGCGCACCGGCGATCATCCATTGCACTTTCAGATCGGCGGCGTTCGACTCTGCCAGCTCTGCGATCAGATCGTTGCGTGCAGCAAGGACGTCGGCCGTGATCGTTTTCCCGTCGTCACTGGCGCTCAGGACGTCCCACAGCACCTCCGCGCGCAACGCCGCAAACGCGCGCTGGTCGGCCTGCGGACTCGTGCGCATGTCCTCGAACAACGCCGACAGATACGCGGCATACGCCCGCGCTGTTTCCCTGGATTCGGCATCGGCCCGCGGAGCCATCGGCGCTTGGTCGGGCAGCTGCGCCGTCTCGCCTGCGTGCGAGCCGGCGAATGCCGGCGTTGAAGCAGCAGCGATCGCGAGTACCATCGCCAGACGTATCGTTTGCGTGCGCACGATGCAACCCCTGAGTGCGGCTTGGTTGCAGTGGAGTGTACCAATGCAAATGTGACGCTTCCGGGCCTTTACATCGCGCCGGTTGTGGCTTGTGAAAAACATTCGGATACCCATGTCGCGATGATGCCCAGAGACCTCCAGGTGCGCCGCCTCGGCCGCCAGCCCTACGAACCGGTCTGGCGCGCCATGCAGGCGTTCACCGATACGCGCGGCCCGGAAACGCCGGACCAGCTATGGATGGTCGAGCATGATCCGGTTTTCACGCTCGGCCAGGCCGGGCGCTGGGAGCACGTGCTGGTGCCGGGCGAAATACCGGTCGTCGCGGTCGATCGCGGCGGCCAGGTCACTTATCACGGGCCCGGGCAGGTCGTCGCCTATCCGCTGCTGGATCTGCGCAGGCTCGGCATCGGCGTGCGCGAGCTGGTCAACCGCATCGAGCAGGCGATCATCGACACGCTGGACACCTGGAACATCGTCGCGGTGCGCCGCGAGGGCGCGCCCGGCGTCTATGTCGGCAATGCCAAGGTCGCGGCACTGGGCCTGCGCGTACGCCGCGGCTGCACGTTCCATGGCCTGGCTTTCAACGTCGCCATGGACCTCGAACCCTTCAATCGCATCAATCCCTGTGGATATCAGGGCCTTGCGGTGACCCAGGTGCTAGACTTGGGCGGACCGGGATCGCTTGCCGCGGTGGAAGAGGTCCTGATCGGCGAGCTGGCACGCCAGTTCGGGCTCGAGCCCGTCTCCGCCGCTGAACTCCCCCGCATTCAACCAGGCGACGCCGCGCGCGCCGCTCAGCCGGCATGACCGACAGCGCCAAATCCATCCCGCTCACCCTCGTCGACGCCGCAGCTGTCGAAAAGCAGCTCGGCGAAGACAAGATCGCGCGCAACCGCGCGTCGTTCGCCGATGCGCCGACCTTGCGCAAACCGTCGTGGATCCGCGTGCGCATCCCGCCCGGCAACGCGGTGGCAAAGCTCAAGGCAAAGCTGCGCGAAAACCGCCTGGTCACCGTCTGCGAGGAAGCCTCCTGCCCGAACATCCACGAGTGTTTCGGCAAGGGCACCGCGACCTTCATGATCCTCGGCGAGGTCTGCACGCGGCGCTGCTCGTTCTGCGATGTCGCGCACGGCCGGCCGAAGCCGCCCGATCCGCTCGAACCGGCGCATCTCGCCGGCACGATCCGCGACATGAGCCTGCGCTACGTCGTCATCACCTCGGTGGACCGCGATGATCTGCGCGATGGTGGCGCCTCGCATTTCGCCGCGTGCATCAAGGCGGTGCGTTTCGAGAATCCCGACATCCGCATCGAGATCCTGACCCCCGATTTCCGCGGCAAGGGCCGCATGGAGCGTGCGCTCGAAGCGCTCGCCGGCGATCCGCCCGACGTGTTCAACCACAACCTCGAGACCGTGCGTCCGCTCTATCGCGAAGTGCGCCCCGGCGCCGACTACGACTGGTCGCTGGACCTGCTCGCGCGCTTCAAGGCGCAGCACCCGGAACTCCCGACCAAGTCCGGGATCATGCTCGGACTCGGCGAGACGTTCGCGCAAGTCGAGGAAGCGTTGAACGATCTACGCGCGCATGCGGTCGATATGGTTACGATCGGCCAGTATCTGCAGCCGACGCCGCACCATCACCCGGTGATCCGCTACTGGACGCCCGACGAGTTCAAGTCCCTCGAGGATCTGGGCTACCGACTGGGCTTCCAGCATGTCGCATCGGGGCCGCTGGTGCGGTCGTCGTATCACGCGGACCAGATGGCACACGCGGCGGGTTATGTCACTGTTGCGGACGCCGGTTCAGCTGCAGTAAGTGCGTAACCGCGTTGAATCGGACCAATCGTCATTCCGCTTCAGCGGAATCGTAAAAAATACATTTGCAGTCCCGCGATCGGGATAGAGATACGGAGAAAGTGATGCGGAAGTTGTTGTGGGCGGTGACTCTTGTTGCGCTGGCCGGTCCGGCGTTGTCCAAGCCGGCGGTCGAAGCGGGCACGCCCCTGCTGCAACCCGCGCCCGCCGACGGCGAGGCGGCGGTCTGGGCGACGCGCTTCCTGACCAAGTTCCACTACAAGCCGATGCCGCTCGACGATGCGATGTCGCAGCAGATCTTCACGCGCTATCTCGACTCGCTCGACAGCGACCGCCTGTTCTTCACCCAGGCCGATGTCGACCGCTTCGCCGGCTACCGCACGAAGCTCGATGACGCGATCTACGATCAGGATCTGAGCGCTCCGTTCGCGATCTTCAATCTGTACGAACAGCGCGTCGGCGAACGCGTGGCCTACGCGCGCGGCCTGCTGCCGAAAGGTTTCGACTTCAGCGTCGACGAGACCTACCAGTTCGACCGCGAGAAGACCCCGTGGGCGAAGAACGAGGCCGAAGTCGACGACCTGTGGCGCAAGCGCATCAAGAACGACTGGCTGCGCCTGAAGCTCGCCAGCAAGTCGGACAAGGACATCCGCGAGACGCTGGACAAGCGCTACGCGAACTATCTCGATCGCGTGCGCCAGCTCAACAGCGAGGACGTGTTCCAGACGTTCATGAACGCGTATGCGATGGCGATCGAGCCGCATACCAACTATCTCGGCCCGCGCGCCTCGGAGAATTTCGACATCGCGATGAAGCTTTCGCTCGAAGGCATCGGCGCGGTGCTGCAGCGCGACGAGGACTACACGGCGATCCGCGAGATCGTGCCCGGCGGTCCGGCCGGGTTGTCCGGCAAGGTCAAGGTCGGTGATCGCGTCGTCGGCGTGGGCCAGGGCGAGCACGGCCAGATCGTCGACGTGGTCGGCTGGCGGCTCGATGACGTCGTCGAGAAGATCCGCGGCACCAAGGACACGGTGGTTCGGCTCGAGGTTCTGCCCGCGGAAGCCGGGCCTGATGGCAAGCACATGATCGTCGCGCTGACGCGCAAGAAGGTCAGCATCGAAGAGCAGGCCGCGAAGAAATCGATCATCGAAGTGAAAGCGGACGATCACACGCGGCATATCGGCGTGATCTCGCTGCCGACGTTCTACCAGGATTTCGAAGCGCGCCGCCGCGGCGACGCCGACTACAAGAGCGCCACGCGCGACGTCGAGCGCCTGCTCGGC
>Ga0193717_1001479_pt1 | contig 14395 bp, 13 predicted proteins | sample U2c2metaG_FD_145900 | JGI IMG/M metagenome (GOLD analysis project Ga0193717, IMG submission 145900) | Soil microbial communities from a riparian zone of the East river system, Colorado, United States - U2c2 | ecosystem: Environmental > Terrestrial > Soil > Riparian zone | place: USA: East River... | reverse complement strand
GTTCGCCTTGCCGAGGACGACCGCGCCCGCGCTCCGCAGGCGTTTGACCAGCGTCGCGTCCGCCGCGGGCTTGGTCCGCATCGCGCGCGAACCGGCTGTCGTCGGCATTGACCGGGTGTCGATGTTGTCCTTGAGGAGGACGGGGATGCCGTCGAGAGCACCGCGCGAGTGGCCCGTTCGCCGCCGGACGTCGCTGGCCAGAGCTTCGGCGAGGACTGTCGGACTGATCGTGAGAACGGCGTGGAGTTTGGGGTCGATCGCGCGGATCCGGCTCAGGTACTCGCCGGTGAGACGGACCGAGCTCAGCGAACCGCGCTCCATCCGGGATTGGAGCTCCGGGATGGTGGCCGTGTCGAGGTCAAAGCCCAGGCCGCGGGCCGCCTGAGCGGCCGGCGCGAGAGCCGCTGAAACGAGAACGGCGGCGGACAACGCGAGAAGTCGCATCGTCCGCCGCCGCCCCATCACAGCGTCACAACACCGGAAGCAGTGATCGCAGTTCGTACGGGGTTACCTCGCTGCGGTAGTTGTCCCACTCGACCCGCTTGTTTCGCAGGAAGAAGTCGAAGACGTGTTCACCGAGCGCGTCGGGCAGCAGTTCCGACTTCTCCATCTCGGTCAGCGCCTCCCCGAGGTTCTGCGGCAGCGAGTCGTACCCGGCGGCCCGCCGCTCGGCGTCGGACAACTGCCAGATGTTGTCCTCCGCGGGCGGCGGAAGCTCGTATCCCTTTTCGATGCCCTTGAGCCCGGCGGCGAGGATCACCGAGTAGGCCAGGTACGGGTTGCAAGCCGAGTCCAGGGTACGGATTTCCACGCGGCGCGACGACGCCTTACCGGGTGAATACATCGGCACCCGGACCAGCGCGGAGCGGTTGGCCCGGCCCCACGAGACCGTTGTCGGCGCTTCACTGCCGCCGACCAGGCGCTTGTAGGAGTTCACCCATTGGTTGGTGACCGCCGAGATCTCCTTGGCGTGGTGCAGCAGCCCGGCGACGAACGCCTTGCCCGTGGCCGAGAGCTCGTACGGGTCCTCGGCGTCGTAGAAGGCATTGCGATCGCCTTCGAAGAGGCTGACGTGGGTGTGCATGCCCGAACCGGGCTGGTTCGTGAACGGCTTCGGCATGAACGTCGCGCGCACCCCTTGGGTCAGTGCGACCTCCTTGACCACGTACCGGAAGGTCATGACGTTGTCGGCCATGGTCAGCGCGTCGGCGTAGCGGAGGTCGATCTCCTGCTGGCCGGGCGCGCCCTCGTGATGGCTGAACTCGACGGAGATGCCCATCGCTTCCAGCGTCTCGATGGCGTGCCGCCGGAAATGCGTCGCGGTGGCGTGGCTCGCCTGGTCGAAGTACCCGCCGTTGTCCGCGGGCTCCGGCTCAGTGCCGTCGTCCGGCAGGTCGGAGAGCAGGAAGAACTCGATTTCAGGGTGGACGTAGCAGGTGAAACCGGCCTCGGCCGCTTTCGAGAGCTGACGGCGCAGCACGTGCCGCGGGTCCGCCCACGACGGCGAGCCGTCGGGCATCTGGACGTCGCAGAACATCCTGGCCGAATAGTGGCCGCCTTCCGGCGTTTCCCATGGCAAGACCTGGAAAGTGGCCGGGTCGGGCTTCAACACCATGTCGGACTCGTAGACCCGTGCGAAGCCTTCGATGGCCGAACCGTCGAAACCGATGCCCTCCGTGAACGCGCCCTCCAATTCCGCGGGAGCCACTGCTACGGATTTGAGGAACCCGAGCACGTCGGTGAACCAAAGACGGACGAAACGGATGTCGCGCTCTTCCAAAGTGCGCAGCACGAATTCCTGCTGGCGATCCATGGGCGCACCCTAACCAGCACTTGTTAACGGCGTGTTTCCTGGGTCCGCGCCAGTCCTCGACCTAGTGATTTTGAACGACAGGAAAGCGGCGATGACGCAGAGTCCGCCGGCGACGTACCAGGCGAGGTCGTAGCTGCCGAGCAGATCCCTGGTCAGGCCCGCGCCGAACGCGGCGATCGCGGCGCCTACCTGGTGGGAGGCGAAAACCCAGCCGAACACGATGGGCCCGATGTCGCCGAAGTACTCCCGGCAGAGCGCCACCGTGGGCGGAACCGTGGCGATCCAGTCGAGCCCGTAGAAGATGATGAAGACCCACATGCTCGGCTGGGTGTCCGGCGCGAAAAGTGACGGAAGGATCATCAGGGACGCGCCGCGCAGCGTGTAATACCCGACCAGCAGCAGCCTCGGGTCCACCCGGTCGGTGAGCCAGCCGGACAGGATCGTCCCGGCGACGTCGAACAGCCCGACCAGCGCGAGCAGCGACGCGGCGGTTGTCGACGGCATGCCGTGGTCGTGCGCGGCGGTGACGAAGTGGGTGCCGACCAGGCCGTTCGTCGAGGCGCCGCAGATGGCGAAACCACCCGCGAGCAGCCAAAACGTCTTCGTCCGCGCGGCTTCGCGCAGGCTCCGCAGCGCACGGAGAGCACTGCTCCCGGCCACCGGCGCGGCGGAGACCTCAGGCGGAGCGTCCGGATCGGCGCCATACGCGGTCGTGCCGACGTCCTGGGGATGGTTGTGCAGGAAGATCAGCACGAACGGGACCACGGCGAGCGCGGCGAAGGCGACGACGAGCGCCGGGGTCCGCCAGCCGTAGTCCACGGCCAGGTTCGCCACCAGTGGCAGGAAGATCAGCTGACCGGTCGCACCGGCGGCGGTCAAGACGCCGCTGACCAGGCCGCGGCGGGCGACGAACCAGCGGCCGGTGACAGTGGCGACGAACGCCATCGACATCGAGCCGGTGCCGACGCCGACGAGCACTCCCCAGCACAGCAGCAACTGCCAGCTCGAGGTCATGAACACCGTCAGCCCGCTACCGGCGGCCACCAGCACCAGCGCCCAGCTCACCACCCGGCGGATGCCGAGCCGGTCCATCAGGGCCGCCGCGAACGGCGAGAAGAGGCCGAAGAGCACGAGGTTGATGGAGACCGCGGCCGAGATCGTGCCACGCGACCAGCCGAACTCCTGGTGCAACGGCTCGATCAGCACACTCGGCACCGACCGGAACCCGGCCGCTCCGATGAGCGTCACGAACGCGACGATGGCGACTATCCAGGCGCGATGGATCCGGCGTGAAGTGGTTGTGAGTTGCACGGCCTCAGCATTACCGCTGGTGCGACCACGAAAAAGTGGCCGGATAGCCAATATATGCAAGAATCGGGCCATGAGTCCTTCACCGCATCGAGTGGTCGTCCTGGCCCTCGACGAAGTCGTCGGCTTCGACCTCTGCATCCCGCCGGAGATCTTCAGCTCCGCGGGCAAGCGCGGAGAAGATCCGCGCTACGAGGTCCTCACCTGCGGACTCGAGATCGGTCCGCTGGCCACGACGGCGGGTTTCTCGGTGAACATCGAGCACGGCCCGGAGCTGCTGGCCACTGCCGACACGGTCGTCATCCCTGGCACCCATATCGAAGGCCCGCTCTATCACGGGACGCTGCCCGACGACCTGGCCGCCGCGCTCGCGACCCTGCGCCCGGACACGCGGCTGATGTCGATCTGCACCGGCTCGTTCGTTCTCGCCGCCGCCGGGCTGCTCGACGGGCGGCCGGCGGCCACGCACTGGCGGCACGCGGACCGCTTCCGGAAGCTCTATCCCCAGGTCCAGCTCGACGCCGACGTGCTCTACGTCGACGACGGCGACATCCTCAGTTCGGCGGGGGTCGCCGCCGGGATCGACCTCTGCCTCCACGTCATCCGCTCCGACCACGGCAGCGAAGTCGCCAACCACGCCGCGCGCAGCTGTGTGGTGCCGCCGTGGCGCGAGGGCGGTCAGTCGCAGTTCATCGAACGGCCGGTGCCGGAAGCGACCGGGTCCAGCACCGCCGCCACCCGCGAATGGGCGTCGAACCGGCTCGCCGAACCCCTCACCCTCGCGCAGCTCGCCGGCCACGCCCGGATGAGCGTTCGCACGTTCACCCGGCGGTTCCGGGAGGAGGTCGGGGTCAGCCCTGGCAAGTGGCTGGCCCAGCAACGCGTCGACCGGGCGCGGCATCTGCTGGAGAGCACCGATCTCGCGGTGGACCGGGTCGCCACCGAATCGGGGATCGGCAGCGCTTCGGCGTTGCGCCAGCAGCTCAACACTGCCATCGGGGTGGCTCCGCTGGCGTATCGGCGGACATTCTCACGCACCTGACCAACCCCGGTAGGCTCGGGAAATGCTCTGCCGCCGCTCAGCGATAGCCGTTCTCGTAGCCGGACTAGTCGGGCTGCTCGGCGGCTGTACGTCGTCAGCCGATTCCGGCGCGCAACTGCCCGACGGTGCCGGGCTGGTGTCGGCGTCGGCCGAAGCGCTCACCCAGCTGCACAGTGTCCGGTTCAAGCTGGGGGTCAGCGGCACGATTCCCGGCCTGCCGATCCGGCAGATCGACGGCGACGCGACGCTCACCGGCAGCCCGAACGGCACCGCCAAGGGCCACGCGGACATGCAGGAAGCCATCGACCGGTTCCAGGTCGACTACGTGCTCAAAGACGACAAACTGTTCCTGACGCGCACCGACGGCACCCATGAGGAGATCCCGGCGCAGCCGGAGTACCTGCCCTCCGCGCTGCTCGAAGCGTCCGGCGGCCTGCACCGGCTGCTCACCGGCGCGACCGCGTTCAAGACCGAGGTCGAGGAGAAGCTCGGCGACGTCGCGACCTACCGCGTCGCCGCAAAGCTCCCCAAGGCCGTCATCTCCTCGGTCATCCCCGGCATCCTGTCCGACGTCGACGTCAAGTTCTGGGTCGAAAAGGCCGACAGCCGCCGCCTGATGCGGGTCTGGATGCAGGTTCCCCCGATCGTGGCCAACGAAGGTGCCGTGATGCTGGAACTCGCGCTTTCGAACCTGAACGAGCCGGTCAGCACGCCCTAGGGCCACGAGTCACTTCGCGCAGCGGGTGCCTTCCGCGGGCAGCTTGCCGTCGATGAGGTAGTCCGTGCCCGCCTTGTCCACACAGGTGACACCTTGCAGGAACACCGTGTGCTGGGTGCCTTCGAAGGTGAGCAGGCTGCCCTTCAACGCCTTCGCGAGGTTGACGCCGGCCTGATACGGCGTCGCCGGGTCGTTCGTGGTGGAGATGATCAGCGTCGGCGGGATCCCGTCGACCTTCGGCAGATGCGGCTCGCTGGTGTTCGGCACCGGCCAGAACGCGCAGGCGTCCCGTGCCGCGCTCACGCCACGGCCGTCGTCGAGGAACGGCGCGACCTTCACGTACTCCTCCTGCGCCTTCAGGATCGTCGCGGGATCGGTGACACGAGGGTGGTCCCGTAGCGGCCGTCGTCGCCGCGCTCGTTGTAGAGGTCGGCGAGCTTCATGAGCGTCCCGCCGCTCTGCTGCTTCAGCTGGTTGAGGCCGGTGTTCAGCGGTTCCCAGAGTTCCTGCTGGTAGAGCGCCTGGATGGTGCCGATCGTGGCGTCGCCGTAGGACAGCTTGCGGCCGTCGCCGACGTCGACCTTGAAGTCGATGAGCCGGTTCACCAGGTCGCGGTACGCCTGTGTGGCCGCCGCGGGGTTCGCGCCGAGCGCACAGTCCTGGCGGAGGGCACACCATTTGGTGAACTCGTCGAACGCCTTGCCGAAGCCTTGGCCCTGCGCGATCAGCGACTCCAGCGCGTCCTGTTCCGGGTCGACGGCGCCGTCGAGCACGAGCGCGCGCACGTTGTTCGGGAACGCCTCGGCGTAGGCGGAGCCGATCCGGGTGCCGTAGGAGTAGCCGAGGTAGGTCAGCTGCTTGTCCCCCAGCACCGACCGCAGGATGTCGAGATCCTTGGCGACGTCGCGGGTGCCGACGTTGGCCAGCATCTCCTCGTGCTTGTCGGTGCGTTCGTCGCACTTGGCGGCGTAGTCCTTCTCTTCCTGCTCCGTCTTGGCCACGCCCTGCGGCGAGCCGTCGACCTCGGCGTCGTCGAGCCTGTCGGCGTCACGCTCGGCGTCGGTCAGGCAGCGCACCTGTGGCTGGCTGGCGCCGACTCCCCGCGGGTCGAAGCCCACGAAGTCGAAGCGCTGACCGAGTTCGCCCCCACGGCTGGCGAGTCCGGCGGCGGCCTCCATCCCGGACGCACCGGGCCCGCCAGGGTTGACCACGAGCGATCCGATGCGCTGGCCCTCGGCCTTGCTCCGGAGCAGGCCGAGGGTGATCGTGTCGGCGTCCGGCTTCGCGTAGTCCAACGGGACGGTGAGCCGCGCACAGCGGAGCGTACTGCTGCGAAACGCGGACTTGGCGCCGTCGGAAGTCGCGTATGGTGCACACTCGCCCCAGGTCAAGCCCTGGCCGTAGAACTTGTCCAGACCAGTGGGTACCGGTCCGACCGGTCCGCGGGTTTCGGGCGCCGACGTCGGCGGCTCGGCCGGGTTGCTCGAGGTACACGCGCCCAGCGTGACGGCGAGCAGGGCGGCGGCGGACAGGGCGACTATTCGGCGGCCGCTGATGCGGGCAAGATGGGGCACACGCGTGATGGTGCCATCCGCCCGCGGAACTCAAACGTGGTACCGCCGCGTTGGGGTGAGCGCGGGCACACAGAGGCATGGAACCAAGGCAACGCGGATCAAGGCACGTCGATAGAAACACAGACGGGAGCTCAGGGGTGGCAGCACTGATCAGCCGGGTGGGTAAGCGGCTGCGCCGGATCATCCAGCGTCCGGGCAGCGTCGAGCTGACCCGATACGAAGCGCTGTTACCGGCGATCGAAAAACTGGAACCCGAGCTCGAAAAGCTCTCCGACCAGGAACTGACCGAACGGGCGGCCAAGCTGCGTGAGGTCCCGGCCTTCGGCGACGACGATCTCGTCGAGGTCTGCGCGCTCGGCCGAGAGGCCGCCAGGCGCGGGATCGGCGAGCGGGCGTTCGACGTCCAGCTCATCGGCACCATGGGCCTGTTGACCGGGCATGTCGTGCAGATGGAGACCGGTGAGGGCAAGACGCTCGCCGGTGCGCTCGCCGCCGCCGGATACGGGCTGCAGGGCAAGCACGTGCACGTCGTCACGGTCAACGACTACCTCGCCCGTCGTGACGCGGAGTGGATGCGCCCGATCTACGACCTGCTCGGTGTTTCGGTCGCCTGGGTCGAACCGCTGCACTCCCGCGACGAGCGTCGCGAGTCGTACAACGCCGAGGTCACCTACGGCGCGGTCAGCGAGATCGGCTTCGACGTCCTGCGCGACAGGCTCGTCACCAGCCCGGACGACCTCGTCCAGCCGGCTCCCGAGATCGCGATCGTCGACGAGGCGGACTCCGTGCTCGTCGACGAGGCCCGCGTCCCGCTGGTCATGGCCGGCACCGTCGACCACGCCGTCGCCGACGAAGAGGTCGCCAAGATCGTCCGGCGGCTCCGCCTCGGCCTGCACTACGAGACCGACTCCGACGGCCGCAACGCCTGGCTGACCACCGCGGGATCGTCCGTGGTCGAGAAGTCGCTCGGCGGCGTCGAACTCTACGACGACTCGGGCTCCAGCCGGCTCGCCGCGGTCAACGTCGCGCTGCACGCGCACGCGCTGCTGACCCGCGACGTCGACTACCTGGTGCGGGAGGGCAAGGTCCAGCTGATCAACGCCGCCCGCGGCCGGGTCGCCGAGCTGCAGCGCTGGCCGGACGGCCTGCAGGCGGCCGTCGAGGCCAAGGAACAGGTCGCCGTCACCGACCGCGGCGAGATCCTCGACTCGATCACCGTGCAGGCGTTGCTCGCCCGGTACCCGAAGGTCGCCGGCATGACCGGTACCGCGGTGGCCGTCGCGGAGCAGCTTCGCGAGTTCTACAAGCTCGAAGTCGCGGTGATCCCGCCGAACACGCCGAACGTGCGCGAGGACGCGCCGGACCGGATCTACTCGTCACCGTCGCAGAAGTTGCGGGCGATCGAGGAGGAGATCCGCGAGATCCATGAGACCGGGCAGCCGATCCTCGTCGGCACGCAGGACGTCGCCGAGTCCGAGGAGCTGGCCGAGAAGCTGGCCAAGGTCGACCTGCCGTGTGTCGTGCTGAACGCGCGCAACGACGAAGAGGAAGCGGCGATCATCGCCGAGGCCGGCAAGCGCGGCGCGGTCACCGTGTCGACGCAGATGGCCGGTCGAGGCACCGACATCCGGCTCGGCGGCGCCGACGGCGCGGACCGCGAGGAGGTCGCCGAGCTGGGCGGCCTGCACGTGATCGGCACCGCGCGGTACCCGAGCAGCCGGCTCGACGGGCAGCTCCGCGGCCGCTCCGGCCGTCAGGGCGACCCGGGCAGCGCGGTGTTCTTCGCGAGTTTGAACGACGACCTCGTGCTGTCGAACGCGCCGGACCTGCCCGACGGCATCTCCGACGACAAGGACACCGGCGAGATCACCGATCCCGCCGCGCACCGGCAGCTCAACCACGCCCAGCGCGTGGCCGAGGGTGTCGACCTCGAGATCCACCGCAACACCTGGCGCTACACGCGGCTCATCGAGCGGCAGCGCGGCGAGCTGCTCGAACACCGCGACAAGGTGCTGCGCACCGACTTCGCGGCCGAGGCGCTGGAGAAGGCCGAGCCGGAAAAGTACAAGGAACTCGCCGAGAAACTGGACGACGAAGCCAAGCTCGTCCAGCTGTCGCGGGAGATCATGCTCTTCCACCTCGACCAGCTGTGGTCGGATCATCTCGCGTTCCTGACCGACGTCCGCGAGAGCATCCACCTGCGCGCGCTGGCCCGTGAGGCGCCGCTCGACGAGTTCCACCGCGCGGCGATCCCCGAGTTCCACAAGATCATCCCGCAGGCGGCGGAGCGGTCCGCGAAGACGCTGGCGGAGGCGGAACTCACCGACAACGGCATCGACCTCGGCGAGTCGGGCGTGCGGCGGGCGAACTCGACGTGGACGTACCTGGTCCACGACAACCCGTTCGACTCCGACTTCGAGCAGACGCTGAAGCGGGTGCGAAGCATGATGAAGCGCGGCAAAGAGTAGGTCCACGGGCTCCCAAAGCGGGAGCAAGGGACCTTTACTACCGCCAGATGGTAGTAAAGGTCCCTTGCTCCCGCTTTTCGCGTAGGTGGTTGGGCACATCCGGGCGCGGCGGGAACGGTGGGTGAGCGAGAATGAGCGCATGCCGCAACTGCGCATCGCACTGGCCCAGGTCAACACCACCGTCGGCGACATCGACGGCAACTCCGCGCTGACTGTCGAGTGGACCCGCAAGGCCGCACAGGCCGGCGCGCACCTCGTCGTGTTCCCGGAAATGTCACTGACCGGGTACCCGGTCGAGGATCTCTCCCTGCGTTCGACATTCGCCGAAGCGTCCAAAAAGGCCGTCGAAGACCTGGCGAAGGCGCTCGACGACGCCGGTTGCGGCGAGGTCCTGACCTACATCGGTTACCTCGATCGCGACGAGGTCGGCGCGCGGGACGCCGCCGCCGCGCTGTACCGGGGCGAGGTCGTGGCGCGGCAGTTCAAGCACCACCTCCCCAACTACGGCGTGTTCGACGAGCACCGCTACTTCAAGCCGGGCGAGACGCTCGACGTCGTCCGGTTCCACGGCGTCGACGTCGGCATGGTCATCTGCGAGGACATCTGGCAGGACGGCGGCCCGATCTCGGCGCTGGGCAAGGCGGGTGTCGACCTCGTCGTCGCCCCGAACGCCTCGCCGTACGAGCGGTCGAAGGACGAACTCCGCCTCCCGCTGATCGCGCGCCGCGCGGCCGAAGCGGGCGCGCCGCTGGTGTACACCAACCAGGTCGGCGCCCAGGACGACCTCGTCTTCGACGGCGACTCGCTCGTCGTCGGCGCGGACGGCACGCTGCTGGCCCGCGCGCCGCAGTTCGTCGAGCACCTGCTGGTCGTCGACATGGACCTCGAAGCGGGCGGGCACTGCGGCGACGGTGAACTGGCCGGGCTGCACGTCCGCCGCAGTGTCCTGAGCGAAGAGCCATTGCCGAGCTACGAGCCGTCGGCGGAACCGACGATCAGCGAGCCGCTCTCCGACGAGGCCGAGGTGTGGTCCGCGCTGGTCACCGGCCTGCGCGACTACGTGCAGAAGAACGGTTTCTCCTCGGTGATCTTCGGTTTCTCCGGCGGTATCGATTCCGCGATCGTCGCCGCGCTGGCCGCCGACGCGATCGGCGGCGACAACGTCTACGGCGTCTCGATGCCGTCGAAGTACTCCTCGGAGCACTCGCAGTCCGACGCCGCGGATCTCGCGCGGCGCATCGGCGGGCACTTCCGCACCGAGTCCGTCGAGGACATGGTGCGGGTCTACGTCGACCAGTTGCACCTGACCGGGCTGGCCGAGGAGAACATCCAGGCTCGCACCCGAGGCATGCTCCTGATGGCACTGTCCAATCTGGACGGACACCTGGTTTTGGCCACCGGCAACAAAACCGAGCTCGCCGTCGGCTACTCGACGATCTACGGTGACGCCGTCGGCGGGTTCGCGCCGATCAAGGACGTCTTCAAGACCCAGGTGTGGGCACTGGCCCGGTGGCGCAACGCCGAGGCCGAGAAACGCGGCGAAACCCCGCCCATCCCGGAGAACTCGATCAGCAAGCCGCCGTCCGCAGAGCTGCGCCCGGATCAGCTGGACTCCGACTCGCTGCCGGACTACACGCTGCTCGACAACATCCTCGACGACTACATCGAGGGCGACCGCGGTTACGCCGATCTCCTCGCGGCCGGGTTCGCGCCGGAGACGATCGATCGGGTGGTGCGGATGGTCGACCGGGCCGAGTACAAGCGCCGTCAGTACCCGCCGGGCACCAAGATCACGCTGAAGGCGTTCGGGCGGGACAGGCGGCTGCCGATCACCAACGCGTGGCGCGAGGGCCAGGTCTGACCAGGGCGGTAACCAAGCCCGCTCGAAGTTGTCAAAGATCGACATAGCTCACAGGGATTTCGTCAAGAACAACCCAAAGGCCCGTCAAACATCTTCTCTACGTAAGCCGATCACAGGCAGCGGAGGAGAAGACCATGGCGAGCACCCGGAAATCGGTCAAAACCATCCGCCACGCGCTCATCACGGTGGCAACAGCGGGAACAGCCGTCGTCCTGGCCGCATGTGGCAGCACGGCGACCCCGGCGGCGGCCCCCACTCCGTCGTCGAGTGCGAGCACGCCCGCGCCGACGTCGACTCCGGCATCGACGAGTCCGGCGTCCAGCCCGGTGCGCAACGTGCAAGCCCCCGCTCCCGGTCCGGGGGCCGCCAACTGCCACGCGGCCGACCTCACCGTCGCGATCGTCGAAGGCGACGGCGCGGGTATGAGCCAGGACCGCGTCAACGTGCAGTTCACGAACAAGTCCGCGAAGGACTGCGCACTTCAGGGGTCGCCCGGGGTGTCCTTCGTCCGCGAGAACGGCATCCAGGTCGGCGAGCCTGCCAAGCGGGAAGCGAAGAGCGAGGGCGAGGCGCTCGTCCTGGCGCCGGGCCGGAGCGTGAAGAGCCCGCTCACGATCGTCAGCTTCGGCGCGTTCGACCAGTCGAAGTGCAAGCCGCTGGCGACAGAGGGCCTGCGGATCTACGCGCCCGGCGACACCGCGGCCATGTTCATCGCGCAACCCGGCGTGCAGGCGTGCTCCGCTCTGGGCGAGTCGCAGATGACCGTCGGCGTGCTGGCGGCTTGATCAGCTCAAGCTGACTTGACGCCCGGCCGTGTCGGTGAGCACCGCGACCAGGCCGGGCTTCTTGTCCTTGCGTACCAAGAACTCCAGCCCGAGCGCGTCCATCACCTTGTGGACGGCGCCGGGATCCGGGTGGACGCCGGTCATCATCAGCAACGGGATGACCGGCAGGTCGCGACTCGTCGGATGCGGGGTCGAACCCCAGTCGATCAGGAACGGCGCGAGCCCGTCGAGCGCGCCGGGCGGGGTCAGGCGCCAGCTCAGGAGCTCGTCTTCCACGGTGCGGCGGGACATCTCGGCGGCTTCGCCCGGGTCGTAGCCCTTTTCGCGAGCGGTGGTGATCGCGGCGTCGAGATCCTCGGGGTGCACGGACCAGGTGACGAGCTTCGCTTCGGTCAGGTCGTCGATACCGAACGGCCTCGGCTGCGCGGGCGCGGGTTGTTCCGGGTCCGGGCCGATGATTTCCAGGTACGCGTCACGACCCAATCCGGCGAGGTAGTTCGCTGTCCCGAGGCCGACATGCGAGCCACCGCGGACCGGAGCGACCCCGGTCAGTTCGGTGACGTGAGCGACGGCCTCGGTCAGATCGGGCGCGGCGTAAACGAGGTGATCCAGCACCCGCGAATAGTAGCGGTGCCCTAACCTGACTCCATGACAGCAGACGGGTTCGCCTTGTTCGCCACCGAGCTCGGTTCCTGCGGTGTGGCGTGGAGCGAACGCGGCATCGTCGGTGCACAACTACCTGAACGCAGCGACGTCGTCACCAGGGCGCGCATGGTCTTCCGCTTCCCGGACGCCAAGGAATCCGTTCCCCCGCAAGGGATCCAGGACGCGATCAACGAGGTTGTCTCGCTGTTGCGAGGAAATCGGGTGGATCTCGCGCACATCCCGCTCGATATGGACGGCGTGCCGAACTTCGACGCGCGGGTATACGCCGAGACCCGGTTGATCCCGCCGGGCAAAACCCTTTCGTACGGTGAGGTCAGCCTCCGGCTGGGACTACCTGGTGCAGCACAGGCTGTCGGGCAGGCGTTGGGCCGCAACCCGTTCGCCCCGATCGTGCCCTGCCACCGGGTCCTCGCTTCGGACGGGAAGATGCACGGCTTCTCCGCGGGCGGCGGGATCACCACGAAACGCCGGATGCTCGTCATCGAAGGCGCCATCGACGACGAGCCCACGCTTTTCTAGCTCTCGGCGGACTTCTGCCAGGGTTTCATCCACGGGGACTCGGGCCAGCCTTCGGCGGCGGCCATGAGCGGGAAAGCCGTGGCGCCGTCGAGCTGTTCGCGGACGATGTCGGCGTGGCCGGCGTGGCGCGCGGTTTCCTGGATCAGGTGGAACAGGACCCAGCGGACGGACCAGGCCTTGATGTCCTTGGGGAACCAGGGGGCGTCCTGCGGGACCGGCACCGGCTGACCCAGATCCTCGATACCGGCGATGACCTCTTCGGTCTCCTTCGCCACTTCGTCGTAGAACGCGAGCACAGCGGCCAGCGTGTCCTGCGGGCCGAAGTCGAAATGCTGGTCGTACGCCTCGGCGCCGGGCTCGGCGGGACGCTCGCGCTGCAGGACGGTGTCCATCCAGCCGCGCTCGGTGTATGCCACGTGCTTGATCAGCCCGCCGACGGTCAGCGGACTCTCGGTCTTCGCCTGTCCGGCCTGCTCGTCCGTCAGTCCGTACGCCGCGATGCGAATGACGTGCCGTTGCTGCGCCAGAAACGACAGCAGGCCGTCTCGCTCATCCACGATCGGTCTTACGTTGCCACCCATGCCGAGCTCCTTTCCCAGTTGCCCGGATCCTCTCACCCGCCACCGACAAATTCACGGCACGCGCGGAAGATGTCCCCGGTACAGGTAGGCGGCTCCGATGGCCAGCAGGATCGCCCGGGCCAGCGCCTGGACGCGAGAGACGATCCCGAGGAAGTGGCCCGGCCCCAGCAACATCAGCACGAGCATGGCCAGCCAGGTCGCCAGCACCGCCGTCAGCCCGGCGATGGCGACCGTGCGCCAGCCCTCGGGCCACCACAGTACGAGGCTCCCGGCGCCGACCACGAACGCCAGGTTCATCAGCAGTTCGACGCCGGGGCTCATCGGATACGCGGCGTCCACCATCACGAGCGCGCCGAACAACGACACCGCGCCCGATGACATCCGCGCCGTCCAGTGCACCGGCGCCATGCGCACCAGCGGCGGCCCGGCCAGCACGAAAGCCAGCCCCGCCACCGCGGCGGCGGCCCGGAAGACGTCCCGGTACGGCGTGCCCTCGGCGGTCAGCTCACGAATCGGATCATGCAGCGCGGAAACACCGGTGGGCAGGAAGAACTCCAGCAACCAGGCCGAATACGCCAAAACACCCAGGCCCACCAAGGTCACTGCCAGAAGCCGGGCCGCACGCACTTGCACAGGCTAAGTGACAGATCGATCCGCGGCAGCGCGCGACGAGCGCGGTCGGGTGGCTCAGTTTCAGGACTGTGGCCTAACGAAGGGAAACAACACCGTTTGGCGGATTGACGCGCCGGTCAGCATCATGATGAGCCGGTCCACCCCGATGCCGAGGCCGCCGGTCGGCGGCATGCCGTGCTCCAAAGCGAGCAAGAAGTCCTCGTCCAGTTCCATCGCTTCGACGTCTCCGCTGGCCGCGCGCAGCGATTGCGCTTCGAGCCTGCGCCGCTGCTCGATCGGGTCGGTCAGCTCGGTGTACGCCGTACCAACCTCCGAGCCGAACGCGATCAGGTCCCAGCGCTCGGCGAGTCGCGGGTCGACGCGGTGCTGCCGGGTCAGCGGCGAGACGTCGGTCGGATAGTCGGTGTAGAAGGTCGGCTCGACCGTC
>Ga0193717_1001478_pt1 | contig 14408 bp, 13 predicted proteins | sample U2c2metaG_FD_145900 | JGI IMG/M metagenome (GOLD analysis project Ga0193717, IMG submission 145900) | Soil microbial communities from a riparian zone of the East river system, Colorado, United States - U2c2 | ecosystem: Environmental > Terrestrial > Soil > Riparian zone | place: USA: East River... | reverse complement strand
AGGTAACGGACCCGAACCCCGTGCTCGCTCAAGTATTCGGTCAGGTCTTCCGCCATTCGCTTGGTGAGGGTCGTGACCAAAACCCGCTCATTGACCTGGGCACGCAATCGAATTTCTGACAACAGATCATCAACCTGCGCACGCACCGGACGAATCTCCACCGGCGGATCGATCAGCCCCGTGGGCCGCACCAGTTGCTCTATGATCTGCGCCGACACGCGCTTCTCATAGGCCGCCGGCGTAGCCGATATGTAGATCGCCTGCGGCGCCATGTGCTCGAATTCCTCGAAACGCAGCGGTCGATTGTCGAGCGCCGAGGGCAATCGAAACCCGTACTCGACCAGGGTTTCCTTGCGCGATCGATCACCCTTGTACATCGCGCCGAGCTGCGGGATCGTCTGGTGACTCTCATCGATCACCAACAGCGCATCTTTGGGCAGGTAGTCAAACAGACATGGCGGCGGCTCGCCGGCGGCGCGCCCCGACAAGTAGCGAGAATAATTCTCGATGCCGGCGCAATAGCCGACCTCATGCATCATTTCCAAGTCGAATAAAGTGCGTTGCTGCAGCCGCTGCGCCTCGACCAGCTTGCCTGCGGCATTGAGTTCAAGAAGCCGTGTGCGCAACTCATCGCGGATCTGATCGACCGCCGAGTGCACTCGTTCCTTCGGCGTCACGTAGTGCGACGAAGGGTAGACCGTGAGGCGCGGCACCTTGCGCAGCACCTCGCCGGTGAGCGGATCGAAGAAGCTCAAACTCTCCACCCGATCATCGAAAAGCTCAACCCGCACCGCCTCGCGCTCCGATTCCGCGGGAAAGATGTCGATGACATCGCCGCGCACGCGGTACGTGCCCTGCTGCAGATCGATTTCATTGCGCGTGTACTGCATATCGGCCAGGCGCCGCAGCAGTTTGCGTTGTTCGAGCATGTCGCCGCGCGACATGTGCAGCACCATGCTCAGGTAGGCGTTGGGATCACCCAATCCGTAAATGGCGGACACTGTCGCCACGATGATGGAGTCATGCCGCTCGAGCAACGCTTTGGTGGCGGACAGGCGCATTTGCTCGATGTGCTCATTGATCGAGGCGTCCTTCTCGATAAAGGTATCCGACGCCGGCACGTAGGCCTCGGGCTGGTAGTAGTCATAGTACGAAACGAAATATTCAACCGAGTTCTTCGGAAAGAAGATCTTGAATTCGCCGTACAATTGCGCTGCCAAGGTCTTGTTGTGCGCGAGCACCAGCGTCGGGCGCTGCACCTGCTGGATGACATTGGCGATCGTGAAGGTCTTGCCCGAACCCGTGACCCCCAGCAGAGTCTGGTGCGCAAGCCCGCTGCTCAAGCCGTCAACCAGCTTTTCGATCGCCTGCGGTTGGTCGCCTGCAGGCAGGTAGTCCGAAAACAGTTCAAAACTCATTGTGCATATTCTCTCACGTTGCCGGCTTTGAAGGCATTCGCAGGCGTTGCGCAGTGCACTCGTGCTCGGTTCCAGCAGCCATATGTCACACCGCCGCGCCTAGCTTTGCCTGGCGCGACTTGGTCTTTTTTCGTACACTCGATCGGCTCCCCATTTAACATAGGAATTGCACCCTTGCCCGTGTCCCTTTCCAAGCGCGTTCAAAAGGTTAAGCCCTCTCCGACCATGGCCATGACGGCTCGGGCAGCCAAGCTCAAGGCCGAGGGTAAGGACATCATAGGATTGGCGGCAGGTGAGCCGGATTTCGATACTCCCGTGCATATAGCAGATGCGGGCGTCGATGCGATTCGCAAGGGGGTGACTCGGTATACCGCGGTCGACGGAACGGCCGAACTCAAAGACGCCATCATAGCCAAGTTCAAACGCGACAATGCGCTGACCTATGATCGGGCGCAAATCCTGGTGTCCTCAGGCGCCAAGCAAACCTGTTTCAATGCCTGCGCGGCGCTTCTCGATGCGGGCGATGAATGCGTGATCCCCGCACCTTACTGGGTGTCCTATCCTGACATGGCGTTGTTGGCCGATGGCGTTCCCATCAGCGTGTATGCAGGGCCCTCTCAAGGCTACAAAATCACGGCGGCGCAACTGGCCGCAGCCATCACGCCGCGCACCAAGCTATTCATCATCAACAGCCCGAGTAATCCGACGGGCGCTGCGTATACCAAGGCGGAGCTGCAGGCCTTGGGCGAAGTTCTCGCCAAACACCCGCAAATCGTCATTGCCTCGGATGAGATGTACGAGCACATCTACTGGGCGGCGGAAGCCTTTACCAGCTTCGCGCAGGCGAATCCGCAGCTGTACGACCGGACCATAACCATCAACGGGGTGTCAAAAGCCTATGCCATGACCGGCTGGAGAATCGGCTACTGCGGCGGGCCCAAAGAGATCATTGCGGCCATGTCGACGATTCAGGGTCAGTCCACCTCGAACGCCTCCAGCATCTCCCAGCGCGCATCGACTGTTGCCTTGAATGCGGATCAGACCTGTATTGCGGAGATGAATAAGGCCTTCAAAGCGCGGCATGACTTCGTCGTCGCCGGACTAAATGCCATTCCGGGCATATCCTGCCTCGCCGGCGCGGGCACCTTCTATGCTTTCGCAAACGTCGAGGGCGCCATGCGCGCCCTGGGTCTGAAGGACGACAATGAGTTCGCCGAATACTTACTGGTGAACGCAGGCGTCGCGGTGGTTCCAGGATCGGGCTTCGGGGCGCCGAATCACATGCGCATCTCCTTTGCGTGCAGCATGGATACCCTCAAGGACGCCCTTCGCCGCATCGAGCGGGTCATTTCGCCGGTGGTTGCAAAACGCGCCTGAGCGAAATGCAGTTGCCGTCCTATCTCTGGGGGCCCCGTACGGGCCGCATGCCGTTTACGGGCCTTGCCTGATTGCGCGTTGATTTCTTGACTTAAATGCGCGGCTTCCCGACAATCCGCGCCTCTTCCAATTCCCCGGTAGCTCAGTGGTAGAGCGACGGACTGTTAATCCGTTGGTCGGCGGTTCGAATCCGTCCCGGGGAGCCAATAGAAACAATAAGTTACAATTTCTAGCGGCGGCCAAAACCCCTGAAAATTGCACAAACGTTGCACGCCATATTGAGTAATAGCATTCTGCGGTAACGCACGTGAGAAAACGTGCCGAATACGCGGGGTGCAGCACTATCAAGGGCTTGCAGTTTGCATATGCGGTTCGTATAGTTCCGCAAATCGGAGATGGCATGCCTCCGAATCAAACCGCCGCCGCCGGCTGATGATGCCTACACGACCCAATCGGGGAGGTAGGCTCGCGTGAAAAATCCTTCAGCTTCTGGTTCTCCTGACAGGTGCGCCGGGCATCGCTCGTTAAAATTCGTCGATTCTCGCATCGTCGCGCTGACACTGTTCAACGCGCTCCTGTATTGGCCATGGCGTTGGTTAAGGAGCGCTTACGATGCCGGAATTCATCATCCGCACCTGGTTCTCGTCATGATGGTGGTCACCCTGTGGGGATGGTGGCAATTGCTGCGCCGTGCCCCCTAACGGCGAACTCAGCCCTGGCGATGACAGCGCCGTCGCACCCCCACGAAAGACTTCATCGTCTCGCCGAGCAAATACTATGACATTTTCTATTTCTGCCATCGCCGTCGGTGCCGCTCTCGGGGCGTTGCTTCGCTGGTATTTAGCCAATCGCTTGAATGCAACGTTCCCGCAGCTTCCGCCCGGGACGCTGACCGCAAACATTCTTGGGGGCTACCTGATCGGAATCGCAATGGCCGTCTTTCTAGCCTATCCCGCTCTAGCCCCTGAATGGCGGCTGCTCATCGTCACCGGATTCTTGGGAGGATTGACCACCTTCTCGACATTTTCCGCGGAAGTGGTGACGGCTTTGTTGGAAGGACGCGGCCTCTGGGCCGTTTCAACGATCGCCACTCACGTCATTGGCAGCGTCGTCATGACGGTCTTTGGCGTCGGGACCGTGCGTCTCGTTCGTAGTTTTCTCTAGGAGATAATCATGAAGGGCTATCAGATCAGCTTCTTCGCTGAACAAGGCCAACGCATCGAAGGCAAGATGACGACCGAATGGCTGATGCACTTGGCCAAGTCGCTCGGCATTACTGGTACCACGACATTTGCAGGCGTCGAAAGCTTTGGAAGTGACGGGCACCGCCATTCCGCGAAGTTCTTTGAGTTGTCAGACCAACCTGTGGAAACAATGATGGCGGTCACAGAGCAACAGTCCGCCGCGCTATTCGAGAAACTTAAAACCACGAATACGCGGTTGTTTTACATCAAGATGCCCGTTGAATATGGCGAGCTAGGCACTCAAGCAACCTCGACCGCCTGACTTAGGCCGCGTTGCCAAGCGGCCTTTGGGGTTGGAGATAGTGACTTACGGATTGATGAGGAAGTGCGCGGCGATCGAGCCTGCATAGCCCAGGGCCACCGCCCAACTCCACCGCAAATGCGAGCCGAAGGTATAGATGCCGCGTGCCTGCCCCATGAGCGCCACACCCGCTGCTGAACCGATCGATAGCAATGAGCCGCCCACGCCGGCCGTGAGTGTCACCAAGAGCCACTGTTCCTGGGACATCTCGGGATTAAGGCTGAGCACGGCAAACATGATGGGGATGTTGTCGATGACCGCGGAGATCACACCCATCAGGATGTTGGTAATTGAAGGGCCCAGCGTCTCGTATGACAGGGACGAGAACACGTTGAGATAACCCAGGGCGGCCAGGCCCCCAACGCACAAGATCACACCATAGAAAAAAAGCAGCGTGTCCCACTCCACGTTCTTCATGCTGACGAACACGTCGAAAGGCGGCTCATTGGATGAGGCTTCCCGAAGCTCGCGTCTGCGAATCCGATAGCCATACAGTTGCAGCAAGCCGAGGCCGGTCATCATCCCAACGAATGGCGGAAGCTGGGCCAGCTGTTGGCCGCACACGGTCATCGCGATGGTCAGGCCGAACAGGAGGATTACCGCGTACCCGCCGCGCTTGACGGTCACGACTTCGCCGGCACCGCTCGGCAAGCTCGAGGGCACGGCGAAACTCATGCATAGGGCCGGAATCAGCCAATTCACGAGCGAAGGAACAAATAGATCAAAGAAGCCGAAGAAGTTGATCATGCCCTTTTGCCACACCATCAAGGTGGTGATGTCCCCGAAAGGACTAAACGCCCCGCCCGCGTTGGCGGCGACCACGATGTTGATACAAGCGGGAGCGATGAACGCGGAATTGCCTCTGCCCATCGTGACGACGATCGCGCCCATGACGAGCGCCGTGGTCAGATTGTCGATCAGGGGCGAAAGAAAGAATGCCATCGCGCCAGTCACCCAAAATGCCTGGCGAAAAGATAGGCGCTTTGAGATGACGTATTCACGGAGAGCATCGAATACACGCCGTTCCTCCAGTGTATTGACGTAAGTCATGGCCGCGAGCAGAAAGAGTAAGAGCTCGGCGTATTCGAGCAAGTTGTGACGCAGCGCAGTCCCCGTGCCGGGGATGCCGCGCTGGCGCCACACGATCGCGACGATGAGCCAGATGGCTCCCGCGGCGACGATGAGCGGCTTCGATTTGCGAAGGTGCGTGAATTCCTCGGCAATGACGAGCGCGTAGGCGAGCACAAATACGCCCACCGCCAACCAGGCGAGGGGACCAGAGGTCAGATCAGGCAGCTCAGGCATGAGAGATTTTGACCTCAGTGCGAGTCGAGCCAGTCACGGACCAGCAAGGCGGCAAGGATGAGTGAGATCACCACCATAAGGGTTAGGACCCGAAGATCGGCCTTATCTCGCATGATTTGGGGTCTCAGAAAGACGCGCTGGACGCGGCAATTCGTTCAGAACGCAAACGAACGTCAACCGATCTGCTATCCGGGCGGTAAGACAGGTCTCGGGGACAGCGAAAGACTGAAAGCAAAAGGAGGAGGATGCGAAACGGGGATAGATCACGGGGCCGACTCCACGCCTTGAGCGGCTGGCGGCCCGACCAACCTGATCCTGTCAACGCCGCCCTCGCCACATCGACACCCGGAGCTTGTGTACCACGGCGACCAAGGCGTTTCAAGCGGACCTTTCCTCGAACACAGAGCACGGCGAGCCGTTTCGGCAGCGGGTTGGTCCAGAAATCAAGAACCGCAGATGCCCAGTACAGTATTAAGGCAGCGGAATCGACTCGCTAACTGCTTGTACTACACCGGCTGATTCAATAAAGCGCGGCGAGACCGATACCTTCACTCTGAAGACAAGCCCTCGTACCAAATGTAACCGCTGCGGAGCGTATCTGTTCGCTGAGGTGGCCAGGTCAGGGCGCGCGTCGCGTCAACGCCGGTCTGTTTCTTGAGGGAATATTCAATCCAGAGTTTCATATCCAATGCCGTATGCCACCGCTCCTGTAGAAGATGACCTGCCGCACTACAAAGGCACGCCGGCCCGTTTCAAAGGAGTGATGGCAAGAAGAGCCAGTCAAAGCGATCGCGCGCGAGCTGGGGTGTTCACGCAACACGGTGCGGCGGTACCTGGCCTGCTACCGGTTCGGTTGACACCACCTTTAACCTGACACTGCCAATTTCTCATAGTTGACCGGACTTAAGTATCCCAATGTTGAGTGTCTAGGTTCGTCCGCTCGGTCTTCAAAGTCGAAAAGAAGCTTTCCATGGCCGCATTTCCTGTCTATAGGACAACGCCGCTTTCTAAGTTTACGTTCATTGCGCGGTCTTCTTCCGCTCGCAACATTCATGACGGCTATCCGATAGTTCGTGCGTGATTCGTCGAAGAAAGTTGTCGTCGACGATAAAAATTAATCGAATGCCACCCGCCGTTTCCCTGGATATAGTCCTCATGCGCGATCAACAGTTGGCGCGATCAACTCTTCAACATTTTTTTAGGATAAACGCAAAAATGAACAGGTATTCAGGAGCAGCGAAATGCTTTGCAGCGAGTTGTGCATTATCAATCTTACCGTTGGCCTCATTTGCGCAGAACTACGTGCAAACCAACTTGGTGTCGGATATTGCGCAAGTGCCCAATGCTGATGGAACGAGCGTCACCATCGACACACATCTGAGGAATGTGTGGGGAATGTCGCGAGGCGCAGCGAGCCCATGGTGGGTGAGCAATAACGGCACGGGCACGTCCACTCTTTATTCGGGCGCCGGCGTGATCACACAGTTGGTCGTCACGGTTCCCAATGCCATGGGTGTCAACGCTCCCTCCAGACCGACCGGGCAAATTTTCAATGGCAGTAAGGAATTTGAAATTGCGCCCGCCAACAATCCCGCGGCGAAGAATCCCGCGGCGTTCATCTTCGCGACCAATAACGGCACGATTTCAGCCTGGGGACCGCCGGCAACACCCGTTGGGGCGAACGGGGCGTCAACCGCTATCCAAGAGGTGGATGAATCGAAACAAGGCGCCAACTTCGTCGGACTGACGTGGGTCGAGTCCGAGGGCAACCACTTTCTCCTTGCCGCCAATTTCAGCGGCAATAAAATCGAGATGTTCGACGGGAACTTCAAGCGCGTGCAGCTCAGTAGAGAAGCGTTCGACGATGACCGGATTCCACGCGATTTTGCACCCTACAACGTGCAAGCGGTGGGCGCCAATGTCGTCGTGACGTACGCCAAGCAGAACTCTGCCAAGACCGGTGCCGATGACAATTGCGGCGACAACTGTGGTTTTGTGGATATCTTCACTGCAAAGGGAAAATTGCTCCAGCGCTTGGAGAACGGTCCGTGGCTGAGAGCTCCCTGGGGAGTCGCATTGGCACCTCAGGACTTCGGATTCTTCAGCCATGATCTGTTGATCGGCAATCGGTTTGGTGGAACGATCGCCGCATTCGACGTTGTGAGCGGGAAGTTCCTGGGGAACTTGCTTGGTGCGAACGACGCACCCATTGCTATCGACGGGCTGTGGGGACTCGAGTTCGACAATCGAGGCACCAACGAAGCCGGCACGACGGCAACTCCTTCGACGGTCCTGCGCTTTTCTTCGCGGCAGGCATCGATAACTATGCGCACGGTCTGTTCGGGACTTTCACGCCCGTCGCAACACAGCTAAGTGCGGAAGATCACGAATAGGCACGAATAGAGCCAGGAAGTCTTTAGGTTCGCGGTGACCGGCCTTCTCTAGAGAAGGCCGGTATCACCCCTGGCATCGCACGCCGCGCAAATTCGTCAGGAACTTGAGGTCAATGGCGCAGCCATTGCTCCCCACCCCCGCTCTGTCGATGCCCACGTAAGTAGAAAGCCGCTATTGGCGGGGTTTTCCTAAGAACGCTGATCGCGCACTGCGACAAATTCGCTCGGTAGATTCTTCCCGCCGTATCTTGCCGATATCCTACTTTAGTAGTATAAAGGTAGGATGAAATCCAAGACGTCGCTCACTCTGTCCGAAGATCTCGTCGCGAGTATCGACAAGCTAGCAGGCCCCAAAGTGTCCCGCTCCGCATACATTGAGCAAATCCTGCGGGAGTTCGTCGACCGACGTGCGCAGGCTCGAAAAAGCGCCCGCGAGGTGGCCGCGATCAACCGCCACTCGGTCGAGTTGAATTCCGAGATGAGCGACGCTCTCTCCTTTCAGGTGTCGGGGGATGAATGAGACGTGGCGAGCTATATCGGGTCCGTCGGCCTCCTGGTGACCCGAAACCGGCCCGTGTATTCGTCATCGTTAGCCGCCAAGCGCTAATCGACTCAACCTACTCCACCGTAATCTGCGCCCCAGTATTCACGCATTGGCATGGTCTGCCCACCCAAGTGTCGGTGAACACAGCTGAAGGCCTTAAGCACCAGAGCGCAATCCAGTGCGATGGGCTGATGAGCCTGGAGAAATCCCGATTGACGGATTACGTCGGCGAACTAGCTGCCGACAAATTGCGAGAACTCGACGGCGCCCTACTTGTTGCGCTCGGACTTCCAACCGGCGCACGAACGCCAAACTGACCGTTACTCCCATGCCGGGGTACCTTCTGGGGTATCCGTGCAAAACAACACGCGAAGAGTGATTGAGGCCGTTTTACTGGGAGCAGCCACTCTCTGAAGGGGTACAATTTTGGTCGGGCGGGCACATCAGAACTGCCTGGAATAGGATAGCAACCATCCATCTTTGGAAGGCTGAAATTGCAGGGTGGTTCGCGTCTCGATTTCCCGTCGATTCAGCACAAATCGGGCTGTCGCAATTCCCAACGCAGTACCGGCGACGGTGTCGGAGAGCCAATGAACATTCTCGTGGATGCGCACATAGCTGGTGCCGGCGGCCACGCCATAGCCGAGGATTCTGCGCAGCCAACGATATTCGTCGTTGCCTGATTCCGCGAACGTCGTCCCGACGGCCCAGGCAGCGGTGGCATGTAAGGACGGAAACGAATCGCCTCCTTTACGCCACTGATTGGGTGACGTTGTTGCGTCCGGGCGTTCGCGGCCGCCGGCGTACCCCAAAACTTCTGCCGTCGCCGAACTCAACACCCCGGCTTCGAGCAGCGACCAGGTCTCCTGATAACCATCCGAATCTCTCAAGAACCAGGCCGAGACGCCGGTCCCGGCAATCAGAGCGATGGTCGGAACAGCGTCGCGAAAACTGTTGGTGTCCTGTCCGCCGTTGAGCGCCTTCGAGCCCGTCGCGAAGTGATCGCGGACTCGTTGATCAAACTGATGCGCAGTAGCGATAGCAACCAGCGCACCCCCGAAATACATCCAATCCTGCTGATCCCAGCGCAGAGGTGCAGTGAAGTAGAGTTTCGTATCCTGAAGCGCGGTTTGGAGACTGAAAGGCTCGGAGTCAGCCGCGAGTGCGCTGTGGAATACACCTGAGCATAAAAAAATACTCCCTGCCAGGCGCATGTGCTGAAGTGAGAACACCAGCTACTGTATCCGTTGGTGGGCTGCGCCGCCGTCGATCTGCAAGAACTTCCGGCTTTCCGACCACTGCCAGAGAAGCAGAATCGGTACGCCCACCGCGATGTCACGCGCCCGCTTGAGAATCGATACCGCAAGCCCGATTTCTGCTCCGATGCCGAACAACGGCATAACCGCAGCAAAAGCCGCCTCCTGAACACCGAGGCCGTTTGGCACCCAAAAGCCGACGCTGCGCGCCCCGCAAACAATACTTTCGATCGCGAGTACGTCCCAGGCGCGGGCATGGACCCCCATGAGAAAAAGCGCAATCCAGGTGCTGACCGCGCTAGCCACCCAGCCGCCGGAATGAAGTACCGCAGACAGCACCACCTTGGCGGGCCGCCGGTATAACTCCTGGATATAACTAACCACGGATTCGGTGACTGGGACCGCACTTGGGAACAACCGCAAAATCAGCTTGCGCGATAGTGCCGGACCATGGCGCCGGAAGGCGGCAAATGCGGCGCAGCCGGCAATAAGAGTCATCAAACCCAAAGCCGCGCTGCCCGTTACGGAGAGCGCCATGCGATCGTGTGGCATCGATGCCGTTAGAACCACAATCCCCACTATGGTGAACGCGATCTGCGCCAACATTTCTGCTGTGATGTCGGTCGCCATCGAACCGAACGCAACCGGTTGCGGCACCCCTTGAGCCATTGCAGTTCGAGTTCCGAGAACGATTCCGCCCAAATGAGAAAAAGGCAACAGCTCAGACGTTGCATCTCGAACCATGCGCGCCCAAATGAAAACGGGCACGCGCGCACGGCAGGAGGCCGGAAGCAACACGTACCAGGCCGTGCCGAGCAGAACAAATAGACCGAATTGATAGAGGCACAGAACCATAAAGCCGCGCCACCCAACTGCGCTCGTTGCCTGCAGAATCGGCTGAAATCCAGTGCTCTGGAAAATATAAAATGCAAGTGCACCGCCCGCTGCTGCAATGACCGCCAAGCGAAATTTCGGCCCGCGAAACACCGTCATTCCGAGTTGTGGTTCCGCGATCGCATCAGTGGACGCGGCAACCGCGCCGTATGCGCCGACGTCTCGGGCATGAGATCACCGAATCCTCCCCGCTTGATGAAGCGATTGCGGCACGCCGCAATCACATCGGGATCGATGAGCGCAGCAAGCTCATCGCGATATCGGTAGGCTGGCGCGTCACCTGCATAAGAACCGGTGGCGGGATGCAGAAAAATCTCGCTCACCCCTGCTGGCAACCCGCGGATCAACTGAAGCAGCCGGTATTTCGACATCTGACCAGACCATTCCAGTCCGAAGACCCGATCGGTTGTGCACAGCCCGGCAGCCCGCACACGCCTGCGCAGCAAAACCGCAAAAGGCACGATCAACGATGGAATAAGCCGACGCGGTTCCGGTTCTATTTTTGATAATAAGCCCCGATCCTCGAGAGGGACGCGGGCCGCTCTGAGCCCGAAACGCGCCCCAATGGTGAGAAGCAGCTCTGCTACGACTGGATGCAAGTGAAAATGCTTGTGGGCGTTGCAGTGATCGAGCACCAGGCCCGTGGCTTGAAATGCCTCGAATTGCGCGGTGATCTCGGCGGCCAGTTGCCGGCGTGCCCTTGAACTGCAGGCCAGCAGGCATCCCTGAGAAACCATGTCGGATCGAAACGCTCCGCTTTTATCCACGAGCAGAGATACCGCGCCGGCGGAAAGCATCGGCCTTCCTTCCACCAACACCACATGCAAGCCAACCCGCAATGAAGGCATCCTGCGGGCGCGCATCACCGCGTCGGCACTCGCCGGCGCGGAAACCATGAGGCTCGCGGCCGTGAGTATCCCATGCCGATGAGCGATCTCTACGGCTTCATTCACCTCAGGAGCCGCACCGAAATCATCGGCGGTGACGATCAGTCCTCTCAAGCGGCGTCCCTTCTGGTTCGAAGAAAATTAAAGAACTCCACGCCTTCGCGCAAACGCCGCTTCATCATTTGAGGACTTACGATCATCTCGGCCAGTATCGAGGCTATTTTGGATGGGCGAAAATAGAATTTCTTGTAGAAATCCTCGACGGAATGGAATATTTCTCCGTGACTCAAATGAGGATAATTCAATGGCGCGATCTGAGTGCCCTCCTGGGTCAGCAGATCGATCTCTTCATTGAACAGCCAGCCATTTTCCTTTGCCTGCCGGTACAGAAAGGTACCCGGATAAGGCGCTGCAAGCGAAACTTGAATGGTGTGCGGATTAATTTCCTTCGCAAAGTCGAGGGTCTGTTGAATCGTCTCTTTCGTTTCTCCCGGCAACCCTAGTATGAATGTTCCGTGAATGACTATGCCCAGTTCGTGGCAATCCTTGGTAAAGCGGCGGGCGAAGTCGACGTGCATGCCTTTCTTGATGTTGATTAAAATCTGCTGATTGCCGGACTCGTAGCCCACCAACAACAGCCGCAGGCCATTGGCTTTCATCACCTCGAGTGTTTTGCGCGGCACGTTCGCCTTTGCATTGCAAGACCATGTGACTCCGATCTTTCCCAGCTCTCTGGCGAGCGCTTCAACCCGAGGTAGATTGTCGGTCAACGTGTCGTCGTCGAAGAAGAATTCCTTGACGTGCGGAAAAGCCGCCTTCGCCCATTTCATTTCTTCAACCACATTTTCCACCGAACGCACCCGATAGCGATGTCCTCCAACAGTCTGAGGCCATAGACAGAAAGTGCACCGCGATTTGCAGCCGCGGCCGGTATAGAAAGAAATGTAGGGGTGCTTGAGATAGCCGCCGAAATATTTCTCTATCGTCAGGTCCCTCTTGTATACCGGCGTTACCCAGGGCAGCTCATCCATATTCTCGAGTACTTCCCGGTTCTCGTTGTGGACGATGAGCCCTTCCCGGTTCCGATATGAGAGGCCTTTTATTTGGCTCCAATCGCGCCCGTCCGCGACCTCTTTGACCGTGAAATCGAATTCGTTGCGCGCGACGAAATCGATCGCCGTGCCGGCGATCAGGCTCTTCTCGGGCTCCACGGCCACCTTCGCGCCAATGAGCCCAATTTTGATGTCGGGATTGATCGCCTTGATCAGTTCCGCCGTCTTCACATCGGACTTGAAAGAGGGCGTCGACGTGTGCATCACTACCAGGTCACGATTGTAGAATTCCTCAACAATGTCATCGAACGCAAGATCGTGGGGCGGAGCATCGATCAGTTTTGATCCCTCGACCAGCGCTGCCGGTTGCGCCAGCCAGGTGGGATACCAGAAGGAACGCACCTCGCGTTTCATCTGATAGCGAGCGCCGGCTCCCCCGTCATAACCATCGAAAGAAGGAGGATGCAAGAATAGTGTTTTCATAAAGTTAAGTTTTGACCCAGAGGAAGAGCCGATCCGTCAGGCGACACCCGGTAGTGCTCATCCCTCCATTTCACCCGTCTGTTGGTAAAACTCCACACCCAGAGCGCGAGGCTCAAACAATCCCGTAACGGGACGAGCGCCAGTTGCGCGGCAGATGCCTGCGATTGGCGTCTCTTGCAATGCAGAAATAAGCGCGCGGCGGCGACTATGGCCAGCAGGGTCATGGCTGCTGAGCTGCCTCGACACAATAAGGCGCCAAGTAACGCCACCGGAATCCCAAATGTAATGAAACAAAAGCTGTACGACAGCGGCCTCACCGCGCGAATCGTACGCAGCCAGCGAAGTTCGTGCTGTACCAAGGAGCCGAAGCTATTCTCTCCCACGATTACGTCCACTTCTACGTTGGATAACACGGTTCGCAAACCTGCATTGCGAGTCAGTTCGCCGAGGCGATAGTCATCTGCGAGCTGATTGGCAATCGCGCCGAATCCACCGATGCGGGACAACACCTCGCGCCTCAGTGCAATAGTGGCGCCGAAAGCGAAGCCGCGGGAGCCCGCCTTCGCCGCGACGTATACCGAGGGCGTAAACCATTCATTGATGAACAACGATCCCATCAAAGACCATAATCCGCGCCGCGAGACGCCGCGATATGTACAAGTCACGACACCAACGGCGGGATCAATAAGAGGCGCGACAACCTTGGCAAGGTAATGATTGTCTACACAGACGTCACTGTCGGCGATTACCAGGTAGTCGTATCTGGCCTCGACCATCATATTAATCAGGTTGCTGACCTTTCGACTGCTGCCGTGTTGGCTGCGGTCGATCAGGATTCGCAGGTCGCGCAGCGGAAATTCCTGTTGCAGGCGCTGAACTATTGCGAGGACCGGATCATCGGCGGCGGCAACGCCAAAAATAATTTGGAACTCGGGATATTGCTGATCGCAGAAGGATCGCAGACAGCCGTACGTTTCCGAATCCAAACCACATAAGGGCTTCAATACCGTCACCCTAGGCAGGCTCGCGAGCGGGCGCCCGGTCAACCGCAACGGCGAGAGGACCGCCACGAACGCGACGACGCCATAGATCGTCGCGCCAGCCAGCAGCAGGTATCCACAAAGTGGCAATAAGCTAACGATGGAATTTCACCTCGCGTGGTTGCTCGACGGGAACATTAGAAGAAGCGGTTTTCACGCTCATACTTTGTCGTGCAAAGTTCAGAGAGTCAAGACTTGCTTCTAGTCGCGGATG
>Ga0193717_1001477_pt1 | contig 14420 bp, 10 predicted proteins | sample U2c2metaG_FD_145900 | JGI IMG/M metagenome (GOLD analysis project Ga0193717, IMG submission 145900) | Soil microbial communities from a riparian zone of the East river system, Colorado, United States - U2c2 | ecosystem: Environmental > Terrestrial > Soil > Riparian zone | place: USA: East River... | reverse complement strand
GCCATCGCCGTGCTTGCGCTCAATATCCTGACCGGCGGCAGCGGACAGTTTTCGCTCGGCCAGAGCGCGTTCTACGCGGTCGGAGCGTATACGTCGGCAATCCTGATCGAACATGCCAACATGAACTATGCGCTGACGCTGCCCATCGCCGGACTGATTTGTTTTGCCTTCGGCTTTCTGTTCGGACTGCCGGCGCTGCGGCTCAGCGGGGTCTATCTGGCGCTGGCAACCTTCGCGCTGGCGGTAGCGATGCCGCAGCTGTTGAAACTCGGCTTTTTCGAGCATTGGACCGGAGGGGTGCAGGGTCTCGTAGTCACCAAGCCCGACGCGCCGTTCGGGCTGCCGATGTCGCAGGACATGTGGCTGTATTACTTCACGCTGGCGATTGCGATCGGCATCTACATTGCTTCGGTCAATCTGCTGAAATCGCGCTCCGGCCGCGCCATGATGGCGATCCGCGACAATGAAATCGCGGCTTCCGCCATGGGCGTCGATGTCGCGCTATACAAGACGCTGGCGTTCGGCATCAGCGCCGGCGTCACCGGCGTTGCCGGCGGCCTCGGCGCCATCGCGGTGCAATTCGTCGCCCCGGACAGCTATACCATCCAGCTCGCGATCGCGCTGTTTCTGGGCATGGTGGTCGGCGGCGTCGGATGGCTGCCGGGATCAATCGTCGGTGCGGCCTTCATCGTCTTCGTTCCCAACATCGCGGAGGGGATTTCGAAAGGTCTCTCCGGCGCGGTGTTCGGAGTCCTGCTGTTCATTGTCATCTTCCTTGTTCCTCACGGCGCAAGGCAGGTGGCGTTCGTCGCCCAGAGCCTGATCGGCAAGATCAGGAAAAACTAAAAGGAGAAGTTATGCTTTCGAAGCAACAACTACGAATCGCCGCGTTCTCGACGGCGGTCATCGCTTTTACTGCCTTGAGCGGCAGCGCCCTCGCCCAGAAGAAATACGATACCGGCGCCACCGATCCCGAGATCAAGATCGGCAACATCATGCCCTACAGCGGCCCTGCCTCGGCCTATGGCGTGATCGGGAAGACCGAAGAGGCCTATTTCAAGATGATCAACGACAATGGCGGCATCAAGGGCCGCAAGATCAATTTCATCAGCTATGACGACGGCTACTCACCGCCGAAGGCCGTCGAGCAGGTACGCAAACTGGTCGAGAGCGACGAAGTGCTGCTCGTCTTCAATCCGCTCGGCACGCCGTCGAACACGGCGATCCAGAAGTATTTGAACTCCAAGAAGGTGCCGCAACTGTTCGTCGCCACCGGCGCCACCAAGTGGAACGATCCGAAGGATTTTCCGTGGACCATGGGCTGGCAGCCCAGCTACCAGAGCGAGGCGCGCATCTACGCCAAGTACCTGATGAAGGAGAAGCCCGACGCCAAGATCGCGGTGTTCTATCAGAATGACGATTTCGGCAAGGACTACCTCAAGGGCCTGAAGGACGGCCTCGGCGCCAAGGCGCCGATGATCATCGCCGAGGAAAGCTATGAGACCTCGGAGCCCTCGATCGACGGTCATATCGTCAAGCTGAAATCCACCGGCGCCGATGTTTTCCTCAACATTACCACGCCGAAATTCGCGGCGCAGGCGATCAAGAAAATTGCCGAGATCGAGTGGAAGCCGCTGCACATCGTCTCCAACGTCTCGGCGTCGGTCGGCGGCGTGATGAAGCCGGCTGGTTTTGAAGCCAGCCAGGGCGTGCTGTCGGCGGCTTACGCCAAGGACGGCGCCGATCCGCAGTGGACCAACGATGCCGATTTCAAGAAGTGGATCGCCTTCATCGACAAGTACATGCCGGGGGCCGACAAGGCCGACGGCGCGCTGGTGTACGGCTACGGCGCCGCCCAGACGCTGGCTAAGGTGCTTGAGATGTGCGGCGACGATCTCACCCGCGCCAATGTCATGAAGCAGGCGGCGAGCCTGAAGGATTTTACGCCCGACACCCTGCTGCCCGGCGTCAAGATCAACACCAGCGCCACCGATTTCGCTCCCATCAGCCAGTTGCAGATGATGCGGTTCAAGGGCGAGAAGTGGGACCTGTTCGGCGATATCATCAGCGGCGACATCACCAACTGATATTCCGTCCCGCGGTCTTTCGATCGTTAACCCAAGACAGCAAAAGCCCCCTGCGACCAAGGTCGCAGGGGGCTTTTTCTTGCTGGCGACCGGCGAAAGGTATTCAATGCCCGCCCAAGAGCCGCAAAGCGCTCCCTATCAAAAAACGTGACACCCTCACACGATCCAGGGAGATCAAACGATGCCCGCTATCCACCTGCGACTGGCGACCCTTTCGGCTGCCTTTGTCGTACTCGCCGCGTCCAGTAGTGGCGCGCTTGCACAAAAGAAATACGACACCGGGGCCTCCGATACCGAGATCAAGATCGGCAACATCATGCCCTACAGCGGGCCCGCCTCCGCCTATGGCGTGATCGGCAAAACCGCTGAGGCCTACTTCAAGAAGGTCAATGCCGAAGGCGGCATCAACGGCCGAAAAGTCAACTTCATCAGCTATGACGACGCCTACAGCCCACCGAAGACGGTGGAGCAAGCACGCAAGCTGGTGGAGAGCGATGAAGTCCTGCTCATCTACAATCCGCTTGGTACGCCGCCAAACACGGCGATCCAGAAATACCTGAACACGAAGAAGGTGCCGCAACTGTTCGTCGCCACCGGCGCCACCAAGTGGAACGACCCGAAGGAATTCCCCTGGACCATGGGCTGGCAGCCCAACTACCAGAGCGAATCCCAGATCTATGCGAAGTACATTCTGAAGAGCAAGCCCGATGCGAAGATTGCGGTGCTGTATCAGAACGACGACTACGGCAAGGACTATCTGAAGGGCTTCAAGGACGGCCTCGGCGCCAAGGCAGCATCGATGATCATCATCGAGGAAAGCTACGAAGTATCACAGCCGACCATCGACTCGAACATCGTCAAGCTGAAGTCGCTGAATGCCGACGTGTTCTTCAACATCACCACGCCGAAGTTCGCCGCACAGGCGATCAAGAAGATGAACGAGGTCGGCTGGAAGCCGATGCATTTCCTCAACGGAGTCTCCTCGTCGATCGGCAGCGTTATCAAGCCGGCAGGTTTCGAGAATGCGCAGGGCATCATCAGCTCAAACTACCTCAAGGATCCGACGGATGCGGAGTGGAAGAACGACGCAGGCATGAAGGCCTGGAACGAGTTCCTGGATAAGTATTACCCGGAGGCCAATCGTTCCGACATATTTGTGATGTATGCCTATACTGTGGCACAGGGCCTCGAGCATGTGTTGAAATCCAGCGGCGACAATCTCACACGCGAGAACATCATGAAACAGGCCGCGAGCATCAAGAATCTCGAACTCGGCGGCCTGCTGCCGGGCATCAAGGTCAATACGTCGGCCACCGATTTTGCTCCGATCTCGCAGATCCAACTGATGAGATTGAAGGGCGAGACCTGGGAACGCTTCGGCGAAATTCTCTCCGATGACGCCGGCGGCTGACGCGCGTTCCCCGGACGCTGCGCAGCGCGCCGCTCTTCGCCATAAGCGCGTTTACGCGCGTCTTCGACGCGCTATGGTGGTGCGCTGCAGAGCCGGGGTCGTAACGTAGACTGCGCTTGTAACGGTCCCGGTTCTGCGGAGCGGCATGAAGAATGCCGCACCGCGTCCGGGATACGACGCATTGCTCGCGGCGATCTAATCCACGAACGTCACCGTGTCCTGAACACTCGCGCGCGAGGTGCGGTAGCTGTTGATCTTGTTCGCATGGTCGGCAAAGCCGAACGAAATGCCGCACACCACGCGGCGGTCGTCAGCAAGCCTGAAATGCCGGCGGATCATGCCGGAATGGCGCGCAAGCGCTGCCTGCGGAATGGTGCCAAGGCCGAGCGCCTGCGCCGCCAGCATGAAATTGCCGACATAGGCGCCGCAATCGATCGCGCCGTAAATGCCCAGCGCCTCGTCGGTATGAATGATGGCGACATGCGGCGCGCCGAAGAAATTGTAGTTCTCCAGCGCCTGTTTTGCATAAGCCGTCTTGTCGCCGCGCGCGATGCCGAGCGTGTTGTAAAGCTGAAAGCCGCTTTCGCGGCGGCGTTCCAGATAGACGCCGAGATATTCGCGCGGAAATTCAAAATCGCCGTCCTGCGGCGCGCCGGATGAGGCCTCGGCGTAGATCGCCTTGCGGAATTTTTCCTTGGCCTGCCCGCTCGCGATCACGACCTGCCAAGGCTGGCTGTTGCACCACGACGCGGTGCGCTGCGCCGCGGTCAGCACGTGGTCGATGATTTCACGCGGCACCGGCTCAGGTTTGAAGGCGCGGACGGAGTAGCGTTCGCAGAGCAGCGATTCGAGGGCGTCGATGGGGGCAGGTTGTTGCGTCATTGTTTCCTCAAACATCGGTATCTTGTCCCGGACGCGCTGCAGCGTCCTTCACGCTGCTGCGCAGAGCCGGGACCGTTACGGATGCCGGCGCTTGTGACGGTCCCGGCTCTGCGGAGCGGCATAAGAATGCCGCACCGCGTCCGGGACACGCTGAGTTACCGTCCCTTGGTCGGGATCTTGTTGAACGGCACGTCCTTGTCGACCCGGATATCGCCGGGCAGCCCGAGCACGCGCTCGGCGATGATGTTGCGCAGGATTTCGTCGGTACCGCCGGCGATGCGCATCGACGGCGAACTCAGCAGCATCTGCTGGAACTGGCCGCGCGCCTCCTCCTCCGCTTCACCGGTGAAGGCGCCGGCCGCGCCTTGCAGGTCCATGGCATGCATCGCGATGTCCTGCAGCATCGAGCCTGCCACCAGCTTGCCGATGGAATTCTCCGGGCCCGGACGCTCGCCTTTCGACAGCGCCGAGATCGCGCGATAGCTGGTGTACTTTAAGCCGCTCGCCTTCACCGCCCAGCTCGCAAGTTTCGAGCGCGTGGCGCGGTCGTCGATCGCAAGGCCATCGTCGGTCATCAGGTTGGCGCAGAAATCGAACATTTCGGGGAATCCGGTCGCGAGCCGCAAGCCGATCGACATCCGCTCGTTCATCAGCGTGGTCAGCGACACGTTCCAGCCGTCGCCGACCGCGCCGAGGCGCTGATGATCGGGGATTTTCACCTCGGTGAAGAACACCTCGTTGAATTCCTGCATGCCGTTGGCCTGCTTGATCGGCTTTATCTCGACGCCCGGGCTCTTCATGTCGAGAAAGAACATGGTCAGCCCCTTGTGCTTGGGCACATTGGGATCGGTGCGCGTGATCAGCAGTCCATAGTCGGAATAATGCGCGCCGGAGGTCCAGATCTTCTGGCCGTTGATAATCCAGTCGTCACCCCGCTTCTCCGCGCGGGTGCGCAGGCCCGCGACATCGGATCCGCCGGCAGGTTCGGAAAACAGCTGGCACCAGATCTGTTCGCCGGAGGCAAGCTTCGGCAAATAATGCCGCTTGTGCTCCTCGCTGCCATAGGCCATCACCGTCGGCCCGCACATGCCCTCGCCGATCTGGAACGGCTGCGTCAGCTTGCCGTAGACGCCTTCTTCCTGCTGCCAGATCACGCGCTCGATCGGCGTCGCGCCGCGCCCGCCATATTCCTTCGGCCAGTGCAGGCAGGCCCAGCCGGCGTCGGCCTTTTTCTTCTGCCACGCCTTGCCGACGTCGACGATTTCTTCTTTCGCAAGGCGAATGCGGCCGAGCGAAGCCTTCGACAGTTCGGCCTCGTATTGCTTCGGCGCGTTGGCATCGACCCATTTCCGCGCCTCGGCGCGGAACGCGGCTTCCTGCGGGGTGTCGTCGAAATTCATCTTTGGTCCTCCATGTATCTCGTGCCCCGGACGCAGCGCAGCGCGCCGTTCTTCACGGCGTGGTGCGCTGCAGAGCCGGGGCCGTAACGGAACGCAGCGTTTGGTACGGTCCCGGCTCTGCGGAGCGGCATGAAGAATGCCGCACCGCGTCCGGGACACGATGAACTCATCTTCCTTTGGTCGGTATCTTGTTGAACGGCACGTCCTTGTCCACCCTGATATCGCCGGGCAGACCGAGCACGCGCTCGGCGATGATGTTGCGCATGATCTCGTCGGTGCCGCCCTCGACCCGGGTGCCGGGCGCGCGCAGCAGCATGGCCTGGAATTTCCCCATCGCCTCGGCATCCTCCGGCCCGCTCAGCACGCCGGCGGCGCCCTGCAAATCCAGCGCGTAGGCCGCGACGTCCTGGATCATGGAGCCCGCGACCAGCTTGCCGATGGAATTCTCCGGCCCCGGCCGCTCGCCCCTGGACAGCGCCGAGATCGCGCGCATGCTGGTGTATTTCAGGCCGCTGGCGCGCACCGCCCAGTAGGCGAGTTTTGAGCGCACGCTGCGGTCGTCGATCGCCAGACCATCCTCCAGCATCAGGTTATTGCAGAATTCGAACAATTCAGGAAAGCCGGTCGAAACACCGGCGCCGATCGACATCCGCTCGTTCATCAGCGTGGTCAGCGACACGTTCCAGCCGTCGTTGACGGCGCCAAGCCGCTGCGCGTCTGGAATCTTCACGTCGGTGAAATAGACCTCGTTGAAGTCGGACGCGCCGTTGGCCTGCTTGATTGGCTTGATCTCGACGCCCGGACTCTTCATGTCGAGAAAGAACATGGTCAGGCCCTTGTGCTTGGGCACATCGGAATCGGTGCGGGTGAGCAGAATGCCGTAATCCGAATAATGCGCGCCGGAGGTCCAGATCTTCTGGCCGTTGATGATCCAGTCGTCGCCGTTCTTCTCCGCGCGGGTGCGCAGGCCCGCGACATCCGATCCGCCGGCGGGCTCGGAGAACAACTGGCACCAGATGTTCTTGCCGGCCGCCAGCGGCGGCAAATAACGCCGCTTCTGGTCTTCGCTGGCGTAGGCCATCATGGTCGGCCCGCACATGCCGTGGCCGATGATGAACATCCCGCTGAGCTTGCCGAACGCACCCTCCTCCTGCTGCCAGATCACCCGCTCGATTGGCGTCGATCCGCGGCCGCCATATTCCTTCGGCCAGTGCAGGCAGGCCCAGCCGGCATCGGCCTTCTTCTTCTGCCAGGCTTTTGCCACGTCGAGGATGTTGGCTCCTTTGAGCTGAACCCGGCCGAGCGAGGTCTTCTTCAACTCGTCCTCATACTGCTTCGGAGCGTTGGCGGCGATCCACGCCTTTGCCTCGGCGCGGAATCCGGCTTCCTGCGGCGTGTCGTCGAAATTCATTCGTTCGTCCTCATCGTGTCCCGGACGCGGTGCAGCGCTTCTTCAGCGGTGCACCGCAGAGCCGGGACCGTTACAAACTCCAGCATCCGTTACGGTCCCGGCTCTGCGGAGCGGCATGAAGAATGCCGCACCGCGTCCGGGACACGTGCCGTCGTTACGCCGCGTTCCGCTTGCGCATGCGGTCGATCAGCGCGTCTTCCCAATAGGACAGGCTGCCGAGCCCGAGCGCCAGCGCGTTGGCGCGGCGGTAGTACATGTGGCAGTCGAACTCCCAGGTGAAACCCATGCCGCCATGCACCTGGATGTTGTTCTTGGCGCAATGCTGGAACGCCTGCGTCGCGCTGATCCGCGCCGACGCCGCGGCTTCCGGCAGTTCGGACGCGTTGGTGGAGAGCGCCCACGCGCCGTAGTAGCAATTGGAGCGCGCCAGCGTCGCCGACACATACATGTCGGCCAGCATGTGCTTGACCGCCTGGAACGAGCCGATCGGCCGGCCGAACGCGATGCGGTCCAGCGCGTAGTCGCGGCCCATCTCCAGCGCGCGGTCGGCTCCGCCGACCTGTTCGAACGCGAGCAGCACCGCGGCGCGGTCGAGTACCTGAGTGATGATGCTCCAGCCTTCATTGGCGGGACCGAGCGGCTCGGCCTTGCAGTTCTTGAAGGTGAGTTCGGCCTGGCCGCGCGACGGATCGACGTTGGTCAACGCCTTTGCCTCGACGCCCTCGGCTTTCATATCGACAATGAACAGCGAGATATCGGTCTCGCGCCCGCTCGACCCGGTGCGCGCGGCGAGAATCGCGAAATCGGCGATGGCGCCGTCGGGCACCGGCTTCTTGACGCCGGTGAGCGCGCCGCCGGACGCGGTGAGCTTGATCGCCTGCGGCGACGGATTGCCCTTGCCCTCGAACAGCGCCAGCGTGCCGATCGCCTCGCCGGATGCGATTTTCGGCAGCCACTTCTGCTTCTGCTCGTCGCTACCGGCCAGCATCAGCGCTTCGGCGGCGAGATACACCGTCGAGGAGAACGGCACCGGTGCCAGCGCGCGGCCCATCTCCTCGGCGATCACGCAGAGTTCGAGATGCCCGGCACCCGCGCCGCCGAATGCTTCCGGGATCGCGACGCCGAGAAAACCCATCTCGGCGAGGCCCTTCCACAATTCCTTGTCGTAAGCAGCCTTGCCGTCGAGTACTTCGCGCACCGCCTTCGGCGAGCATTTTTCGGAAAGATATTTCCGCGCCTCGTCGCGCAGTTGCTTCTGGTCGTCGGAGAAATCGAAATTCATGGGCGTGTTGCTCTGCTCTGTAGGATGGGTGGAGCGAAGCGATACCCATCACAAGACATTGACGGCGGTTGACGGGTTTCGCTGCGCTCAACCCATCCTACGATTAGTTCAAAATAATCACATCTTCCCCCGGCCTTTCGGCATAGAGCCGCTCCACCAGATCGGCGCGGCGGTCGAGGCCGGCGCGCTGGTTGATGTAGCCCTTGTCGGTGAGTTCGTTGCCGTCGATCGAGGCCGGCTCGACCATCAGCATCGCACGCGCGATGCGCAGGCTGCTGGCGCCGGCCGAGGCCGCGTTATGCGCCTGCAGGCCGCGCTTCAGGCAGGCCAGCACATCGGGATGTTTGACCACGTCCTCATAGCTCGCCTCGGAATCGCCGACGATCTGGCGGCAGGCATGCAGATTGGGCCATGCCAGCAATCCAACGAACGGGCGGTCCTGCCCCGCGACCAGCGCGTCCTGCACCACCGGCGTCGCGGCCGCGATGGCGTCGGTACGTAGCGGCCCGACCTGCACGAAGGTGCCGGTAGTCAGCTTGAAATCCTCCACCACGCGGCCGGCGAAGATCAGGCCTTGCGCAGGATCGTTATCATCCACGAAAGTGGCGGCGTCGCCGATGCAATAAAATCCCTCATCGTCGGCGGCGCAGGTCAGTTCGGGCTGGCCGTAATAGCCCGGCGTGACATTGATGCCGCGGACGCGGATTTCGTATTTCGGACCCGTCGGCAGCAGTTTCAGTTCGACACCCGGGAACGGCAGCCCGATCAGGCCGACGCGTTCGGTGTCCCAATAGGTGCCGGTGGAGGTCGGCGCGGTCTCGGTCGAACCCCAGCCGGTATAGAACACGATGCGCTCGCCGGTGGCGCGCACCGCCAGCGCCTGCATGCGGTCATAAAGATCGTCCGGCAGCCGCGCGCCGCCATAGGCCATCAGTCCGAGATTCTTGAAAAAGCTGCGGCACAACGCGTCGTCCTTCTCCATCGCCGCGGCCAGCGCCGCATAGCCGGCCGGCACGTTGGCGTAATAGGTCGGCGAAATCTCGTGCAGGTTGCGCAGCGTCTCCTCGATCTGACCCGGCATCGGCCGGCCTTCGTCGATATAAAGCGTGCCGCCTTCGGTCAGCACGGGATTGAACAGCGCATTGCCGCCCATGGTGTGGTTCCACGGCATCCAGTCGAGATAGGTGGCTTGCGGCGCGTGCGGATCGCGCGGCCGCACCTGCATCATCATCGCGGCGTTGGCGCACATCATTCGCTGGGTATTGATCACCGCCTTCGGCATGCCGGTAGAGCCCGACGTGAACAGCAGTTTTCCGACGGTGTCCGGCGTAATCCTTGCGATCGAGTCGTCGACGTCGCGTGTGACCGGCGTCGCTGCAAGGTCGGCGAACGCCACGCTTGCGATGCCGTCAACCGGCCGGGTGACATGCACCACCGTGACGCCGTCGAGATCGAGCGCTTTCAGCGCCTTTTCGAACACCGGGCAATCCTGCACCAGCACCAGCGCCGGCTTGATCAGGCCGAACAGGTATTTCAGCTTGGCGTGATCCTGGCTCATCAGCGAATAGGCCGGCGACACCGGTGCTGCCGGTATCCGCGCCTGCATCGCCGCCATCGTCATCAGCGCGTGCTCGATCGAATTGCCCGACAGGATCGCGACCGGGCGGCCCTCCGGCAGTTTCAGATTCAGGATGCCTTGGGTGAGCGCATCGACGGTTCGTTTTGCCTCAGCATAGGACAGCTTGCGCCATTGCCTGTCGCTGCCTGAGCGCTGCGCCAGCCAGGTTCGATCCGCTTTCTCCACCGCCCATTTTTCCAGCGAGGCCGGAATGTGCTTCTCGTAGGCTTTCAGCGGAATCCGCGACTTCAAGACGATGACGCCGTCGGGCCGGCGTTCCACGGCGATGTCGCGCGCCAGCCATTCGATCTTGCGAAAGGCCGGTTTTGTCAGCACCGCGGCTGCATTCCCACTCATGTCGTTATCTCTCCCAAGGCGCCGTTTTTTCTTTTACCTCTCCCTGAAAGGGAGAGGTCGGCGAGCATCGCCAGATGCGAGACGGGTGAGGGTCATCTTTTTGGCGTTGCCTCGCGCGGACCCCCACCCCGACCCTCCCCCTTTCAGGGGGAGGGAGAAACTACCTCGGCGCCATCCGTATCGCGCCGTCGAGGCGGATGGTTTCGCCGTTGATCATCGGATTTTCCACGATGTGCACCGCGAGCGCGCCGTATTCGGAGGCGTCGCCAAGCCGCGCCGGATGCGGCACCTGCGCGCCGAGGCTCTTGCGCGCTTCCTCGTTCAGCCCCATCAGCAGCGGCGTCAGGAACAGGCCGGGCGCGATTGTGTTGACCCGAATGAGATGCTGCGCGAGATCGCGCGCCACCGGGATGGTCATGCCAACCACGCCGCCCTTCGACGCCGAATAGGCCACCTGCCCGATCTGGCCCTCATAGGCGGCGACGCTGGCGGTGTTGATGATGACGCCGCGTTCCTCGCCGACCGGCGGCTCTTTCAACAACGCTTCGGTGAACAGCCGCAGCACGTTGAAGGTACCGACCAGATTGACCATGACGACGCGGGTGAACTTGTCGAGCGGATAGACGCCCTGCTTGCCGACGATGCGCGCGGAGCCGCCGATGCCGGCGCAATTGACCAGGATGCGCGCGGTGCCGTTGGCGGCTTCGCCCTTGGCGATCGCAGCCTTGACGTCGTCCTCACTGGTAACGTCGCCGACCAGCGCCACGCCCTTGACTTCGGCGGCGACCTTCTCGGCATTCTCCTTGCTCTGGTCGAGCACGGCGATCTTGGCGCCCTTGGCGGCCATCGCGCGCGCGGTCGCGGCGCCGAGGCCGGAGCCGCCGCCGGTGATCAGAACAGAGACGTCTTTCAACTGCATGACAAAACCTTTCCTTGGGGTGCTGGCGAATAGCGAATGGCGAGTAGCGAATGGAGAAGGAAGTTCTTTCTTCCCTATTCGCTACTCGCCATTCGCTATTCGCGTCTTAATTAACATTCCGCCGAACAGCAGCGCTTCCATATGCGCGATGTAGTCGCGGCACACCTTGTCGGTGACGGGACCGACGCCGGTGGCGCGGGTCATGGCGTGGCGGCCGAAGAACAGATGATCGCAGGCGCCGATCAGGCTGGTATAAAACAGCACCGGATCGACGTTGCGGAATTCACCGGCCGCGACGCCTTCCGCCAGCAGGCGGCGCTGGAAATCCAAGAGCGGCCCGACAAAGAATTTCGAGACTTCGTCGGCGGCCTCCGTGCTGCTCTCGTGCAGCAGATAGTGGATCAGCCGGTTCATGTAGGGGAATTGGTAATAGGCCTTGATGATGCCGGCGATGTGCAGCTTCAGCTTCGCGGTCGGCGTGATCGGCTGCGCCAGCAGATATTCGAGATGCGTCACCTCGGTGGCGGCGTCGCGGGCCAGCAGCGCCAGCAGCAGCCCGTCCTTGTTGCCGAAATGGTATTTCACCAATGCTGCGTTGATGCCGGACTTTTGCGCGATGTCGCTCAACGACACATCGATCGAATTGCGCTCGATCATCAGTTCGCTCGCGGCGACCAGCAATCTGTCGGCAGTGGTATTTTTCGCTGGCTGCAGCTTGGCCGCTGCGCTGGTATTCAGATGCGGTGCCATCATGGTCCCAATAAAACTGGCCCGCAGTTAGCGCATGATACGGCTACGCTCAAGAGTTAATTGAGCGATTGACTAAATCCTGCCCGTCTTTTAAATCGCGCGCAACATTCACCAGCAGCAAAAATCAGGGAGATCGCACATGGCCGAGGCCTATATCGTCGCCGCCGCACGCACCGCGGGCGGCCGCAAGGGAGGCCGGCTCGCCGGCTGGCATCCGGTCGATCTCGCAGCTTCCGTGCTGGATGCGCTGGTGGAGCGCTCCGGCGCGGACCCTGCGCAGATCGAAGACGTCATCATGGGCTGCGTGATGCAGGCCGGCGAACAGTCCAACAACGTCGCGCGCAATGCGGTGATGGCCTCAAAACTGCCGGAGAGCGTGCCGGGCACTTCGATTGACCGGCAATGCGGCTCCTCGCAGCAGGCGCTGCATTTCGCCGCCCAAGCGGTGATGTCCGGCGCGATGGACGTGGTGATCGCCGCCGGCGTCGAAGGCATGACGCGGGTGCCGATGGGCTTGGCGTCGTCGCTGCCGTCCAAGAACGGCTTTGGCCATTACAAGAGCCCAAAACTCGAAGAGCGCTATCCGAACATCGTGTTCAGCCAGTTCACCGGCGCGGAGATGATGGCGGAGAAATACGGCCTCTCCAAAGACGATCTCGACCAATACGCCTATGAGAGCCACCAGCGCGCGATTGCCGCAACGCAAGCCGGCAAGTTCAAGGACGAGATCGTGCCGCTGACGATCACCCGCGCGGACGGTTCGACCGATACGCACGCTATCGACGAAGGCATCCGCTTCGATGCCACGCTCGACGGCATCCGCGGCGTCAAACTCATTCAGGAAGGCGGCAAACTTACCGCCGCCAGCGCCAGCCAGATTTGCGACGGCGCCTCCGGCGTCATGGTGGTCAACGAAAAGGGCCTGAAGTCGCTCGGCGTCAAGCCGCTGGCGCGGATCCATCACATGACCATGATGGGCGGCGATCCGGTGATCATGCTGGAAGCGCCCCTTCCCGCCACGCAGCGCGCGCTGCAGAAGGCCGGCATGTCGATCGACGACATCGACCTGTACGAGGTCAACGAAGCCTTCGCGTCGGTGCCGACCGCATGGCTGAAAACCACCGGCGCCGATCCGGCGCGGCTCAACGTCAATGGCGGCGCCATCGCGCTCGGCCACCCGCTCGGCGGCTCCGGCACCAAGCTGATGACCACGCTGGTGCACGCGCTGAAGCAGAACAACAAGCGCTACGGGCTGCAGACCATGTGCGAAGGCGGCGGCATGGCCAATGTGACGATCGTGGAGCGGCTGTAGGAAGAGGCGAATAGCGAATAGTGAGTGGCGAATGGAACCGTGTCCCGGACGCGGTGCGGCATTCTTCATGCCGCTCCGCAGAGCGGGGACCGTACCAAACACCGACGTTCCGTTGCGGCCCCGGCTCTGCAGCGCACCGCTTCGCAAGTGCTACGCGCTGCGCTGCGTCCGGGGAACGTCTCTCCCCTCCCCTATTCGCTACTCGCCATTCGCTCCTTGAGGACCCCCCATGACCCACCCCTCGGTGCACGCCCGCACCCAGCCCGGCAAGATCGCCTATCAGATGGCCGGCACCGGCAAGGCCATCACCTATCGCGAGCTTGACGAGCTGTCGAACCAGGGCGCGCAGCTGTTTCGCTCGCTCGGGCTGAAAGCCGGCGATCACATCGCATTGCTGATCGAGAACCGGCTGGCGTTCATGGAGATCTGCTGGGCGGCGCAGCGCTCCGGGCTTTATTACACCGCGATCAGCCGCTATCTGACCAGGGACGAGATCGCATACATCGTAAAGGACTGCGGCGCGCGCGTCGTCATTACCTCGCCGAAATGCGCCGAGCAGGTCGCGGACCTCGTTAGCGATGCGCCCGGCGCGCCGCTGTTCTTCATGATCGACGAACCCCTCCCCGGCTTTCGCTCCTGGGACAAGGAAGCCATCGCGCAACCGACCACACCGATCCCGGACGAAGTCGCCGGCTACGACATGCTGTATTCGTCGGGCACCACCGGCCGGCCCAAGGGCATCAAGCGCGAGAACGAGAAGAACCCGATCGACCTGCCCAATCCGTTCCTGAAACTGCTGTGCGCCAACATGTGCGGCATGTCCGCGGACAGCGTCTATCTGTCACCGGCGCCGCTGTATCATGCGGCTCCCCTGCGCTTCAACATGATGGCGATCACGCTCGGCGGCACGTCGATCATCATGGAATCCTTCGACGCCGAGGAATTCCTGAAACTGGTGGAGAAGCACAAGGTTACGCAATCGCAGCTGGTG
>Ga0193717_1001476_pt1 | contig 14424 bp, 13 predicted proteins | sample U2c2metaG_FD_145900 | JGI IMG/M metagenome (GOLD analysis project Ga0193717, IMG submission 145900) | Soil microbial communities from a riparian zone of the East river system, Colorado, United States - U2c2 | ecosystem: Environmental > Terrestrial > Soil > Riparian zone | place: USA: East River... | reverse complement strand
GCTGGCCCATAGGCAAATGCATATTCCTGTCGAAAACACCAATATTATCCAGGCCCAAAAATCCACCTTCAAAAACGTTGTTACCAGAAGCATCCTTGCGGTTTACCCACCAGGTAAAATTGAGCATCAGTTTATGGAATATCCTTTCCAGAAAGTAGGTATCTCCCTTTCCATTATTGGCTTCTTTGTCGGTTTTATAAACGCTCCAGACAACCATGGCATGCACAGGAGGATTACCATCGCTAAAATCCCATTCATAAGCAGGTAGCTGCCCGTTCGGGTGCATATACCAGTCGCGGGTAAGCAGTATCAGCTGGTTTTTAGCGAAAACCATATCGATCCTGGCCAGTGGCAAACAATGGAAGGCCAGGTCCCAGGCCGCAAACCAGGGATACTCCCATTTATCGGGCATGGATACCACATCTCTGGTATTCAGGTGCATCCATTTACTGTTACGGGCATTTTTTCTTTGCTCTGGTGGTTTAGGCTGTGCCGGATCGCCTTTGAGCCAGTGACGAATATCAGAATAATAAAACTGCTTGTTCCATAACATACCCGCAAAAGCCTGTCTCTGTATCAGGTTGCGATCTTCCGTCTGCTTAGTGCCATGTATGTCATTATAAAACTGATCGGCTTCGGCAATGCGGGTATTAAATATCTCGTCAAAATCTTCAAAGCTATAATTGGCATCTGGCGATAACCGCAAACGTATGGTTACACTTTGCTTGGCGGCAACAGTTATATCATAATTAACCGCAGCTTTTGTACCTGTATTCCTGGGGTTGATGGTATCCGCCCCGTGGACTATATAATCGTTAATGCCGTTTTTGGGATATTTAATCCCATTATCATAGCTATAAAGGCGGCGGGTATCGGTCTCATTGTCACAAAACAACAAACTACAAGCCCCTTCAGTATGCAGCCATAAAGGATCAAGATCTTTATGCGATATCTCTATTTTGCCCTGTTCATTGGTGGTTAAATACGGCTTATAGTCCTTGTATCCCCAGCTCCAGGTGTTGCGGAACCACAGCGTAGGCATTACATTAAGTGCCGCGTCCTGATCACCGCGGTTGTGTACGGTTATCCTGATCAGCATATCATCCTGCGCGTTTTTGGCGTATTCGGTAAAAACATCAAAATAGGCATCCTTATCAAATATCCCGGTGTCAAGCAGTTCAAATTCGGGGTCGTTACGGGTACGGCGTTTGTTTTCGGAACGCAGCCAATCATAAGGAAACGCCTGCTGTGGATATTTATACAGCATTTTCATGTACGAATGCGTGGGCGTACTATCCAGGTAATAATACAGTTCCTTTACATCCTCGCCGTGGTTACCTTCGGGGTTGCTGAGTCCAAAATAGCGTTCCTTAATAATGGGATCTTTTTTATTCCAAAGAGCGATGGCAAAACACAGATTTTGCTGCCTGTCGCAAATCCCGGCAATGCCTTCCTCGCCCCAGCGATAGGCTTTGCTGCGGGCCATATCATGGGTTATAAAGTTCCAGGCATCGCCATTGGCGCTATAATCTTCCCTTACGGTGCCCCACTGTCGGTCGCTTACATAAGGGCCCCATTTTTTCCAGCTTGTATCTTTTAACCTTGATTGTTCTGCATTCATCGTAAAAATCCCTCAGAGTATATTGCTGCTTTTTAAGCAAGTGTTTGCAAAGTATGCTTATTTGAGGAAAGTTAACACTAATGCGGAGTTTGTTTTACATCAATGTGAAGAAAGGCCTCACCTAAATCCTCTCCAAAGAGAGAGGACTTTGATTAGCTTACTTCGCTCTTTAGCTCCCTCTCCTTTGGAGAGAGCTGGGGTGAGGCTTTACGCCCAGGCATTTCTTAAAAACCGCAGCCAATTCCCGTGCATCATATTTTCAATATCCGCATCGGTATAGCCACGTTTTTTTAGTAGTGAGGGCACTTTTTGCAGATCAGTAATAGTTTCCAGATCATAGGGGCATTGTTCGCGACCGAAGGCACCGTCAAGATCTGAACCCATGCCAATGTGCAGGGTATTACCTGCTATCTGGCAAATATGGTCAATATGGTCAACCATCACTTCAAGGCTACAGTTCATCCCCTTGGGCGTCGATTGCCCTCTGACCCAATTTGGTACCATCATCCAGGCATCCAATGCAGCACCGATCACCGCACCACGGTCAATCAGCGCTTTAATCATTTCATCGCTGTACTGGCGGTTGTGGTTTACCAATGCACGGCAATTATTATGGCTGGCCCATACATGACCATTGAAATTATCCAGAGCCTCCCAAAAGCTGTCATCGCATAAGTGGGTGGCATCCAAAATAATATTCAGCCGCTCCATTTCTTTTAGTAACTCATGTCCTTTGTGGCCCATATATCCAGTGGCGTCGGTGCCCTGTGCATACCTGCCGGGGCCATAGTGCGCGGGACCAACGGCACGCAGGCCGTAATTATAAGCACGTTCAAGATGTTGTACGGTAACAATAGAATCGGCACCTTCCAAGCTGAGGATGTAACCTATCGGTTTATTATGGGTTGATTGACCATCGTTCCAAAGTTCAAGATGTTTTTCCAGTGATGGCAGGTCATTTATCTGTATCATTTCGCTGGCATCTTCCATAGCTTTGTACCAGGCTACCTGCCCCTGGGTTTGTGCCCAGGCCTGTTCGGGAGAATGCCAGCCAGGCAATGGATTATCAGGCGCTACATAACGCCCTATTTGCGTAGCAACTACCAAACCTATATTTCCCTTGCGTAACTCAGGTAACGAGACTACGGCTTTAGCACGATCAGGTTTATCCGTTAAGCCTTCTTCACGCTGGTTAATTTCGGCAACCGGACGGGTCAGGTCGCGGTTCCACTCCAGCGCATTCATGCTTAAATCCAAATGGGCATCAATTATAAACATATCAGATAGTTATTTTACGGTCGCGGGCGGCATTAAGCCATTCGCCATTAAGTGTTTTATTTTCAATTATATAAGCGCGCTCATATAAAGCTACAGTTGGGCATATATGATGTGGCATGCCATATAGTACATCACCAACATGGTAAGCGTGATCTTTACCAGCCTCTAACACCAAATGCTCTTCACTCTGCCCTACAGGCTTAAGTTCGGGGGCATTTAAAAAATAAATTCGTTTGTTCAATTCGTTTTCGGCAGATACTGATTTATGCCCCACATCCAGGCAAACTTTAGTTGCATCTGGCAATGATATCACCCTGGAAATTACTAAAGCGGCTAGTAAAAACGGCTGCTCAGGCATTCCCAGTTGATACCCTTTATCCCAATAAACAAAAGTTCCGGGACTGCACTCAACTTGCTTTCTTTTGGAGTGGATAGGAAACGTGGGTGATCCGCCAGCCACAATAATGGGTTCGGGATAGCCCCTTTGTTTCAGATCCTGCTGCAGTTTTAATACCGGTTCAAAACCCGCATTACAGCGCGCTGTACGGGTTTCAAGATCAACATCATGAATATGCCCATCATAGGCATGTAGCCCAACCGGGTTAAGACCAGGCAATACGGCACAATCCATATATAACTGCAGCGCTTCAAAGCCCGCAGGTATACCTGTGCGGTTCATGCCAACGTTGAGGTCGAGGTAAACATTGATCGTTAACCTATTGGCTTCTGCAATATCAGATATTTCTTTTGCAGCAGCGACATTATCAACCAAACATGAAAATTTGGTATGAGGATAGGTTTGCATCAGCTTGACGAACCTATAAAGCTTGGGGCTAACCGGCTGATAAGCAAGCAGTACATCGGGCGCTTTACAAACCGCCAGCAATTCAGCCTCGGCAATAGTAGCGCATTTAAACTTATGGATACCTGCGGCAAGCAGCAATAAGGTAACTTCTTTATTTTTATAGGTTTTTACATGCGGACGTAACCGGTCAACATTATTGATCATGGATTTAAGCAGATCAATATTTGCTTTTACCCTGTCAGGATAAACTACCAGGGCCGGGGTATCCAGCTTTTCAACGTCGTCAATTATGTACCAATCTTGTGTCATGAGTTGTGAGTTTTGGGTAGTGAGTTTGGAGTACTGGTGCCGAGTTTTTTGTCTGGACCGCGATTCATCGGATTAAAAGATTGTCATGATTTTCGACAAACTATTTAACAACTCAAAACGCTTAAAACTATTCTCAGGCTAATTCAAACAAAGCCTCGATCTCTACCGGGATATTATCGGGCAATGAACCCATACCTACCGCACTGCGTACGCCTATGCCATTTTCTTCGCCCCATACTTTAGCAAAAAGTTCACTGGCTCCGTTTATAATAAAGGGGTGTTTCTCAAAATCGGATGTGCAATTAACCATACCCAACACTTTAATTACTCTTTTTACTTTATCAAGACTGCCTATGTTGGCTTTAATGGTAGCCAGCATAGCTAAACCAACCTGACGGGCAGCCAGTTTTCCATCTTCCTGTGAAATAGTATCACCAATACGGCCGATGATCAGCGTACCATCATCCTGTACGGTGCCATGACCCGACAAATACAGGTATTTGCCATCAATTAAACATGGTTTATAAACGCCAAGCGGCTTTGGTGCAGGCGGCAGGTTTAAACCCAATGCTGCAAAGTTTTCTTCGGGAGTGTTCATGGAGGTAAAATTATAAAGATTAAGTAACAAATAATAACAAAAAAGCCGGGGATCTCACTCCCGGCTTCTACTTATCAACTAAATTCTATATATATGTTTTAAAATTTAAAAGACGCACCAATGTTTATGGAGTAATCTGCAAACGCAGCGTCGCCTATAACATAAGTACCCGTTCTAATGCTGTTTTCTTTGTCGGTTACACTTTGTGTACGGTCACGTTTTAAGGCGATAGGTACATTAGCAAAAATGTTCACTCTTTTTAAACTATAATTTATTGAAGGCTCTGCGGATATAATATATCCCGGACGACGAAATGCATTACTTTTACCAATCAGGTCATGTACCGGGATACCTTCTATTCTTCCACCGGCAGATAAAGTAAGTGCATTTAATGCCCCGCCAAATGTATAGTTTACTCCAATTCTTGCCAGGTATTGATCGGGCACACTTGATATAGCCTCATTAGCTAATGCGGCGCTTAATACCTCGCGGTAAGTGCGGGTACCATTGGTGTTGCGTGGGTTTGCCATATAATACAGATTGGTATATCCACCAAACTGACTGCTAAAGTTTAAAAATCCGTTCATTTCGGCAATAATACCAACACCACCATCACCTAACTGAATAGATTGATCAACCGGGCGTATTTCTGGCGTTACATTAAAAAATTTTGATTGGTAATTGTAATCGCCAGTTGGCAGTTTAACTCCCAGGCCTATCTGGATGTTGCCCTTAGATGTGGTATGACTGTTAAATAACCACCTGTTGGCAACTATGCGCATATCGCCAATTCCATGCGAGTATGAACTATGCCTCTCTTTACCACCATGCTCGTATAATGACGAGCGGGTATTGATGAGATAAGGCATACCAACAGATACCGACCAATACTGATTAAAAATCCTGGTTATGCCCAAATCAATGGTGCTTTGATGGTTTATCACCTCGTTACCTATTACCAGGCGTTGTTTTTGTTCATCAGCACCTTTAAAATGACGGAATGATTTAAAGTATCGGTATGATACAGAAAGTTGCCAGCCCTTGCTGCTGGAATCCTGCATAGGATGTTCCATGTTGCTAAGGGGGCCACTGCTCTTAATGGCTACACATCCCTGGGCGTTTGCATGAGTATTAGTAAATATCGTGTAAAAAGCTATTGCGAAAAAGAATTTTAAAGTAAATTTCATGTTGTATTTTATATGATTATAAAGGTTTAAGACAAAAATTTTAAATAAAGTCAGGCATTTAAGCCTGACTTTAACCTGCTCTCATACAGGATTTATTTTGATCAACTAATTCTCAGTTTATTTATATTTTTCCACGGAAAGACGATAAAACCTGATGGCGCTTTTTTAACCGCGAACCATAAAGCCAACAGTACGCCATAGCTGCCCCCCCGCTCTATCCACTCAAACATTTCATAGTGCGGATAAAACAGCTCACTTGTTATTTTCCAAATGATAAATACGAGTAATAAATTTTTAAAAGGACGGATCAATAGCGAAAAAGCTGCTATTATTTCAAATACACCTACTATCTGGGCTGTTTTGCCGGGGTCATGAAAACCTATGGAATTGTATTGATTAACCAGGCTGGCCTTCTCTATTAAATTAAGGCACCCGTGTCCTAATAGCAGCAAAAATGCAAACACGCTTAAGCAATTGATAACCATTTTCAAGGTAGATGCTTTAATAACCACGTTATCATCCATACGGCTAAACCATTGCTTAACGGGTATTTTAAAACCGCCCTGTAATAATAATAGCACAAAGGGAGCCCCAAAATTACCTGCACGTTCAATAAACTCTGCAAATGGTTCACCCGATAAAGGGCGCATGGATGCGGTGACTAAACCCCATATAACCAACCATCCGGCCACAGCACGTATAGGGTAAATAAGCATGGATATACCCATCAATATGTCAACAACACCCACAACCGGCATTAAGCGGTAAGCTGCATCATGACCAATACCAACCAATGCAAAATAATTGCACCATATTGGTTTGGTGATAATACCGAATGCGCCATGCCCAATAAAGCACATAGCCACAGCGAGGCGAAGTGTGAAATAAACTTTTTGATCGGTGGTTAAACGTAACATTTTATCAATTTTAATACTTCGGATTGTTATTTATCTGCTCCATCTGTTTTAGCTCTTTGCACCGCGTACTGGCCAACTTTGTTGCCGGTTACCAGGCCAACTTCACAATCACTACGATAATGAATGGCGCCGTATAATCTTGACATGGCAGCATCATGCGCAAGATCTGTGAATTTAGTACCCCTGTCAGGAAGCAAATAAGTTAATACCGTCGATGCTGCTCCGCTAAAATTAGAGTGCCCGGATGTATACGCCGGAAAATTTGGCACCCCTGTTAAAGTTTTAATTGCAGGGTTTGCCTGTGACGGGCGCTGGTTAAAGTAGAAATACTTGGTATCCCAGCAAACTATAGCGGCATCCATTTCGGCCATGTTTAGTAATGCAAAGTTACGTGCCCAGCGTACTTCACTGTATTTTTGTTTTACAAATTCATCAGCAGCAATGGCGTTCCAGTGGCCTGTTGGTGTATAGGTAGCCACACCATCGGCCCAAAATGCTACCTGTTCTTCATGTGCGCGTGACCTGTCTTTGCTGTATGCCAATACTTCTTCCGTTTCTTTTTTAAACTCGGGAGAGTTAGTTAAATAAGGTGCCGGCGGCCTGATGGCCACTACGGTAAGCGTATCAAACAAAAACGGAATAACTTTTGAAAACAGCGGCAGCATAGGGGGCCTTTTAGGTGTTTCCAGGCTAATCCAGAATTGCTCGCCTTTACTGCTGGCTTTTGTTTCAAAACTTTTCCAGATATCGGGGGTACCTATAGCTTTACCGGCACGATCATTACGGGCACGGTTAGCAAATATGGCGGCAATCTGTTTGCCTAATGATTCGCCGGCGTTAATCTCTCCCCTTGTATTGGCGCCAGCCATTATTCTGTATAATTTTTCCTCATCAGCTTTTTGCTGAATAAAAGCTATTTCAGTTGGAAATAATAATTTCATTATCTCTACGGTTGCACCAGCAGCAACACCATCCTCACTCGGATATGATGGTAATTCAGATACCGGAACTAAAGCCTGAACCCCTGAATCATTTTTGTAAGGAGCTGTGCGTTTGTATATGTTTTTAAAATGCCATGCAGCAACCAACGCATCATACTGCGCCGCACTTACATAAGCATAGGCACGTGCCGCGTACGGCGGATTTGAAAAAGGGAATTCGGGATAATTGAAGGGATTGGCCGAATTAGGGGCCGGGTAAGTACCATCAGGGTTCTGATATGGCGGGACATTATGCTTTGCTACCAGCTCACGCAATATCTCATTCCAACGTAATACCGAGCCAGCGCTCCAGTATTTAATAGATGCCTTTTGATCACTGTTTAAATTACGCTGAAGCGCTTTGATTTCATTTATATCGGCAACATAAGCCGGCGATGTAATGGCATCTGGTGCGGCTACATTCAGTACACTGAAATCGGTTACCAGTACCGGCTTCCAGGTATCGGCATTCAGATCAATATTACCCGGTGCAAGCGCAGGATATAATGAGGTGCGGTCAACAACATCTTTTTTACATGATGAACCAAAAATGGCTACACCTAAAAGGATGGTTGGGATTATATAAAGTAATGTTCTTTTCATATCGATTATCATTAAATATCTACCTGTCTATTTCTCTTTCTTAGTGCTAAAAACATAGTACACACCTCCGTAAAAGCTTCTTGTTTGCCCAACGTTCCGGCCTTTTAAAACATAATTACCACCAGCGGTAAACTCCAAACCACTGATAGACTGGAAGCTGTATTTCAATATCAACCCGGCAATTGTAGCATTCATTTTATTGCTCGGAAAAGGCATGTCGTTCTTCCTGATATCAAAACCGCCAAGGGTTGTTACTTTAGTCAACACAGCCTCGGCATTAAATTTTAAGCTGCGATAACCCGAGCTTACAAAAAAGTTGGTAACATTTGGCATTTCGACCTCATTGGTATAATGCATTTCGGTTGTGTAGTATGAATTTCTATCAATAGTGATATTGCTGCGCCTAATGTATTGCCCAGCTCCTGCTACAAAGAAGCGGCCGGTTTGATAGTTCAGCAAACCTCGTAAAGCCACATTCTTGCTGTGTAAACCGATTGATAAGGGTAAAAAATCCGCTTCGTAATTACTTAACGGGATCGATCCGGATAAAATAGCATGGAAACTAAATAATCCTTTACCCAACTCCTCTTTAATGGCCATCCATTTTATAGCTCCACTCAGGTCCTGAAAATTTTGTTCGCCCCTTAAAGTTCCGGCAGTTGCATGGGTTTTAACATAAGGAACCATGAACAATAAATTGATCCGGTTCGATAGTCCGTAGTTACCGCCCAAGCTATACACATTAGTACTTACCGTGCCTAAGTTAGGGTTGTCGCGTTTAAAGGTACCTTCCCAGTAGTGATCCCAGCTGCTATGGGTATAAACCCCGGCGGCACAAAAATAATTTTTAGGGATCATGAGCGCGTCGGCGTCCGTTTGTGCCTTAGCAAATTGCGAAAGAGTAAGACAGCAAGCCATAACTAAACAGCACCTGCAAAAATTCGGTGATAAAAATTTCATCATATATATTAATTAGGATTTTGCTAATAAATAATTACAAACAGGCTGAAGGGCAATTATTCAAAAGCACCCTGAATAAGAATGTTTTCTAATAATTTATCAGCAATAAAAAGATAATGGAGTGTAAACTATGTTATAGTTAATAACATGCGCATTACATAAAAATGCAACAACTTGTCTTAAACAATAATCAAGTGGGCTTATAGCTTTAATTAAAGCATATAAAGCCATTCAACATCATAATTTACAGGTAATAATTAGCAGGTGAAATCTGGCGGTTTGCCGGGCGATTCGATAAAGGGAGAATTTAAATGGTAAGCTATAGGGCCGATGCGCATTTTAAGTATTGTTGAAAACGCCAAAAACTGGTAATGCATTTCCTGGAAACTATATTCACTACCGAAGCTTACTTTTTTAAGGGAGGATTCATGTCCTTTTTTATTCAGGGGAACATCGCTGAACTCTTTGGCAATGATTAAGTTTGCTGTTACAAGCCGGGTTTTAACACTATTGGCAATGCAAATGAATGACATCGTGTCCCTGGTAACTTTGTATCTTAAATAATTATAATAAACGCCTTTTAGCTGAAGCTGGCCATGATCGACTACGTAATCACTCCAGTCGTGAATACCCGGTAAATGCACGGGAAGCTTTATTTCAACAAGTTTGGTGGAGTCTACCTTGTTTTCGTAGATCTGTTTAACTATCTGAACTTCCGACCGGTGAATTAAATACTTAAATACTAAATTGTATCCGCCCAAATTGAACAGGTGTACATTTAATAATAATATGGCAATAAGCTTTTTCACCAAATGAAGTAATTAATAAGGGATATAATCTATTGTAAATATATTGATACAGTTGATTAAAACAAATAAAAAAATGAAATTACTTTTTCATGTAAATAGCATCGGTACAAATTATAGTATTGCTATTTACTATAGATACCTTTGTTTGGATGTGTTATGGCTTGTAATTATGGACTTTTTTAAACAACCCTGGCCCTGGTATGTGGCCGGCCCCCTGATTGGCCTTGTTGTGCCCACCCTTTTATTAATAGGCAATAAGGCATTTGGTGTATCTTCTTCACTAAGGCATATCTGCGCTGCCTGTTTGCCTGCAAATATTCCATTTTTTAAGTACAACTGGAAAAAAGAGAGCTGGAACCTGTTTTTTGTTGCCGGCATTATGTTTGGCGGATATATAGCCACTCAATATTTATCAGGGAACCATACGGTTAATATTAACCCGCAAACCGCTACCCTGCTCAAACAACAAGGTGTTAACGATTTTAGCGGTTTATTACCAGGAGATATATTCAGCTTTCAACAACTGTTAACATTAAGGGGCTTCATTTTTATAGTTATTGGCGGTTTTATGGTTGGCTTTGGTACAAGGTATGCCGGTGGCTGCACATCGGGCCATGCTATAATGGGTATATCAACTTTGCAGTGGCCATCAATGGTTGCTACCTGTTGTTTTATGATTGGCGGCTTTATCATGACCTGGTTTATTTTACCATATCTTATTCAGCAATAATATGCGTAACATCAAATATCTTATTCCAGGTCTGCTTTTTGGAATAGTGCTGGTTAAATCAGAAGTTATATCCTGGTTCAGGATACAGGAAATGTTCAGGTTGCAATCCTTCCACATGTACGGCATTATTGGTAGTGCTATATTGGTTGGCATGGCTTCCGTTTTATTGATTAAACATTTTCAGATCAAAACCTTACCTGGCGAAGCTGTAGTGATCCCCACAAAAAAGTTCCATTGGGGTAATGTTTATGGTGGATTGATATTTGGTTTGGGTTGGGCTATTACCGGCGCTTGTCCGGGACCGCTGTTTGCCCAGATCGGTAGTGGCTTTGGTGTAATTACCGTTACACTGCTAAGCGCCATTGCAGGCACATGGGTTTATGGTTTATTGCGTGACAAACTTCCACATTGATTTTTTTATATTTAAAAGATATGATGAAAAGAAAAATAACTACCGGAAACGTTTTGTATGCATTAATGTTAGTTGTTGTTCTTGTTATGCTCGTTAACCCCAGCGCAAAGAGTTTGTTGATAAGAAGCCTGATGAAAGTTGGCTTCTTTCAGCCTTCAATACCAGTTACTGTTTCAAAAAAACCTTTAGCTGATCCATTTAACATCAGCTTCAGGGATAACAATGGTAAAACAGTTAATACAGCCGACCTGAAGGGCAAAGTGATATTTGTAAACTTTTGGGCCACCTGGTGCCCACCTTGCATTGCCGAACTGCCATCTGTAAACGAGCTGTATGCACAGCTTAAAAACAACCCTAACGTAGTTTTCATGATTGTTGATGTAGATAATGATTATAAAAAAGCAAATGGGTTTATGCAACAACACCAATATAGCTTGCCTATGTTCACCCTGGCCAGCGAGGTTCCTGATAATATTATGGATGGTACGATCCCCACTACGCTGGTTTTTAATAAAACCGGGGACCTCATATTCAGTCATTCAGGTGCTGCTGATTATAGCAGCAGTAAGTTTGTAAATTTTTTACAAACAATTAGTAAACTTTAATTAGGAGCATTTTGATCGCTATCTAATAATAATTGTGATCAATACACAAATTAAAACCAATAATTTAACCTGATTATCAAAAATTAATATTTGTTCTTTACACACTTATTAATTTTTTTTCTTTTATTTACATATCCAAATCAGAACCTAAAATTCAATGAAAAAGAAAACACTTATCTACCTGTGTACTTTAGCCCTATGTTTCATTACGGCCTCGGGCTTTGGTCAAACCGGCACACTCACCATTAGCAGCGATTCAAAAACAACCATCAGCCGCGACATTTACGGTCAATTTGCCGAACACCTGGGCCGGGGCATTTATGATGGCTTTTGGGTTGATAAATCATTACCCGTAAAAAAACAGGGCCGCATAAGGCTTGATATTGTTGATGCCTTAAAAAAAATAAAGATCCCCAATCTGCGCTGGCCCGGCGGATGTTTTGCCGATGAATACCATTGGCGCGATGGTATTGGCCCCACCGCGCAACGCCCGCGCATGGTTAATACCAACTGGGGCGGTGTAACTGAAGACAACAGTTTCGGCACACATGAATTTCTGGAGCTATGCAGTTTGCTAAAATGCGAACCCTATATAGCCGGTAACGTAGGCAGTGGCACGGTTGAGGAAATGTCGAAATGGATAGAGTACCTGAACTCCAACAGCACCAGCACTGTAGTAAAGGAAAGGATAAAAAATGGCCATCCGGAACCTTACAAGGTTAGTTTTTGGGGTGTGGGCAACGAGAGCTGGGGCTGCGGTGGTAATATGACACCTCAGTTTTATGCCGATCAGTTTAACCGTTATGCTTCTTTTGCTAAAGATTACCCCGGTGCCAAGCTTAAAAAAATAGCCAGCGGCGCCAATTCTGATGATTATAACTGGACTGAAGTATGTATGAAAAATATATCATTGAACATGATGTATGGCTTGTCGCTTCATTATTATACCATACCAACAGGCGACTGGGGTAAAAAAGGGTCTGCAACGGTGTTTAGCGAAAAAGAATATTTTAGCACTATGGTGAATTGTCTTAAAATGGAAGAACTGGTGAACAAACATTCGGCCATTATGGATAAATACGATCCTGAAAAACGTGTGGCTCTGGTAGTTGATGAATGGGGTATTTGGACAGATCCTGAGCCGGGTACTAATCCTGGCTTTTTATACCAACAAAACAGCCTGCGCGATGCACTAATCGCCGCAACCACCCTTAACATTTTTAATAATCATAGCGACAGGGTTAAAATGGCCGCATTGGCCCAAACCATAAACGTTCTGCAGGCGCTTATTTTAACTGATAAGGAAAAAATGGTACTTACCCCTACTTACCATATATTTGATATGTATAAAGTGCACCAGGACGCTAAATACCTGCCTATAAAATTAGATGTACCTGATTATGAAGTTGATGGTAAAAAGATCCCGGCTGTAAACGCTTCTGCGTCGCAGGATGCTGCCGGAAAAGTTCATATTTCATTGGTTAACCTTGATATACACAAGCCGGTAACCATTACCACAGGTTTTAGGGATATTAGTTGGTCAAATATAAGTGGTCAGGTACTAACCTCTGCCAATGTCACCAACATAAACACTTTTAAAGATCCCAATAAAATTCACCTGAGCAATTTTACAGGCGCTAAAAAAGATGGCGACAAACTGGTAGTTACTCTGCCTGCCAAATCAGTGGTAACACTGGAGTTAAATTAAGCACTGCAATTTCAAAGACCTACGAAGTTTTTTAAACTTCGTAGGTCTGAATTATATTTTATTTGATTTACAGATCAGGTTAAAACCTCACCGGCATGCGTTGCTTCCGGAACCTCAATCAGTTTGCCCGAACGTACATCATAAATATATCCGTAAATAGGGATACTTTTTGAAACCAGGGGATGCTGCCTGATCCGCCGAACATCTTCAGTAACGCTTGCCTCCAGATTTTTAAAGGTTAAAAAAGCAATATGATTAGCCTCGTTCGAGCCACCGCTTTCTTCCGTATTCCGCCAGCCGTTTTCGTCTATAGTGGCCGTTTTAAGGCTTTTAGCTAACAGATCGCGGATAATGTCATCCGTAAACAAAGCCATACCACAGTCAGTATGATGAATAACAAACCACTCTTTTGTACCCAATAATTTATGCGAAATGACCAATGACCTGATGGCATCATCGCTGGCCCGGCCACCTGCATTGCGTATCACATGTGCGTCGCCTTCGGCAAGGCCGGCATATTTAGCAGGGTCTAACCGGGCATCCATACAGGTTAAAATAGCAAACTGACGCACCGGAGGTATGGTTAATTCAGACTTATCGCCAAAATGTTTTACATATTCCTGGTTAGCTGCAAGCACCTGCTGATGCACCTTGGTCTTAACGTTCTGTAATTCATCTATTGTGTTTGACATAGCTTTCCTGTTAAAATATTCACAACTATGCCGACTTTTTACTATTGCCGATCAGTGCTGATTCATATACCGATGAAACAATAGCCCCTGCAGAAAAAGTGCCTAAAAAATCCCAGTCAATGTGACTATAGATAACCTGTTTTGATGGATCAATAATGTAGGTGGCAAGCAATGGTACGTTTACATCAATACCTGAAAACCTATTCCAAA
>Ga0193717_1001475_pt1 | contig 14429 bp, 16 predicted proteins | sample U2c2metaG_FD_145900 | JGI IMG/M metagenome (GOLD analysis project Ga0193717, IMG submission 145900) | Soil microbial communities from a riparian zone of the East river system, Colorado, United States - U2c2 | ecosystem: Environmental > Terrestrial > Soil > Riparian zone | place: USA: East River... | reverse complement strand
CCACAGATTCGCCGCACCCGCCCCTGAAGGCCCGCTCCGTGTCGGTGCCCACCCGTAGGCTGGCAACCGGGGGCCGGAGGCCACGGCCGCTCGCCGTCGGCGGCCGCGCCGCCTCGGGCCGGGTCGGGCCCCGTACGCCCCAAAGGGAACCTTCAGGGCATCGCCAGCCGGCCTTACCGGCTCTCGTCGCGTAGTGAGTAGTAGCTCATCCGGAATGGTTGCAGCAGCGCGCGCATGAAGGCCGGGCCCTCGACGGGTAGCACCATCCGCCGCTCACTCGGCAGCTCCACCCCGCGCTCGTAGTACTGCGTCGCCACGCGCGACCACTCCGGGTCCAGCAGCTCCAGCCGCACCCCCGCGTCGGGCGACCAGTGGAACAGCGCCACCCGACGCGGCTCGCCGGTGTTGTTCGCGTACAGCGCGACCCGCGAAGGCACTGGGTCGGTCATGGCATCGGGCCTCTCGGTACTGGGTTCCACCACGCGTCGATGAAGTCACCGGGCCACGCCTCGCCGGTGATCATGCCTCTGCGCTGGATCTCCTCGAGTCTGGCGACCGCGAGGTCGGTGGCCTGCGGGCTGAGCCCACTCTCCTGCAACATGTGCCGCATCTGACCGGGGTCGACCGCGCGGACGGCGTCGACGACGCTCGGGTCGAGCGGCTGGCCGAGGTGGTCGCGCACGAAGTCCGAGCGAATGGGGTCGCGGGACCCGTCGGGGAACGAGAAGCCGTGGTCGATCGCGACGACGCTGCCGTCCGGGCCGGTCAGGTAGTTACCGCCGTGCCGGTCGGTGTTGCCGGTGACGTAGTCGAGCACCGCCATCTGCTGCTGTTGCGGCCTCGGGTACTGGTCGGCGTCCAACCCTTCAGTCGAGTTCTCCGCGAACCGCTGCAGCGAACCCGGCCCCTGCGGCCCGTCGACCATGGCCGTGGTCGGCACGCGGTCGAAGCCCAGCATCTCGTCGACCCGCGACGCCGCCACCTCACGACGGCCGAGGTCGCTCGTGATGTCCTGGCGCATGCCGGTCGTCTGCTCACCCGACACCGGTTTGTAGACCGCGCTCGAGCCGTCGTCCAGATCGGCCTTGAACGCCTCGTTCACGTTCCCCCCGTCGCCAAGGTTCGACAAGCCGGTGATCCGGCGGTTCTCCAGCTCCTGCTCACGCCTGCTCGGCTCCCACCGGCCGGGCGTCGGGCTCGGGTCCGGCGGCGGGTTCAACCGGTCGGCGATGCTCGCGGGCGGGGCCGGCGGTTGCGAGGGCGGCGGCGGGTCGGAGCGCGGTGGAGTGTCCGGCCGGGTCGGCGCGGTGTCCGGCCGCGCGGCCGCGGGGGTGGTCGTCGCGTTCGGGTTGACGCGCGGGACCGTCGCGTTCGGGTCGATCTTGTCCAGGTTGACCTTGGCGGTCTGGTCGTTGTCCCGATAGCCGGTCGCGGTCGCCGTCGTGCCGGCCTGCGCGTTGTCGACGGCCTTGCGCGTCGTCGCGACGTGCGTCTGCGCGTCGCGCAGGTGGTTCTGTGCCGCGCCGGTGAAGTTGCCGCCGATGATGCCCATGCTCTGCGGCCCGACGTTGATGTTGCCGACCGTCGTGCCCACCGCGTCGACGCGGCCGCCGGTGGCGTTGAGCCGCGTGGTCATCGTGTCGAGACCGTCGAGGTTGACGGTCGTGCCGTCGCCGTTGCCGCCCAGCTTGCGCGTCGGCGTGTCCGGTGCCGTCGTGTCCGGTCGGGTGCTGCTGCCGCCGCCGCTGTCCGGGCGTCTGCGCCGAGGTGTCACCGTCTACACCTGCGTCGAGACGTCCGGCGGACGGCGGGTGTCCGGCGCGGACGAGTCAGGCGCGTCGTACGGCTTCGCCGACTGGTACGCCCCGAACGCCAGGTCACCGGCGGTGGCGAACCGGTCGAGGCCCTCCGCGAGCTTCGACATCGACTTGGCGAGCTTCGCGAGCCGGCCCGCCTGGCGGCCGAGCCCGCTGATGAGCTTGGTGATCTTGCCGCTGATCTTCATGGCGACGGACGCGGCGCGCGCGCCCGCGACCCCGAGGAACGTCGCGATGGACCCGCCGAACGTGAACGCCGCCGACGCCGCCGCGATCAGCGCGTAGCGCACGAGCTCGGTGATCAGCGACGCGATGATGTCGAACACGATGCCGCGCAGCGTGGTCACGAGCATGCCCGAGATGCCGACCACGGCCGCCGTGCCGTCCAGCGTCAGACCCATCGAGTCGAGCTCCTCGGCGAGCTGGCTGAGGCTGCTGTGGTACTTGTCGGCCGCGTCGCCCTGCCACTCCGCGACCGTGGTGAGGTCCTGGCGATGCTCCTCGGCGATGGTCTTCATCTCCGCGGCGGCCGACTTCAGCGCGTCCACGTTCGCGTTGATCTCGTCCGGGTTGCCGAGCAGCGCGTCCAGCGGCTCACGCAGGAACGACACGTGCTCGAGCAGCCAGCCGACGCCGGCGCCGACGATGTAACCGAACGGGTCGACCGCCATGCCGATGGTGTCGATCACCACGCCGGACGCGCTCAGCGCGACGTCGACGACCTTCTCGCCCTCGGACTCCGAGTCACTCGTGATCGAGTCGACAAGGCCCGCGTAGCTGTCGACGATGCCCGCGCCCGATGTCGCCGTAGTCATATGCCACCCCTGTCCGCGTCAGCGCCCGAAGATGTCGTCGGTGAACTCGTCATCATCGTCCGGGCCACCGCGAGATGGACGGCTGGGCCGGCGCGGCGGTTCCACCCGATCGACCGGCGGCGGGGCCTGCTCCGGCTCCGCCTCGAACGCGTAGCCGGGCTGCGCCGGCTCCTCGTCGTCCTCCTCCGGCTCCGGCAGGTAGCCGGTGAGCATGTGCATGGCCTCGGAGTCGGCGCCCAGCGGCGCGAACGCCTCCGCGACGTTGACGGCGGCCGCACGCTGGGCTTTGCGCACGAGATGCATGATCTTGTCGGACAGCTCGGCGCCAGAGCCGCGCCATGCCGCCTCGTCGATGCGCAGATTCGTCAGCGAGCCGTTCGGCGCGACCGTCACGGCCAGCGAGCCGTCCTTGGCCGACTCGGTCACGCCGGCGGACTCGAGGTCCTGTGTGAGCGTCTCGGTCTTCGCCTTGACGTCCTCGATGGTGGCGTTGAACTTGGCCAGCCATTCCTCTGGGGTGGGGATCGCCGTCACGCCTCGAGCATAGTGAATGGCCGATTGTCCTCGGGGTAGTCGCACGAGTACTCTGCGTATTGCGGTCTGCAATTTGCAGCATACTTCCCCGCTGCCCCGGCGGGAGAGTTGTCGGCGCACCCCACGTGGCGCTGGCAAGCGGGTCGTCCACCGGAGCGCGGCGACTGCCGGTGGACGACCCGCGACCCTTAGCTAGATCGGCAGCCTGCGGAAGATCACCCTCGGCACGTGGCGCAGGATCGACATCACCAGTCGCCACGGCGCCGGCGCCCACACCAGCTCCTTGCGCTTGTGCACCGCGTTGACGACGACCTCCGCGACGGCGTCCGCGGTCGTCGCCAGCGGCGCGGGCTTCATGCCCTCGGTCATCTTCGTGTGCACGAAACCGGGGCGCACCACGGTGACGCTGATGCCGTCGCCGCGCAGCGCCTCGCCGAGACCGAGGTAGAAGCCGTCCATGCCGGCCTTCGTCGAGCCGTACAGGAAGTTCGAGCGCCGCACCCGCTCGCCGGCAACGGACGACAGCGCGACCACGCGCCCGTGCCCCTGCCGCCGCAGGTGCGCGGCCAGCACGACGCCGACCGACACCGGCGCGGTGTAGTTGACCTGCGCCAGCTCGACCGCCTTGGCGTGGTCCTGCCACACCTCTTCCGCGTCCCCGACGACATCGAACGCGATGACCGTCACGTCGATGTCGCCGTCGCCGAAGGCCTTGTCCAGCACCGCGGGATGCGACGCGGTGTCCAGCGCGTCGAACTCGACGGTCGACACCGTCGCGCCCGCCGCGCGCAGCCGCTCCGCCGCGGCGTCGACCCGCGCGGACGGCCGCGCGGCGAGGACCACCCGCAGCGGCCGGCGCTTCGCGTACCGCATGGCCACCGCGAGGCCGATCTCCGACGTGCCGCCGAGCAGCAGCAACGACTGGGGATTTCCGACCGCGTCAATCATAGGAGCAACCTTCTCGACATGTCTGAGGCGAAAACGCCTTGGGGGTCAACGGAGTCACGCACCTTGCGCCACTCATCGAGCCGCGGGTAGCCACGCGCGATCACGTCCGGCGTCGCCCGCGACTCCTTGGCAAGGTAGTGCCGGCCGCCGGCCGCGAGGACCAGCTCGTCCAGCTCATCGCACAGCTCGTGCACGCCGGACCGCACCGGCAGGTCCACGCACAACGTCCAGCCCGGCATGGGGAACGACAGCGGCGCGCGGTTCCCGTCGCCGAACCGTTTCAGCACGTTCAGTGCGGACACCTGCCCGGTCTCGGTCATCCGCGTGACGGTCCGCCGGATCACGTCCTCGGCGCCGAACGGCACCACGAACTGGTACTGCAGGAACCCGTGCGGGCCGTACCCGCGGTTCCACTCGCCGACGATGTCCAGCGGGTGCAGGAACTGCGTGATGTTCTGCACGGCTTTCTCGCGAGTGGGCGACTTGCGGTACCAGACCTCGCTGAACAGCCGCCCGGTCAGCTTGTTGAGCAGGCCGGGCGGGAACACGTTCGGCACGGTCAGTAGCTGCGGGGCGTCGAACTTGAGCGGCTGCCGGCGCAGCTTCTTCGGCAGGTCCTCGAGCCGCGCGTGGTTGGCACGCGTCAGCAGGCCGCGACCGAGGTGCGGGCCGGTGGTCACCGCGTCGAACCAGGACACGGACTCGACGTAGTTCTCGTCGTCGACGCTCTGGCGCGCCATCAGCTCGTCGAGGCCGCCGAGCTGTTCGGTGTCGACGAGGAAGTACGCGGTCGCCACGTGGTTCAGGTGCAGCGTCGCCCGCAGCACGATGCCGGTGAGGCCCATGCCGCCGACGGTCGCCCAGAACAGGTCGTCGTCGGGTGTCAGTGTGCTGACGGCGCCGTCGGCGGTCAGCAGGTCGAGCGAGCGCACGTGGTTGCCGAAGCTGCCTTCGACGTGGTGCGCCTTGCCGTGGATGTCGCTGCCGATCGCGCCGCCGACCGTGACCTGACGGGTGCCCGGCAGCACCGGCAGCCACAGCCCGAACGGCAGCAGCGCGCGCATCAGGGTGTCGAGGGAGACCCCGGCGTCGACCACGACGGTGCCGTCCTCGGCGTCCACGCGGTGGATGCGGTCCAGCGCCGTCATGTCGACGACCACGCCGCCCGCGTTCTGCGCCGGGTCGCCGTAGCTGCGGCCGAGTCCGCGCGCGATGACCCCCCGGCGGCCCGCGTCCCGCACGACCTCGGCGATGACGTGGACGTCCGACGTGCGGACCACGTGCGCCGCGGTCGGTGCGGTGCGGCCCCAGCCGGTGAGCCGTTCCAGTGCTGGCTTCACCGCACCGAGGGTAACCATGCCGAAGAGCACTTCTACACTGGGCGCGCTCCGAGTTGGTGAGGTGTGTGGTGACAGCGGTGGACGCCCAGCCGAAGAAGATCGGGCTGGTGAGCCAGCTCGGCCGTTTCGTGCTGATCGGTGGCTTCTGCGCGCTCGTCGACTTCGGCGTCTACCAGGCGTTGCTGCATCTCGGCCTGTGGGTGCACGCCGCCAAGGCCGTGAGTTTCATCGCCGGCACCACCACGGCGTTCTTCCTGAACCGCCGCTTCACGTTCGCGGCCGGCAACACCGGCGGCGCGGCCCAGCTCGGCGGTTTCGTGGCGCTCTACGCGGTGACGTTCTTCGTCAACGTCGGCACGAACGCGCTGGTGTTGCACCTGCTCCCGGACACCGGCTGGCGCATCACGCTGGCGTGGGTGGTCGCACAGGGCACCGCGACGGTCATCAACTTCGTGATGCTGCGCACCGTCGTGTTCCGGGAACGCGCCTAGTTCGCGAAGCCGTGTTTCTTCGGCTGCCCGCTGCCGTACACGCGTGCCAGCGGCGGCAGCTCGTCGAGGTGCGCGGTCACCACATGCGCGAAGTTGATGGCGACCGTCGAACCGTCGGCCAGCCCTGGGGAGTCGACCGTGCCGTCGGCGAGCAACTGCGTCAGCCGCGACTCGAGCGACTTCGCCCCCTCGTCGGAGAGCGCGAAGACCAACGGCTCGCCGCCGTTGGCCACGTGGAGCACGAGCGCACGCTTGGAATCTGCCATGTGTCCAGATCAGCACCAGCGCCACGCGAGGGCAACCCGAGTTCACCGCCAGCGGATCCGCTAGAAGCGGAAGAAGCGTTCCTTGCGGCCCTGACGCACGAGCTTGAGCCACTGCATGAACGCCTTCGGGTCGCGCTTGGTGCCAAGGAAGTACAGGCCGAAGCGCACGACCTCCAGCATGCCGATCTTCCGCAACCCCGGCTGGGACAGCAGGTACCCACGGTTGCGGTACGTGTAGTACCGCTTGACCTCGTTCTCCGGGTCCTGCGCGTGCAGCCGCCCGCCGAGCATCGGCTTGAACTCGTCCGAGCCGTCGGGGTGCAGGTACGCCACCCGCAGACAGGTGCCGAACGGCAGTCCGGACCTGGCGAGCCTGCGGTGGATCTCCACCTCGTCGCCGCGGAAGAACAGCCGGTAGTCGGGCACGCCGATGACGTCCAGGGTGGACGCGCGGAACAGCGCGCCGTTGAACAGGGACGCGATGCCGGGCAGGAAGTCGTCACCGAGCTCGGCGGCGCTGCGCTTCCACGTGAGCCCTCGGCGCAGCGGGAACGCCAGCTTCGCCGGCTTGTCGATGTTCGTGACCACCGGGGAGATCTGCGCGAGGTTGCGCGACTCGGCCTCCGACAGCAGCACCTCGAGGACGTTCTCGTCCGCCGGGCGGCCGTCGTCGTCGGCGCACCACACCCACTCTGCGCCGAGCGACAACGCGTGCAGCATGCCGAGCGCGAAACCGCCGGCGCCGCCGAGGTTGCGGCGCGACGACAGGTACGTCGACGGCACCGGGCAGCTCTCGACGATGTCGCGCGCCGGGTCGTCCGGACCGTTGTCCACGACGATCAGGTGGTCCGGCGGCCGGGTCTGCGCGCCGATCATCTTCAGCGAGTCGGTGAGCAGCTCCCGGCGGTGCCGCGTGACCACCACGGCCACCACCGCGTTCGCCGGCAACTGCGCATCGAGACTCATCAGACCTCGCCGCTCTTGGTGGTCAGCACGGGCTCCTCGCCGAGGCGCTCCAACGTTTCCTTGTCGAGATGGGCGAAGGGGTCGCGGCCCTTGTACTGCGTGAGCACGTCACGCAGTGAGCCGTGGCTCTTCATGTGACCCTCGTCCATCCAGATCGCCGTGTCACACAGCTCGAACAATAGGTCGTCCTGGTGCGAGGCGAACACCAACATGCCGGAACGATTCACAAGATCCACGAGTCGGGTCCGCGCCTTCGCGAGGAACGCCGCGTCGACCGCGCCGATGCCCTCGTCCAGCAACAGGATCTCCGGGTCGATCGACGTCACCACACCAAGCGCGAGCCGCACCCGCATGCCCGTGGAGTAGGTCCGCAGCGGCATCTGCAGGTAGTCACCGAGCTCGGTGAACTCCGCGATGTCGTCGACCCGCTTCTCCATCTGCTTGCGGGTCATGCCGAGGAACAACCCGCGGATCATGATGTTCTCGAGCCCGGAGATCTCCGGGTCCATGCCGACGCCGAGGTCGAACACCGGCGCGACCTTGCCGACGATCCGCGACGAACCCCTGGTCGGCTCGTAGATGCCGGCCAACAGCCGCAGCAGTGTCGACTTGCCGGCGCCGTTGTGGCCGACCAGCCCGACGCGGTCGCCCTCTTTCAGCGACAACGTGATGTCGTGCAGGGCCTCGATGATCGGCACCTTCTGCTCGGTGCCGATCTTGCCGCCGACCTTGCCGAGGACGGCCTTCTTGAGGGAACGCGTCTTCGCGTCGAAGATCGGGAAGTCGACGGAGGCGTTCCAGACGCTGATGCTGACCATGTCGTTTATCCGCCTCACTCAGACCCAGTAGGAAACACGCGAGCGGTAGTTCCGCATGGCCACGAAGGCCAGGGCCCACCCCACAACGGTAAACCCGCCGACGACCGCCCAGTGATGCCAGCTCTGCACGCCGCCGATCAGTGGCGCACGGAGGATCTCGATGAAGTGGTAAATCGGGTTCAGCTCGGCGACCAGCACCCGCCAGCCGTTGTCGCCGCCGCCGTCGCCGAAGCTGGTGAGCAGGTCGGTGGTCCACACGATCGGCGTCATGAAGAACAAGAGCTGCACCAGGCTGTTGATGACCTGCGGGATGTCCCGGTAGCGCGTGGAGATGATGCCGAACAGGATCGCGACCCAGCCGCCGTTGATCGCCAGCATCGCGAAGGCGGGGATCGCCAGCAGGATCGTCCAGTCGATGCCCGGCTGGTGTGTGCCGGTGCCCGGGGTGATCTGGTAACCGTTGACCACGTCGGACCAGAAGATGACGATGACGACCACGTACACCAGCAGGTTGTGCGCGAACATCAGCGTGAGCCGCCACACCGTGCGCAGCGCGTACACCGTCAGCGGCGCGGGGAGATGCTTGATGAGCCCCTCGTTGCGGATGAACGTGTCGGTGCCCTCGGTCAGGCAGCCGAGGATGAAGTTCCAGACGATGAACCCGACGGTGATGTAGGGCAGGAACGTCTGGATGTGGGTGCCCAGTAGCTGGGAGTACAGCAACCCGAGGCCGATCGCGGTGATGGCCATGGACAGCGTGATCCACAGCGGCCCGATGACCGATCGTCGGTACCGCTGCTTGATGTCCTGCCATCCGAGGTGTCCCCACAGCTCACGCTGTTTGAAGCCCTCGACGATGTCCTCCCTGGCACGCGACCAACTGCGGGTGGACGGTGGCGGGGGTGCCTGTTCCTGCTCGGCGGCGCTCATTACTGACACGGCTAGCGAGCGTACCGGCGGCCGCGTGCCAGCACGCAGGGGCCAGAGGTCGCACCACAGGCCAGTGCTGGATTTCCTAACAGGTGGCACTGGTAACTTCTGCCCTTATGGTCGACGTCGCCCCTGCGCCGAGCGTGATGCGCTCGCTACTTGACGTCTATGCCGAGCACCCCGAACCGAGAACCGTCGCCGTGGTCGGCAACATGCCGCTGCGGCCGGACGAGGAGCGGGCCAAGGCCATCGACGCCGCGGATCTGGTCTTCAGAGTCAACGGGTTCGTCGTGGACGAACCCGGTGGCGAACCGACGGTCGGCACGAGATGCCACGTCGTGGTGTTCAACCGCGCGCTGCGCGCCACAAGATGGGTCTTCGAGAACTACCGCCAGCGGCTGTACCTGATGGTCGAGCCGGGCCGGCTGCACTGGGAGCCCGACACGCTGCCCGGCTGGTGGCCGGAGGATCTCGGGCTGGTGCCGGTGAACAACGCCGAGGTGACGCTGCCGCTGTCGGACGCGCTCGGGTTGCCGACGCGGCAGCAGGGCACGTGGGCCACGACCGGGACGATGGCCGCGTGGATCGCGCGGACCTGTTATCCGGAGGCTGAACTGCTGCTCACCGGGTACTCGTTCATCGACGACCCGAACCAGACGTCGTGGATGCACGCCGCCGGTGACTCGTGCATCGTCGGGCCGGAGCACCAGATCGCCGCCGAGGGTCGCCTGCTCGACTCGTGGACCAAGACCGGCCGGACCAGGCTGCTTCGCTGAATCCGTTTCGCTTCGCTTTCGCTGGAACAGGAAAAGTTGACATGCCGAACAACCGTGTTCAGGGACTCCGCAACCTGTACGGAGCACGCAAGCTCGTGTCCGACCGCATCAAGCGCCTGATCGACTTCCGCATCGAGGAGAAGGTTCCGAACGAGCGGCTCGAGCACTACTACCGCACGATCGACGAGCTCGCGCACGAGCACGCGCGGTTCGTCGACGAGCAGCGCAACCGGTTCGCCGACCTGGAGCGCCGGTTCGACGAGGTCGAGAAGCTGCAGCGGTGGTCGGCCAACGAGCTGGAGCGGATCATTCCGCAGGTCGCCGGGCAGGAGTCGCAGCTAGAGTCGCTGCGTCAGAAGATCAGCTCGGTGCCGGTTTCGGATCAGCCCCAGATCAACGAGGCACGTACGCTCATCGACGAGATCCAGCGCGAGCACAGCCAGATCCGGGTGCGGCTCACCGCGGTCGCGCAGTACGAGGACCGGCTCCGCAAGCTCGAAGATCGCGGGGAGTAGCCGTCCTGGCCCGTGTCTCACTGGCCGTCACAAATATTCACAGTTTATCGTTCAAGTGTGAATTGTTGACTTGACCACTACACGAGTCAACCTGTTGCCTGTTACTCCATTCGTGGACCCTCTGTTATAGACAGCGCGGAGGTCGGGGTCATGGTTGATGTCCAGTGGTGGTTATCGGGCTACGACAATCGGGTGCACGCGTTCGGCAGCGAGGAGGCCGGCCGCGACTTCGGTGAGGCGCTGTGCGAGCACAGCGTCCCGAACACCAAGATCACGTGCACTGACGAGGGTGAGCGCTGCATCGCGTGCTTGCTGATCTTCGGTGACATGCTCGCGGACACCTGCGGAGAGGCGAACTGGCGCGCCTCGTGACCAGTTCTCCTGGCCGCTCGCGCCTCTGTCCACAACCCGCGCAGTTGTCCACAGGCAAGATCCACTTCTCCTGGTTTGTCGGGGGGTGCCGGTAGACTGGGCACTGGGCCGCCCCCGGGATCGGGTGGGGGTTGCCTCGCGCGCGAGGGCTCGTCGTGAAGGGCCCGTTCGGGGCGTTCGGGTTGGTGTTGTTCTGCCCTGAAGGGCCCCTTCAGGGCGTTGAACGCCCCAACGCGCCCTTCGCAGTACCGCGTGGAAGCCGCATCGCGCGCCGGGGCTTCGGCAGAGTCGTTCTGCTGGTGAACCTGGCATGCCGTGTCCCGAACGGCGCGTTCGCGACATGCCCATTGCCCTGAAAGACGCGTTCAGGGCAGTGAACGCCCTCAACGCGCCTTTCACGGCACCGCCACTGTCACACAAGCGCCTTTCGTGACGTGTGCTCGCACTCTCTACCTGAAGAAACCGGACTTTGCCGGCACCCTGGGATCGGGTGGGGATGCATCGCGCGCGGGGCTTTCGGCGAAGTCGCTGGTCAGGAACGTTCGCGTTGGTGTTCTGCCCTGAAGGGCCCCTTCAGGGCGTTGAACGCCCCCAACGCGCCCTTCCCAGTACCGCATGGAAGCCGCATCGCGCGCCGGGGCATCGGCAGAGTCGTTCTGCTGGTGAACCTGGCATGCCGTGTCCCGAACGGCGCGTTCGCGATAGGCGGGATGCCGTGAAAGACGCGTTCAGGGCACTGGGCGCCCTCAACGCGCCTTTCACGGCATGGCCACTGTCACACAAGCGCACGGGTGCGGGCCGCAATCCCGCACCGCAGGGCCGACGTCGGTGCGACCTGCGGGTACTTTGGCTGCCATGCGTGAAGTCCGTATCGGCAAGCACATGGTCGGGCCGGAGCATCGGCCTTTCGTCATCGCGGAGATGTCCGGCAACCACAACGGTTCGCTGGATCGTGCGTTGGCGATCGTCGACATGGTGGGGGAGTCCGGCGCGCAGGCGTTGAAGCTGCAGACCTACCGCGCGGACACGATCACCATCGACGTCGACGCTCCCGCTTTCCGCATCTCCGACGACCACTCCCTGTGGGGCGGCGAGAACCTCTACTCGCTCTACGAGAAGGCCCACACGCCGTGGGAGTGGCACGCCCCCATCTTCGAGCGCGCCGCATCCCTCGGGCTCACCGTGTTCTCCAGCCCGTTCGACCCCACGGCGATCGAGCTCCTCGAGTCCCTCGACACCCCCGCTTACAAGATCGCGTCCGCCGAGATCGTGGACCTGCCGCTGATCGACCTGTGTGCGCGGACCGGCAAGCCGTTGGTGATCTCCACGGGCATGGCGAACGTCGCCGAGATTCACGCGGCCGTCGCGACCGCCCGCGCCGCCGGCAACGACCAGCTCATCGTGCTCGGCTGCACGGCCTCCTACCCGGCGGCGCCGTCGGACAGCAACCTGCGCGGCCTTCCCCTGATCGGCGACACCTTCGACGTCGTGCCCGGCCTGTCCGACCACACGATGGGCATCGGCGTGCCGGTGGCCGCCGTGGCGCTCGGCGCGTGTGTCATCGAGAAGCACGTCACGCTGGCCCGCGCCGACGGCGGCGTGGACAGCGACTTCTCCCTCGAACCCGCCGAGCTGACCGCGCTGGTGACCGAGACCGAACGCGCCTGGCAGGCACTTGGCGCGCCCCGCATCGGGCCGCGCGACAGCGAGCGCGAGGTGCTGCGGCTCCGGCGCTCGCTGTACGTCGTCGCTGATGTGGCCGAGGGGGACGAGGTCACCGCCGACAACGTCCGCTCGATCCGGCCCTCCGGCGGCCTCCCGCCGGCCGACATCACGACCGTGCTCGGCCGCCGTTTCCGTGCCGCCGCGACCAGGGGCACCCCGCTCACGTGGGACCTGATCTGACGGGCGTGGGAAGTCACGTTCGACCAGCTCGCGAAGGCCCTTGCGGCGTGACCGGCCGGCCTCCGGCCCCCGGGTTCAACGTTACGGCAGAGGCCCGACAATGAGCGGTCGTCGGTGGTGAGTTATCCACAGTCGGTCCGCGCGCAAGCGCTTGGCAACACACAGGTTGTCCACAACCGAGTCAGTTGTCCACAAAGTTATCCACAGGGTTAACCCGTGGCCCAAGCTCGCCGCGTGTCGGTACCTTGCGGGTCATGGCCGGCCCTGAGGCGAACAGACCGTAGCCACCGATCCGTCGGTGGCTGCCGCGTTCACGCTTCGCGGCCGTTGTCGGCACGCGGGGTTTGCCATGCGTGACCACGGTCGGTGAGTGCGGCCAGGCGGCTGCGGGCGTAGTCGGGTTCCAGTAGCCACGCGTTCGCGGTCTCCCACGCGTCGATGGCCGCCGCGGCCACTGCTTGCTCCGCCGGTGGCAGCGCGGGCATCGGCAGGTCCGCCAGGTCCAGCCACGGGTGGTCCACCCGCGACTCGTCCCAGTCGAGGAAGCCGACCCGGTCGCCGTCGATGCGGAGGTTCGGCGCGCACGGGTCGCCGTGGATGACCGTCTCCTGGCCGGTCAGCGCCGCCCACGCGACCCGGCAGACAGCCACCACGGCCGAGGGCATCGCGGTCAGGTCGACGTCGCCGCCACGGGCGGCGGTCAGCAGGTCGCGCGTCGAGCAGAAGTCCGGGCGCTGCGGCCAGCCGGCCAACAGTGTGTGCAGGCGACGCAGCTCGGCCGTCACCAGCGGCCAGTCCGACGCGACCGGGGCGCGACCGGGCAGCCAACGCTGCACGACCACCCCGTCGACGTGGCGGCGGCCGTCGTCCGCCGGCACCACCTCGGCGACCACGAAACCGTGCGCGGCAACGAAAGCCAGCAGGTCCAGCTCCCAGTCGAGGGACGCGGCCGAACGGCGCGAACGGCGCGCCACCAGGTCGCCCGCCACGCGAAACACCTCGTTGCGGTGTCCGCCGAGCTGGGAAAGCACAGCGGGCGAGCCCCACGCCGACAGGTCCACTAGTGCCAATGTTCGCTCCGCAAGCTCCGCTCAGCAGAACTTGTGGACCAGCTCGATGACGCGATCCACGTCGTCGTCGGTGAGGTCCGGGTACAGCGGCAGCGACAACTGCTCCGCGTAGTACCGCTCCGCGTTCGGGCACAGTCCGCGCTGGTAGCCGAGATCCGCGAACACCGGGTGCCAGTACACCGGAATGTAGTTCACCTGCACGCCGATCCCGTTGGCACGCAAGTGTTCGTACAACGCGCGTCGCCGGCCTTCCAGTACCCGCAACGGGTACAGGTGCCACATGGGGTCCGCGCCGGGCAGTGTCACCGGAGTACGCACACCGTCTACATCGGACAGTGCGGCCGTGTAGCGGGCGTGGATCTCCGCGCGCCGCGACTTGAACCACGCGAGCCGGCGAAGCTGGCTGGAACCCAAGGCGCACAACACATCCGGCAGCCGGTAGTTCAGGCCGAACTCGTGCACCTCCTGGTGCCACGGGCCTTCGTCGGTGAACCGCTGCCGCGCGGGGTTCCGCACCAGCCCGTGGTTGCGGAACTCGGCGGCCCGACGCGCCAGGTCCGGGTTGGGCGCGGACACCGCGCCGCCCTCGGCCGTCGTCAGGTTCTTGGTGGGAAAGAAGGAAAAGGTCGTCAGGTCGGCGACCGACCCGACCGGCCGGCCCTGCCACGCGCCGCCGATCGAGTGCGCCGCGTCCTCCAGCAGCAGCGCGCCCGCGTCGTGCGCGATCGTGACCAGCTCGTCGAGCGGCGCCGGATGACCCGCGTAGTCGACCGCCGACACGACCCTGGTCCGCGCCGTCAGTGCCGCCGATGCCGCCGCCGGCAACAGGTTCCCGGTCTCCGGCGACACGTCCGCGAACACCACGG
>Ga0193717_1001473_pt1 | contig 14430 bp, 11 predicted proteins | sample U2c2metaG_FD_145900 | JGI IMG/M metagenome (GOLD analysis project Ga0193717, IMG submission 145900) | Soil microbial communities from a riparian zone of the East river system, Colorado, United States - U2c2 | ecosystem: Environmental > Terrestrial > Soil > Riparian zone | place: USA: East River... | reverse complement strand
CGTGCGCGCGGCATTTCTCGACCACCTCGATGGTCTGGTTCGCCCGCGTGCCCTTGCGGATGTCGCGCAACAGCTTGTCGTTTGCCGACTCGGCACCGATGTACGCCATGCGCAGGCGGCTCTTGCGCACCAACTCCCAGCTGGCGGTGGACAAGTCGATCAACGCATCGGAACGCGCGAAACACCACCACGGCAGCTGGTGTCGCGCCATGACTTCCAGCAGCGGCACCATGTCCACTTCGCGATCGAAGAAGTTGTGATCGTAGAAGTTGATCGAGTCCGCGCCCAGATCGTGTTTGAGGTAGCGCAGGTCCGCATCGAGCCGTTCGGCTGCCGGCAGCGCCGTCTTGCCACGAAACATCGTAGCCACTCCGCAGAACGTGCAGCGAAAGCGGCAGCCGAGCGCGGCCTGGAAACCCGCGGTGCGCCGGCCAAGATAAGTGTGGCCGAGGTACTGGCGCGGATTGTCCAGCCGTTCGATGGCCGGACGCGATGCCAGCCGCGCCGCCGTGAATGGCCGATCGCTGTTGTGAACAATGACGCCATCGCGGTGCCAGCTGAGCCCCGCGATGGCAGCGATGCGCTCCGGGCGATCAAACAACGCATCCAGCAATTCGGTGAAGGTGTCTTCGCCCTGCCCGCGCACGGCGAAGTCGACGAACGGCGAAACCATCGTGGGTACCGGGCAGATGGTCGGGAAGTAGCCACCCCAGATGATGGGCAGCGACGGTTGCACGGAGCGGATGGCCTTGGAGACCGCGACCGCGCTCGGCACCTGCGGCCCGCCCATGACGGTGACCCCAACCGCGTCGAAGGATTCCTCGTTTAGTAGTTTGACGGTGGAGGCGACGAAGTCGCGGTCAATATTGCCGTCGATGATGCGCCACTCGTAGCGCGCGTCGATCGCAGCGCCGAGGCTCAGCACTGCCAGTGGAAAACGCGCGCTACGGCGCGAAGTAATGGTCGGGTTGATGAGCAGCACGCGCCTCATGCCGCTATTCCTCGCGACTCCATCACCCGTACACCGCACTCCTGCAGCGGTGCGGTGCGCAGGAATTCCGCGATCGAACGATCGACAATCTTCGGCTGGCCGTCGACGGCAACCGTCACGCGCCGCTCTGGAGTCATGAGAACCTGCGCCAGGTCCTCATCGCCATATTGCATGCCACCGCCCAGCATGACGCAACGCAGATCGGCGCGGCGCGCGGCACTCAACGGCAGATCGCGAGGCAGAATGACACAGTCCGCGAGTGCGCCAGCGCGCAGTTCGCCCCGATCCGACAACCCCAGCAGAGTCGCGGCTACCGAGGTGACCATCGATTCGAGATCGGCCTCGGCGACTCCGCAGCTTTCCCGTGCGACCGCGAGCTCGTCGAGCAGATCGCCGGCGCCACTCAGGCGCGAGTCGCTGCCAAGCGCGACGCGGCCCTGGGAGATGAGGTCGGCGCACTCGGCGGTGTCGCCGAGCAGGAAAAAGTTCGAGCTGGGGCACCAGATGAGACCGGCGCCGCGCGCCGCCAGGCGCCCTCGATCCGCCGCGGTGAACGCCACGCCATGAATCAACAGGGAGTTGGAAGCGACGCATTCGAGATTTTCGAGCGTCGAAAATTCCCTCTGCGCGGCCGCGTCGACACCTTCGCCGGCATGAATGAACCAGCGCCGATTCACAGGCGTGCTGCGATACGATTCACGCACCTTGAACTCGCCATCGAGCGCGAGCGAGTGCGCCCATCCGTAGTCGGGCAAGACCCGGCACGGGAAATCGACGGCGCCGAGCACCGGATACCAGGGATCGTGGTGCGCGACGGTGGTGACGCCGCTCAGAATGTTCTTGACGCCCCCGAGGCGCAGTCGTAGATCGCGCGCCACGCGCGCCGACTCGGCGATGGCGGGATCGGTGGCGCGCTGCATATCGATGTCGGCTATCCACTGCGCGACGTTTTCATGCCGCTCGCGATATTTCAGCCGCGGAAAGTTGTTCAGCTGCAGGTGATCGTGCGCGTTGATGAGTCCCGGCAGTATTCGATCGCCGCGCAAGTCGACCACCGAGTCACCGGGTTGCGGCACGACTGCCAGCGCGTCGATAAACCCAGACTCTATGCGCAGACTCGAATCCTGCGCCCCGATCGCGGCATTGACGAAGGTGCAACCATTGTCAGCTCCGGGGTTCTTCATGGCTTGCGCGCCCGGATGATCAGCAGCATGGGAGTGCCAAGCCAGTCGTGATAGAACCTGGACGCCTGGGGAAACTCGGGAAGAAATTCCACGCCGGCACGCGGCTCGAATACTTCAGAGAGCTCGAGGGCGGCCGCGTCGATCGCCTTCAAGTGTGCCTCGCAGTCGAAGTGCGCCGGCGGCACGGTGTGCAGCTCGCCATGCTCGTCGCGGAACGACCGCGTCTGCCCGCGCCGCTGCGCTTCGGGATGAAAATCCGAATACAGCAGCGTTCCTCCAGGTTTGAGCACGCGCGCGATCTCGCGCATGCAACCTGCCAGATTGGATGCGTGCCCCAGCGCCAGACCGGAAATCACCAGATCGAACTGCGCGTCGCGCAGTGGCAGTGCGTCGAGTTCACCACGCAACGTCGCGCCCACGGAAACCTGGCGCAACATTGCCAGCGAAAAGTCCATCGCGACGATGCGCGCGGCACCACGCGCGCCCAGGTGCTCGGCGTAACGCCCGGAGCCGCAGGCCAGATCGAGCACGCAGCGCCCCTGGACCGCCGGCAGGCGCGCGAGCATCGCGGCCTGCTCTGACTGCATCAGCGGGTTGTGCGGCAACGCCGGGTACTGCGGCGCCCAGCGCTCGTAAACTTCGTATACCGACGGCTCGCTCATGACACGCGCCGCGCCGGCAGGCCAAAATCATTGCGCTGCCCGGGGTCACGCCACATGGAACACACGCAACGCGCGCATTCGGCGCGTGCACCGGCGCGTATCGTGGCGCGCAGACTCGCCATGGAGTCGTCGGCGAGTGCCGCCGCGAGGCCACTGTGTGTCTTCACACCCGTTCCCGGTATGAAGAAACAGGGCGCGACGCTCGCATCGGCGCCGATGACCGCGGAAAACTCCGGCGCATTGCAGCGCACCGGCGGAAATTCTCCGGCGCCGCTCAATGCCGCGAAATACTGCTGGATGCGCCGCAGCTTGGCCGGCGATTCGGCGATGAACGCGGTGTGGAACTCCTGTGCGTGGTCGCGCTCCAGCGAATCGATGAGCGCGGCGAGCAACGGCAGGTCGGAGGCGGACAGCGCCAGTTCCTCGTTGACCGAGGTGCGCGCGAACGCGTGCGGATTGCCGACGTCCACGGCGAGGAATGACACCTGGCGCACACCGAGTTCGCGCGCCAGCGCCACGAACGCCGGCAGCTCTCGATAGTTAGCCCGCTGCAGCGTGACCCGCAGGCTGACGGCCGCGCCGCGCGCCACGGCGGCGCCCACTCCTTCGCAGACCTTGTCGAACGCATCGAGTCCGCGAATCGCCTGGTAGGTGGCCGGATTCGTGCCATCAAGCGAAACGGTGATCGAGTCGAAGCATGCGGCCGCGGCGCCAGCGTGCTTGGCCAGTGACAGCCCCGAGGTCAACAGCCACACCTTGATGCCGGCGTTGCGCAGTGCGCCGGCGATCGCCGGCCATTCGGGATTGAGCAGCGGTTCACCGCCCGACAACAGCGCGACGCGCGTGTCGAGCATTCGCAGGTCCGGCAACACGCGCAGTACGGATTCCAGCGTCGCGTCGTTGCGGCCATGGCGCCAGTAATCGCAGGTCACGCAGCGAGAGTTGCACCGCTCGGTGAGATAGAACGTGACCAGCGGCAGCGATGCTTCACGCATGACCCACACACAACGTCAATGTCTGGATGTGGTGGAAGTCGTCGCGATCCAGGCAATAGTCGGGGGAATCTCTCTGGATGTTGCGGCGTAACCTTTGCCACACCTCAGGTACCAGAAACGGCCGCAGACGCTCGCCCCAGGACCCTTCGAACATGGTCTCGGAAAAGTATGCACGATCGTCGTCCGACAGCGGCTGCACACGCTCGATGATCAGCGTGCGCACGCGGCCGAGGCGCAAGCCGGCGCGGCGGATCAGTCCGACGAGCCCTCGCACTCCGGCGGTGTCGTCGAGCGTGAGCCCGTAACGCTGCCGGTAATACTGGTGGCAGGCACGGCGCACGGCATCATCCAGCGGCGCATCCCATGCGAAGTACATTTCGGGCAAAAAGCCGCTCTGCGCCAGCACCACGCGCCCTTCGGGTCGCAGCGCGGCGCGCATGGCAGTCAGCGCCGCCACAGGCTCAGCCACATGATTGATCGTGTTGCAGCTCCAGATGAGATCAAAGCTGGCGTCGCGAAAGCACAGCCGTGCCGCGTCGGCTTGCACCAGGCCGATGGCCTCGATGCCGCGCGCCGCCTGCAGGTGAGGCAGCGACAGATCGAGGCCGACTACTTGAGCGTCACGGCCGAGCAAGCCCGAAAGCATGCGCGTCGCGAACCCCACGCCGCAGCCCACGTCCAGCACCTTGGCCCCGGGAGCCAGCCCGAGCTCGTCGAAAGCGATCTTCAATTCCGGAGCGATGAAACGCGAAAACCGCTCCAGCTTGTTGGCGTAGGAGCGGTCCGGCGCATCACCCAGCGGTCGAGCGAGAGTCTCTCTAGAAGAAGCCATGCAACTGCACAAACGCCTGGGTCCGGTTCTGCAGATCGTTTTGCGGGATGCCGTCGTAAATGCGCACCCCGCCGCGCAGCTGGATGAACTGGATGGGCGCCCACTCGTATACAACGCTGGTGCGCGTTTGCTCGTCTTCATCGACATCGTCATCGGGGTCCAGCCACTCGAACGTCAGCTTGAGGTTGTGTCCCTGCAGCACTTTCCAGTCGGCTTCGACGAGTGAGGCCATCAACTTGCGGCCATCAGTACCGATGCTGTCGTCGTCGAAGTAGTCGACCTCACCCAGGAACGTGACGGGGCCTGCACGAACGGCACCGAACAAACCTGCGCCCGTACGATTGCCGGCGTCGGTGTCGTTGAAGGCCCCGCTGACGCCCATACGCCAGACCGAGCCTACGTGCTCGGTGCGCGCGACGATCTGCTTGCCGTTGTCCACCTCGGGTGCCCCCGCGGTCCCGTTGCTGATCGCAAGCTGCGTGGTCCACGCGCCACTCTCGTAGCCAAACTCGACGCCTTCATCAGGAGCCTGCATGTTGAAGCCGGAAAGCTCGCGCACGAAGGCGGTGTCGTCTTCGAGGCGATAGCCGAAGGGCTGGTACATGCGACCGGCCTTCACGTACACGCTGTTCTCTTTGATCCAGTAGCGAATATTGGCTTCGAGGTTGGTGGAATTGCCCGGCGCGAAACGCTGATCGAGGTACACCGACAACCGGTTCGGAATCACGCCAAAGTCGAGATAGACGCGCGCCTCCTCGACCGCGAAGTCGTTGGTGCTGTCCTCGTGAGGCACGTGCGAATAGCTGTAGTCCGCGCGCGCATTTCCGCCCACCGACAGGAACTTCATGACCTGGCCGGTCCACATGTCTTCGTCGCTGCCGATCTTTTTCGCGGCGAGCTGGGTCTGGGCGAACGCATTGCCGAATACCGTGCGCATGCCGCCGCCGGTGGGATTCACGTGACACTGCGCGCACTTCAAGCCCATCTGCGCCGCGAGGTACGGCTCCGCATTCGCCGCGCCCGCGAAGGTGATCAGCGCGAGTACCCCCATGACTTTGATGAGTGTCGAGCGGATCATCGGGCGACTCCTGCGTTGACGTCGAAGGGAATGAGCATGTCTCCGCCGGGCTTGCCGTCGACGTCACCGTCGAGCACGTGGCCGGCTTCACCCGCGAGCGGCGCGGGACCGTCACCGTGCACCGACAGTTGATAGCTGCCGGCCGCGAGCGGCGGCGTGGTGATTTCGACCACGTTCTGTCGGCCAGCGGGGACGCGAACACCGGACAACGCGACGATCTGATCGGAAGCGTCGCGCAGCGTGAACGTCTCGGCGCTGACCAGCGAGCTGTCGACATTCGCGTTGAAGATGACGGTGAGTTTTCCGAGGCCCGGAGCCGCGGTCTCTGAAACAGCGGGAATCGTGCTGGCCACCACCAGTCGGTCGGCAGGCGCCGCCGCCATCGGGGCTCCGGCGCTGATCCAGCGCCGCACGAGATCGATGCGATCCTGCGGAAGATAGGGCGGACCATTCGCGGGCATGCGCACACCCACGGAGGCGGTGCCCTCGATCTTCTGCACCAGGTAGCTCGCGTTGGGATTGCCGGGACTCACGCGCAGCGTTCCGGGGACTTCGGCGCTCGCGACGTTCACGAGCAACGCGTAGCTGTTGCCCGCATCGAGCCGCAGGTTTTGTGGAGCGCCAGCACCGATATGGCAGGTGGTACAGATCGGCGTGAAGATCGTGTCCTGGATTTCCTGGAAGTCGGTGTTAGCCGGCGGTGCTGGAGGCAGCGGCCGCCCGTTCGCATCGAGTCCCTTACCATCGCCGGCGCAGCTCGCGAGCAACAGCGCCACCGAAAAAACGAAAAAGCTTTTACAAGCCAGCAACTTGTTGATTTGAGTAGTCACGGCAATCCCTTGTTGTCAACATCCGGGCACTTTCTCTAAGTACCCGCGGACCCTTCCGCGGTTCCATGCGGTAGACGGACGGACGATACGACCTGATCTCGCCGTTCGGCTAGACTCCGACGCCCGCAAGTTTCCGTCACTGCAAGGATCGGCCATGTCCGGAATTGACCGTCGTCTTTTTCTTACACAGACCGCGGCCATCGCCGCCGCACCGCTGCTTAGCAGCATCGGCAATGCGCAGGTCCCCGGACGAAAGTTAGGCGTTGCGCTCTGCGGACTCGGCAGCCTCTCGACGAACCAGATCGCGCCGGCGCTCGCGAAGACCCGCAACTGCCGCCTGGCGGGCATCGTCACCGGTACACCGTTGAAAGCCGCGGAGTGGCAGAAAAAATACGCCCTGCCGGAAAAATCCATCTACAACTATCAGAACATGGCGCAGATGGCGTCGAACCCCGACATCGACATCGTCTACGTGGTGACGCCGAACGCGCTGCACATGGACCACACGCTCGCCGCCGCCGCCGCCGGCAAACACGTGTTCTGCGAAAAGCCGCTGGAAGTTTCCGTGGAGCGCGCGCAGCGCATGCTCGACGCCTGCAAGAAAGCCGGCAGGATGCTCGGCGTGGGTTATCGCCTGCAGTTCGAACCCAATCATCTCGAGTGCATCCGGCTGGCGCGGGAAAAAGTGCTGGGTGACGTCAAGATCATCGACGCCAATTTCGGCTTTGCCATCGGCGATCCCAATCAGTGGCGCCTGAATCGTGCGCTCGCCGGCGGCGGCTCGCTCATGGACGTGGGCATCTACTGCCTGCAGACCACGCGCATGATCACCGGCGAAGATCCCATCTGGGTCAACGCCACCGAGGTCAAGACCGACGCCGTGAAGTTCAAGGAAGTCGACGAGACCATTCTCTGGCAATCGAAGTTTCCGAGCGGCGTGGTGACGAACTCGGTCTGCACGTATTCCGCCAACGGTCTCGCCGGCTTCCGGGCCGCAACCACGCGCGGCTGGTTCAGCATGGATCCCGCGTATTTCTACAACGGCAATCGCGGACGCCGCAGCGACGGCACCGAGATCAACTTCCCGTCCGGCGATCAGTTCGCCACCGAGCTCGACGACTTCGCCGACTGCATCATCAACAAGCGGCCCAGCAAGGTGTCGGGCGAGATGGGCCTGGCGGACGTCAAGTTCCTCATGGCCATTTACGAGTCGATCAAGAAGGGGCGGCCCGTCTCATTGGCGTAAATGGGGACACTCCCCGTTTCCTAGCAAAAGGGGACGCGGCTCGAGTGCGCGTCAGCGCTCTCGTGAGGTGCGCCCCCTTTTGCTAGGAAATGGGGAGTGTCCCCATTACCCCATTACTGGATGGCTATTTCGAACGGCCCCACCGGCAACCCGGTGCTGTCGTAGAGATTGCACAGCGGACTGTCGGCCCAGCAGAAGCGCGCGCGAGTGGCGTCCGCCACCGCGGAATCGGACAACAGTAGTTTGCCGCCGCCGGCAAGCTGCGCGCGCACGAAGCGGCAACTTTCCTGCGCCGCACCGCACAGCTCGAAGCCCGTCGGATCGCGAGCGCCGATCACCAGCAGGTTGCCGTCGAAATCGCCAAGCGTGACCGCAACCTCACTACCAGCCCGTGTCGCAGACACCGGCTGCGCGCCGGACGCCGAGATCTTCTCGCCATAGACGACGTGCCGCGCGGCGCGTGCCAGCCGCCGGCCCACGTCCTGCTTGTTCGCCGGATGGATGTCGTCGCGATTGCCGATGTCGATGGTGACCGCGAGTCCCGCATTGCCGTCCGCCACCACCGCGCGGCGTTGCGCCTCGCGCAGCTGCGCCCAGCCGCTATCCACCGGTGTGGTCACGAGCTTGCCAAAATTCGCGAGCTGCACGATGAGAAAGGGCAGCGGCGCATCAAACTGCCGGCGCCAGTCCGCCATCCACGCGGCGAGCAGCGCCTGGTACTTGCGTGCATCGTCGAGGCCGGCGTTGGCTTCGCCCTGGTACCAGGCGACCCCGCGCAAGCCGTATTTGCCGAGCGGCGCGATCATGGCGTTGTGCAACACGCTGATGCCCGAGAGGGATTCCCATGGCGCATGCGGCGGCGACAGCCCCGATGGCGCGATGCTGTACTCCCAGCCCGTGAGCGGCACGCGATTGCCGTCGGCTAACAACAAAGCGCGCTGCTCGCCGGGACCATGCAGCCCGCCTTCGCCCCAGAAGTCGTGCACGTTCACGACCACGAGGTTGTCACCGGCCTTGAGCAGCTTCGGCGGCAGCACGTACAGGCGCGCCTCGTCACCGAAGCCATTGCCGACTGCACGGCCGTTGAGCCATGTCACGTCCACGTCGTCCGCAAGACCCAGGGACAACTTCGCGGCCTGCGCGGCCTGCGCCTTGTCGAGCTTCACGTGCGCGCGGAACCACACCATGCCGTCGTATCGCCCGAGCGCCGGAATATTCCAGGTTTCCCAAAGCCCAAGCGCCGCCGGCGCGGGCTGCCACGCGACGTTGTCGCCACGCACCGACCAGGGTTGCAAACCCCGCGTCACCGCGCTTTGCCCTATCCACCACTTCTGCCAGATTTCGCCCCAGTGCCAGAACGCCACGGACCTGTTCGTGCGGAACTCGCCTAACAAGCCGAGCTGCTCCCCGTAGCCGTCGATATTGCGCAACGCCTGCTCGCTCATCCACGGCTCGATGCGCGAGCCGCCCCAGTTCGCGGAGATGATTCCCTGCGGCACGTTCACCGTCTTCTGCAGTTCGCGTACGAAGTAATAGCAGGTGGCGGAAAAATGTTCGGTCGTGGCGGGACCCGCCACTTTCCATTCGAGCGCCTGATCGAAGTCCGAACGTGACGCGGCGCTCGTGGCGCGCTCGATGGTCACCTGGCGAATTCGGTCATTCGCCGAGAGCGCCACTTCCGAGCCGGCATCAAGCGTATTGCGCACCGCCCACTCCATGTTCGACTGACCGGAGCACAGCCACACGTCGCCGACGAGAACGTCGTTCACCGTCTGCGAGCGCGAAGCGGTACGCGCGGCGAGCGTGTGCGGGCCGCCCGCGATCATGGCGGGCAGTGTCAGCGACCAGGCGCCGCGCGCATCGGCCTTCGCGCTCGCCGATGCACCCGCCAGCGATACGGTCACTTCTTCACCCGCCGACGCGCGGCCAAACACATTGATGGGCTGGTCGCGCTGGAGCACGGCGTGATCCACGAACAGACCGCTCATCAACGGCGCTTCCGCCTGTGCCGCGCCAGCAGCAGCCAGCACAATCATTCCCCATGCCAGCCGCGCGGCCATTCGCTGTAACATCCCCCTCACCCTCATGTCTGAAAGCGCACAGATACTCAACCGCCGCGCCGTCGATCTCAAGGTCTTTCGCGACGAGATCATGCCCGCGGGCGAACCCGTGATACTCAAAGGCCTGGTGAACAACTGGCCCGCGGTGCGCGCCGGCCAGCAATCCGCGGGCGCGCTCGGCGATTACCTGCGTGGCTTCGATCTCGGCAAACCCGTGGCCGTGCTCGAAGGCCCGCCGTCGATTCGCGGACACTTCTTCTATCGCGACGACATGCGCGGACTGAATTTCGAGCGGCGCCCGGCGAGCATCGGCGCCACCATCGAACGATTGCTGGCGCAGTTCGACGATCCGAATCCGCCGGCGCTGTACATCGAGTCCACGCCCACCGCGGAACATCTGCCGCCATTCGCCGCCGCGAACCCGAATCCGCTGCTGCCACCGACGATCGCGCCGCGCATCTGGATAGGCAATACACTTCTTGTACAAGCGCACTTCGATCTGTCCAGTAACATCGCCTGCGTGGTGGGTGGCCGGCGCCGCTTCACACTGTTTCCGCCGGACCAGGTCGCAAACCTGTATGTCGGGCCCTTCGAATTCAATGTCTCCGGCTTACCCGTCAGCATGGTGACGATGAGTTCACCGGACCTGGCGCGCTTTCCGCGCTTCGCCGAAGCGCTGCGGCACGCACGCAGCGCGGAACTCGAGCCGGGTGATGCCATCTACATTCCTTACGGATGGTGGCATCAGGTCGAGTCGCTGACGCCATTCAATGTGCTGGTGAACTATTGGTGGAACGATGCGCGCCAGACCGGTTCGCCATTCGACTGCATGCTGCACGCCCTGCTCACCTTGCGCGACCTGCCCGCCGAGCAGCGTGCGATGTGGCGTGAAATGTTCGAGCACTATGTTTTCAGCGCGCCGGATGAGGCACTGGCGCACCTGCCGCGCGAGCAGCGCGGCATGCTGGGTCCGCCCTCCGCGGAACGCACGCAGGCAATTCGCGCGATACTCGCGCGCGCCTTTTCGCGGCCGTGACATGGAGAACGTAACGTGTTTATGAGGAATCAGGGATGAAGTGTTCAGTAAGTGGCGTGGTTGTGACCGCGATGATGGCCGTGATGGCGACAATGCTCACCGGGTGTGGAGGCGACGAACCGTTCACGCCGCCGCCCGGAAACGGTGGCGGCGGGACGCCGCAACTGCCAAGCCCGGCTTCGGCCCCGGCGCTCAAGACCGTCATGGCGGCAAAATTCGGCGTCGTCAATTTTCCGATCGGCGCGGCCATCGAGCCCACCTCCACCACCAACGCCACGGACTCCGCGCTGCTGATCAAACACTTCAGCAGCATCACGGCCGAAAGCGTCATGAAACCCGACGTCCTCTGGCCGAGCCTGCCGGGCACCTCGCTTCCCGCGGGCTCGCCTAACTTCACGCAGGCGGACATCCTTGCCACCTTCGCTGCCAACAACAATATCCGGCTTCGCGGACACACGCTGCTGTGGCATCGGACCATTCCGGCCTGGATGCTGGATGGACCCGTCGGCGATCCCGTCAACTACCGCGCGAAGTTGCAACAGAACCTGCGCGCCTACATCTTCGCCGTCGTCCAGCACTTCCCCAACGTGTACGCGTGGGACGTGGTGAACGAGGTGGCGAGCGACACGCAGAACTCGCAGAACCCCTATCGCACCGACAGCCTCTGGTACGCCGCCTACGCGAGCGGCGGCGGCAACGGCGCCGATTACGTCCGCGATGCGTTCAATCTCGCCGCCGAAGCGCGCGCGTCCATCGGCAAGAGCAGCTTGAACATGAAGCTCATGCTGAACGACTACAACACCGAGCTTCCCGGCAAACGCGCCAACGTCATGCAGATCGTGCAGTCGTTGGTGACGGCCGGCGTGCCCATCGACGGCGTGGGCCATCAGTTCCATTTGCAGCTCGGCGCCGACGTGGCGCAGGTGACCGCTGCATTCACCGCCGTGGAGGCCATTTCGAGCACGCTGGTCAATCACGTGACCGAGCTCGACGTATCCATCTACGCCGATCCGGGCACCTGTTTCTCCCAGCAAACCATTCCGCCCTGCCTCGCCGACTACGGCGCGAACCCGCCTCAATCGGTGCTCTCCCAACAGGCGACGCTGTATCGCGCGTTGTTCAACGCGTTCAACCGGCCGAGCGTGCAGTCAGTGAGCCTGTGGGGCATCGCGGACAATCACACCTGGCTCAATACCTACCCCGTGACGCGCACCAATCGCCCGCTGCTCTTCGATACGGCCGGCGATCCGAAGTGGGCGTTCTGGACGGTGGTCGACCCGTCGATCACGGTGCCCTAGCGACGCACTGGACCTAACCGCCCCCGAATAGGCGACAATCGCGCCCGAACGCGATTCAGTCAGATCTCGAGCTTTGGGGGAATCATGAAGGAATTTTGTCTCGGCGCGGCTCTGGGCGCGCTGACCCTGGGTGCGTCTGTCGCCGGCGCCGCCGGCGCCACGATCACCGTCACGCACGAACTCGGCGCGGCCCGCCCGGCTGAGGTCATCGCCGTTCCTTTCGCGCAGGTCGCCGCGATCATGCCCGAGGCGCGCATGTATCACCTCGTGGTGCGCGACTCGAAAGGCCGGGTGATTCCTTCGCAGATCACCAATTACGAGCACGACCATCGCGGCGTGTCATACGACGACCTGGTGTTCTCCTACGATTTCGCGGCCGGTGAAAAGCGCGCCACGTTCACGCTGGAAAATCTGCCCACGGCCTCGCCGCCGCTCACGCCCTGCGTCTACGCGCGCTTCGTGCCCGAACGCTTCGACGACATGGCCTGGGAGAACGACCGCATCGCGCATCGCATGTATGGCCTCGCGCTCAATTCTCCGGTCGCCACTTTCGAACGCCTGCGCGGCAGCGGCATCGATGTGTGGGCCAAGCGCGTCACGTATCCCATCGTCGATCGCTGGTATGCCAAGGGTCACGACCAATTCCACAAGGACGAAGACGGCGAAGGCCTCGACCTGTACAGCATCGGCGGCTCGCGTGGCGCCGGTGGCACCGGTGTGTGGGACGGCGCGAAGTTGTGGACCTCCGACAACTTCGTGAACGCGCAGGTGCTCGCGAACGGCCCCAAGCGCGCGGTATTCAAGCTCAGCTACGCACCGTGGGATGCGGGCAGTACGGGCCAGGTCATCGAGACCAAGCGCTTCACCGTCGATTGCGGCCGCAACTTCGATGCAGTCGAAAGCGTTTTCGACTTCGCAGCCAACGAGTCGGTGGTCGGCATCGGCATCAGCGAGCACCCGCAGGCGGCCGGTTTTCCGGCGGCCGTGCTCACCAAAGATCCCGACGGCCGCTGGATGAGTTTCTGGGAAGACAACAAGGACGGCGGGCTCGGCATTGCCGTGATCCTCGCCAAGGACGCCACGCCGGCGGGCTTCGCGCACGAAGACGCGCCCGGCGGCAAGGGCAATGCTAACAACCTGCTGCTGGTCAAGGCCATCGATGGCGTGCCGCTGCGTTACCTCACGGGCGCGGGCTGGACGAAGAGCGGGCAGTTCGAGGGACGCGCCGCCTGGGAAACTTACGTCAAGGATTTCGCGGCGCGCGCGCAGAAACCTCTGACCATCACCGTGAGCGCCAGCAAATGAAGTCTTCGTTAACCGCACTGGGTTTCATATTCGTCGCATCCGCTGCAATGGCGCAGAACAAATATTTTGCTGACTGGCCGGCCGGCACCGCGCCCGCCGAAGTGGGCAAGCGAGTCGCCGAAGTTTTCATTCCCACGCCGCACATGGAAATGAACGCGCACGGTCCGCTGGCGCTGCATTACTCGCACGTCGCGACCTGGACCGGCGCGCTGCAGTTCGCGAGCGCCACCAAGGACAAAGACCTGATGACGCGGCTCGTCGATCGCTTCGATCCGTTTCTCCAGGCAAATGGGCCGCGCGTGCCGCGCACGGATCACGTGGACGGCACGGTGTTCGGCTCGCTGCCGCTCGAGCTCTATATGCAGGCGCATCGCTTCCGGTATCGCGTCATGGGGCTGGCGTTCGCCGACGCACAGTGGGATCAGCCGCTGCCCGATGGGCTCACCAACCAGACGCGCTGGTGGATAGACGACATGTACATGATCACGGCGCTGCAGCTCGCGGCCTATCGCGCCACGGGTGATGCGAAGTATCTCGAGCGTGCGACGCGGGAAATGGTCGCGTATCTCGCAAAGCTGCAGCAGCCGAATGGCCTCTTCTTCCATGCGCCCGACGTGCCGTTCTACTGGGGGCGCGGCGATGGCTGGGTGGCGGCGGGAATGACCGAACTGCTGCGCGATCTGCCTCCGAAGCACAAGGCGCACAAGACCGTGCTCGCGGCCTATCGCCGCATGATGGCCACGCTGCTCGAGCACCAGGCGGACAGTGGCATGTGGCGCCAGCTCATCGATCACCCGGAAAGCTGGGAGGAAACCTCGAGCACGGCCATGTTTGCGTACGCGTTCGTCACCGGCGTGAAGAACGGCTGGCTGGCCGAAGACACCTACGGCCCGGCGGCGCGCAAGGCGTGGAT